>ENA-UOXB01001465-UOXB01001465.1-bioreactor-metagenome-genome-assembly--contig:-NODE-1465-length-11172-cov-8.123864_pt1 | contig 11172 bp, 5 predicted proteins | sample MGYA00238158_ERZ761615 | MGnify/ENA primary metagenome ERZ761615 (study PRJEB28904, sample SAMN06267902) | bioreactor metagenome | isolation source: Joint BioEnergy Institute, California, USA | place... | reverse complement strand
GGTACCGGGAAAGCCGCTATTCTAGCGGCTGGTGGCCGATTCCTTGGCTGCGACGCAGCAAAGCCCGCCCAGCGTCAGTCCCGGGGGACCCAGCCAGTGTTCATCATCTACCAGCGCGACGACTGCCATCTGTGCGACATGGCGTTGGCTGTCGCGGCCGAGGCCCGGCTGCCGGAGTTCGAATCGGTGTTCATCGACGGCGATGCCGGCCTGGAGGCGGCTTATGGCCATCGCGTGCCCGTGCTGCGGCGGGTTCCCGGATCGGATGAGCTGGACTGGCCGTTCGACGCAGCCACCGTCGCCGCGTGGATGTCAGCGCCACCGCCCGGGGTGTAGCGCCGACTGCAGCGTGGTCTTCCGTCGGCTGCCGTGACGGTGGCGAGTCCCCGATTCGCCGGCTGCAGCCAGCACGACGGGGCGCCTGCGTGGGGGGGTGCCGACTGGAGCCGGCAGCCCATGCGCGTGCGCTGATCGCTCACTTCGGCTTGAAGGTGACCACGGTGCTGATTGCGGTCTCGTCCGGGATCGTGCCGGTATCGGCCCAGTCGCCACCGCCGACGCCGAAGTCCAGGCGCTTCACCGTCGCCTTGCCGGTCAGTACGGGTTGTGCTCCGGGCTTCCAGCTGAAGGTCAGGGTCACCGGCTTGCTCACCCCGCGCAGTTCCAGCGTGCCATCTGCGGCGTATCGGTCACCGCCCAGCGCGCGGAAACCGGCGGCGCTGTAGCGTGCGGTGGCGAACCGCCCCACATCGAAGAAGTCCGTGCCCTGCAGCGTCGAGTCACGATCGCTGTTGCCGCTCTTTGCCTTGGCCAGCGGGATGGTCACCTCCAGCTTGCCCGCGGCGAGGTTGGCCGGGTCGAAGCTCAGCCGGGTCGAGAACTCCGGGAAGGTGCCAGCAAACACTTCGCCGTCGTACTTGGTGGCGAACGCCAGCGTCGAACCCGGGGCCTGCACGTAATCGGTCGCCATCGCCGGCGCGGTCGCCAGCAGGCCGACCAGGGCCGCCGCAACGGCGGCGGGAGAACGGAATCGTGTGCTCATGGAGTCAATCCTTGTGGGGTGGGGGGAACCGTCCGCGGGGCAGCATGCGGAGCAGCGTGGCGTCACGCTGGACGAAATGGTGGTAGAGCGCAGCGCCGGCGTGGGCCAGGACCAGCGCGATCAGCAGCCAGAAGCCGTATTCGTGGATCGCATGCGAAACCGCCACTTTCTGCGGGTCGGGGGACACCAGCTTGGGAACGTCCACCAACCCGAACCAACGGAAGGGACGGAGGCCGCTGGCCGAATCGTAGATCCAGCCGGAGAGCGGCATGGCGAACATCAGCACGTAAAGCAACGTGTGAGTCAGCCCGGCAATCCGTTGCTGCCATGTCGGCGTGCCCGGGACCGCAGCTGGCGCGCCGGCATGCAGGCGCCACGCCAGCCGCAGCGTGACCAGCGCCAGCACCGTAATGCCCAGCGATTTGTGCGCGGTGTACACCCAGAAATACTTCGGTGTCTTCGGCAGCTCGCCCATGGTCAGCCCCACCACGCCGAGGGCGAGAATGCACGCTGCGATCAGCCAGTGCAGCGTCTGGCTGACGCCGCCCCAGCGATGGAGGTTCCTACGGGTCATGACGGGTTTCCTTCTGCTGGTCCGGCCGCGGCGGTGGGTATCGGCAGCCGCGAAGTGGGTTCGGTCGAAGCGGGCGCATCGGGCGATTCCAGGCCACGGTCACGCACGGCCTCCGCTTCGATGCGGACCTGCACGCTGTCACCGATCATGCTGGACCAGGCCGTGATGCCGAAATCGCGCCGGCTCAGCGTGGTCGTCGCGGAGAATCCCGCCGTATGCCGGAAAGGGGGCAACGGATGCCGCTTCAGCGCGTTCAATGTCACATCAAGGGTGACCTCCCGGCTGACACCCCGCAGGGACAGTTGTCCCGTGACGCGGGCATGATGTTCATCCACCGCCTCGACGCGGGAGGAGATGAAGCGTGCTTCGGGGTAACGCTCGCCATCGAGCAGGTTGCGCGCCAGCGCCGCGTCGTTCCACTTCTCATCGCCCAGGTCCAGTCGGGCCACCGGGATGCGCACATCAAGGCGCGCGCTGCCCCAGTCCGTGGGGTCGAAGCTCAGTTCGCCCTCGCTTCCGGACACCGTACCCAGCGCGCTGGAGAACCCCGCATGTTCGATCGCGAACAGCACCCGCGTATGGACCGGGTCCAGGCGGTACGACGCCGCTTCGGCCCGGACCAGCAACGGGACGGCGGACAGCAGGAAGAACAGGGTGAGACGCTGCAGCACGGAGGGGCTCCTGCGAGGGGGACGTCACGATCATACGCACGCCCGCGGCTTCGCGAGAGACCGCATGGATGCAACAGTTCATGGTGCCGACGACGGTAGTAAGGACGGCGCGTGTCGGCCTCGGCGCGACCTGGTGCCTGGCACGGCTGCCCCGGCTGGCCTGTGTGACAATCTGACCTCCAGCGGAGGCGGTGGCGAAGTTGATGCATCACGGACGAGCATGGCGGGCACGGGCAGGGTGGCTGGTCCTGGCAGGAGCGGCGATCGCGACGGCCTGGTCAGCCGAGCCGAAGGCCGGGCCCCCCGCGGCGATCCAGGGGATGGCGGCGGAGACACCGCGGCTGCGCCGGCTGGGCACGGTCGAGGGCTTGCCCTCACGCATGGTGACCGCGCTTGCACAGGATCGCCAGGGATTCATCTGGGCAGCCACCGACGGCGGGCTGGCCCGCTACGACGGCATGTCGGTGCAGGCCTGGCGGCACGACCCGAAGCGTGAGGGATCGTTGCCCGGCAATGAAATCGAGACGCTGCTGGTGGACCGCCGCGACCGGCTGTGGCTGGGCATCAATGGTGTCGGCCTGGTCCAGATGGATCCCTCGCGCGAGGCCTTCCAGGTGCATGATGGTCTCAACAGCACGTGCGGGGGCCAGTTCTGGACGCTGGCGGACGCCGACGATGCGCTGTGGATCGGCACGAGCGGCGAGGGCCTGTGCCGGCGTGACGAGGCCGGGGGCGTGCGCCTGTTCCGCCATGATCCCACCGATCCGCACAGCCTGCCTGACGATACGGTGTTCTCCAGTGTCCTCGACAGCCGGGGACGCCTGTGGGTCGGCACCGGCCGCGGAGTCGCGCGCTGGAACGGGCAGGGATTCGACCGCATCGGTGCCGCGACGCTGGGCGGCCTGGCCGTGCTGCGGCTCAGCCGTGATGCGGACGGCGGGGTGTGGGTAGGCAGCCAGGGGGCCGGGGTGTTCCGCATCGATGCCGACGACCGCGTGCTGCGTCCCCGATGGGAGCAGGCCACCGGGCTGGATTCATCCACCGTGCTGCATGACCGCAACGGGGGGTACTGGGTCGGCAGTTCGGCCGGCCTGCTGCGTGGCGACATCGGTCAACTGGGCCGGCTGGACGGTGATCGCGGCAGTGGATTCCTGACCTCCCACAGCGGAGTGCTGGACATGCTGCAGGATCACGAAGGGGGTATCTGGATCGCCCTGCTGACCCAGGGCCTGGCTTACCTGCCACCGGACTGGAAGCGCTTTTCCACCTGGTATCAGATGGATGGCAAGCCGCTGGACAGTCAGTACCTGCTGGCTGCGGGCAGTGACGGTCGCGACTTTTTCATCGGGGCTGCGCATGGCGTGTACAAGCTGGATACCAAGGGCACGCTGTCGCTGCTGGCCGGCGAATCACAGCTTGGCAGCGGTGCAGTGTGGTCTGTGCTGCCACGGCCGGATGGAAGGCTGTGGCTCGGGCGCGCGGGCCGGCTCACCGTGTTTGATCCACGCAGGGGCACCGCGCGCGATCAGTTGATCCAGGGCGGCGCGGATCTGCGCCAGCGCATCGACCTGATGCGCGCTGCACCCGATGGCTCGGTGTGGATTTCGATCATCAAACATGGCGTCCAGCATCGCGGCCAGGACGGATCCCTGCTGCGCGACGTGCCTGCGACCGCGTTGCCGGGTGCCAGCGACGCGCCCATCGAGCAGATCCGTCTCGATGCGCGCGGCCAACCGTGGCTCGTGGGAGACGGCGGTGTGCTGCGCTTCCAGGACGATCGTTTCGTAGTCGTGCCGGGGGTGTCGCGGGGACCCATCTTCGATATCGCGTGGGTGTCGCCGACCCGACTCTGGCTCGCCCGGCAGGGTGCGCTGGAGCGGTATGACTGGGATGGACTGAGCCTGAGCCTGCGCGAGCAGGTTGGCGCGGACGCGGGCATGCCACCGGTCTCCATCGGCGGCATCGTTCCGGGCAGGGAGGGGCAGGTGTGGGCGACCAGTCCACGTGGCCTGCTGCGCTGGGATCCCGCGCAGCGGTACGTGCGCATCTATACCGAGCGCGACGGCCTGCCGGATGCAGAGTTCACCGGACGCCCGCCAGCGGTCGATGCGTCCGGACGGGTGCTGGCGGTTTCACAGATCGGTCTGGTTGCCTTCGATCCAGCAGAGAAGGACATCGTGCTGCCCCCGTCGGAGCTGGTCATCAGCGCGCTGCGCGTGCGTCGCGACGACGGCGCAGGCTGGCAGGATCTGGCCATCGATGCGCCGGTCGCCCTGGGCCCCGACGACCGCGACCTCCAGATCACGGGTCGCCTGCTGTCGTTCGCCAATCCACGCAGCAACGCATACCGGTTCCGCGTGGACGGCTATGACCTCAACTGGGTAGCTGCGCTCGACGGCGAGCGCACGGTCTCCCGCCTGCCTGCCGGTGAGTACCGGGTGCAGGCCCAGGCACGCTCCGCAGGCGGGGACTGGGTCGCCGCACCAACGCTGCAGGTACGTGTGTCGCCCGCGATGTGGCGCAGTGGCAATGCGCTGGTGATGTACGCGATCGCCTGCATGCTGCTGCTGGCGGGGCTGGCATGGTACGTCCGCCTGCGCCTGCGGCGGCGCACTCAGTGGCAGATCAGCCTGCACAAGCAGCATCTGGCCGAGCAGGCCTCGCACGCCAAGAGCCAGTTCCTTGCGACGCTGGGCCATGAGGTGCGCACGCCGATGACCGGTGTGCTGGGCATGAGTGAACTGTTGCTGGATTCGGCCCTGGACGAACAGCAGCGGAGCTATGCCGGCGCCATCCACCAGGCCGGTACCCATCTGCTGCGCCTGGTCAACGATGCATTGGACCTGGCGCGGATCGAGGCCGGTCGGCTGGAGCTGGACATCCGGCCGTTCAGTCTTGCCGCCCTGCTGGGCGAGGTCCATGGCCTGATGGAGCCGCTGGCCCGCCGACGTGGCCTGGCCCTGATCGCGCAGGTCGAGGCCGAAGGACCGCTCTCGGCCAGTGGCGATGAAATGCGCATCCGGCAGGTCCTGATGAACCTGCTCGGCAACGCCATCAAGTTCACCGAGAAGGGCGAGGTACGCCTGCAGGTTCGCCCGCGCAAGGGAGGCGTGGGCCTTGTATTCGAGGTCACCGATACCGGGCCAGGGATCAGCAGCGCGCAGCAGGCGCGGCTGTTCCAGCGTTTCGAACAGGGCGAGGGTGCGAGGACGGCGTCGCGTTTCGGTGGCTCGGGGCTGGGCCTGGCCATCTGCCACGAGCTTACGATGGCGATGGGCGGCAGCATCGAGGTGGACAGCCAGCCGGGCGCCGGTGCCTGCTTCCGGGTCGAGCTTCCCCTTCCCTGGCAACCTGAAGGTCCGTCAGCCAGTGCCACCGCCCCGCGCAGCCCGGAGCCGGTGTCTGTCGTGCTGCCCACGCTGCGCGTGCTGCTGGTGGAGGACGATCCTACCGTCGCCCGTGTCATTGCCGGGCTGCTGTCGGCGCGTGGGCATGAGGTGGTGCACGCCCTGCACGGGCTTGCCGCGTTGACGGAAGCAAGCAGTTCGACCTTCGATGTGGGTCTGCTGGACCTGGACCTGCCCGCGCTGGATGGACTGGCCCTGGCGCGCCAACTGCGCGCACTCGGCTTCCGGTTTCCCCTGCTGGCCGTCACGGCACGTGCCGATGCCTACGCAGAGGATGAGGTGCTGTCTGCCGGCTTCGATGGCTTCCTGCGCAAGCCGGTCACCGGCGACATGCTCGTGCAGGGGATCGCGCGGGCGCGCGCCAGCCGTCGTGAGGCGGGCCCGCCGTAGCGCGCATGCAGGGCGCGGAGCGACACGGGCTGCGCGGAGGCCGTGCATCGGCGCTGCTTCGGTTTACCATGCAGGAACGGCCCTGTGCTGTCGTATCCACCGCAGGTGGAGCGCGTCGGCTTGCCGTGCAAGGAAGCCTGCAATGCGGAGAGGACAAGCTTGACGGGGTTGCGAACGGCCTGGGTACTGATGCTGATGGTGGCGCTCGCCGCGTGGCCCGCCCGTGCGCAGCCCGTGGCGCCGACGCCCCGCCAGCTGACCGTGTTCGATGGCCTGCCCTCCAACACGGTCAACCGCATGGCGGAGGACCGGCTGGGGTATCTGTGGATCGCCACCAACGATGGGCTGGCACGTTTCGACGGACGCAGCTATCGGACCTGGCGGGCCGAAGACGGTCTGCGGGACAACCGCATCTGGACGGTCCTGGCGGACGCGCGCAACCAGCTGTGGGTGGGCACGGAGAACGCCGGCCTGATCCGCCTGTCGGCCGACAGGCGACAGATGCGCTTCTACGACCGCGCCAGCCAACCGCTGCTGTCCAGCAACACGGTGTGGAGCGTGGCTGCGACCCCGGATGGCGCGGTCTGGTTCGGAACCTACGAAGGCGGTCTGTACCGCATCGGGCCCGATGACCACCTGCAGCGGTTCCTGCCCGAACATGGCAATCCGCGCAGCCTGCCGTCGGCCAGCGTCCCGTTCCTGGCGACCCTGCCGGACGGGACGCTGTGGGTAGGCACCCAGCGTGGCGTCGCCCGATGGACGGGGCATGATTTCGAGCGGGCGCCCGATACCGCCGTCCCCACGGACGCGGTGATCAACGGCATGACCGCGGATGCGGATGGCAGCCTTTGGATCACGACCCTGACCAACGTGGTCGTGCGCCGGGCGGATGGACGTTTCGAGCCGGCGCCCTGGCCGATGCCCGCCGGGGACCGCGTCCTGGGTGTCATGCTTCACGACGAACAGGGCGGCTACTGGCTGGACACGCGCTCCGGCCTGGGACGCGGTATCGATGGGCGCTACCAGCAGGTGCCGCTTTACAGTGCGCTGGCGCGTGGACGCGTGCGTCCCAACTGGAGTGGCGCGTTCCAGGACCGCGAGGGTGGCATCTGGCTCGCCAGCACCAATGCGGGCCTGTGGCACCTGTTACCGCGCTGGTGGCAGTTCTCCGTGCTGTCGCGCCTGGAGGACGAGCCGGGCTCGTTGCGGAACGCCTTCGTGCTGGGCACAGCACCGTCGGCCGACGGCACGGTGTGGACGGTGGGTGGGCATGGCGCGCTGGACCGGCTGGATCCGGTGACCGGCAAGGTCGAGCAGCACCTGAAGTGGGTCAATGGTGACCACTGGCTGATGTCTGTGACCGAAGACCGGCGTGGCCGCGTCTGGATCGGTTCGATGGAAGCGCTGGTGCGCTACGACCCGGCGACCCGCCAACAGCGTCGCTGGGGGCGTGAGCTGCCCGCCGATGCGGTGCTGGAGGGCAACGTGCAGGACATCGCCGCATGCGGCGACCAGCTGTGGACGATGTCGCCTTCGGGCGTTCAGGGGCGCGACCTGGACGGACGCCTGCTGCACGATGTGCCGCTGGGCCGCGGAGGATTGCGTGCCGGCCAGCTTGCTACCAGCCTGGAATGCGGGCCGCGCGGGCTGCCATGGCTGACCAGCAGTGCGGGCGTACAGGAATGGGATCCCGGCACCGCACGTTTCGTCCAGGTTCCGGGAGGGCCCTCCGGCGCGGTGCATGCAATGGTCGTGGGACGCGATGACCAGGTCTGGCTGTCGCAGGATGGCCGGCTGGTGCAACACCGCTGGAATGGCAGGGCGCTGCAGCGCCACCGTGCCATCGGCGAAGTCCAGGGGTTTCCTGCCCTGGCGGCCAATGGGCTGGCGATCGACGGCGAAGGCATCGTCTGGGCGAGCAGTCTGCGCGGCATGCTGCGGGTCGACCCGCGTGTGCCGAGCGTCAGGCTGTACGGCGTGCACGACGGCCTGTCCAGCCAGGAGTTCCGCGAAAACACCCTGGTCACCGCTCGCAGTGGGCAGCTGCTGGCCGGCACGCCGGCCGGCCTGGTGGTGTTCGACCCGCTGAAGGTCGGGCCGCCCACCCGGCAGGCGCCCCTGGTGATCGAACGCGTAGAGGTCAGTCGCGGCGAGCGGGTGGTGGATCTCACCCACGACGGGCGGGTCGTGGTGCAGGATGGTGACCGTGACCTGCATATCGTCGCGCGCCTGCTCTCGTTCAGTGATGCGGCCTCCAACACCTATCGGTTCCGGTTGACCGGCTATGACCCCGACTGGGTCGACGGCGGCGCCGGCGGCGAGCGTGTGTTCTCCTCACTGTCGCCCGGTCAGTACACGCTGGAGGTGCAGGCACGTTCGGCCGATCACGTCTGGTCGCGGGTGCAGACGCTCGAATTCCAGGTGATGCCGCCGTGGTGGCGCAGCGTGACCGGCGTACTGGTGCTGGCGGTAGCGTCAATGCTGCTGGTGAGCGGCTTTGCGTGGCTGTACCGGCGCCGCCTGCATCGTCGCCATGACTACCAGATGGCCGTGCACAAACAGGAAGTGGCGGAGCAGGCCTCTGCGGCCAAGACGCGCTTCCTGGCCAATCTGGGCCACGAAGTGCGCACGCCGATGACCGGGGTGCTGGGCATGACCGAGCTGCTGTTGTCGTCCCCATTGGATACGCGCCAGCGGGGGCAGGCCGAATCCATCCGTGCGGCGGGCGAACATCTCCTGCTGCTGGTCAACGACGCGCTGGACCTGGCACGCATCGAGTCCGGACGCCTGGAACTGCACTGCCAGTGGATCGACCTGCATGCCCTGCTTGCGGAGGTGCATGCGCTTACTGCGCCACTGGCCCGCCAGAAGGGCGTGCAGTTCGTGTTGCATGACACGCTGGAGCAGGGGCTTGCGGCACAGGGCGATCCCATGCGGGTCCGTCAGATCCTGCTGAATCTTCTGGGAAATGCGGTCAAGTTCACCCAGCGTGGCGCCATCACGCTGCGGGCCAGCAGCGGCGAAGACGGGCAGGGGCTGCGGTTCGAAGTGGCTGACACCGGCCCGGGCATCAGCCTGGAGCTGCAGAAGCGCCTGTTCCGGCGCTTCGAGCAGGCCGATGGCGCGCGCACGGCGGCGCAGTACGGCGGCAGTGGACTCGGCCTGGCGATCAGTCGCGAACTGGCACTGGCAATGGGCGGAGACATCACCGTGGAAAGCCAGCTGGGGCGCGGCACGCGTTTCGACGTGGTGCTGCCGTTGCCGCTGTCATGCGTTCAGCCATCGCCGTGTGCCGCCACGCAGGGATCGACGCTGCCAACGGCGCCGCTGCGGGTGCTGCTGGTCGAGGACGACCCCACCGTGGCCGAGGTGGTGGGTGGCCTCCTGGCCGCGCGGGGACACGATGTCGTGCATGCCGCCCATGCACTGGCCGCGCTGCGCGAAATGGCCGGCGACGCCTTCGATATCGGTCTGCTCGACCTCGACCTGCCGGGCCTGAGCGGGTTCGATCTGGCCCTGCATCTGCGTAACCAGGGACACACGCTGCCGCTGCTGGCAGTCACGGCGCGCACCGATGCGGATCTTGCCGAACGCGTTGCGGCGGCCTCGATGCAGGGGTTCCTGCGCAAGCCGGTGACCGGGCAGATGCTGGCGGACGCGATCGCGCGCGCAATGGGCGCGTCATCGGCATGACGCCATGGCCTTGCCGGGCCTTGGGGCGGAGTGAGTCCAAGGACGCGGGTCGGCGCGCAGCCGATTGAAGTCGGCTCTACAGCGCAGGCGACTGCGTCGGCTTCACTCGGCGACTTCCTCGATCTGCTTCGGTTCGGGTCCGGTGTCGGGCAGTTGCCAGAAGATGAGCGTAGAGGTGAGGGTGATCGCGCCGACGCAGAGGAATGTTGCATGCAATGCGGCGGTGGCGCCGTGCACCTCAAGCGGGGCGAACGCGGCCAGCAGGCTGCCTGCCGCCGCAGCACCGAAACCGGCGGCCAGCATCATCACCATCGACAGCAGGCTGTTGCCCGGACTGGCAAAGCCAACGTCCAGATCTCGAAGTGTCACGGTATTCATCACGGTGAACTGCAGCGAGTTCACTGCACCGAACGCCGCCAGCTGCAGCAGTCGCCAGCCCAGGGCCTGGTCAGGCGACATCAGGGCGAAGCTGGCCATCGCCAATCCGACCAGGATCGTATTGGACATCAGCACCCGGCGATAGCCGAATCGTTCAACAAGCCTTACAGCCAGTCGCTTGGCGACCATGCCGGCGGCGGCGACGGGGATCATCATCAGTCCGGCGTTCATCGGACTCATCCCCATCCCGACCTGCAGCAGCAGCGGGATCAACAGCGGCATGGCGCTGCTGCCGATACGCGAGAACAGGTTGCCCAGGATGCCGATCCGATAGCTCGGCACACGGAACAGGGCCAGTGAGAACAGCGGCGCGGTCGAGTTGGCGGCATGCAGCCAGTAACCCGCAAGGGCCGCCAGGCCGGCCACCGTCATCAGCATCACCAGCGCATGGGGCGTGCCCATGCCGGAGATGCCATCCAGCGCAAGCGACAGCACCACCATGCCGAAGGCCAGCATGGCATAGCCGCGAAGGTCGAAACGGGTCGGCGTCGCAGCGTAATGGTCCGGCATGACCTTCATGGCGATGCCATAGCCGATCACGCCGATTGGCAGGTTGATCAGGAAAACCCAGTGCCACGATGCCACCTCGACCAGCCAGCCGCCGAGGGTGGGGCCGATCAACGGGCCAATGAGTGCCGGGATGGCGATGAAGCTCATCGCACGCAGGAAGTCGTCGCGCGGGACCGAACGCATCACGGCCAGCCGGCCGACCGGCAGCAGCAGGGCACCGCCGATGCCCTGCAGCACCCGGGCCGCCACGAGCTGGTGCAGGGACTGCGCCAAGGCACACGCCAGCGAGCCAAGCGTGAACAGGATGATCGCAGCCAGGAAGGTGCGCCGTGTACCGAACCGATCGGCGATCCAGCCGGAGGCAGGAATGAACGTTGCCACGGCCAGTGCGTAACTGAACACCACCGACTGCATCTGCAGGGGGCTTTCGCCCAGGCTGCGCGCCAT
>ENA-UOXB01001464-UOXB01001464.1-bioreactor-metagenome-genome-assembly--contig:-NODE-1464-length-11173-cov-4.542903_pt1 | contig 11173 bp, 4 predicted proteins | sample MGYA00238158_ERZ761615 | MGnify/ENA primary metagenome ERZ761615 (study PRJEB28904, sample SAMN06267902) | bioreactor metagenome | isolation source: Joint BioEnergy Institute, California, USA | place... | reverse complement strand
TTGGCTATAATAGCCGTCACTCGACTGAAGACTATTGAAGGAATACGAGATGAGTTTGAACCATGTTCCCGCGGGTAAAGCCCTGCCAGAAGATATCTATGTGATCATTGAGATCCCGGCAAACGCGGATCCTATTAAATATGAAGTGGATAAAGAGTCTGGCGCCCTGTTTGTAGACCGTTTTATGTCAACCGCCATGTTCTACCCGTGCAACTATGGTTACATCAACCACACTCTGTCTCTGGATGGTGATCCAGTTGACGTGCTGGTACCTACCCCTTATCCGCTGCAACCGGGTTCCGTTATTCGCTGCCGCCCGGTTGGCGTGCTGAAAATGACTGATGAATCAGGTGAAGATGCGAAACTGGTTGCCGTTCCGCACACCAAGCTGTCTAAAGAGTATGATCACATCAAAGATGTGAATGACCTGCCAGAACTGCTGCGCGCGCAAATCACTCACTTCTTCGAGCAATACAAAGCGCTGGAAAAAGGCAAATGGGTGAAAGTAGAAGGCTGGGACAACGCTGAAGCTGCTAAAGCTGAGATCGTCACCTCTTTTGAGCGTGCGAAAAACAAGTAAGCTGTTTTTCCCGCTTTCCCATAAAAATAGCCCGCTATAAGCGGGCTATTTTTATTTCTGCCGCTTATTCCCAACGCATTAACTGCCTGTTGTTTTATCCCTTGCTGAAAAGATCTTAATCAACGCCTGCTGCCCGTCAGAAAACCAAAGAACCCTGCTGAAACCTTAAGAATCCTCCAATGATATTGGAAATAATCGGGACATTATTTTTGATTTTAAATCTTTCATCCAGGAAACGTTATTTATGTCTCTCCATGATACTCTCAGCCGCACAGCGTCACCCATCAGTTCCACTGCCAACGTTCCCGGAGCCGTGTGTGGAGAAGCCAACACCGTGTCAAACGGGCTTCCACCGACCGAGATTTCCGTTTTCCCGGAAGCGGTAGTCGAACTGGGGCATATGATTGCAGATGCCGGGAAGGCCGGAAAAGAGTGGTCGACGGAACCGGGCATTATTAGACTGCTGGCGGAGCTGCTGACAGCCCCGGCGTTCAGAGAAACCATTCAGGAAAAAACCGGCCTGGTCATAACTGCGACTAAGGCGGAAAACAGTTCACCTACCAGCCTGACTGAGCTGCTGCCTGAGGGCAGCCATCTAACACCTTATCTGCGTGACCAGCTGCGCGACTTACTGATGGAAGCTGCTGAACAAGGCCAACCCACCTCCCGCCAGATTAACCATCTGCGCAACTTAATCTCGGATAAAGTTGATCAAAGCTTCCCGATGATGGATGAGTACCGCAGCAAGGGATATAACAGCAAAATTCAGGCGCTGGAGCTGGAGAGCTCCGTGATTCAGTCGCTGAAGAATAATATCAAGGCGGACGGCGGCAATCAGCGGCTGGTGGAGATAGCTGAAACCTTAGAAAAAGCGGTAAACAGCACGCTGGCGATCGTCTCCGCTGACGGGGATGTGCAGGCTGATGTAACCAGTTTGAAAAAGACGCTGCGCGCCCAGACCGATGTACTGATGAAAATTGCTCTTATGATGCGGGAGCATCAAAAGCTGCCAGCGAATGCGGCGAAAAAATACCCTGAGGCGATAGAACGCATAGCCACAGGCATGCACGACACGCGAAAGGAGATTAAACAGGCAGAGGAGGTGTTCAGTAAAGAGCTGCGCAAATTGTTCCCACTGTCTCAGGATGAGGGCGGGGCGAAGGCGGTGGCATTCCATGCCGGGCTGACGAACGAAAAACTGGCCAACATTCGCAAGGAGATGAAGACAATCGAGCATGCGCTCCGTCCGCCTAAATCACGCATGGAAAAACTGGAAAACCTTGATAAAAAAGCCTTCCGTTTTGTGAAAAAAACGACCTCCCCCAAAGCTCTGGAAAGGCTGGAAAAGTCCCTGGAGAAGGCCTGGCTTGAAACCCCAGCGATGTTCAAGGATCTGCTGCGAACCAAGGCAATTCAGGCGCGGACGCTGCCAGCAGTAGCGAATCACGCATTAAAACTGATTGAGATTACGGTTAAAAAAGGGCGCCAGGCGATCATGAAGGCCGCAGCCGGGGTTATCGATGCGCATTCATCCCCGGTGACAAAGGCTCTGGATGCGATGGCGGGTGGGGATGCGGCGGTGCAGAAGGTCAATGCTCAGTTGCGAGTGGCTTACCATCCGTTACAGGCGGCGATGAAAAAGCACCAGAATGCCGCTGAAAAGCTGCTAAATGCGGCAGAAGTGCTGGCCAGGGCGAGTTTGTTATACACCCAGCCGTCGGGGGCGATAGCCTCAGTGCTGGATGGAATGGGGCAGGACGTGGGCGTCGTGGCAGTGGGGGCGGCTGCCGTGCAGAAGCTGGCGCCAGGTGTCGGAAAACCGGTTCCCAGTCAGCCGAAACTCAGCCCCGTGGAGCAGCGTGAGCAGGCGCAGAAGAAGTTCAACGAAGCATCAGCAGCGCTGGCTGCCGCCCGAGTGGAGGTAGACGGATATTCAGATGGGCTGCGGGCGGTAGTGGCCGAGACCCAGCAGCAGCACAGTCAGCACCCTACGCTGAACAAAAAGCTCGAGACGTTTAAAACGGATATTGAAAAAGCCGAGAAACATTTTAGTGAAGCCGAAAATACCCTGAAAGGGGCGGTGGAGGAGATGACGGAGACCGCACCTGGCTCAGCCTCAGCCAGCCGGGCGGCGTTTAATCACGCAGCGGTAGATGCCAGAAAAGCAGATTACCGCGCGCAGGACGCGGTGCTGGAAATGGACGGGGCGATAGTAGACGCCACCGGCAGGGGAAAGGATACTTTCTCAAAGGATCAGCGCATCGCCTTACATTTTGGTGAGTATTTTAATGACCAAAGAAAGCAGCTAATGAAGAGCGATCCCGAGTTCATGCCATGGCTGTACGATAAGATGGTTGAGGAGATTATTGATAAAAAAATCCCCGAACACTTTACCAAGGGACATGACCCGGACGGGACAATCATGCTGGCAAGAGTGAAGCAGGCGGTCAAAGACGCGGAGGCCAACACCCTGCTGAAGCCAGAAACTGTGGCTGAAGTGATGGCGAAAATACCCGGCGCAGCAGAGTTTCTGGCAAAAGCGGGCCTGAGCAGCATGGTGGGTAAAGTGGTTAGCGCTGCGGTCGACATGTCGGCCGAGCGGTTATTGTCCACTGTGCCGCGTAGTTTTCTGCCGAGCATAAGTATGATTAAAGCGGCAATTCTGCCGTACGCTTACTATTCGGCCTGTAAGAATCTGAAGCAAGCAGTGATGCCGGGTCAGGGCAAACCGACCAATGAGAAAATGGCGATAACGGCGAGCTTCACCATGCAACTGACAAAAGAATTACTAAACCTCACCTTGTCAAATCTGCCACAGCTTGTCATGGACGGCGGTTTAGCCCTGTATAACTTACAGCGGAACGGGATAGAAAAATTCTCCTATGATCTGATGAAAAGTGCGGTGGACAGCACCGGTGTTGCTGCCGTGACTAAGCCGTTTTACGAATTTTATGGTGAGGGTGTCGAATCTCGTTATGAAAATCAGTTGCAGGTATTACAGACCGCGGAAGATGAGTCTATCGCGGCAGAGCTGGCAAAATATCCGGAAAGTGAGCGCGCGGAGAAATCCGTTGAGCTGAAGAAACGCCAGGATCTGGAGAATCAGGAAATTGACAAGGCGCTTGAAGGCTATCCTGAAGATCAGAAGAAAGGCCTTATCGTCCAGCTGAAGAAACAACTGGCAGAGGAAAATAAGAAAATTCAGGCTGAGCAGGATAAGAAGCTGGAACAGCTGGTGGCAAAATTACCAAAGAGTGAAAGAGCGGAAAAATTAGCAGAGCTGAAGAAATTGCCCACGGAGGACATGAGATTTGCCCCGCTGTTAGCCAATGTCGCGGTTAAAGACATCAAGCAGGAATTAACGGATCTGAAGGAGACGTTTGCTGAGTTTGAGACGCAACAAGCGGATGAGCTGCAGGAAACTAATAAACAGAGAGACGAGTTAAAACATCAAATTCATGCTGAGCGTTTTAAGATCCGAAATCATCTTCAAAGCGAGGCGAAGCAGCTAAAAAACGATACCCTGAATGAGCTTTCGGCCACGCTGGAAAAGATCAAGAAAAACACCACTGATCCAGTGGATAAAATCAATCTCATCAGGATTGAGAAATCGTTATCTGAGCTTAGCAAAGTCAGTATTGACCGTAATGGCACAGTCAGTGAAGCGGATTTAGCGGCACTGAAAAAGCTATCAGCCGATAGCCATAATATAAGCTATTACAAGACGTGGGAGGACGTAAAAAAGCAGACGGCCGATCTGGAAAATGCGCTTTTGTCCCTCGAAGGTAACATCAAAAATAAAAGGTCTATTCGACCGGATCTGAATCTGGATAATATTGATTTTAAAGACCCCAGAGTGATGAAAATTCTCCAGACTGAATTAAAGAATGGCATAACCGATTTTCAGAATGCTGTCATGGTCAGGTTAACCATTCTTAACCCTAAGATTGCCGCAAATGAATTTATTCAAGGGATTATTAATGATTTCCCTGAAAAGGACCGTGGCGGAATCAATACGCCTGACATCCTGCTGACGTGGCGAAAGGGTGATGTAATAGAGACTGGTTCAGTGCTTGATTGCCTGACCGGAAAGTTTGATTATCGCGATAAAAAGCCGGTATGGCCTGAGGGAAGCTCTAAAACGTTCAGGCAGGCGCTAATGGGGGATGTTAATAGCTTTACGCGGAATTTCCCTCTCGCGGGGCAAGGAGCGGATTATGATAAGGACGGTACTTCGGCCTTCCGTAATAGTGATTCTCTGTCGCACCGCTTTATTAAGTGGTATGACGAACAACTGGATCTTATTAAGAATGAAAAAAACATCAGCATGGAGAATATGTATGAAACGGCGTTTAAGATATCCACCAAGCTGTTAATTAAGGATGATAAGTTAAAGAATTTTAAGCCCGAGCTCGAAAAAGTTCTACATGGTGCAGAGAAGCCCTTCATCATGAAACTTGGCAATGGAAAGGATGATACCATCTCTGAAGTGGTTGGGATTCGTATAGGTGGTTTCGAGTGGGATACCAGACCTGCTCAGATGCTTATCTGGGATTTAGCGGGTACATACCAGATAATCGATATTGGTACCAACGGCATAAATGATAAAAATCAGCAGGACTGGATATTAAATCACATGAATGCTAAGGCGCGCCATAAATACGGCAAGCCTGAGGAGAGAGAGAAGGCATTCTCCAGAGTACTGATGCATGATGCGCTGAATTTTTCCCGGCGAACTGAAAAAAGCATAGGTCAGGAAATGCTAGCGATGAAAATCGACCATTCCAGAGCAGATTTAGACGCCTATGTGCACACCAGTTGGGAGTTTTATCGTGATTACCTCGTTGATGCAGGATTTATCGGCGTGGATATCGTTACCGGCCTGGCCATTGGGCTACTGCCCCTGGGGCCTGTAGCTGGGATCATGGTACAAATAGCTAAATCAATGGCACTGACATACCTTAAAGATCTCACAAAAATGGAGTTTGCCGACAACCCTGAAGTGCAGGATGCTTATCGGGACGCAATACTGGCCAACCTTGTAGCCAGTCTGCTTGTTGATGGCGCATTTAACGTTGGCCCTGAAGTCGCGAAGAAGCTTTTAAAGAAAACTGTCTTACACCGATTATGGACGGATAACTGGGGATTTTTCAAGTATGTTAAAGAAGCGAAGGCGGGGGTTGTAGGTTATCATACTGCTAATGATGTAGGAGCCAGAATTGGTGCTATTCTTGCGGCTCTGAAATCAAATGCTGAACATAATAAAGATATATTTAAAAATGCCGATGGAATACAGCCGCATAATATTGAGGCTGGCGATACGGTTGCTTCCATTGCTGAAGATTATAATATTCCACCGAGGTACATTCCATTATTAAAATATGCCAACCAGAAAATTAAAGATTTCAATAATCTTAAAGAAGGTGAAGTATTTAATATTCCCTACGAAGCGCTCAAGTTGCCTTATTTGAATGGGATGCCTTTTACATGGAAAGAAGGAGACGTTCAGCAACCCGCATCGCAACATGATAAAACATCTGAGGTCGAGGTAACCTGGACGCCATCCGAGGTTAAGGATTTAGAAAAATCTGTCGCAAAAGGGCTGCTATTAAATTCTCTTAAACTGAACAGCCTTAAGATACCTCACTTAATGCGAGGGGCCTTTGATAACTCTAAGGATTTAATGCCACTTGTTGCAGATGGGTTGCAAAAACAAGGGTTTAGCGATATCAAATATCGCGCTATCTATAGATATGATAATCAGGACGATGAGAAGCCTGCTATTCATTATGCCGTTACAGGCAAAAAGTTTGGTAAAGAATATGTTTTCGATCTTGATGCCGATAAGTTTAATCCTTCGATGGGCCCACTGATCATTTCCCCGGAAGCGTGGCTGGATAAATATCGTGATAAGAATAGTTCAAAAATTGTTCTGTTTCAGGATTTTAAAACTGGCGCTGAGGCAATAGACAGCTACGATACTTTTGAGGGCGGGGTTTCCCCACTTAGCGGTGACATAAGAGCGGTGCTGACGCCACTATGGACAGCGTATAATGTATCGTTCAGTGGACAGCCAGAGAATAGCGAGATTTATACGGTGAAAGCAGGCGATACCCTGATGAGCATCGCCGATGAAAAATATCTGACCTACAGCCAGGTTGCGTGGTTACTGCATCATTATGATCAGTCACAAATAACTAATGAGGGTAAGCTCAAAGAAGGTATGAAGTTGATTCTTCCAGAAGATGAACTGAATATTGAATATGAGAAACTTAACGATAATTCAGCATTATTCCGACAGCTGCAGGATATCTCGCCTGCTATTGCGCCACTGTTAAACATGCAGAGTATCAACTCTAAACAGTTAATGCCATTAGTTGGGCGCTCCCTGGAAAAAATGGACTTCACTGATATTCGTTTCCGTGCAATGTATGTCTGGCATAAACCAGGTGAAAGCGATCCTGTTACTCATTTTGCTGTTATTGGCAAAAAGGATGGTAAGGATTATCTGTTTGATCTTGAGGCCGGTAAATTGATTGACGGTCTGGAAGGGGCTTTAATCGTTTCTCCGGAAGAGTGGGAGAAAACGTACACTCCGCTGGCGAAGGAAAAACATATTATTTACACAGATTATTATACTGTGACTGATGCACTCAATGAGTACCCGGATGAATTCTATGGATCGCCAGGCCTGTATGAGGGAGAAAAAGCGCTGCAGACGGATGCATGGCTGGAATTTAAAAAATCTCCGCTGGATGATTCCTTAGAAATTAAAAGGAAATCTGCCGGATGGGAAATCATTGCCAATAATAAATTTGAGGATATTTATGTTATCGCCAGTTATTTTAATCTTTCTGAGAGTGACGTAAAAAAACTTAAGTATAATAGCGCGACATTGAAGCCGGGCACCGCGCTATTTATTCCTGACAGCTTGCTGACCGAAGCTAAACAGCAGGGACGATTAATGGATCACTACATCAAGAAAGGAGGCTTCTTACGCGATCTTATTTCACAAAATAGCGAAATTTCAGCCCTCATGCAGAGCAGAAAAAGTCACTCTGGAGACTTGATGACACCGCTTAAAAAAGTGTTGGAAAAACAGGGTTTCACTAACTTCAGCTTTCGTGGCATGGACATCTATAAGCAACATGACGTGGTCGCTTCCCAGAATCATTTTGTGGTAATAGCAGAAAAACATGGTAAGTCTTATGTTTTCGATCTTGGTGCACATAAGTTAAAAGATATCGACCTTAAATCATTAATTTTATCCCAGGATCAGTGGGAAAAATCGTATCAACAGAAAGCCGGTGATAAATATATTAGCTATACGGATTTCACCAGCGCGGAGTTAGCTTTGCAGGCTTATAGTCCGGAGAGAAAAACTGATAATTCTGAGGCTGCATCCCTGAATGAACAGTGGGTTGAACTGACAATTCCATCCTGGATGTCATCTTCAAGCTCTGAGCCTTCAGCGGAAGTTACCGTGCCGGATATAAAATTTAATAAATTTGCCAAAATTGCTGAGTTATTTGAAAAGATAAATCTGCTCGAACCTGGGATTCGTAGCCACAGAATGCAACCGGAGTCGAGATCGAAGGAGTTAATGCCAATCCTTGAGAAAGCACTTAAGGCACTGGGGTTTACTGAGATTCGCTTCCGCTATATGCAGGTCTGGGATAGTGAAAATGACAACCAACCCACCCGTCATTTTGCTGTGATTGGTAAGAAGGATGGCAAGGAGCTGCTGTTTGATTTTGAAGCAGACAAATTAATTGAGGGTATGCCGGAGGTATTAATTTTTACACCGTATGCTTGGGAACGAAAATACGTTGAGTTGGCACCCGAAAAACGCATTGTTTACACCGATTATGACAAAGCGGAAGAAGCAAAGGCACAGGCAGAAGCAGCAGAAGTACAGGCTGAAGTCAGCGACCAGCGTGGACCCGACCAAAATTCACTCCGTAAAGGGGAAAAAGCGGTGCAGACCAGTGCATGGTTAAAATACAAGTCACCGCAAATTGCACCAACTGAGAGGGGGCAGGAAGCGGCGACTTCAAATCCACGGGATTATTTTGCGCGTCTTGGTGGTGATGTTTCCAGATTAATGGCGGTGCCTGAAGACAACTCGCGGGTTTTGATGGAGAAATTAGGTAATGCGCTTCAAAAACATGGTATTACGGAGATTCAATATCGTGGCATGTATATATGGGCTGAAGGTGCAGAGTCTCCAACAACGCATTTTGTTTTGACAGGCGAACTGAATGGAGAGGAGCTGATATTTGATCCCGAGGGCGGCAAGTTATTTAACAAACCCGGCGAGTCATATATTCTCTCGCCAAAAGATTGGTTCGGTAAATATCGAGGGATGAGTAATGCTAACCGTATTATCTTCCGTGATTATAGCCCCCCAGGCTCAGCGGCTTTTCCCTTTTCGGCAAAATCCCCGCCACTCCCTTCCTTAATAAGGAGTGCACAGGAAATACTGTTGTCGAGGTAGACATTTCCTGGGTAATGCCCCTCTCTGTTCGGGCGGCGAGAACGCCGCCGCGACAGGAACAAGATACAAGGGAAGCCGTTTTCAGCTAATGCTAAGTCTGGGCCTTATTTATTCAGCACAAATAGCGAGACAATCCCGGCAGCAATCAGCGGCCCAACCGGCACGCCACGAAACAGTGCTACGCCAATAATAGTACCGATCAGTAAGCCACCAATAATGGTCGGCTGGGTACTCATCAGTGAGACGCCACGGCCACCCAGCCAGGAAACAAAAATTCCTACCGCAATCGCCAGCAGTGATTTCCAGTCAAGAAAGGATTTGATTAAGGTGCTGGAAGGCAGGGAACCACTGGCCAGTGGTGCCATGACCGCGATGGTCAGAATAATAATGCCGAGGGTAATGCCCTGCTTTTCCACGTAAGGGAAGAACTGTGCCAGCGGGGTGATTTTGATCACCAACAGCACCAGAATTGAGATGGTGACGGCGGTGTTATGGATAAATAAACTCAGCGCGCCGAGCAAAACCAGGATAATTAACGAAGAGTATGCGGCCATTTACTGCTCCAGAAGAAAGAAAAAAGGACGGTTTAAGATTGCCGTCCTCTTTACCTTATCACCACATTTTCAACAACATAAGGCTTATTACTGACAATCGTCCGGGTTAGCGCATGCGCCTTGCTTCAGCGACTTCAGCATCAGAGCCTGATTTTTAACCAGCCCAACCGACTGAGCGCCAAGAGAAATTCCGGCCATTGTTCCCTGTTCTTTCAAATACCAGGCTTTGGAGGCGTCCATCCAGCTGTCACGATATTTCAGCCAGTTACGCTGTGCATCGCGCAGTTTCGCTTTCTGTGCGTCATCCAGTTTCGCCATCACTGCCTGATACTGGGCATTCATCTCTTTATCCCAGGCGCGATTCGCGGCGTCATAACATTGTGACATACCGACCGTTGAAGAGTTGCTGTTCAGGCAGCTCTCCAGTTTGTGGTCAATGGCGTTATCCGCCGCCAGCGCACCGAGTGGCAATAATAGACCGATGGCCAGTAATACTCTTTTCATCTTTTTTTACCTGTTATGGAAAGGGCAGTCTGAGCTGCCCGGGACCTGGAAGTGATTATTCGTCCGGATACTCACGCAGAAAGCGTTCGGTATCATCGACCATCGCGTCATTGCCGACAAAGAACGGGCTGCGCTGATGCAACGTTTCCGGTTGCAGGTCGAGAATACGGTTTTTACCGTCGCTGGCCTTACCGCCGGCTTGTTCCGCAAGGAATGCCATCGGGTTGCACTCATACAGCAGACGCAGTTTACCTTTTGGATGGCTGGCGGTACTTGGGTAGAGGTAAATGCCACCTTTCAGCAGGTTACGATGGAAGTCTGCCACCAGTGAACCAATATAGCGTGAGGTATAAGGGCGGTTAGTGGTTTTATCTTCTTCCTGGCAGAATTTCAGATATTTTTTCACGCCCTGCGGGAAGCGGATATAGTTCCCTTCATTGATCGAGTAGGTGTAACCCTGCTCCGGGAACATCATGCGTTCCTGGCTGAGGCAGAAAACCCCCAGCGATGGATCGTACGTGAAGGCATGAACGCCTTTACCGGTGGTATACACCAGCATGGTAGAAGAACCATAGACCACGTAACCGGCAGCAACCTGCTGGTTGCCCGGCTGAAGAAAGTCTTCTTCGGTAACCTGGGTACCTGGTGGAGTAAGACGACGATAGATTGAGAAAATAGTACCAACTGAGACGTTAACATCAATGTTGGAAGAGCCATCCAGTGGGTCCATCAGCACCACATATTTACCGTTTTCGGCGCCTTCAAAGATAACGATTTCGTCTTCTTCTTCAGAGGCAATACCGGCGACAATTCCACGAGCCTTCAACGCTGCTTTCAGTTTTTCATTGGCAAACAGATCGAGCTTCATCTGCTGCTCACCCTGAATATTTTCATCGCCGCTGGCACCGAGAATATCAACCAGTCCGGCTTTATTGATATCGCGGTGGATGATTTTGGCACCCAGTTTGATGGCGGAAATCAGTGCCGTCAGTTCACCTGTGGCGTGAGGAAAGTCGTGTTGCTTCTCGACGATGAATT
>ENA-UOXB01001463-UOXB01001463.1-bioreactor-metagenome-genome-assembly--contig:-NODE-1463-length-11180-cov-25.137978_pt1 | contig 11180 bp, 5 predicted proteins | sample MGYA00238158_ERZ761615 | MGnify/ENA primary metagenome ERZ761615 (study PRJEB28904, sample SAMN06267902) | bioreactor metagenome | isolation source: Joint BioEnergy Institute, California, USA... | reverse complement strand
TCGGCCATGGCGCCCTTGAGCAGGTCGATCACCCGGTCGGCGATATCGCGCTGCACGTACAGCACACGCAGGGCCGAGCAACGCTGGCCGGCGCTGGTGAAGGCCGAGCCGACGGCATCCTTGACCACCTGCTCGGGCAGCGCGGTGGAGTCGACGATCATCGCGTTCTGGCCGCCGGTCTCGGCGATCAGGGTGGCGATCATGCCGTCCTTCTCGGCCAGTTGGCGGTTGATGATGCGTGCGGTGTCGGTGGAGCCGGTGAAGCACACGCCGGCGACGCGCGGGTCGCGGCAGAACACGCCACCGAGGGTGGCGCCGTCACCGGGCAGAAAGGCGATCACGTCTTTCGGCAGGCCGGCGTCGAACATCAGTTCCAGGGCGCGGGCGGCGATCAGGCTGGTCTGCTCGGCCGGTTTGGCCAGCACCACGTTGCCGGCCACCAGTGCAGCGCTGATCTGGCCCAGGTAAATGGCCAGCGGGAAGTTCCACGGGCTCACGCAGACGAAGATGCCGCGGCCTTCATGGAACAGCTCGTTGCGCTCGCCGGTCGGCCCCTTGAGCTCTTCACGACCGAGCTTGAGGCGCGCCTGCTGCGCGTAATAACGGCAGAAGTCCACCGCCTCGCGCACTTCATCGATGCCGTCCTGCATGGATTTGCCCGCTTCCACGGTGCACAGCGCCATCAGCTCGGCACGGTTGCTTTCCAGCAGATCAGCGAGGCGCTCGAGAATGCTTGCGCGCTCATCGATAGCGACAGCGTTCCACTTCGGCCAGGCGGCGCTCAAGCCATCCAGCGCCTGGGCGGCCTGGGCGGCGGTGGCGAACTGGGCGGTGCCGACCAGCTTGTTCAGGTCATAAGGGCAGCGAACTTCCTGGGCCTCACCATTCAGGGTCTGGCCGTTGATCACCGGCGCGGCCTGCCACTGGCGATCCAGCTGCGGACGGTAGAGGTTTTCGAGTTCGGTCAGCGATTTCTGGATGTTCATGTTGATGCCCTGGGAGTTTTTCCGTGTGGCCCCGTACAGCGCAGGCGGCAGCGGGATTTTGTTATTGGCGAGGCTGGCGAACTTGCGCAGCTGGGTGACCGGGTGATCGATCAGCGACTCGACCGGCACGCTCGGGTCGACCAGCTGATGCACGAACGACGAGTTGGCACCGTTCTCCAGCAGGCGCCGCACCAGGTACGGCAGCAGGTCCTTGTGGGCGCCTACCGGGGCGTAGATGCGCACGGTCTTGCGGTGCTTCTCCAGCACCGTGTCGTACAGCGCGTCGCCCATGCCGTGCAGGCGCTGGAACTCGAACTCGCGCGGCGACGCCTGCTCGGCCGCCATGGCCAGGATGCAGCTGACGGTGTGGGCGTTGTGGCTGGCGAACTGCGGGTAGATCACCCCGCGGGTGAACTCGCTGAGCAGGTAGCGGGCGCACGCCAGGTAGGAGGTATCGGTGCCTTCCTTGCGGGTGAACACCGGGTAGCCGTCGAGGCCCCACACCTGGCACTGCTTGATCTCGCTGTCCCAGTAGGCGCCCTTGACCAGGCGCAGCGGCATCTTCTCGCCGAGTTCCTTGCCCAGCAGGGTCAGCCACACCAGCACCGGCAGGCAGCGTTTGGAGTACGCCTGGATCACCAGGCCGAACTCGCCCCAGCCGGCCACGGCCGGATCACGCAGCAGCTTTTCGTAGAGTTCCAGGGACAGTTCGAGGCGATCCGCCTCTTCGGCGTCCACCGAGATACCGACATTGAGCTTGCGTGCGCGGATGGCCAGTTCGCGCACGTTGGCGAACAGCTCGGTCAGCACGCGCTCGCGCTGGGCCACTTCGTAACGCGGGTGCAGCGCGGAGAGCTTGATCGAGATCGACGGCTTCGGGCCCGGGCCGACCTGCGGCTCGGCACCCACGGTGTCGATGGCCTTGCGGTAGTCGGCCATGTATTTCTCGGCGTCTTCGGCGGTCAGCGCCGCTTCGCCAAGCATGTCGAAGGAATAGGTGTAGCCCTTCTCGCGCTCCGGGCGACCGTTCTTCAGCGCTTCGCTGATGGTGCGACCGAGCACGAACTGCTTGCCCATCAGCTTCATGGCCTGGTTCATCGCCGCGCGGATCACCGGCTCGCCGGAACGCTGGATGAGGCGGCCAAGCACCTTCTTCGGGCGTCCGTCAGCGGCTTGCGGGTCGACCACCTTGCCGGTCATCACCAGGCCCCAGGCCGCGAAGTTGACCAGCACGTTGTCGCTCTTGCCCAGGTGCCGCTCCCACTCGGCGGCGCTGAGCTTGTCGCGGATCAGCGCATCGGCGGTGCTGGCATCCGGCACGCGCAGCAGCGCCTCGGCCAGGCACATCAGCATCAGGCCTTCCTGGGTATCCAGGCTGTACTGGCGCAGCAACGCATCGAGGGTGTCGACCGCATTGTCGCGGCCGCGCACGTCCTGGATCAGGCTGCGCGCCTGCTGGCGAACGCTGTCGATACCAGCAGCGCCGGGGTCGGCCAGCTGCAGCAGCTCCTCGAGGTACGCGGCTTCGTCAACGTTGTAGTTGGCACTGATGGCGGGAAAGAAATCGGCGGACTTTCCTGCAGAGATTCGCGCAAGGAACTCCGGCTGCAGGACCTGGCTGGCTTTGAACATCACGCCCATCCTCTTGTAGGGATTATGTATGGGGGTACCCCTGCTTTGGGTCTAGCCCAGCTACGACGATCTGGCGATCCCCGGCGTGCAGAAGCGGATGGCGGAATGTAGAGGCAGATGGCCGGCGGTTTCTTGCAGAAAACTCTGGAGTTTTTGCGAAAACCTCCAGACCGGGCACCAACGGGCATGGCAGCGGGCCGGCGGCTCACCCAGCCGGCGATCGACGACCGCCGCGGCACGTGGGCGGATGACGAACCCCCGCCCTGCAACGTCAGCGCGAAAGATGCCAAAGCCCACAAAAGCCGGCCTTGCCAGGCCATGGCCCGTAGCGTTTTTACGAATATTTTATGCCGTGCCGGCCAAGCTGAATGGAGACTTTACGGCCATCGATCCAACAATACGCTCGTCGCCATTTCGGCATCGCAGGCAAGGATCATGACTGAATTTCTGTTCGTTTTCGGCTTGGCCATCGTACTGGGCTGGCCATTGGGTCGCTATCTGGCGGCCATCATGCGCGGCGCCCCGATGCGCGGTGATCGCCTATTCGCGATCATCGAGCGCCCGCTCTACCGCCTGCTGGGTATCGATCCCGCCCAGGGCATGAGCTGGAAAACCTACGCCAGCGCGTTTCTGTTGAGCAACCTGATCCTCGGCCTGCTGGTCTGGATGCTGCTGATGAGCCAGCAATGGCTGCCACTCAACCCCAACGCGGCACCCAACATGCGCTGGGACCTGGCACTGCACACCGCCGTGTCGTTCCTGACCAACACCAACCAGCAGCACTACTCCGGGCAGGCGCAGCTTTCCTATCTATCGCAGATGACCGCCATCGTGGGCCTGCAGGTGATCACCCCGATGATGGGCCTGGCGCTGGTGGTGGCGACGCTGCGCGGGCTGTTCGGCGGCCGTCAGCAAACCGATCGCAGCCAACCCGCCGATGTCGGCAACTTCTGGGCCGACCTGATCCGCCCCACCATCCGCCTGTTCCTGCCGCTGTGCCTGCTGCTCTCGGTACTGCTCACCGCCCAGGGTGTTCCCGCCACGCTCGATGGCGGGCCAAAGGCCACGCCGCTCGATGGCGCTGCGCAGATGAGCGAGCAGAAAATCCCCCTCGGCCCGGTTGCCGCCATGGTCGCCGCCAAACAGCTGGGCACCAACGGCGGTGGCTGGTACGGCCCGAACAGCTCGGTGGCGCTGGAGAACCCGACGCCAGTGAGCAACCTGCTGCAAACCCTGGCGCTGATCCTGCTACCGGTGGCCATCGTCTTCATGGTCGGTGACTTTACCGGGCGGGCCAGGCTCAGCGCGCTGATCTTCGGCTGCATGCTGAGCATGTCGTTGATGTCCGCCGGCATCGCCCTGTGGTCCGAGGGCCATTCGGCGAGCAGCAGCGACATCGCCCTGATGGAGGGCAAGGAGGTGCGCTTCGGCGCCGATGCCTCGGCCCTGTGGGCCGCATTGACCACCCAGACCAGCAACGGCTCGGTCAATTCCATGCACGACTCCCTGGCACCGCTGACCGGCATGGTGACCATCGCCAACATGCTGGTGAACGGCATCTGGGGCGGCATCGGCTGTGGCCTGCAGCAGTTTCTCGTGTACCTGCTGCTGAGCGTGTTCCTGGCCGGCCTGATGACCGGCCGCACCCCGGAGCTGCTGGGGCGCAAGATCGAAGCCCCGGAAGTCAAATGCCTGGCAGTACTGGTGCTGCTGCAGCCACTGGTGATCCTCGGCCTGAGCGCCGTGAGCCTGCTTTTTCCCGAACTGACCGGCAACTCGAACCCCGGCGCCCACGCGATCAGCCAGGTGCTCTACGAGTACACCTCGGCCTTCGCCAATAACGGTTCGGGCTTCGAGGGCCTGGGCGATGCCAGCTACTGGTGGAACCTGAGCTGCGTGCTGGCCCTGATCCTGGGCCGCTACCCGGCGCTGATCCTGCCGCTGATCATCGCCGCGATGCTGGCACGCAAACGGGTGACGCCCGAAGGCCCCGGCACCCTGCAGATCGAGACGCCGACCTTCGCCCTGACGCTGATGGCCATCATCGCCATTCTCACCCTGCTGCAATTCATGCCCGTGCTGGTGCTGGGGCCCGTGGCCGACCACCTGCAGTTCATCACCCGTTGAGGCTGATTTCACATGACTCAGATGACCCAACATTCCGCTCACGCCAAGCGCCCGGCCCTGCTTGACGCCGCCGGCGTGAAAAGCGCCGTGCTCGCGGCCTTCAGCAAGCTGGCGCCGAATAACGCGTTCAAGAACCCGGTGATGGCCGTGGTCTGGGTCGGCACGCTGCTCTGCGCCGTGCTGACCCTGCTGGGCAAGAGCACGCCTGCCATCGGCTGGAGCGTCACCCTGCTGCTGCTGGTCACGGTGCTGTTCGCCAACTTCGCCGAGGCCGTGGCCGAAGCCCGCGGACGCGGCCAGGCCGACTCGCTACGCAAGGCCCGCAAGGATCTCGTCGCCCGCCGCCTGAAAAGCCTGAACGAGCGCAGCGAGCCACAGCGCATCGCGGCCAGCGAACTGCGCCCCGGCGATCTGCTGATCGTCGCGCAAGGCGAAATCATTCCCGCCGATGGCGAGATCATCGAGGGGCTGGCGAGCATCAACGAATCGGCGGTCACCGGTGAATCCGCGCCGGTGCTGCGCGAGGCCGGTACCGACCGTTCCGGCGTGATCGGTGGCACCAAGGTGCTGTCCGACCAGATCATCGTCGAGGTCACCGCCCAGCCGGGTGACAGCTTCCTGGACCGCATGATCGCCCTGGTCGAAGGCGCCAATCGACAGAAGACGCCCAACGAAATCGCCCTGGGCCTGTTGCTGACCACCATGACGCTGACCTTCCTGATCGTGGTGATCACCCTGCCCGCCATCGCCGCCTTCGTCGGCATCCAGATCGATCCGCTGCTGTTGATCGCGCTGCTGGTGTGCCTGATCCCGACCACCATCGGCGGCCTGCTGCCGGCCATCGGCATCGCCGGCATGAACCGCGCGCTGTCCGCCAACCTGTTGGCCAAGTCGGGCAAGGCCGTGGAAATCGCCGGTGACGTCGACGTCCTGCTGCTGGACAAGACCGGCACCATCACCCATGGCGACCGCCAAGCCACGCATTTCCATGCCCTGCCGGGCATGCAGCCAAGCCGCCTGCAGGAAGCTGCGCTGCTGTCGTCACTGGCCGACCCGACCCCGGAAGGCAAGTCCATCGTCAAGCTGGCGCGCCAGAACGGCGTGAACGATGAAGCGCCCAAGGACGCCACCTTCATTCCCTTCAGCGCGCAGAGTCGTCTGTCCGGCCTCGACATGCTCGACGGCCGGAGCATTCGCAAAGGCGCGATCGATGCCATTCGCCGCCACGTGCTGGCGGTGTCCGGTTCGGTGCCGCCGCAGCTACAGGAATTGGTCGATCAGGTGGCACGCAAGGGCGCCACGCCGCTGGTGGTCGCCGACGGTCGCCAGGTGCTCGGCGTCATCGAACTCAGCGACGTGGTCAAGCATGGCATCAAGGAGAAGTTCGCCAAGCTGCGGGCCATGGGTATCCGCACCGTGATGATCACCGGTGACAACCCCCTCACCGCTGCGGCCATCGCCGCCGAGGCGGGCGTCGATGACTACATCGCCGAAGCCCGCCCGGAAGACAAGCTGGCGCGTATCCGCCAGGAGCAGGAGCGCGGCCACCTGGTGGCCATGGTCGGTGATGGCACCAACGATGCGCCGGCACTGGCCCAGGCCGATGTCGGCCTGGCCATGAACTCGGGCACCCAGGCCGCCAAGGAGGCAGGCAACATGGTCGACCTGGACTCGGATCCAGCCAAGCTGCTGGCCGTGGTGGAGGTGGGCAAGCAGCAATTGATCACGCGCGGCGCGCTGACCACCTTCTCCCTGGCCAACGACGTGTCCAAGTACTTCGCCATCCTGCCTGCCCTGTTCGCGGGAGCGATTCCAGCCTTGGCCGGGCTCAACCTGATGCAGCTGTCCAGCCCGACCAATGCGGTGCTTTCGGCACTGATCTTCAACGCCCTGATCATTCCGCTGCTGATTCCGCTGGCCATGCGCGGGGTACGCGTGCGGGCAGCCAATGCCACGGCGCTGCTGCGTCGCAACATGCTGATCTACGGGGTAGGCGGCGTATTGCTGCCGTTTCCGGCCATCAAACTGATCGACATGCTGCTGTCGGCAAGCATCGGCGTTTAGACGACTACATTGGGTGAACGATATGACGAATGAAACGACTGCGCCCCTGGGCAATCTGCTGCGTCCAGCCTGCGTATTGGCATTGATCGGTTTGCTGGGCTTCGGCCTGAGCTATTCGCTGGTCTCCACTGGCATCGGCAACAGCCTGTTCCCCCAGCAGGCGAGCGGCAGCATCATCGAGCGCAACGGCACCATCATCGGTTCCGCGTGGGTGGCTCAGCCATTCGCTAGCCCAGGTTATTTCAGGGCGCGTCCCTCTGCAGCCGGCTATGATCCGATGGCCATGGCCGGCAGCAACCAGGCCCGCAGCAACCCTGCCATGCGCCAACGCATCGACGAGCAGCGCGCCGTGACCGCCGGCCAGGAGGGCGTCGATCCGCACGCTGTACCTGGCGATCTGCTTACCCAGTCCGGCAGCGGCATGGACCCGCATATCAGCCCCGAGGCAGCGCAGATCCAGGTCGCTCGTGTGGCGCGTGAACGCGGCATGCCGCAAAGCCAGGTACAAACCTTCGTGGCAACCTACACGGAGGGGCCTCAATGGGGGCTGTTCGGGCAGCCACGGGTCAATGTGCTGCGGCTCAACCTGGCACTCGACGACGCCAGGAGCAGGTAACGGGTATGCAGGAAAACCGTGAAGCACGTGCCGATGCCCTGGCCGGTGAACTGCGCCGGCAGGGCAGCGGCCACCTGACGCTGTTTCTGGGAGCGGCGCCTGGTGTCGGCAAAACCTACGCCATGCTTTCCCGCGCCCGGGAGCTGCGCCAACAAGGTGTCGACCTGGTAATCGGCGTGGTGGAAACCCACGGCCGTAGCGAAACGGCGGCCCTGCTCGATGGCCACGAGCTGATCGCACGCCGCCAGGTCGAGTACCAGGGGCACAGGCTGGACGAGATGGATCTGGACGCCATCGTGCAGCGCCGCCCACGCATCGTCCTGGTCGACGAGCTGGCCCATCGCAATGCCCCAGGCAGCCGCCACGAACGGCGCTGGCAGGACGTGCTGGAGCTGCTGGACAACGGCATCGACGTCTACAGCACGGTCAACATCCAGCACCTGGAAAGCCTCAATGACATCGTGCACCGCATCACCGGCATCCGGGTCAGCGAGACGGTGCCCGATGCGCTACTCGACCGTCTGCGCGACATCCGCCTGGTCGACCTGCCGCCGGGCGAGCTGATCGAGCGCCTGCACCAGGGCAAGATTTACCTGCCCGACATGGCCGAACAGGCGCTGCAGAGCTTCTTCTCGGCGCCCAACCTGGCGGCGCTGCGCGAACTGGCCATGCAGACGGCTGCTGACCACATCGAGGATCACCTGCGCGAATCGCAAACCGCGCAGGGCATCAGCGGCTTTGCCTTGCGCCGCCGGGTACTGGTCGCCATCGATGGCAGCGGCAACTCGGAATACCTCGTGCGTGCCGGCAGACGCATTGCCGAACGCCGTGACGCGCCCTGGAGCGTGGTCACGGTGCAGCGCGCCGGCCGTATCGACTCGGCCAGGCAGGCCGAACTCGACCGTGCCTTCGTCCTGGCGCGTAATCTGGGCGCCGACACACAGGTGCTGCATGGCAATGCCATCGCCGATACGCTGCTCGACCACGCCGCCCACGATGGGGTGTCCACCCTGGTGGTCGGGCGCAGCCGTGAGCGGCCCATCGCCCGCATGTTCAACCGTACCCTGACCCAGCGCCTGCTGCAGCACGGTGCCCATTACGAACTGGTCATCGTCAGCTCTGCCCAGGCCCGTGCCAAGGCCCGCGCGCGCCAGCGCCCCAGCGTGTCGGCGCGCTGGCTGTCCTGGCGGGATGCGACGTACGCGTGCACCGCCGCGGCCATCGCTACCGGGCTGGCCTGGATGGCCGAGCAATGGGTCGGCCTGGCCGACCTGTCGATGATCTTCATCGTCGCCGTGGTCATGGTCGCGGCGCGCACCCGCATGACCGCCGCCGTGCTGGCGGCGATACTTTGTTTTCTGGCTTACAACTTCTTCTTCATCGAGCCGCGCTACACCCTGTACATCTCCGCGCCCTGGGGCATCACCACGGTGTTGCTGTTCCTGGTGGCCGCGCTGGTGGCGGGGCGCCTGGCCGCGCAGCTGCGCATGCAGATCCTGGCCCTGCGCGCCGCCAACAACCAGGCCTCCGTGCTGCATCACCTGGGCCGGCAACTGAACGCCGCGGCAGACCTCACCCAGGTGCTGCAGGCCGGGCGCAGCTGCCTGGAGCGCTCGTTCGGCGCCCTGGTCACCGTCAAGGTCGGCGAGCGCCAGGAAAACTCGCCCGACGTGCAGCTGGCGCAGATCGACAAGGCCGCCGCCGACTGGGCGCGGCTGCATGGCCAAGCCGCCGGCCGCTACACCGACACCCTGGCTGGTGCGCGCTGGTGGTGCCTGCCGCTGTTGGGCAACGATGAAGTGATCGGCGTCGTCGGCCTGCTGCACGACGCCCCGCTCAAGCAACTGCCCACGCAGAGTCGTCGTCTGGCCGAGGCCATCTGCGAGGACATCGCCCAGGCCGCACTGCGCGCCACACTGGTGGCCGACCTGGAAACCGCCCGGGTCAACAACGAGACCGAGCGCTTGCGCTCCGCCCTGCTGTCCTCGGTGTCCCATGACCTGCGCTCGCCCCTGGCGGCGATGATGGGTTCGGCCAGCAGCCTGATCGACTACGCCGACGCCATGAGCGAAGAGGACCGTGTCAGCCTGCTGCAGACCATCCAGCTCGAAGGTGAGCGCCTGGACCGCTACATCCAGAACCTGCTGGACATGACCCGGCTCGGCCACGAGGGACTGACCCTGCACCGCGACTGGATCGGCGTCGACGAACTGGTCGGCTCGGCGGCCGGGCGGCTGCATCGCTACCGTCCGCAGGTGCGCATCGACCTGCATCTGGACAGCGACCTGCCGCCGCTCTGGGTACACCCGGCGCTGGTCGAGCAAAGCCTGTTCAACGTGCTGGAAAACGCCGCCAAGTTCTCACCGCCCGGCGAGAGCATCGACATCTTCGCCCGCCAGGTCGACGGCAAGCTGCAACTGGACGTGCAGGATCGCGGCCCGGGGATCGCCGAGGACGAACGCAGCCGCATCTTCGACATGTTCTACAGCATCGAGCGCGGCGATAGCGGCAAACAGGGCACCGGCCTGGGCCTGACCATCGCGCAGGGCATGATCGGCGCCCACGGTGGCGTGGTCAGCGCCTTTGCCGGCGAGGGCGGGCGCGGTACGCTGATCCGCCTGAGCATTCCGCTGACCGAGCCGGATGCACCACAGCAGGTGATCGACAGTGGCGATTGAACCCTCCTCCACCCAGGCACGCATCCTGATCATCGACGACGAACCGCAAATCAGGCGCCTGCTGGACATCAGCCTTCGCGCCCAGGGCTACGAGGTTCGCCAGGCGGAAGACGGCCACAGCGGCCTGCAGAGCCTGGCCCAGGATGGCGCCGACCTGATCCTGCTGGACATCGGGCTGCCGGACATGGATGGCCATCAGGTGCTGCAGCAGCTGCGTGAATGGAGCGCAGTGCCGGTCATCATGCTCACCGTGCGCGATGCCGAAACGGAAAAGGTGGCGGCCCTCGACGCCGGCGCCAACGACTACGTGACGAAGCCGTTCGGCACCCGCGAGTTGATGGCGCGTATCCGCGTGCTGCTGCGCCACAACGATGCGCAAAAGAGCGTGGCCACCGTCTACGACGATGGTGTGCTGCACATCGACCTGGGCCGTCGCGACGTGCTGCTGCGTGGCGAACGCCTGCAACTGGCGCGCAAGGAATATGCGCTGCTGGCCCTGCTGCTGAAGAACAGCGGTCGGGTGGTGACCCAGCCGCAGATCCTGCGCGAGATCTGGGGCAAGGCGCACGACGACGATCTGCATTACGTGCGGGTGCTGGTCGGCAAGCTGCGCCAGCGGCTGGGAGACAACGCCGCCGCGCCGCGCTGGCTGGCAACCGAGCCGGGGGTGGGCTTGCGATTCATCGCGCAACCGGCCTAGCCAGGCCTGCGCCCTGCTCTGCCAGCAAGCCCCTCGCGCGCACGACCGTCGTCGATCGGCGCGTTGGCAAACGGCGGCTAAAAGGGTTTCGTCAAAGGCGCGTAGCTGCGCCTGTATAGACGGTTGCCTGCCAGTTTCAACAGGATGGCACGGCCACAGCCAGGTAGCCGGCGCAGCTTGTCCCGCGCGACGCATTGCTGTTGCACCCAGTCGACGCGAGGCTTGCGTCGGCGCGAGGCAGCGCCATGCACGGCCCGCATGACGACCAGACCTGCTCGGTCCGCGTGATGCTCAAGGGTTTGCCCCGGCTATCGAGGATGCGCTGGGTAGCAATCGGCATGGCAAGCGCTGCAATCGAGCCCAGCAATCCCAGGGCC
>ENA-UOXB01001462-UOXB01001462.1-bioreactor-metagenome-genome-assembly--contig:-NODE-1462-length-11190-cov-7.200180_pt1 | contig 11190 bp, 9 predicted proteins | sample MGYA00238158_ERZ761615 | MGnify/ENA primary metagenome ERZ761615 (study PRJEB28904, sample SAMN06267902) | bioreactor metagenome | isolation source: Joint BioEnergy Institute, California, USA | place... | reverse complement strand
ATGATTGACCTGCGTAACAGGGGCATACGGTGATCAATAATGGCCAATGCAACCCCAGTAATAGGGCCTAGCATCATAGCAACAAGCATCGCACCAATCACCACCGCCGCTGAGTTGGTCACAAGTCCATAACTTGCAATAATAGCCGAAAGTATATTCATGACAAAATACATTCTGCTGGGCAACGCGTTGGCTTCAATCGTTACTCTGACTTCTGGATAATCTACTTTTCTATTATTAAATTGCTCTGCTACAAACTTTTTATAAGACTCCAGTTTGGCTTCTTTTTCCTCTTTGACCACTTCCTCTTCTTTTTCATCGTCTTCGGTTGGCGGTTCACTGTCGGTAAATTCATGGTCACTCAATTCACTGTCGTTTGACTCAGAGCCGTTTGATTTATCGACAGTATCTGTTGCTGACAGATTATCTGTAGACCCCTCGCTTTCTTGTTCTTGTAAGCTTGCATCCTGAACCTCAGACGTGTCTGATGTCTCACCTTCTGACAGTAACGTTTCTTCTGATTCATCTTTAGGCGACTGGACGTCTGGCTCAGTATTTTCTAATGAGGCAATGACTACATCAGGGGCGATAGACTCCACTGTAATTTTTGCTTCAGGCGGTTCGGCACAGGCCATGTCTTCAAGCTTATCTGCTTCTTCGTTGTCGGCCATTTGCTCTGATGTAGCAGAATCTGTTAATGGCTCAGTTGTAGATTCAGATTTTACAGCTTGGTCAGTAGAGTCCTTTGAGTCTACTAAGTCTGTTGAGTCTTGTACCGTCGGCGACTCACTAGAGGAGTGGTTTTTGGGTTTGGTCATAAAAAATGGCTTTATAGAGATAAAAAAGAGTAGATATTGTAATGATAAATAGATAAAGGCGTAGGAGTTTTTTGCGACCAATCAGATAAGGTGCTGGGGCATGAATAAAGGTCATTCAAAGGAAGACAATAGATAGGAATAAATTGCTGAAATAAAACCTTAATAATAGCAAGGTTTTTATCTATGGTCATCTAATATAAGTAACCTAAAGAGTTATTATAAAACCTTAATTTTTTTATGGGTTTAATGTATAAATGTATTATATCCACAATTAAAATGAGGAATAAGTCATGAACTGGCCACTATTTTCAGTTGTCTACGCAATGGCAGTCACCGTCACTATGGGGCTTTTTATTATTGGGGCACTGATTACGGGTTTTGGTGAAATCGCGCATGTACAAATAGCAGTTGTACTTGGCGTCTTAGTCGCTATCCCTGAAGCGATATTTTTTACTAAGAAAATTGGTAGCATCACGGGTAATGAAGAACGTCATAAAGCATAGACTAATCATTCATTTGTAGGCAGGCATAAAAAAAGACCCTGATATCAAGGTCTTTTTTTATTTAAGCAAAATTATTTAAGAACAACGGTCGCGCCATTTTCGATATTGGCATAAACCTCTAATACATCCCAGTTGGTCAAACGAACACAACCTGCGGATGCTTGACGGCTGATACCTTCAGGTTTTGGTGAGCCATGCAGACCATACGAAGGTTTAGATAAGCCCATCCATACGACGCCAACTGGATTGTTTGGTCCAGGTGGTAGCATGTACACTTTTTTATCAGCGCCATCACCGACAGTGGCTTTGTACCAAGGCATTTTCACCTTGTTAATAATTTTGAAAGTGCCTTGTGGAGAAGGTGTGGCATCACTACCGATCGTTGTTGGATAGGTCGCAACCAGTTTATCGCCATTATAAGCATAGAGCGTTTTTTCTGCTTTGTTAGCAACGACGCGGTTGATACGTTGATTTAACGGTCCACGAGTGTTGAGAACAGTAAGAGTCTCGCCAGCTTTGTAAGATTTATTGATGTTCAACTTATCAAGGTAGCGCACATCCATATGGAAACGTTCGCCAAACATCTCTTTGATGTCTTGATAGTACAGACCCTTCATCTTTGACTTTGCTTCTGAGGTCGCAGGCGTAGGCGCAAAGTTGGTATTGATATCATCTTCGGTGATGGTATAAGTAACCAATACAGGTTTATTCGCAGGAATGTTTTTGATTAAAGCATCCCACGTTTTTTGATCCATCTTACCTGTAGGGGTCAAGCCTTTCATAGTTTGGAAGTTGATAAGGGCTTTTTTACTATTCATACCCCAGCCGCCATCGATAGGACCAGGAGATGCATGGTTCCAATCAAGTAAGGCTTGTATCTTAATGGTCATCGCCGAATTGACTTTCATGTTTGGCGACCAAGTAGCTTCGTTGACTTGCTTGGCATAGTTCGACAAGTTCAGCGTGGTATATCTTTTACCATCTTTGTCTTCAATGCTTTTGATAGTAGGATCGTCACTAAAATCTTGACGTTTTTCACTATCAGGCAGCTCAAAAGATAGCGGATCAGAGGAATCAATAGAAGATACGTCACTTGGCGCAGCTACGGCTTGACCTTCACTAATGTCATCAGAGCGCTCGTCTTTAAGCGTCAGCTCAGCGGCACTCATACTATCTGCTGCCGTGCTTCTCGAATTTGCTGGTGCTTCTGATTTCTTTTTTGAATCAATCAATTGCGTCATACGATCAGCTGAGCTGCTACGATTTTCTTGCACATTCAGACTGACTTTTTGAGCAAGACCAGATTGTGAGTCAGCTGTACGTACTGGTACGGTGCGAGTGTTATCAGCAGGGGCAGCAAGTGCGCTAACACTGGCTCCAGCAATAGCGATAGATATAGCAGTAATAATTGGCTTTATTTTCATAACATTGAGTCACTCGTAGTTGCTACTAATGCGGGTATTATGCGCATAATTTGATTGGTTCGCAAACTTTTGACACACATTTTTTCATTTACTACTTGCTAAACGTCAACCGCTGACGTATTCACTACAATTTGGTAATAACATCGCGCTGATATGTATGAATTACTGCTAGATTCTTACTGTCTTTTTGTCTGCCATGATGTTTTTATAGTGGCGTAAAGTCAGTATAAACGCAAATATTGGCGCTACTTCACGTTTGTGTCTATAATGGACGATAAGATTTCTATTTAAAAAATCAGCTTTACATAAAAAGCAATTTAACCCATTCGCATGTAGTCAGTGGCCATTTAGTCAGTGATGATGCAATCAGTCAGGTGTGATATGTCAGAAGACCAAACAATGAGCGCAGAAGATTTTCAAAATCAATACTTTAATGATGGTCAATCTCAAGGATTAGAAGATGAGATGGAGTATGATTTGGAGACAGGGCTCATCGGTGAGCAAAGTGAATTTGCCAACTTGCACGCAGAATTGGAAGAAGCGCGCGAGCAACTCGTTAGTATTCGCGATTTCATTCGTTTTTCGGTCACGCAACTACGCAACTACGATGTGGTCGTGGCGCAAGGTACAACGGATGAGTTTGCAGAAGCATCAGCCATTGTTCTACATTCATTGTCATTAGATTGGTCTGCCAATGAGCAGATTCTTGATTGTCGTTTGACGACATCAGAGAAGCAGTTGGTGCTGGGATTGCTAGAAGAGCGTATCGCTGAGCGTAAGCCACTAAGCTATTTGATCAATTTATCTTACTTCTGTGATCTGCCTTTTTATGTTGATGAACGAGTCTTGATCCCGCGCTCGCCGATAGCAGAGCTAATCCGCCAGCAGTTCCATCCATACTTTGAAGTCAGTGAGCTTGCTAAGCCGCTTGGGATTGGCAACAATGAGCAAAAAGCAGGCTTTTATGATCATGGTTTAGACGTCAAGCAATTGTCTCAGCCTGAGCGTATTTTAGATATGTGCACAGGTTCTGGTTGTATCGCTATTGCCCTTGCAACACGTTTCGTCGATGCATTAGTCGATGCTGTTGATATTGATAAAGGCGCACTTGAGGTGGCCATGGTCAACGTCGATCATCACGATCTTGGTCATCAGGTGAATGTGATTGAGTCTGATTTGTTCGCCAAGATTCCGACTGAAAACCAGTACGAGCTTATCGTCACCAATCCGCCGTACGTTGATGCTGCCATCATGGCAGATCTGCCACCTGAATTTTTGTATGAGCCTGAGCACGCATTGGCTGCCGGTCAAGATGGGCTCGATCTGGTACATCGCATCTTGTTTGAAGCGCCTGATTATCTTAGCCCAGAAGGTCTGCTTGTTTGTGAAGTGGGCGACAGTGAGTGGGCACTAAAACAAGCCTATCCTGAAATCCAATTTGATTGGCTAAGATTTGCTCACGGTGGTCACGGGGTTTTTGCCATTACTTATGATGAATTGATGGCAAATCGTCAGCTGTTTGCCGCTTATGTACAACTGTTAGACGGCGCTCAGTAGTCCATACTGACAGTAAATGGATATGAGTAATATCAGTCAATTTTATAAATGATTGATCAAATAAGCATCAGTCACGGTTACTTGTTTAAGGATAAATATGGCAGGCAATAGTATTGGACAGGTCTTTACAGTCACCACTTGTGGCGAGTCACACGGTGCAGGTCTTATGGCAATCGTCGATGGCGTGCCACCAGGTTTGGCATTGTCAGAAGAGGATTTGCAAATAGATTTGGATCGCCGCAAACCGGGGACGTCTAAATACTCAACCCAGCGCCGTGAATCTGATGAGGTGGAGATCATCTCTGGTGTTTTTGAAGGTAAAACAACAGGCACCTCTATTGGATTGTTGATTCGCAATACCAATCAAAAATCCAAAGACTATAGTGATATAAAAGACACGTTTCGTCCGGGGCACGCCGATTATACTTATAGTATGAAATATGGCTTTCGCGATTACCGCGGCGGTGGTCGCTCATCCGCCCGTGAGACAGCAATGCGGGTGGCAGCAGGGGCAATTGCAAAGAAATACCTGTTAGATCGCTTAGGCGTACAAATCCATGGTCATGTCACTCAAATTGGCAATGAATATAGTCAAGTCTTAGAGCCTAGCCAAATTGATTGGGATTTTGTAAATAGTAATCCGTTTTTTTGTGCAGATGCTGAGGCAATACCGCGTTTTGAAGCACTAATAGACAGCTTACGCCGCGAGGGTACAAGCTGCGGCGCTCGACTTGAAGTTATCGCAAGTGGTGTCCCAGTTGGCCTTGGTGAGCCTGTGTTTGATCGTTTAGACGCAGATATCGCTCATGCTATGATGAGTATCAATGCGGTTAAAGGGGTTGAGATTGGTGATGGTATGGCGGTCGCTGGTCAGTTTGGTCATCGTTCTCGTGATGAGATGACGCCAGATGGCTTCACTGCCAATCATGCAGGTGGTATATTGGGCGGTATCTCGTCTGGTCAAGATATCCGTGTCAGTATTGCTCTTAAACCGACGTCTAGTATTACGACGGCAGGTAAGAGCATCAACACACAAGGCGAAGCCATCGATATGCTCACCAAAGGTCGTCACGACCCTTGTGTTGGCGTACGTGCTACACCGATTGCAGAAGCTATGCTAGCGATTGTAGTCCTCGATCATTATCTGCGTCACCGTGGACAGAACGCAGATGTAGAACCGCCAGTACCATCTATTATATAAAACGTTCGTTGTAACACATTAGCCCCTCGCTATTTTTAGTAACCTTTCACTAAAAATAGCGAGGGGCTTTTTTTGGCAGCTTCAATAGCCACTGGGTTTTTAGTAAGTGGTTTAGTGTTAACGACTTTAAGCCGCCTGCTGATAACCGTCAATTGCTACGCATCGCTGATGACGAAAGACTAAGAGTAACTGCTGATTAGGGATCGCTAGCCAATGTCCAAAATCTAAGCTTTCAATGCCTGCGTCTAATAAGGCTTGTAGACACTGATGACGACTCTGACCTAGGCAGTTTTCTATGGTTTGCGACTGATTAATGAGACCTTGCATCGCTTTTTTATCCTTAACTTTGATAACGAATGTGAATAACGTTATCGTAAGCTATAGAGATAGAAAACTTGTGTAAGAACGATGGAAATTTAATGAACTGTCATATTTCATGAGTAAAAAAAGGTCTGTTAAAGCAGGCAAGTAAACGTTTTTATTATTTCGCTAAAGGCAATGTAATACTGACTACGACACCAGTCAGTTGATTAAATGCGATGTGGTTCTTATCTTTTTCTGCGTTTATATTATTGATAGTGACGTGACCGCCGTGATGTTCAATCACTTGCTTGACTAGGGTTAAACCAAGGCCAGTCCCTTTTTTAATTGTCTGATGAGACGAGTTTGAGTAATCTGATTCAAGGTTTTGATGCGGGCTCTGTGGCTGATAAGTCGGTTGGCTGTGGTGCGACAAACTAAAATAGCGGTCAAAGGCTTTATTAATAGCGTAATCAGGCAGTAGTTTGCCATCATTGAATATATCAATGGTCACTGTGTGTGACGTATGATGTATATCGATAATGACTGTGCTATTAGCAAAGTGAATGGCGTTGTCTAAGACGTTTTGTAGTACTTGTACCAACCAAAATTGATCCGCAAAGACGCTGATGTTTAAAGTATTTGGTGATAAGACGGCATTTTCACTAACAGATTGGTCATCGATATAGATTTTGATAGGTGGCAGGTGCTGCTGTTGTAATTTGGCACTATTGTCTTTAGCGAGGTTTTGCAGTAAAGGCAACAATGGTGTCAATTGCCGATTAAGCTTAAAGGTTGGTTGTTCAATTTTAGCCAGTAATAGCAAACGATCAATCAGCTGCTGCATTTTGATGCTTTGCTCACCGATGGTTTGGGTGAGCATTTGGCGATCCTCTTCATCAAGTCCATCGTCTTCTAGTAGCTCACTGCTGGCACGAATCGCGGTTAAAGGACTTTTTAGCTCATGAGTGAGGGTATGCACGTACTCTGTGACATAAGCTCGGTTTTCTAACTGATGTTTCATAGACTCAATCGTATCGGTCAAGCTGTTGAGTTCATGACCTAAATAAAAATACGGTTTTTTGGTGTCCTCTGCCAATGCGCTGGTGTACTGGGTCACTAGAGTGATGCTCTGTTTGAGCCACCATGCGACCAATCCTGCTAAAATAAGGGCGGCAATACTCATGAGCAGCGCGGTAATAAACATACGATTGCGCGTATTATCCAAATAAGGCAACACACTCGCGACCGGCTTACCAACACTTACGACGCCGATCAGCTCGCCTGTATCGTTTCTTATGGGCTGCGCCACATACATGATTGTACCATCACGCTGATTGCGGTTTTGCGTGGTACTTCTTGCTCCATATTGACCGTTTAACGTCAAATACACATCATTCCAGCGACTGTAGTCTTGTCCTTCATCATTGTCAGGTTCGGGTAGGGAGTCATAAATGACGATTCCTGCCTTATCTGTTACGTATACCCGAAAACTGCTATAACTATCATGCTTATATTCAGGTTCTATATCGCTATCAGTTGCTGGCATACCGATAAAGGCTGTGTCTAGCTTTGCTTGATAAACGTCATCGTATAGCTGGCCTGAAGACAAAGGCAGCTGCAAGTTTGCTGCCAGAAACTTACTGGTATCTAATAATGTATCCTCGATAACCTGCTGGGCGGTTGGCTTGACATAACCAAACAGCTGAGTAAATGCGACCACACCGCAAATAACAAGTACCAAAGCCACTGCCAACCAAATCCTAAAAAAAATACTCAAGTTCAGCAATCGTTTGGGTTTAGTCGTTTGCTGCACAGTACCGATAGGGTGCAGTTTTGCATACCAGTTGCTTTGACTGGTATGAGCGTTATCATCAGCTTTGTTATTCATGTTTTATAAAGGCTACTTGAAGTAATAGAGTAACAACGCTGTGTAGAGCATAGTTACACAGGGCAATAGCTACGCAGGGCATAATGCGTATCCTAGGCCGCGATGCGTATGTATAACATCAATACTGGCATCGACGGTGGCTAGCTGCTTGCGAATCGACTTTATATGGCTGTCTATGGTTCGTGCTAGGCGATGATCGGGGTAATCACTTACGGCATTTAATAGCTGCTCACGGCTAAAAACCTGATTGGGTGCTTGTAATAAGGTCAATAAAATTTTGCGCTCGGTATTACTCAATTCAAGCTTTTGAGATTGCCATATTAAAGAGTAGTTGAGTGGTTGATACTGCCAAATACCAGATTGACACTCAAAGGTTAAAGCTTGTCCTGACATATTGTTTGAGGCCGTCTCGGTAACGGCACTGTCTGTTGATGCTACAGAAATAGGCTGCTGAGACAATAGCTGCTCGCGTCGCCAAATCGCCTTTAAACGAGCGACCAATTCGCGAGGACTAAAAGGTTTGGCACAATAGTCATCACCGCCCATCTCCAAACCCAAGATACGATCGACTTCATCACTTCGAGCTGTCAAAAATACAATAGGAATGTCCTTTAACGCATCGATATCGGTAGTATGGCGTATCTGCTGACACAAGCTTAAACCATCTCCATCTGGCAATCCAACGTCCAAAATAATCGCGGACAGATCTTTTGCTTCATCACGATGCAGCATCGGTAGCACGCTACTGGCATTATCCAACCAAGTGATTTGCCAACCTTCACGTTTGCACGTCACCTTAAGTGACATTGCGATTGCAGGATCATCTTCTACCAATAAAATATGCGGACAAGTACTCATAATAAACGCACTATGACTAAAGTATGTGATCATCCTAGCATAGTTTATAATTCAACTGATAAGTGGCAATTACCAATATGATGAAAATTTGATGAAAAAAATATCAGTATAAAAATTGTCCAAATTCTTGGAGGGCAGTGGCGCTTATTGGTAGATTATTTGGCTGTTTCGCCTATAAAGTGATGGTATGTCAGATCTAGCATCAAAAAAGACCCTCTTAGGTGTGCTAAGACGGTCTCTTGATTAAGGTAATATATGCACTTTCGGTGGTACATGTATATTGGTAGTATAACTGCTAGGTTAAGCCTTTGCAGTTGGCATAGTAGCTAACGGTTGCAGGCCAGTCTGAAAAGATACCCTTGACGCCAACATCTTGTGCCAGTACATCGATAAAGGTCATCATATCTCCATCATTATTGATCGCATCATTTAGACCGCTATAGTACCAACCGCCGCCATTTGCTAGTGGGCCTGATCGCTCAAGCGACCATGTTAGAATCTCCAGCCCGTTGGCCTTGGCTTGTATGGCAAATTCAGAGGGTGACATATTACCCTTGCCATCGCTTGTGACCAGTAACCAAGAGGCTGGAGCAATGGTGTTGATACCTCGTGCTTTAATATCGGCTAAGGAATGTTTCCATGTGGTCGGGTCGTTTTTGTCAAAAAGGGTGCCCATAGCTGTTTCATTGGTATCATCGATTAAATAAACAGCATTGGCGCCAAAGCTTGGCTCATTACGAAGCCAATAGTCGATATCTTCGATATTAAATGATTGTGCGTATACGTCGCTAGGTGCAACACCTGCTGTCTTATAGGTGTCAATCAGTTGCTGACGATAATTATCTAAGCTGTAGCCGTTAAATGGCATGGATACAGAAGGGGCTTTTAGCTCAGGGGTATGCTTCATGCCCAAACTGCTGGCAAGTGCAATATGCTCTTTTAATGTCAACAGCTTTCCATTTTGCGAATACAAATCTGTTCGCCACGGTGCGGTTGCATTCATATAGCCGCTAATGGTTGTGGCTTGAGTGTTGGCGGCATCCATCTTTCCCTTTAGAGTCTGAAAATCATTTAAACTGATGTCTGAGGTTCGACATTCAATGTTTGCAGCATTGGTAAGCATACCATTGCTGTCGACCATAGGTGGTACTGTACATTGACTGGCGAGCGGGGTTGCGACAATATTAGTCGTGGTATGCAAATCATTTTGTGCGTGACGGCAAACCAGCTCACCATCTTTGGTGAATGCTACGTCACATTCTAATATGCCTGCTCCCATCTGGGCTGAGGCAATATAGCCATCATAGGTGTGTTCAGGAAACTGTAGGGGCGCACCGCGATGAGCAATAGAAAAGTCTGTTTTGCTGGGCTGCTGATTACCGCAAGCCAAAAGCTCGTCTTTGAGCGCGCCCTCATCCATGTCATTAACCAGATAGAATGGACGAGCCCCATAAGTATAATTTATAGACCGAGCCGGTTCAGTGATTGGCGGCTTGGTAGGTGTCACGGTAGTTACGATATCGTTATCTTCTTCGCACGCTATTAATAGAACACTGCTGGCAAGTATGAGCGGTAAAAGAAGTTTTTTTGTCGGGCGGTTTTTACAAGTGTCTTGATGACGCGTCACCACTGAATTATTTAATATTGTCATGTAAACTGTCCTCAGAAAAAGGGCAAAATAAGAAGTCGGGTATGACCATTCGTAGTACAGGACTTAAAATTAGTAGTACAGTGCTTAAATTATCAAATTATGTTTAAGAAATGATGACAATTAAAAAGACGTTAGGTTTTTAATTTTATTTACTATGCAAATATCAATAACCATTAAGGATAAAATATGAGTGACTATTTAGACTGCGTTATTACCGAACACAATCCTGGCCAAAAAGATATTAATCGTGCTGTAATTTGGCTTCATGGTTTGGGTGCCAGTGGTCATGATTTTGAACCAGTCGTACCGCAGTTAGGTCTGTCTGATGACATGGCGGTACGTTTTGTCTTCCCGCATGCCCCTAAGCGCGCAGTAACTGTCAATGGCGGTATGGTGATGCCCGCATGGTACGATATCTTGGAGATGAGTCTTGAGCGCAAAATTGATGTGGCTCAAATCGAAGCGTCCTCTCAGCAAATACAGGATCTAATCCGCCGTGAAATTGAGCGCGGCGTTGCACCAGAGCATATTGTGATAGCAGGATTTTCGCAGGGCGGGGCAGTGGCGTATCATGTGGCCTTAGGTTATCCAGAACGTTTGGCAGGCTTGATGACACTTTCGACCTATCTTGCGACCAATGACAATATTGACTATAGCGCGGCTAATAAAGACATGCCTATTTTGATTGAGCATGGCAGTCATGACCCAGTCGTACCTGTCATTCTAGGTGAACAAGCGCAGAAGCTGTTATCTGATAAAGGGTACAATGTGACTTATCATACGTATCCGATGGCGCATCAAGTATGTATGCCGCAAATTCAAAATATTGGCAAATGGCTAAACAGTGTTTTAGCATAAATGATTGAGCTGTAACGTAATGTAATACAGATGTCATATAGGTTGAATATTGACCTACAACTGCTATATAATAATCGACCTTATTGGGGATGTTCTGGCTTCGACGCTGGTGATGAAACTCAATGATGC
>ENA-UOXB01001461-UOXB01001461.1-bioreactor-metagenome-genome-assembly--contig:-NODE-1461-length-11191-cov-5.435704_pt1 | contig 11191 bp, 10 predicted proteins | sample MGYA00238158_ERZ761615 | MGnify/ENA primary metagenome ERZ761615 (study PRJEB28904, sample SAMN06267902) | bioreactor metagenome | isolation source: Joint BioEnergy Institute, California, USA... | reverse complement strand
ACCAGCCCACCAGCGGCACCGAGACCCATTCGGGATTGGCGGCCTCGGCGATGACCAGGACGCGGGGGCGGCGAGAGGGATCGGTCATCATGGCTCCTTGAGCATGTGCGCCAGCGCGTCGGCACTGCGCCTGGCGCTGAAATCCGCCAGGATGCGCCGGCGCGCGGCCTGGCCCATCCGCCGGCACGATGCGGGGTCCTGCATCAGCCGGGCCATGGCATCGGCCAGGGCCTGCGGGTCGTCCGGGGCGACCAGAAGCCCGTCCTGCCCATCCGTCACCAGTTCGCGCACCCCCCCGGCATCGGTCCCGACCACCGGCAACTCGCAGGCCATCGCCTCCATGTAGGCCACGCCCAGAGGCTCGTGCCGGCTGGCCAGGACAAAGCCGTCCGCGGCATGCAGCTCGGCCCGGACGCCCTCCTGCGTGACGGGACCCAGCAGGTCGACCAGCGCCCCGGCATCCTGCCGGGCGATCAGGCGGTCCAGCTCGCGATGATAGCCGGACCCGCCCTGTTCGTCCTCGCCCGCGATGCGGATGCGGAAGGCCAGATCGGGCCGGTCGCGGCGCAGGATCGTCGCCGCCTGGATCAGGGTGTCATGGCCCTTGACCCGGTTCAGCCGCGCGCAGCAGAACCAGGTGAAGGGTCCGGTCCCGGTGGCCCGCGGCGTGTCGGGCGGCGCGAAATGGTCGGTGTTCACCCCCATGGGCACGACGCGGACCTTGTCCATCATCTGCGGCATGACCTTTTCCACCTGCGCGCGCAGGGTTTCGGTGATGATGAAGACGAAGTCGGCACCCTGCCACTTGACCGGCTGGTCGGGGCCGTAATCCACCAGCGGACCATGCAGGACAAGGCTGTAGGGAATGCCCGCGATGCGGTGGCACATGGCGGCGATCAGGGCGAAGTTCGCACAGGAATGCACATGCATATGGGTCAGGCCCTGCGCCCTGCAGATCCGCGCCAGCTCCAGCGCCATCAGCACGAAGGCCCAGGACCGGGGCCGCCGCAGGACCGCGCGCATCTGCGGGTCGCGCATCAGGCGCGGCAGGGCCGTGGCCAGGCGCGGCGCCAATGCGGCCAGGCGGGCGGGCGGCAGGGGGTGCAGCTGGATCGCGGCGGCCTCGGCGACCCAGTCATGCAGGACCGGGCGCGGCGCGAGGCGCGTCGAGATGATCTGCGCATCGATGCCGTGATGCTGCCGCAGCGCCTGGATCTCGCGCCAGAAGAAGGAATGGGTCTGGCCCGGAAATTCGGGGATCAGGACGGCGATCCTGGACGGCGCGCTCATGATGCGACCCGGGCCTGGCGGAATGCGGCGGCCAGGGCGGCGGCCTCGGTCCGGATGTCGAATTCGGCCTGCACCCTGGCGCGGCCTTGGGCGCCCATCCGGGCCGCGCGGTCCGGGTCGGAGAGGACCGCGCAGACCGCATCGGCCAGCGCATCGCCATCGCCCGGCGGCACGATCACGCCCGAGACGCCGTCCTCGACCAGTTCGGGAATGCCCGCGATGCGCGTGGCCACCACGGCGCGGCGCGCGGCCATCGCCTCCATCAGCACCACCGGCACCCCTTCGGCAAAGGAGGGCAGCACGAACAGCGCCGCCTCGCGCAGCGCCTCGGCCACCTCGTCCTGGCTGCGATAGCCCAGGAAACGGACGGCATCCTGCAGGCCCGCGCGACCCACCTGCTCCTCCAGCCGGGCGCGGTCGGGACCGTCGCCGATCAGCGTCAGATGCGCCTCGGGGCAACGCGCGCGGATCCGCGCCATCGCCTCGATCAGCACCGGCACCCCCTTGGCCGCGGCCAGGCGGCCGACGAACAGCATCCCCTGCCCCCGCGCGGGTCCCGCGTCATAGCGTTCGGGCTCGACCCCGCAATGCACGATCCGCAGCCGGGACCAGTGGTCCTGCGGGCTGACCAGCATCGCCTGCGACCGGCAGTAATGCGAGATGCAGGCGACGAACCGCGCGGCCGCGATCTTGTCGGCCAGCCGCCACAGCCTGGGGTCGGTGAAATCGGCCGGGCCATGCAGGGTGAAGCTGAAGGGCACATCCGCCAGCCGCGCGGCCAGCATGGCCACCGAACAGCTGGCCTGGGCGAAATGGTTGTGCAGATGCGTGACCTGCCGATCCTGCAGGTGACGGGCCAGCACCGTCGCCTCGAGGAAATAGAACAGCTGATAGAGGCCCGCGCGCAGCCCCGGCCCGCGCATCCGCCAGGCCTGGCGCAGCACCGAGAGATAGCGGCCGGGATGGCGCAGGGCGCGCAGCTGCGCCGCCAGCAGCCAGCCCGGGCGCTTGGCCGCGTCCAGCACGTTGAAGGTCGCGGCGGCCTCGGCCCTCTCGGCAGGGCCGCGATGATGCTGGGGACCGGTGCGCCGGATGGAGCAGGTCAGGATATCCAGACCCTGCGCCCGCAGCGCCGCGACCTCGCGCAGGATGAAGGTATGCGAGACGGCCGGGTATTCGCCGACAAGATAGGCTATGCGCAACAGGGTCACCGATCGATACAGAATTGCCGCATCTAACCGCAAATCCCCCCGGCTGACCATGCCGCCCATCACCATCGGACCGCGATTGCAGAAAATCTGCCCGCCATTGCCGCATGCCGGGAAATGACGGTTCGTCATCGGCCGTTTCTTTTGCTAAGCGTCCGGCAAGGCTTCGTTCCGAAGCATCGCCCGATTGACGTGGAGCTGACATGCCGACCTGGTCGCTGATTGTCCCAACCTACAACCGGCGGGACGTCCTGCTGCGGGTCCTGCCGCTGGCCTTCGGGCAGAGCGTCCCGCCCGTCCAGGTGGTCATCGCGGATTCCTCGGACGACTGGCAGGAAACCCGCGCCGCCGTCGAGGCCCTGGCCGCCGGATGGCCGCAGATCCGCCTGGACTATCTGCACGCGACCGAGCGGTCCTCGGCCACGCAGCGCAACCTGGCCTGCCGCCATGCCGTGGGCGACATCGTCGTGATGATCGACGACGACAGCTTTCTTTATCCCGACTATGTCGAGCGGATCCTGGAGGTCTATGCGGCCGATGACAGCGGCCGGGTGGTGGGGGTGAACGGCGTGAACGTTCCCGCCATGCCCGATGCGGGCGCCCGGGCCAGTTCCGGGCTGGCCCGCAAGGATGCCGGGCCCCGGCAGGTCGACGGGCTGCGCCAGCGCGTCATGCGCTGGCGGTTGGGGCGCTGGATCAGCCGCGAGATCCTGTTTCAGGACATGCACAGCCTGTTCCTGAAATACGAGGGGCCGCGCCATCCGAAGGTGCCCGCAGCCCTGGCCCCCCTGGACCTGGCGGGGATGACCTTCATGTCGGGCCACGGCCTCAGCGTGCGCCGCGAGATCGCGCTGGCCGAGCCGCTGGACACGTCGCTGCGCTATTACGCGGCGCTGGAGGACCTGGACGCCAGCTATCGCTATGGGCGGCACGGCATCCTCTTGCGCGCGAACCGCGCCCGGCTGCATCATTTCGAGGTGGCGGGCGGGCGCATCAAGCGCAAGACCGCGACCCTGTTCCAGCTGCTGAACATGCTGGTCTTCATCAAGCGCCACGCCGATGAGCCGCGCGCCATGCTGCCGGCCTATCGCCGGATGCTGTGGCGCCGGCTTCTGGGCGAGACGATCAAGGACGGCCTGTCGCGCCGGTGGGATTTCCCCCAGGCCCGCGGGGTGATGCTGGCCCTGCGCAACTGGCGGCAGGTCTGGAACACCCCCACCGAGCGTCTGGACGACTGGTATCCCGGGTTCCAGAAGCGGATGCTGGACCAAGTCTGACCCGCCGGCCGGTCAGGCCAGCATCCGCAGCGCCGCCTCCGACGCCCGCAGAAAGCCCTGCTCGATCAGGAAATCCAGCCGCGGATCGCGGTGTTCGGCATAATCGCCCAGGTTCAGGTCGTCCTCGGTCTCGAACCGGCCGACGCGCAGGCGGGTCTCTCCGTGGCGGATGCGGTTCTCGGCCAGCAGCTTGCGCTCGCGGGCCAGGACATTGCCCGCGAACTTGTAATGGCGCAGCAGGGCCGAGAAATCGGTGCAGGTGACGCCGGATGTCGCATGCGGATGCGGGTGGGGCACCACCCCCCGCTCCATCCGGAACAGGGCGTGCTTGGTCAGGCAGCACTGCTCGCCGAAGGCCGTCCGCCGCAGGCCGCCGAACAGGAACCGGATGTCGGGGTTGGTGGCGCGGTTGTGGTCCAGGATGATCTTCAGGAACTCGCTGTCATAGGGTTTCTCGGCGATGTTCCTGAGGCTGAAACGGTCGAAACGCCGCTCGGCCTCGGCAAAGTCCATGCCGTCGGTCTCCGCGACCGGCCCGTCATAGACCATGTCCAGCATCTGCGCGACCAGCGCCGTGTGACCGCGCGCCGCCATGCGGCGCGTCAGTTCGGGCAGGTCGATCCGGTCCGATCCCGGATAATCCAGCAGCTCGTCGGGATCGATCGCCAGCCGCCACCCCCCCTTGAGGAACTTGGTATTGGCGAAGTAGCGGATCTGGTTCTGGTGGTTGCGGAAATCGGCCGTGCAGCGGGCGACGGTGACATTGTCGAACCGCTTGGCGATCGCGATCGAGTCGTCAGTCGAGCCGTTGTCGACATAGACCACATGCGAGACGCCCAGCCCCAGATGATGACGGATGTGATGGTCCAGGAAATACCCCACGTCGCGTCCGACGATGACCAGGGCCACCTGGTCGTCGGCCAGCCGGGTCATGGCAGGGCCGTGGATCGGCGTGATGCAGGCATCGACCATGCGGACACGGGCGCGCTGCGCCAGACGGTGGTTGATTTTCTCCCTGATCCGGAAAAGGCTGGACATGTTCATGGGCAAGGACGGTTTCTTGTTGGGGCCTTGGGGTGCGGTGCCCGGCGGCGGACGCCGCCATCGCCCCGCGACAGCGGCCATGGCGGCGCGGGTCATCGGTTCCGGGCAGGCGGCATGCCCGCCTCTTGTGGGCGATCCGCCAAGGCTTGCCTAGTGCCAAGAGCGTAAATTTTGCCCTGATGCGACGCATGTCCGCATTTTGATCACGCTCCCCGGCTCTTTGGATCAGCGGCGGGGTGACGCGCCGCGGCGATGGGTCTATGGGGCAGAGGTCAGGCCCCTTCGAGAGAGACGACGCGTGCATCCAAGAAAACTGTTCGGCGGCGACGGCCTGCGCGCGCTTGCGCTGCGGGGCACCGCGATCACCCTGGGCGGCACCGCCAGCCAGCAGATGCTGCGGCTGCTGTCGAACCTGATCCTGACGCGGCTGCTGTTTCCCGAAGCCTTCGGGATGATGGCGCTGGTCCAGTCCTTCACGGCGGGACTGCAGATGTTCTCGGATCTGGGCCTGCGCCCCTCGATCATCCAGAGCAAGCGCGGCGAGGACCCCGACTTCCTCAACACCGCCTGGACGATCCAGATCATGCGCGGGGTGGCGCTGTGGCTGTTCGCCTGCCTTCTGGCCTGGCCCCTGGCCCGGTTCTATGGCGAGGAGCAGATCCTGTGGCTGCTGCCGGTGGTGGGGCTGAACGCGCTGATCACCGGGTTCTATTCGACCAAGGGGATCGTGGCGAACCGCAATCTGCTGCTGGGGCGGCAGACGGTGATCGCCGTGGCCTGCCAGGTCCTGGGGCTGATCGCGATGATCGCGATGGCGCTGATCTGGCCCTCGGTCTGGTCGCTGGTCGTGGGGGGGTTGGTCTCCAGCCTGGTCGCTGTCTGGGCCAACCACCGCTTCATTCCGGGCATGAGCAACCGCCTGCGGTGGGAGCCCACCGCGGTGCGCGAGCTGATCGGCTTTGGCCGCTTCATCTTTCTCAGCACCATCGCCACCTATGTCGTGGGCCAGGGCGACCGGCTGTTTCTGGGCCGGACCATCAGCCTGGCCGACCTGGGGATCTACAACGTCGCCTTCTTCCTGGGCGCCTTTCCGGGGATGCTGGCCGGCATGGTGGCCAACCAGATCCTGTTCCCGCTGTATCGCCAGCTGCCGCCCGGGGCCGACCGACGCAACTTTGCCAAGATCCGCAAGGCGCGCGACCTGGTCACCAGCGGGCAGATGGCGCTCTACACCATCCTGGGGCTGGCGGCGGTGCCGCTGGTCCATCTGATGTATGACGACCGCTATGCGGCCGCGGGGCCGATGCTGGTGGTGCTGGCCCTGGCGCAGCTGCCCGGGACCGTGCTGATCGGCAGCTCGCGGCTGCTGCTGGCGGTCGGGGATTCGCGGCGCTTCTCGCGGCTGGAGATCTATCGGGGCTTCTTCACGCTGGCGTTCATGGTCGGGGCCTTCTGGCTGTGGGGAATCTTCGGGGTGCTGGTCGTGCCGGCCCTGCTGTTCCTGGTGACCTATCCGCTGCAGCAATCCTATCTGGCGCGCTATGACGCGACGGACATCCCCCGGGACGCGGCCTTCCTGGCGCTGAGCGCGCTGATCATCGCCGCGGCGGTCTGGTTCAACTGGAGCAGCCTTGCCGAGTTCTATCAGACCTCGCGCATGCTGGCCCCCTCCGTGACCGGAAGCTGGGAGCCGACGGTGATCTTCGCCCGCTGAGGGGCCCCCTCAGCGGATCCGGCGGGCGGGGACGCCGCCCATCACCGCGCCCGGCTCCACATCGCGGCGCACGACGGCATTGGCCCCGATGACCGCCCCGTCGCCGATGCGGACGGCCCCCAGGATGACGACCCCCGCGCCGATCTCGACCCGGTTCCCGATCACGGGCCGGTCCTGCAGGGCGTCCAGGCGGGCGATGCCGAAGGTGGTGTTCTGGCGGATGATCACGTCGTCGCCGATCCATTGCGCGACCAGGATCATGCCGCCGAAATGCTCCAGCCGCACGCGCCGGCCCACCCTGACCGTATAGGGCAGATAGATGCCCGTCGATCGCGACACCCACCGGAACATGAGCCGATAGAGCAGCGTCATGGGAATGCGTAGCAGCTTGGGCAGGCCCATCCGCCAATTGCCGATCCGGTGCCAGAACAGCGCCCAGAACCCTTCCGAGAACCAGTCATTGCCGTGGGTCCGGTAATCTTCGGCGATCAGGCCCGCCAGGCCGATGTCGGAGGGGTTGGCGTCATACGCGCCCATGGAGGGGACGAAGCGGGGATCGTCCTCGGCATTGGGCCTCAGGGTCATCGGCGTCCTCCGAACAGAAGCGGCTTCAGGACCAGCCGCGGAAAGTCATGAAAGAAGCCCTTGGGCGCGCGCAGGTCCTGACCGCGCAGCCGCGCGAGGGGCACGTTCAGCGCCGCCCCCGCCATCCAGGCCAGCCCCGCCCGGATGGCCCCGCCCCGGCCGGCGGTCTTGAGGTAATAGAGCCGCCAGGAATCATACCAGTAGGCCGGGCGGGGCTTGCGCTGGCTCTGGCCGCTTTTCACGTCGGTCGCGGCGCCTTCGGCATGGCTGACGCGCGCCGCGGGCACATAGAGGATCTGATGGCCCGCACGGCGGATGCGCAGCATCAGCTCGACCTCCTCGTAATACAGGAAGAAGTCGGGATCGAACCCGTCCAGCCCGCGCAGGACCGACATCCGGAACATCACCGCAGCCCCCGCGACCCAGTCCACCGGGCCGTCCGGCTGATCGGGGGGCAGCGGCACCAGCCGGTTCCGGAAGAGCCGGGTGACGGGACCGAAGTTCATGGCCTGCGCGAACTCGCTGCGCGCCGAGGGAAAGCGGAAGGCCGCCGTCACCGCCCGGCCCGAGGGCAGCGCGATCCCCGCCCCCGCGGCGGCGGCGGCGGGCGTCGCATCCAGCCGGTCGGCCAGGATGGACAGGGCCTCGTTCTCCAGCGCCGCGTCGGGGTTCAGCAGAAAGACGTAGTCGGGCGCGTCCGGGCGGTTCATCAGGGCATGGATGACGACATTGTTGCCCCGGCCGAAACCGTGGTTGCTGACCTCCGGCCACAGCCGGACCCGGTCGCCCCAGCCCCGCTCGGCGTGACGTTCGGCCAGGATGCGCGCATCGCCGGCCGGAGAGGCGTTGTCCACGACGTGAACCTCGACCCGCCGGCCGCCGTGAGCGCGTGCCAGGACGCTCTCGATGCCGGCGGTGGTCAGGTCGGCCGTGCCGTAGTTCACGATGATGACCGCGATGGACGGCATCGTGGAGGAGGCGGGCGGCGCGGAAATCATGGTCAGGGTTCGCTTTCGAAGGACAGGATGCAGGCGTGATAGCCCAGTTCGCCGGGCATCGCCCGCCAAAACTGCGACAAATCGTGCAGGTCCCTGCACGCGGCCCGCGGGTCAGGCATCGCGCGTCCTGACCCAGCCCAGAAAGGCCCGGTCGGGGCTGCGCAGCAGCTTGCGCCCGCTGAGCGCCCACCACCGCCGCCATTCGGCCTGCAGCGCGTGGACATCCGCGCCGGGGCGCAGGCGCCGGGCCTCGTCCAGGGTCTCGGGGCGCAGATGCGGGCCGTCGGCGGGGTCGAGGATCGCCGCGCGCGCGGTGACGCGCAGCAGATCCCCCGGCTCTTCGGCCAGGAGGTAATCGGGCATGCGGTTCTCGCGGATCAGCTCGCGCAGCATGGCGCGGAACACCCGCAGCGGGCTGGTCGACCCGCTCTTCTTGGCCAGGACCGCGATCGAGACCGTCCATTCGGCCTGCCGTCCGCAATGCTTGCGCGCCAGCTCGTAGATGCGCCGCTCCAGGGGCTTGCGCATGCGGAAGTAGTCGCGGCTCAGCGTCAGCACCGAGCGCGACAGCACCGCCTGGAAAAGCCATTCCGACAGGGTCACGCTGACCGAGGACATGCGCCCCCCGCGCGCGCGACGGACGATCTCCCAGCTCTCGATCAGCCCGAAACCCGCGGTGATCTCGATTCCGCCGGTGGCGATGTTGGTGGTGATGCGCGTCCCGGCCAGCCGCTCGAAGGCCTCGCGCAGGCGCTTGTATCCGTCGCCGGAGGTCTCGCGGTTCGTGGCCTGCAGAAGGTCATGGGCCGTCAGGGTCAGGCGTCGGGACACGGCCCGGCCGACATTCAGCGCGGCCATCAGCTGGCTGATGCAGAAGATCAGGATGTCGGCGTCGAAGATGGTGGCGCGGCCGCGCACACTGGGGGTCACGGTCAGCGTCGTGCCGTGATGCTCGTAGGTCACGATGCGCCGGTCGGGACGGGTCGAGAGCGAGAACAGCGGATGCTCCATCGAGGCCAGGTCGTGCTTGGGCACGGCCGCGAAGAAGTCGCAGACGAAGAAGTCCTGTGCGATCACGTCTGGTGGCCTGACACCGGACGCGCCGCCGCCGGACGTCGCGGGCAAGGCGGCCATGTCGTTCGTCCCATCTCCGCCCGGAGGCGGCCTGCTCGATGATTGCGACCCGTGGCCGGCAGGGGCCCGCCCGGATTCGTCGTTTCATTGACACCAACCCTAAGACCTCCGCCCGGCATCGGTCCAGCACCGTCCGCATGACGTTCGCGGGATCGGAGTCGCCGTTTCGGGGTATCGGAGTCAGCATTTCGGGGTTTCGGAGTCATCGCTCTTTTTGGGAACCCGAAAAATCCTGTTTTCACTCCGATAGATCAGGAATTGCTTGCCCTACTGGCCGGCAATGTAACTTAGCAATAACGAATACTAACGATGTTGCTGCGATGAAAATGCCACATTCCGCCAGGCATGGTTCGGACCAGGCGTCGAAAGGCAAAGAAAGATTGCGCAAAGCAACAGATGTTCCTTAAATCATGCAATGCCCCTGAAAAGGCGATACATGCAGGGATAGGCGTGGCATGAGCGGCGGTGGACCTCCTCCCTATTTCAACATCCCGCCCGACCGGGCCCTGTCCCAGCTGGGCGATCCCACGGACACGAAGGACCTGGCCCGGATCTCGGAGACCTATCGGCGCGGATGGCAGGACATGACCGGGTCCGGGCTGCCGGAGGATGACAGGCGGGTCCTGCGCCCCTTCTCGACCTGGGAGATCACGACCTACCTGATCCCCGTCGCGCCGCAGCATTTCCGCCGCGTGCTGCGCCAGAACCCCGACCTGCCGCAGGGGCGCTCCGAGACCGAGGGCGGCGCCAGGTGGTTCACGCTGGAGGAGGTGCTTCGGCTGCGGGCCTTCTTCGGGGCGGAAGGCTCCCGGTCGAAGGAATACCTTCCCTATCGCCCGAAGGGCCTTCCCGCCAGGATCGTCGCCATCGCCAACGTCAAGGGCGGCGTGGGCAAGACCGCGACCTGCGCGCATCTGGCGATGTCGGCCGCCATGGACGGCTACCGGGTGCTGACGATCGATCTGGACAGCCAGGGGGCGCTGTCCTCGATGTTCGGGGTCCGGGCCGAGGATGAATGGCAGACGGTCTTTCCGCTGCTGGCCCGCCATTACGGCGAGACCCTGCGGGCGGACAACCAGCGCCGGATCGACCGGGGCGAGCCGCCGGTCGCCCTGGACGACACGCTGGCCAAGGCGCTGAAGATCCGCGCATCCGACCTGATCCGGCCCACGCACTGGCCGAACGTCGACATGATCGGGGCGCAGCTGACCCTCACCCGGGCCGAGTTCCAGATCCCGCTCTGGCGGATGGCATCGCGCGGCTGGAAGCAGTGGAGCGCCCTGACCGACAGTCTCGCGGCCGACGGCGTGCTGGACCGGTACGACCTGATCCTCATCGATACGCCGCCTGCCCTGGGCTATCTGACCATCAACGGCCTGGCGGCGGCCGACATCATCCTGGTCCCCTTGGGCGCAAGCCTTGCGGAGTTCGAGGCCACGGGGCGCTTCTTCGACCTGCTGCATTCGACCTTCTCCGCGATCGAGGAGAGCGAGAACATCGCGGCCCGGGCCCTGGGACGCGAGGAGCTGCATTTCGAATGGGACGCCATCCGGGCGGTGATGACGCGCTATGACGCGGACCGGCAGGCCGAGACGGCGGCCCTGATCCAGGCCCATCTGGGCCCCGGCCTCTCGCCGCACCGTCAGGACTTCACCGCGCTGATCGGGCAGGCCGGCGCGCCGGTCCGCGGCATCTACGAGATCGACTATCGCGACCTGAACCGCGAGACCTATGCCCGGAGCCGCGAGAGCTTCGACCGGACCTATGCCGCCTTCAAGGCGCTGCTTCTGGGCCTCTGGCGGCGCGACGAACTGAAGCGGGGCTGACGCGGGCGGGGACGCCTGTTTCCGGAACCATCGGCAGGCTCCGCCGGGGGCGCGGCGGCGGCCGAAGCCTCCACGGGTTGTGGCGAAGGTCATCATGTCGCCCCGCCGCTGCACG
>ENA-UOXB01001459-UOXB01001459.1-bioreactor-metagenome-genome-assembly--contig:-NODE-1459-length-11193-cov-8.092297_pt1 | contig 11193 bp, 9 predicted proteins | sample MGYA00238158_ERZ761615 | MGnify/ENA primary metagenome ERZ761615 (study PRJEB28904, sample SAMN06267902) | bioreactor metagenome | isolation source: Joint BioEnergy Institute, California, USA | place... | reverse complement strand
GATCGCGACGCCGCCACCGCGCTGGCGCGCGGTGAGCCGACCATGGGTCGGCTCTACCGGACCACCGGCCGGCAGGTAGAGCCGACCCCACGGTCGGCTGCTCTCCGGCCAGATCGCGACGCCGCCACCGCGCTGGCGCGCGGTGAGCCGACCATGGGTCGGCTCTCCAGGTAGGCGGGGTTACACCAGCGCGGCCAGCAACCCGATGATCGGAAGCGCCCAGGCTACGGGGACGATCCAGCGCGGACGGTACGGATACAGTCCAAAGGTCAACAGCATGCCGGACACCGTCATGGCGCCCAGCCACAGCACCGGCCCCTGTGCCCAGCCATGGTCGACCACGCTCAGCGCGAAGGCGACGGTCAACAGCGCCCAGCCGGCGAGCTGCCACAGTCGTCGCCGCGTCACCGAGGCGGCTTGCCTGCCATGCAGCTCGAGCTGATGTTTTTCCATCGCAAACGACAGAGCGGTGAAAGCCGAAAAGCTCAACCCCAGCGCCAGCATCATCATGCCCGTGCTCCCGACGCGGACGCAGCGGCAGCCGCCGCGCGCTTCTTCTTTTCCGCAGCGCTCAGCGCCGGCTGCCAGGCCTGCATGCGCCTGCCGCATAGCGCCAGCATCGCGCCGAACGCCAGCATCGACAGGTCAACGCCAGCCAGCGCCCAGTCGCCGTTGCGCAGCGTCACCCCCAGGTGCGCCTCGGTGGTCAGGGCGTTGACCACCGGCACCAGTGCAAAGGCAGCTGCACCGATGTACAGCTGCCAGGCCCACATCAAGCGCCGTGGCCAGAGGAAGGCGGCGAACAACGCCGCGCCCCAGGCGTAGAAGAACACATCGGCCTCCGCGCTGGCCCGCTCGGCCATCCCCAGCGGCAACAGCCGGTTGCCCCAGAAATAGGCGGCAAAGGCGATCGGCAGGCCCGCGACGGCGCCGATGTTCAACGCATCGACCAGCCGCAGGCCGAAGCCGATGCGGCCCCGTTTGGCATGCTTGGGGCGTTCCTTCACCGCCCACAGCACCACACCGCTGGCGACCATCAGGCAGCCGGCCAGCCCGGAGAGAAAGAACAGGGCACGCAGGCCCCAGTCAGCGAAGCGGGCCAGGTGCAGCCCGTACAGAACGCCGCGTGTTGCGGTGGCGGCACCGGATGCCGGCGTCTGCTCCAGCAGCCGACCACTCACCATGTCGTAGCGCAACGCGGGTGTATCGATGGAAAGCCGTCGGCCATCGCGCTGCTGGATGTCGATCACTGCATTGGCCGCGCCAGGATGGGTCACGCTGAAGCCCGCCACGTCCTGGCCTTTCCAGTGCGCCCGCGCGTTGTCCAGCAGCTGCGCGATCGGCATCGGCGTGGCGCGACCCTCAGCCACGGTGGTCACTTCACTCATGCCGCCAAACGCTTCAGCGTAGAACGCGGCTTCGTCCTGCGGATAGGCCACCTTCACCCCCCACGGCAGGTACATGATCATCAGCGTCACGATGCCGGTGTAGGTGATCATCGCGTGGTACGGCAGCCCCATCACCGCGCTGACGTTGTGGAAATCGAGCCAGGAGCGCAGCCCCTTGTCTTTGCGGAAGGTGAAGAAGTCCTTGAATATCTTCTTGTGGGTGATGACCCCGGTGATGATCGCCACCAGCATGAACATCGCGCAGAACCCAACCAGGTAACGCGCCCACATCACCGGGATGTAGTGCAGGTCGAAATGCAGGCGGTAGAAGAAGTCGCCGCCGCGGGTTTCACGGGACTGCAGCGGCTCGCCGCTGGCGGGGTCGAGCGTGGCGTTGCCAAAGCGCCCGCGACGCCCCTTGCTGGGGTCGGCCAATGCTTCGGGATTGCGCCAGAACGCGGTCATCGCGGGGTTGCGTGGCTGTGGCAGCGTGACAAACCAGGTGTCTGCCTGGCCAGCGCTGGCCTGCAGGAACTGTACGGCGCGCCCGGCGGCGGCGTCGGTGCTCACCGTGCTGCGTGGCAGCTCCGGGCGCATCCAGCGGCTGATCTCCTCGCGGTAATAGCTGGCGGTGCCCGCCATGAAGATCAGCAGCAGCAACCAGCCGACCAGCAGGCCGGTCCAGGTGTGAAGCCAGGCCATCGATTGGCGGAATCCGTTTTTCATGTCCAGGCTCCCAGCAGCCAGGCAACGGCGGCCATCACGGCCGTCGGCAGTGCGATGCCCATCCAGGCCCGCACTGCGCTGCGCGTGGCGAACGCCCAGAGCGCGGCGCCGGCCGCTGCCAGAATGGCCAGCAGCATGCCGGTCAGCACGGCCTGGCCGCGTGCGCCGGTCCACACCACCGCGCAGAACACGCTGGTCATGGCGGCCAGGGCGTAGCCGCCGACGATGGCGGCCATGCTGCGCGAGAACACACCCCAGGCGGGGTGGGCGACGAAGGCCGCCAGACGGCGCGGCGGCACGGCGGCGGTGGGGCTGCTGGAGTTCATGCTGGCGGTGTCTGGCGGGCTGTCCACGAGGTACCTGGTTGAATGCGGGCTGCGGGTTTGCAAGGAACCGGTGCACCGCGTGCGCCGGCAGAGGCCATCCATGGCCGGCCGCTGGCCACGCCGCCAGCGGCATCCATCAGGTCAGAGCTTCCAGCGCAGGGTCAGGGTGACGTTGCGCGGTTCGCCCCAGTAAACGCCCTGGTAGAAGCCGACGTTGTTGTAGTACTTTTTGTCCAGCAGGTTGCTGATGTTCACCTGCGCGCTGAAGTTTTCGTTGAAGCGGTAGCCGCCGGCCAGATTGAGCAGGTAGTACGCAGGCTGGGTGATGTTCTCCTTGCTGCGGTCCGCCTTGGTGCTGGTGTTCCAGATCCTGTCCTGCCAGGTCACGCCGCCGCCCAGCCAGTAGCGGCCGTCGACGCCGCCCGGGCGCCAGCTGGCGTTGAGACGCAGCATGTCGTGCGGGGTGGTGGTCTTCAGCAGGACGCCGCCGCGGTTGCGGATCGTGGTGTGCGAGTAACCGGCAGAGAGGTTCCAGCTCTCGCCGATGCTGCCCTGGGTTTCCAGCTCCCAGCCCTTGACCTTGTTGCCTTTTCCGCTCGACCGGTAGGCCTGGTCGCCGTTGGGCAGGGAGTTCGCCGGGACCGAGTCGTCGATCTCGGCGACATTGTCCTGCTCACCCTCGAACACCGCAGCGGATGCATTGAGCAGACCATCGAAGAACTCGGCCTTGAGGCCCGCTTCGTACATCCTGCCGACCACCGGCTCCAGGTAGGTGTTGTTCCTGTCGCGGTAGTTCTGCGGCTGGAAGATGTCGGTGTAGCTCACATACCCGCTGAAGGTGCTGTTGAAGTCGTAGACCAGGCCGGCATACGGCGTGAACGCATTGTCCGGCTTGTAGCCGCTGCGTACGGTGCTGGTCAGGTTGCCTGCATCATCGTGGTTGTAGCGCCAGGACGTTGTTTCCCAGCTGCCATAGCGGGCACCGAGCACGGCCAGCAGCGGGTCGGCCAGCTGCAGGCGTGCAGCCAGATACGCCGCACGCTGGCGCAGCTCGTTGGCCGAGCCGAGGTAGCCCAGCCGGGTCACCGGCAGGCGTGGCACATCGCCGGTCCAGTTGCGCCAGTCCGGCACCTGCGCATACGCATCGTCATAGTCGAAGTCGGTGGCTTCCGATTCGCCCTTGCGCAGTGACTGGCCAATGCCGAACACCAGTTCATGCTCGCGGCCAAACAGCCTGAACGGGCCGCCGACGTTGACGTCGAACACGTCCATCGTGCTGGTTTCGTTGAAGTGCGACACATAGGCTGTCACGCCGGTGCCGTCCGGTCGCGGATAGCCGGCGGCGCCGTACCAGACGCTGCCGTCGGTATCGCGGTCGGCGTGGGTGTAGGTGCCCTTGAGCGCCCAGCCGCTGCCGAGCTGTTGTTCAACGCGCGCAAAGCGGGTTTTTTCGATGATCGGCCAGGCGCTCCACGAGGCCGAGAGATTGGTCGAGCGTGGCAGGTTGGCCGGCTTGCCGTCAGCCCCCCAGTAGGGCACCACGCCCCAGGTCACGCCGGTGGTGCGCGGCGACTGGTATTCGTAGCCCACTTCGAACAGCGTGCTGTCGGTCAGGTCAGCCTGGACGATGCCGTAGAACACGTCCTTGTCCAGTTTGTAGACGTCGCGGAACGCGTCGCTCTGCTGCTTGGCGGCGACCACGCGCGCGCGGACGCGGCCATCCCAGGCGACCGGGCCGCCCAGGTCGGCTTCCAGGCGCTGGTTGCCCCAGCGGCCGACGGTGAGGTTGGCGCCGGCCTGGAAGGTATCGGTCGGCCGCTTGCGCACGAAGCTGATCGTGCCCGACGGATCGCCGGCGCCGGTGGTCAGGCCGGTGGCGCCGCGGATCACTTCAATGCGCTCATAGATCACATTGTCGGTGTTGGTCTTGATCGACCCACCGAAGGTGTTGAGCATGCCATCGACCTGGAAATTGGTGATGTTGTAGCCGCGCGACACGTAATTGATGCGCTCGCTGTCAGTCACCAGCACCTGCACCCCGGTCACCTGGCCCATCACATCGGACAGCGAGAACAGACCCATGTCGTCCAGCCGCTGGCGGGTGATCACGGTCATCGACTGCGGGGTCTGGCGCAACGACAGATCCAGACGGGTGGCAGTGTTGGCGGACTTGACGGTATAGCTGTTGGGAATCTCGCCCTTGGCGGTGACCTGCACCGCGTCCAGCGTGCGCGCGTCAGGTGCAGGCTCGGCGCGGGCGGCTGGGCTGTGCAGCAGGCCGGCGACGGCCAGCGCCAACAGGGTGGGAACGGGGAGGGTAGCGCGCAGCATCATTGGTTGCCTGTCCATGCAGTTGAAAAAAGGGCGATGGAAGCAACGGCAGCGCCATGCGCATGCACACCGGCAAACCGGCGCGCGCTCCCATCGACGCACTGGTGAGCCAGCGCGGCATCATGCGGGGAGTACACGGGGCGGTAACGAAGGACCCGAAGGTCGGTGTCTGGCTGGGCGTACTTCAGTCATTAAATGATAAGTATTCGCATTTGGTTAAGCAAGGGTTTTCATTACCGCGGCGTGCTCCGTCCGCAGAAGGAACACGCCTGCCTGTGCCGGGCACGGCGGTGCTCAGGGCGCCCGGTTGGTGTAGTAGCCCGAGCACGTCCGCCTGCCGTTGCGGGTCAGGTTGAACACGCGGCAGCTGGTTTCGTAGCTGTTGCCGGTGGCTGCGATACGGAACCCGTTGAGGGTGACGCCGTTGAGGTGGACAGGGCGTCCGTTGTAGCGCAGCGACCAGTGCTGGTGCGGGCCGGTGGAGAAGCCGCCGTTGCACAAGGCCTGGCGCATCGTGTTTGCCGGGTTGGCGATGGCGGCGCCGACCTCAAGCTGGGCACCGGTCTGCGGCTGCATGTTGCCCAGGTGATAGTAGACCGTGGAGTAACCGCCGCCGTGCACGACCTCGGCCATGCACGAAGAATGCCGTTTGAAGGTGCCGGCAGCCGAAGCGGCAACCCAGTAATTGCTCTGGTTGCTGCCCCATGCCCCCTGCACGAAGAAATCAATCGCGTTCATCGGATACCGGCCAGTGCCAGAATCGCCATGCGCACCGCCGACGTGCCAGCGTTTGCCCTCCGGCCATGGAAAGCGCAACAGGTCGGGGGGCGGCAGGGCATCAGCCCTGGGCTGTGCCGCACGGCCCGAGGACGGGAGCGGGGCCATGCGCGCGCTGCCGAACAGGCGCGCGTAGGTGCGCTGGAAGTCGTCGCCCGCCGCCTTCCGGGGGGCGGGCGGCGGCGCCGGCGCGAGCAGCATCAGCGTCTGCAGAGGATTGCCTCTGGCCAAGCGCACCGGGCCGGTGGCGCTGCTTTCGCCGAGGTCGAACATCGAATCGGCCAGACGCAGTGCCACCTCGCGCGTCTGCGCACTGAAGCCGCGCGCCTCCACCAGCGTGCCGAACGGGCGCTGCCCGGTCGCAGGGTCGAGCGGACGCCGCGTCACCGCACCGGTCTGCTGCTCCATCAGGGCCAGCAGAACCCGCGGGCTCACCGCGCTGTAGCCCGCCCAGTGCGCAATGACCTCGGCCTGCGCGGACAGGTGCGGTGCGTGGCGCGCCAGCCAGTCGGCGGTATCGAAGTGGAACATCTCCTCATGGGTGTAGACCAGCGCGTCGGCAGACACCGGCGGCAGGGGGGAAGCGTGCGCGGCGGTCATGGCGCTGCTGGCCAGGGCCAACGGAACAAGAAAACGGATCAGCTTCATGGCGGTCCTCTTCGCGGCAGACGTGCGGATGCACGACAGGCGGCGATGCTAGACAGCCAGTGGACACGCGTCGTAGCCGGGCATCACAGTCTGCTCCGCCAACGAAACAAGCCATGGTGGCAGCGCATGACGCAGACGGCGCTTATATCGGGCTGTTCAGGCCTGGAACGCGATCGCCACCGCGTGCAGCAGCAGGCCGATCAGGCCGCCCACCACGGTGCCGTTGAAACGGATGAACTGAAGGTCGCGGCCCACGCTGAGCTCCAGCTGTTCGACCAGGTGCTTTTCATCCCAGCCTCTGACGGTCTGGGCGATGTGGGCGGTGACGCCGTCGCGCAGCCGGGAGGTCAGGCGCTGTGCACCTTCAAGCAGGTGCTCGTTCAGCGCATCGCGCAGCGCGGGGTCGGCCTGCAGGCTGCTGCCCAGCGACGCCAGGCCACGCTGCAGATGCCCCATCAGCGCTGAATCGTCGCGTTCAAGGTCGGCACGCAAGCTGGCGTGTATACGGCTCCACAGGCCTTGCACATACTGTTGCAGGGCCGGGTGATCGATCATTTCCTGCTTGAGCTGCTCGATCCGCTCGGCCAGCGCCGGGTCCTGACGCAGGCGCTGGATGTAATCGGAGAGCCAGCGCTCGTAATCCTGACGCAGCGGGTGGCCGGGTTCGGCAAGCACCTGCTGCAGTTCCTCCAGCACCGCACGCGCCAGGCGTTCGGCCAGGCTGTCGCCGATTTCGTCGATCGGTTTGACCCAGTTGACGGTACTGGAAAGCGTTGGCCACTCGCGCTGGATGTAGCGGACGATCAGCTGTGAGGCACGCTCCTTGACGGCCGGCTGGTCCAGCCACCGGGCCAGGCGCTGCAGCCCCTCGTCCAGCACGCGCTGGTGACGGCCATCGGCGGTGAGCAGGCCGAGCAGTTCGCCGGCCGTGCTGGCCGCGTTCCACTGCCGCAGCTGCTGCACCACGAATCCGTGCAGCTGCCGACGGACAGCGGCTTCATCGAAGAAGTTCAGCGCCTGCAGCGCCCAGCCGCGGGCCATGTCGGCCAGCATCCGTGCGCGTGCCGGGTCGGCCAGCCAGCTGCCCAGCCGGCTGGCCGGGTCGAATACCTTCAGACGCGCCAGCAGGCTGGCCGGCTCCAGAAACTGATCACGTACGAACACGGCCAGGCTTTCGCCGATGCGGTCCTTGCCGCGTGGAATGATGGCGGTGTGCGGAATGGGCAGGCCCAGCGGCCGCCGGAACAGCGCAACCACGGCGAACCAGTCGGCCATCGCGCCCACCGCGCCCGCCTCGCAGAAGGCCGACACCCACGCCCAGATACCGCGCTCGCCCTGCCAGTGACTGACCGCAAACCCGGCCAACATCAACAGCAGCAGCCCCAGCGCCCAGGCTTTCAGGCGTCGCAGCTGAGCGCGGCGCGGATCGTCGGCAGAGTCCATGCACACAGTCTGGCGCGCTCGGCCCAGCCGGGCAACACCGGCGGGGCGCTGCAGGCAGGTGACGACCGTTGGTCGTCACGCTCTGAAAAGAAAAAAGAGCCGGTGCAACCGCGCGAGGACCAACGCTCGTCACCTGCCAGAAGCACGCCCCCCCCGGCCGACAGGTGGTCTCATCCTCCGCGCAGGGCCGCCAGCTGCGCCCGCAACGCATCGTTCTCCCGCGTCAGCGCCACCACCCGGCGTCGCAGCGTCGGTGCGTCCTCGCCAAGTTCAACCAGCGCTGCCAGCACCTGGGCATCACGATCGTCAGCGTCAGCCTCATCGGGGTCGGCAAGCTCCGCCACGGCCTGCTCCGGCTTCGGTACGCGCGGCTTGCGCTTGGCCTCACGTACCCGCTTGGCCGCCTGCTTCAGCTCGTCCTTGCCGCCAGCGGCCGCCGCGCGCTGTTCCTCCTCGGGCAGATCGGCCACCGCCGCCGCCGCACTGATGGAGATCACCCCGGCCTTGACCGCTTCAACCACCTCGGCCGCCGCCTGCGCGTGGATGCGCTCGATCATGCCGACCTGGCTGGTGCTCAACTTGGCCTCACGCGCAAGCTCGGCACGGCTCAGCTTCGGCGCCGGCTCCCACGGCGGGGTATCGGTGTCGGCATCGACACCGCTTTCGGCGGTGCCATCGCTTTCGCGCTGCAGCTGTGCCTGCTCTTCCTGCTTGCGTGCGGCCAGGATGTCGCGCTTGCGCAGGGCCAGCACGCCGCGCTGGAAATCAGAAACGCTGCGACGGCCCAGATGCTGCTCGATCATCCACAGGTGTACATCTTCCATGCTCTTGAAGCGCGTGTTCTGCACCGTGTTGAACGGCAGCCCATGCCTGCTGCAGATGCCGTAGCGGTTGTGACCGTCGACCAGCACATTGCCCCACAGCACCAGCGCGTCGCGACACCCTTCGGCCAGAATGCTGCGCTCCAGCGCCTCGTGCTCATCGGCGGTCAGCGGGTCGATGTAGGCCTTGAGTTCTTCTTTGACGACGATGTCCATGGTCACGGCAACAGGCAGGAGCGGAACCGACCATTGTACCTGCGGGGCACGGGGTGGACACTGCCGCACCCGGGTGCTGGTTCCGCCTGCAACCATTGCCGCCGTTGGAAGAACGGGCGTGGCAGAATCCGCTGGCCCCCTTGCTGCCGTGCCCTGATGTCCTCGACCCCCGTTGCTGCTGCACCCCTGAACTCACCTCGCCGCGTGCTGGCGGCCAGCCTGATCGGCACGACCATCGAGTTCTTCGACTTCTACATCTATGCGACGGCGGCGGTGCTGGTGTTTCCGCACCTGTTCTTCCCTGAGAGCAGCGACCAGGCGGCGCTGCTGCAGTCGCTGGCCACCTTCGCGGTGGCCTTCATCGCCCGCCCGGTGGGCTCGGCGGTGTTCGGGCACTTCGGCGACCGCATCGGCCGCAAGGCGACCCTGGTGGCGGCGCTGCTGACCATGGGCCTGTCCACCGTGCTGATCGGGCTGCTGCCCACCCATGCGCAGATCGGCCTGTGGGCGCCGGCCTTGCTGGCGTTGTGCCGGTTCGGTCAGGGCCTGGGTCTGGGCGGCGAGTGGGGCGGGGCGGTGCTGTTGGCCACCGAGAACGCCCCGCCGGGCAAGCGTGCCTGGTATGGCATGTTTCCGCAGCTCGGCGCACCGCTGGGCTTCCTGCTCTCGGCCGGTATCTTCCTGCTGCTGGGGCGGGTCATGTCGGGCGAGGACTTCCTGCAGTGGGGCTGGCGCGTGCCTTTCGTGGCCAGCGCGCTGCTGGTCGGGCTGGGCCTGTGGGTGCGCCTGAACATCCACGAGACGCCGGATTTCAGACGTGCGCTGGCGCAGAACACCCGGGTCCGGCTGCCGATGTGGACCGTGCTGCGTGACCACGGTGTGCCGATGCTGCTGGGCACACTGGGCGCGTTTGCCACTTTCGTGCTGTTCTATCTGATGACCGTCTTTGCGCTGGGCTACGGCACCACGGCGCTCGCTTACGGCCGCGAAGAATTCCTGCTGCTGCAGATGGTCGGCATCCTGTTCTTTGCCGCCGGCATTCCCATCTCGGCCCGGTACGGCGACCGCTGGGGCACGCGGCGCACGATGATGGTGGCCAGTGGCCTGATCCTCGCCTTTGGCGTGCTGCTGGCACCGCTGTTCCAGGCGGGCAGTCCATGGCTGGTGCTGGCCTTCCTGTCGCTGGGCCTGTTCCTGATGGGACTCACCTACGGCCCCTGCGGCACCTTCCTGGCCGAGATCTATCCGGTGCACGTGCGCTATACCGGTGCCTCGCTGTCGTTCAACCTGGCCGGCATCCTCGGTGCGGCGCCGGCACCCTACCTGGCCACTTGGCTGGCCGAGCGCTTTGGTCTGGTCGCGGTGGGCTATTACCTGTGTCTGACCGCGCTGGTCACGCTGTGTGCGCTGCTGGCCCTGCAGCGGCGTCGGCGCTGACTCAGCCGAAGAACCGCTTGAGGGTGCGGCCCAGCCAGCCGCCGCCCTGATGTTCGCGGGCGAACTGGTTGAGGTGCTGCTTGACCTGCGCCGCGTAGGCCTGGTCATCGCCGCGGATATGGTTGAACAACCAGCGCGACAACATGCTGCGCAGTTCCTCGGTGATGTCTTCGCCGGCCTGGAATCGCAGGCGGTACTCGGCCACGCGCTTGCCGAACACTTCGTGCACGCGCTTGTGTGCGGCACAGAACGGGTAGCCGGCTTCTTCCATCAACTCTTCCTCGAAGGCGAAGTGGGAGAGCGTGTAGTCCACGACCTCATCGATGACCTCGGCCACCGCTTCGCGCTGCATGCCCTGCCGGGTAACGTGCAGGTGGTTGAGCATCTCCACGATGCGCATGTGCTGGCGGTCGATGACCTCGATGCCGATGTTCAACTCGTCCTGCCAGACCAGCAGTGCCATGTGCGTTCCCTCATTACGGACGGACGCGACAGTAACCAGCCCGGCAGGGGCTGGCGTTGATCTGGATCAAAGCGGTGCGACGGTCAGCGGCGTGGTCGCGTCGTCGTGTGGCGCGCAGTGCACGCGGTCGCGGCCATTGGCCTTGGCCAGATAAAGCTGGCGGTCGGCCTCGGTGATCAGTTCGTGCAGCGAGTCGCTTTGGGGCCGCAGGCAACACACGCCAATGCTGGCCGTCAGCCGCAGGGTAGAGCCCGGCAGTTCGATGTGCAGCGCCGCGATCGCCTGGCGCAGGCGCTCGAAGTAGTGCTGGGTGTCTTCCGGCGCCAGTCCCGGTACCAGCAGGCAGAACTCCTCACCGCCAAAGCGGCACGCCAGGTCCTGCTCGCGTGCGTGCGCAGCCACGGTGGCGGCGACCGCGCGCAGCGCCTGGTCACCGCCGTCGTGGCCCCAGGTATCGTTGATGTGCTTGAAGCGGTCGATATCCACCATCGCCACGGCCACCCATTGGCCCGTGGCCGGAAGCAGTCCGAGGTGGTGCTCGCTCTGCTCCAGAAAGCTGCGCCGGTTGGGCAGGCCGGTGAGGAAATCGCGGGTGGCCAGGTCCTGCAGGGTGCCGA
>ENA-UOXB01001457-UOXB01001457.1-bioreactor-metagenome-genome-assembly--contig:-NODE-1457-length-11200-cov-10.491162_pt1 | contig 11200 bp, 10 predicted proteins | sample MGYA00238158_ERZ761615 | MGnify/ENA primary metagenome ERZ761615 (study PRJEB28904, sample SAMN06267902) | bioreactor metagenome | isolation source: Joint BioEnergy Institute, California, USA... | reverse complement strand
CCGTCGATGCCGCCAAGTCCGGCCATCCCGGCATGCCGATGGGCATGGCCGACATCGCCGAAGTGCTGTGGAACGACCACCTCAGCCACAACCCGGCGAACCCGCAGTGGCTCAACCGCGACCGCTTCGTGCTGTCGAACGGCCATGGGTCGATGCTGCAGTACGCGCTGCTGCACCTGTCCGGTTACGACCTGCCGATCGAGGAACTGAAGAACTTCCGCCAGCTGCACAGCCGCACGGCCGGTCATCCGGAGCGTCACGAAACGCCGGGCGTGGAGACCACGACCGGCCCGCTGGGCCAGGGCCTGGCCAATGCCGTGGGCTTCGCGCTCGCCGAGAAGCTGCTGGCGCAGCGCTTCAACCGTGACGGCTTCGACATCGTCGACCACCGCACCTGGGTGTTCCTCGGCGACGGCTGCCTGATGGAAGGCGTCTCGCACGAGGCCGCGTCGCTGGCCGGCACGCTGGGCCTGGGCAAGCTGGTCGCGTTCTGGGACGACAACCGCATCTCGATCGACGGCAACACAGAAGGCTGGTTCACCGACGACACGCCGGCGCGCTTCGAGGCCTACGGCTGGCGCGTGATCCGCGGCGTCGACGGCCACGACGCCGACGCGATCGCCGCCGCCATTGCCGACGCAAAGGGTGATGCGGGCAAGCCGGTGCTGGTCTGCTGCCGCACGACGATCGGCTTCGGTTCGCCGAACCGCGCCGGCAAGGAGTCCTCGCATGGCGCGCCGCTGGGCAAGGACGAGTCCGATGCCACGCGCGCCGCGCTCGGGTGGACGCATGCCGCGTTCGAGGTGCCGCAGCCGATCCGCGACGCCTGGAACGCGGTCGCGGCGGGCAGGCAGCGCGAGTCCGAGTGGGACGCGCTGTTCGCCGGCTACCAGGCGCAGCACGCCGAACTCGCCGCCGAATTCCTGCGTCGTTCGAACGGCGACCTGCCGGCGAACTTCGAAGCCGACGCCGACGCCTTCATCGCCAAGCTGCAGGCCGACGGCCCGACGATCGCGTCGCGCAAGGCCTCGCAGATGTCGATCGAGGCCTTCGCGCCGCTGCTGCCGGAACTGATCGGCGGCTCGGCCGACCTCGCGCATTCCAACCTGACCACGTGGAAGGGCAGCACGTCGGCCGCGGGCACCGATGCCAACGCGAACTACGTCTACTACGGCGTGCGCGAGTTCGGCATGAGCGCGATCGCCAACGGTCTGGCGCTGCATGGTGGTTTCATCCCCTTCGATGCCACATTCCTGGTCTTCAGCGACTACGCGCGCAACGCGGTGCGCATGAGCGCGCTGATCCCGGCGCACGCGATCCACGTGTACACGCACGATTCGATCGGCCTGGGCGAAGACGGCCCGACCCATCAGCCGGTCGAGCATCTGGCCTCCTTGCGCTACATCCCCAACAACGACGTGTGGCGCCCGTGCGACGCGGTCGAGTCGGCGGTGGCGTGGAAGTCGGCGATCGTCCGCCAGGACGGCCCGAGCTGCCTGGTGTTCTCGCGCCAGAACCTGCCGCACCAGACGCGTGATGCCGCGCAGGTCGGCGACATCGCCCGCGGCGGCTACGTGCTGAAGGACTCGGCCGGCACGCCGGAGATCATCCTGATCGCGACCGGTTCGGAAGTGGGCCTGGCGATGGACGCCGCCGCGCAACTCGGTGACACGGTGCGCGTGGTGTCGATGCCGTCGACCGACGTGTTCGACCGCCAGGACGCGGCCTATCGCGAATCGGTACTGCCCGACGCCGTGCGCAAGCGCGTCGCGATCGAGGCCGGCGTCACCGGTTTCTGGCGCGCCTACGTGGGGCTGGACGGCGCCGTGATCGGCATCGACAGCTTCGGTGCCTCGGCGCCGGCCGACCAGCTGTTCGCGCACTTCGGCATCACGGTCGAGAAGATCGTCGAGGCGGCGAAGGCGCTCTGATCGCCGGCGTCACCGGATACGGAAAAAGCCCGCGCAAGCGGGCTTTTTCTTTGCGACTGCAGGATGCGCGTCAGCGCTTCGGCATGTCGTGCTTGCTGCCGCCGCGGCAATGCGGCGAATCGGGCACCCGCACTTCCGCCGCCCACTCGTCGGGCGTGAACGTGTGCAGCGCCAGCGCGTGGATCTGCTGCATCTGATCGCCAAGCGCGCGGTAAACCGCCTGGTGCCGCTGGATCGCGCGCTTGCCGTCGAACGCCGCGCTGACCACGACCGCCTTGTAATGCGTCTCCAGCCCGCGGCTGTGCATGTGGCTCTCGTCGTGCACGTCGAGATGCGTGGGCTGCAGCGCGGCGAGCGCGTCGCGAAGCTGGTCGGCGCGGGTGGTCATGGTCGGGTCCTGCGAACTGTGTCGTGCGGCGTCGATGGAAATGGTGGCGGCCGCGTGGATCGCAAGCCGCCGGTGTTCATGCCGCCGATGTCGGCCGTACCACGTCCTCGGCCGCCGCGCGCGCGGTGTGGCGCAGACCCAGCGACACCAGCCGCGCCATCAGGTGTTCGTCGAGGCCGCGCGGCGCCTGCAGTTGCATGCGTGCCAGTGCCGGCGTGTCGTCGCCGATGCCGGCGCGCAGCGCTTCGAACACCGTCGCCAGCTTGCCGCGCCGCGTGGCGGTGCGCGTGCGCAGCCAGGCCAGGGCACGCAGCAGGCGTTGTTCGACGACGTCGAAGTCGCTGCCGAGCGGGTAGTCCGGCAGGCTGCCGTCGTGGCGCAACGGCGCCAGCGCGGTGCGCAAGGCATCGGGCGTGTTGCGGGCTCGCCAGGTCGCCGGTGCGACGAAGCGCGCGTCCAGCTTGCCGGCCGCGCGCGCCCGCTCGAGCAACCCGGCCTGGTGCGGTGCTTCGGCGATGCGCACCATCGCGCGCACGCAGTCCTCGTCGGTCGCGCCGCGGATGTCGGCGATGCCGTACTCGGTGATGTAGACGTCGCGCAGGTGCCGCGGAATCGTCGTGTGGCCGTAGTGCCAGCGGAGATTGGCCTCGCGCCCGCCGCCGGCATCGCGCGCGGCGCGCAGCAGCAGTACCGACCGCGCGTCGGGGAGGGCGTGGCCCATCGCGACGAAGTTGTACTGGCCACCGACGCCGGAGACCACTCGGCCGTCCTCGAGCCCGTCGGACACCGCCGCGCCGAGCGCGGTGGCCATCATGCAGCTGTTGAAGAAGCGCGCATCGCGGCGCTGCAGACGTTCCAGACCCTCGTCGAGCCCGTACAGCTCGTTGACCTCGCCGACGCGCTTCATGCCGATGCCGCGGCGCGTGTCGTCGTCGAGTCCGCGCAGCCAGGCGTAGAAGTCCGGAGAACCGAGGTAGAAGGCGCCATGCAGGAACTCGCCGTCCCGGTCGATCAGTTCGCGCTCCAGAGGACTGAGCATGCCGTCGTTGGCGCGCCGCATCAGGCTGGCCTTGTCGACGACGCGGCGCTTGATCACGCCGACCTCGACCAGGCGCTTGAAGCCCTCGTTGATCATTTCACTGCAGCCGTAGAGGCCGATCTGGAAAGGATCGAGGCCACCCACCTTGCGCACCACGGGATGGGTCGCAAGGTCCGGATCGAGTGCATGCAGCACGCGCCTGTACGCCGCGTTGTCGGTGTGCCGCAGCGCCAGCGCATGACACAGCGCGTCGGCCAGCGCACCGATGCCGATCTGCAGGGTGCCGCCATCGCGGACCAGGGCGCTGGCGTAGAAGCCGATCGCGTAGTCGGCATCCGACACCGGCTGGCGCGGCAGCCCGAACAGGCGCGGATACGGCGGCGGCGGTGCGATCACCACGTCGAAGAACGACGCGTCCACCGCGGCGGTGCCGTCCAGCCAGGGCAGGGCCGGATCGACCTCGCCCACCAGCAGCGGCCGCGGGTGCCCGGCCGCGACCAGCGCGTCGATCGCGTCGAAGGTCAGATCGGTGTTCGACGACAGCGAGAACCGCGTGCCGTCGTCGTTGGCCGCGACCTTCTGCACCAGCACGTTGACGCCGCGATCGACCAGCGCGCGCGCCACGTGCGTGTAGTTGAGGCTGGCGTAGCGCCGCTGGGCCTGGCGCGAGCGCAGCATGGCGCCGGACTGCATGTAGAACTCTTCGATCTCGATATGCGGCGGCAAGGCATCGCGCCGCAGCGCGTCGACATACTTCAGCCGGACGAAGTCCTCGCCGAAGTGACGCTTCGCGAACGGCCCGATGAAACGGCCTTCGAGATCGCTGCCGCCCGACGGCGGGTCCAGCGACAGCGCGGTGTAGAGCGTGAACGGCCGCGTCGGGTCCGCCACCGCAGCGTCGTAGAGCGCATTGAGCAGGCGATGCGGCTTGCCGATGCCGAGTGGCGCACCGACGTGCAGGGCGCCGTCGACATGCGCGCGGATGCGGCTGACGGCGTCTTCGATGGAGTCGACGTAGGCGGTCATGGCAGGAGGATACGCACGCGCAGGTGAATCGGTGGCGCCATGTGACGTTGTCCCCGTCGGACGTCAGAGACCCGAGGCCCCGGGAATCGGCGCGCACCGGCCCGGGGCAGGACGCATGGCGGCGTCCGCGTTCCGAATGCCGCAGCGGGCGGGCGCTCCCCTTCGTCTTCGCCGATGGCGGACGCCGTTCACGAGGCCAGCATGTCCGGGCGGAACAATGCCCGGCGCCTGCGCTCGTCGCCGCTGACCATGAAGCAGCCATCCCCGCGGTAGTGCACCGTGCGCGGCCACTTCGGCCGTCTGGCGGCGTGCGCGGCGACGACGCGCCAGACGAACAGCGGGTCGTCGGCGGTGATGCGCGTCTCGTGCAGCACGCATTCGAAGCGCGCGTGGCAGTCGCCGATGCCTGGTGCATCGACGTGCGCACTGTCGACCGCGCTCAGTCGGAAGCGCTCGAACTTGTCGGCGTCCGCGCTGCTGCAGTTGCCGATGCGGATCACCGTGTCGAGCAGGTCGGCGGTGGGCAGGTTGATCACGCATTGCCGGCTGCCGCGCGCGAGTGCGTGGCTGCGGTTGCCGGGGTCGATGTAGGTGCCGACGAGGTCGTAGCCCAGCATCATGTGCCAGCCCAGGGTCATGATGCCGCGCTCGCCCCCGTGGGCGGTCGACAGCAGCACGACCGGGCCGGGTTCGAGAAAGCGGCGGGCCTGATCGGGTGCGATCGCATGCGTGCGGGGCATCTGCGTGGCCTTGGTGCGGACGCGTGATTGACGCGCCACCCCGGTGAACGCTGCGTCAGTCCAGCGTGTGCACCACGTCCGCCAGACGCCGCACGTCGTCGCTGGTATGGCTGACGTAGAGCATCGGCAGACGGACTTCGTCGCGCACACGCTGCAGCCACGGGATCAGCTCCTCGCGGCGCGCCTCGTCGAGCGCGGACAGCGGTTCGTCGAACAGCAGCAGCGCCGGCTGCGACAGCAGCGCGCGACCGATCGCCACGCGCTGGGCCTCGCCGCCCGACAGGTTCGCCGGCCGCCGTTGCAGCAGGCCGGCGATGCCGAGCAGCTCGACCACCTGGTCGAACGCGAACGTGTCGGCGCCGGCGTGGTGGCGGCCGAAGCGCAGATTGCGGGTCACGTCGAGATGCGGGAGCAGCCGCGCGTCCTGGAACACGTAGCCGATGCGGCGGCGATGCGTGGGAATGTCGATGCGCGCGGCACTGTCGAACAGCACGCGGCCGTCGATCTCGATGCGGCCCGCGCGCGGACGCACGAGTCCGGCGATCGCATTGAGCACGCTGGTCTTGCCGGCGCCCGAGGGACCGGTCAGCGCGACGACGCGCTGCGCAGCCTCGATGCGGACGCGGCGGGCGAACCGGCCGCGGCGCAGGTCGATGTCGATGTGCAGCATCAGTCGTGCACCTCGCCGCGCTGGCGCCGCACCAGCCATTCGGAGGCCAGCAGCGCGGCCAGCGAGATCGCCACCGACACCGCGGCCAGCCGCCAGATGCCGGCTTCGCCGTCGGGGACCTGCATCAGGTTGTAGATCGCCGCCGACACCGTCTGCGTCTCGCCGGGGATGTTGGACACGAACGTGATGGTCGCGCCGAATTCGCCCAGCGCCTTGGCGAACGACAGCACGGTGCCGGCGATCACGCCCGGCCACGCCAGCGGCAGCGTGACCGTGCAGAACACGCGCAGCGGGCTGGCGCCGAGGGTCGCGGCGGCCTGCTCGAGACGCCGGTCGACGTTCTCGATCGACAGGCGGATGGTGCGCACCATCAACGGGAATCCCATGATCGCGCTGGCGAGCGCGGCGCCGGTCCAGCGGAAGGCGAAGCTGAAACCGAGCGTGTCCTCCAGCCAGCGGCCGATCACGCCGTTGCCGCCCAGCAGCACCAGCAGCGCGTAGCCCACCACGACCGGCGGCAGCACCAGCGGCAGATGTACCAGAGCATCGAGCAGCGACTTGCCGAAGAAACGCCGGCGCGCGAGCAGCCAGGCGACGGCGATGCCGAAGGGCAGACTGCAGAGCGCCGCCGCGGCGGCGACCTTGAGGCTCAGGCGGATCGCGACGAGTTCATCCGGCCCGAACGCGAAGAGCGAGGACAGCGCCATCGATCAGCGGATCGAGAAGCCGTGCTGGCGGAAGATCGCCGACGCGGCGTCGCCGTCGAGCCAGCGGACGAACGCATCGGCCTGGACGTTGCGGCTCGCGGCCACGCGCGCGACCGGATAGACGATCGCAGGGTGGCTGTCGGCCGGGAACGTCGCCAGCACCTTGACCCGCGGCTCGGCCCTGGCATCGCTGCCGTAGACCACGCCCAGCGGCGCCTCGCCACGCGCGACCAGCGTCAATGCAGAGCGCACGCTGTCGGACTCGGCCACGCGCGGCTGCAGTGCCGACCACTGGCCCAGATGTTCGAACGCGGCCTTCGCGTATTTACCTGCCGGCACGCTGGCGGTCAGTGCCAGCGAGATGCGACCGCGCGGCCCGAGCAAGGGCAGCAGATCGGTGCCGCGCGCCAGTGTCAGCGGCTGCGCCCGGCTGTCGGCCGGCGCCACCAGCACCAGCGTGTTGCCGAGCAGCACGCGACGCGACCCGGCATCGATGAGCTGCCGTGCCTGCAGCCAGTCCATCCATTCCAGATCGGCGGAGACGAAGACATCGGCCGGCGCGCGCTGTTCGATCTGCCGCGCCAGCGCGGAACTCGCCGCGTACGACACGCGCACCGGCTGGCCGGTCTGCTGCTGGTACTGCGCGGCCGCGGCGTCCATCGATTCCTTGAGGCTGGCGGCGGCGAACACGGTGATGGGGGCGCGTTCCTGCGCGACCAGCGGCAATGCGACGGTCAGGCCCAACAGAAGGGCGGCGATGACGTGCAGCCAGCGGCACGGCAAACAGAAGTTGTTCATGGGAATTCCGGTCAGCGGATCAGGGCGCAGCGACGACGGTGATGCGTTCGACCTGGCGGACGCCGCGCGCGGGGCGTGTGTCGTCCGGTACCAGCAGGCGCAGTGGCCCGCTGGCCGCGTCGAGCGGCGCGCCGTCGCAGATGTCGACGAGGTAGACGCCACGGTTGCCGAGCGTCGCGTCGAGTTCGCCGAGCGAGAACACCGCGCGATAGCCGTCGCGTGCGGTGACCAGCACGTAGCGGTCGAGATGGGCGCCGCGCAGCGGGGTGTCGGGCATCGCGCCGCTGGCCTGCAGCAGCGCGGGCAGCGACACGCCTTCGCAGCGCTGCGTGCGGCCGTGCGCCCTGGCTTCGACCGTGTGGCGGGTCAGTGCGGCCCGCGCGGCCGGCGCCAGCGACACGACGACGGGCGAGGGATCGGGCGGCGAGGACGCGCGCTGGTGTGCGCCGTGCGCGTGGTCGCCCGGGTCCTGCGCATGGGCGAGCGGCAGGCACAGCAGGAGCGGCAGCAGACGGCGGGCGCGCACCATGGCGGATCCTTCGTTATGAACGTACGAGCATAACGGTGCGGCCCACGCCGGACAATCGACCACCCGGCCGGGCGCCGCGCGGTTCAGACGGTATCGATCGGCAGTTTGAGATAGCGCACGCCGTTGCCCTCGGGCTCGGGCAGCGCGCCGGCGCGGAGGTTGGTCTGCACCGACGGCAGCAGTAGCGCGGGCATCGGCAGGGTGGCGTCGCGGGCCTCGCGCAGGGCCACGAAGGTGGCCTCGTCGATGTGGTGGCCGACGTGGATGTTGTCGGCCTTCTGCGCGCCGATCGTGGTCTCGCAGGCGACCTCGCGCCCGCCGGGGCCGTAGTCGTGGCAGACGAACACGCGCGTGGCATCGGGCAGGGCGAACAACCCCTGGATGGAACGGTACAGGGTGGCCGCATCGCCGCCCGGGAAGTCGCAGCGGGCGGTGCCGCCATCGGGCATGAACAGCGAGTCGCCGGTGAACAGCGCATCGCCGATCAGATACGCATTGCTGTCGCTGGTGTGGCCCGGCACCGGGATCACGCGCGCCGACACGCTGCCCACGGCGAAGGTCGCCCCGGGTTCGAACAGGCGGTCGAACTGCGAACCGTCGACGGGAAAGTGGTCCCCGAGGTTGAAGATCGGCCGGAAGGTCTTCTGCACCGTGCGGATGCCCTCGCCGATCGTGAGCTGCGCGCCGGGCAGTTGCCCGCGCAGCCAGTCGCCGGCCGACAGGTGGTCGGCATGCGCATGCGTTTCGAGAATCCACTGCACGTCCAGGCCGTGCGCGCGGACGTGTTCGAGCAGCGCCATCGCCGAGGTCGTCGAGGTGCGCGCCGCAGCCATGTCGAAATCCAGCACCGGATCGACGATCGCCGCCGCATTCGACGCCGGGTCGCGGACCACGTAGCTCCAGGTGCCGCTGCCGCGGTGATGGAACGGGGTGACGTGGGGGATCGCCATGCAACCTCCTGGGGCCGGATGTGCCGTGCCGTGGGCCGATCCTAGTGCAGGTGCCGGCCCGGGATGTTGCAGCGACGTGCGCTCAGCGTTCCGCAGGCGCGGCCAGCGCCGTGTTGAGCAGTGCGGCGAGTCGTGCGCCGCCATCTCGCAATTGCTGCTCGATGCGCGGCAGCTGCGTGGCGACGTAGTCCGACCCGACGCGGGCGCCCTGCGGATAGACGCCCGGTGTGATGGCGATGCGGCACGAGGCCTGCGCCCACTGCGCCGCAGGCGGCGGCAGACGCACGCGGCCGGCGGCGTCGCGCGAGGGGGCACGCGCGCCGATGCGCGCCAGCCAGGCGTCGCCCGACAGGCGCTGGCTGTTGAGCATGCCGCTGTCCCAGAACGCGTGCAGATTCGTGCCGCGGCCGTCGAAGTTGATCTGCTGGTGGTTGCCGCCCAGGTCGTGGCCGTAGCCGGCGTGCATCGGCTGATGCACGTCGCCGGTGAAATGGACCACGAACTTCAGCGCCTGCGCGCGTTCGGCGCGCGGACGCGTGCGGTCGGCGAGGATTGCGGTCTGCGTGCGCAGTGCTTCGATCACGCAATCGCCGTTCGGACAGTCGCGCCGCGGCGCGTAGCGGCAGTTCGATTCGGCGATGTTCACGTAGTGCCACTTGGCCGAACGCTTGCCGAGGTCCGGATCCTGCTCGCGCAGTTCGTCGGCCCAGCTGGCGATGCCGGGCAGGGTGGGGTCGGCCTCACCGGCGAGCAGCCGATCGACTTCCACGCGCACAGCCGGCGTCAGGTCGCGCTCGGCGATCTGCGCGACCAGGCGGTGGCCGAGCTTGCCCCAGGCGTGGGCGGGAGACGGAAGGGCGAACGCGGCCAGCAGGCCGCCGCAGAACAGGATTCGACGCAACATGGCGTGAATTCTACCCGGCGTACACGGCGGCGTTGCCGGCAGCGCGCTCGCGTGCGCCACGCCGGTCATCCGCGATTTGCCCCTGCGTGGCCGCAGCACGGACAATGGACGTCCGACGGCTTCGCGTCCTCGCCCCGATTCCGACGCCCCGTGCCCGTGATCCGCTTCCGCATGGCCGCCGTTTCCCGGATACGCGGGCCGGTCCGGCGTGCGGGGCCCGTGTCCGGGCAGGCGCATCCGTGGCGCCGGGGACGGCCTGGCGCGATTTTTCCTCTTCCATTCGACCGAGACCAGACTTCATGACCATCGTCCGCATGACCGACCTCGACCTTTCAGGCAAGCGCGTGCTCATCCGCCAGGACCTCAACGTCCCCGTCGAAGGTGGCAAGGTCACTTCCGACCAGCGCATCACCGCGTCGCTGCCGACGTTGCGGGCAGCGCTCGATGCCGGCGCGGCGGTCATGGTCACCTCGCACCTCGGTCGGCCGAAGGAAGGCAGCTGGAGCGAGGCCGATTCCCTGGCGCCCGTCGCCGCGCGCCTGTCGGAACTGCTGGGCATCGACGTGCCGCTGGTGCGCGACTGGGTCGACGGCGTCGAGGTCGCGCCCGGCCAGCTGGTGCTGCTGGAGAACTGCCGCATGAACGTCGGCGAGAAGGACGACGACGAGGCGCTGTCGAGGAAATATGCGGCACTGTGCGACGTGTTCGTCATGGACGCCTTCGGCACCGCGCACCGCGCGCAGGCCTCCACGCACGGCGTGATCCGGTACGCTGCGACCGCCGCCGGCGGCCCGCTGCTGATGGCCGAACTCGATGCATTGGCCAAGGCGCTCGACGCGCCCGCGCGACCGCTGCTGGCGATCGTCGCCGGCAGCAAGGTGTCGACCAAGCTCGAACTGCTGGGCTCGCTGGTCGGCAAGGTCGACCAGCTGATCGTCGGCGGCGGCATCGCCAATACCTTCATCGCCGCGCTGGGTCACGATGTCGGCAAGTCGCTGGTCGAGACCGATCTGCTCGACACGGCGAAGCAGATCATGGCCGACGCCAGGGCACGTGGCGCCGAGATTCCGGTGCCGACCGACGTCGTGGTCGCGCCCGCGTTCGCGGCCGACGCGCCGGCCACGGTCAAGGCCGTCGATGCGGTGGGCGCCGACGACATGATCCTCGACATCGGCCCGGACACCGCGCAGCGCTACGCCGACATGATCGCCAAGGCCGGCACCGTGGTCTGGAACGGCCCGGTCGGCGTGTTCGAGTTCGACGCGTTCGGCAAGGGCACCGAGGCGCTGGCGCGCGCGGTCGCGGGCTCGAAGGCGTTCTCGATCGCCGGCGGCGGCGACACGCTGGCGGCGGTCGACAAGTACGGCATCGCCGATGACGTGTCCTACATCTCCACCGGCGGCGGCGCGTTCCTGGAATTCCTCGAAGGCAAGACCCTGCCGGCGGTCGCGGCGCTCGACGCGCGCGGCGCATGACGCAGGCGCTGTTCTTCGATCTCGACGGCACGCTGATCGATTC
>ENA-UOXB01001454-UOXB01001454.1-bioreactor-metagenome-genome-assembly--contig:-NODE-1454-length-11209-cov-13.118433_pt1 | contig 11209 bp, 10 predicted proteins | sample MGYA00238158_ERZ761615 | MGnify/ENA primary metagenome ERZ761615 (study PRJEB28904, sample SAMN06267902) | bioreactor metagenome | isolation source: Joint BioEnergy Institute, California, USA... | reverse complement strand
GGCGTGGTGACCGCGCCGGTGGCCTTGTCGAAACGCACGCCCTGTTCGTCGCCGACGCGGTTGAGCGGTGCGAGCACGCTCTCGCACAGGCGTGCGCATTCGTCGAGTACCGCATCGAGGGTCTCGCGGCTGGCGTCCTCGAACCCCAGCGAGGCGAAGAGGGTCTCGACCTGCAGCACGTCGTGCAGCGCGAAACGGATGTCGGTCAGCGGGGCGTGGTAGGTGCTCATTCGAAAGGCTCGTCTGCGGTCGCGCCGTGCGCGAAAAGGGAAGGGGGCCAGGGCCGATCAGCGCATGACGCCGGGCAGGCCCGGCACGGGGCCGACCGCGCCGTCGCGGCGGATGCGGTAGTCGCGCGCACTGCCGCGATCCTCGGGCGCGGCGCGGACGGTGCCGTCCAGCCGGTAGGTCATCGAGCGGCCGGCGGCCAACGCGTCGGCGACGTGCAGCCGGCCCTCGGCCGAGGGTGCCAGCGCAAGCGAGACGACATCGGCCGATTCCGGACCGATCGTCAGCGGCATCGCCGAATCGAGCGTGCCGGCCGCCGCGCCGTCGACGGACAGCGCCAGACGCACGGATTCGAAGCGCATCGGAACGCTGCTGTAGTTCTGCAGGCGCAGGTCGATCGACCACGCGCCGTCGGCGCCCACGCTCAACTGCTGGACGCTCGCTGCCGGTTCGGAGACCCGGCGCGGCCCGCTCGCGCAGGCAACGAGCGCGCTGCTCACCAGCAGCATCGTCAACAGCTTCCAAGGTTTCATCGGCAGTACTCCCGGTCGCAGGCGGACCGGGATGTTAACGCGTCGCTGTGCGCCCACCTGCGTTCCCCGACGCCCCGGGCGCACCGACTGCAAAATGGCTTGCCGTTCGCCGATGCGGCCCGTATCATGCGCGTCCCGCAGTGGCCGGGTAGCTCAGTTGGTAGAGCAGGGGATTGAAAATCCCCGTGTCGGGGGTTCGATTCCCTCCCCGGCCACCATTGCAGGAATGTCGAGGGCCCGTCACGCGCGGGCCTTTCGCGTTTTGGGCGTGGGGATGTCGGCCGACGGGGAGCGGCGCACGCCAGTGTCGAGGCATCATGCCGTGCGTCCGGACGCGGCGTCGGAGCAGCAGGCACATGCGGGGCGATGCGCACGCGTTGCCGCACGAGAGCCGGCTCGCCACAATCCCGATCTGTCGACGCACGAGGCGGATCATGGAGACTGGGCAGGGGGATCTCGACGCGCTCGAGGCCGAGAGTATCCACATCCTGCGGGAGGTCGTCGCCGAGTGCCGTCGGCCCGTGCTGCTGTATTCGATCGGCAAGGACAGCTCGGTGCTGCTGCACCTGCTGCTCAAGGCGTTCGCGCCCGGTCGCCCGTCGATCCCGCTGCTCCACATCGATACGCGCTGGAAGTTCCGCGAGATGATCGCCTTCCGCGACCTGCGGGCGCGCCAGACCGGCCTCGATCTCCGGGTACACACGAATCCCGATGGCGTGCGCGAGGGCGTCGGTCCGTTGAGCCACGGCGCGGCGCTGCATACCGACGTGATGAAAACGCAGGCGCTCCGCCAGGCATTGGTCGCAGGCCGGTACGACGCCGCCATCGGCGGGGCCAGGCGCGACGAGGAAAAATCCCGGGCGAAGGAGCGTGTCTTCTCGTTCCGGGACGACGCCCAGCGCTGGGATCCCAGGCGCCAGCGGCCCGAGATCTGGAACCTCTACAACCCCACGGTGGCCGAGGGCGAGAGCATGCGCGTCTTCCCGCTGTCGAACTGGACCGAACTGGACGTGTGGCGGTACATCCGCCGGGAGGGCATTCCCGTCGTCCCGTTGTACTTCGCGGCCGAGCGTCCGGTGGTCGTGCGCGACGGCATGCTGATCGTGGTCGACGACGCGCGTTTCACGCTGCGCCCGGGCGAGCGGATCGAGACGCGGCGCGTGCGCTTCCGCACGCTGGGCTGCTACCCGCTGACCGGAGCCGTCGAGTCGGACGCGGCGGACATCGATGCGATCCTTGCCGAAATGGCGACTTCGCGATGGTCCGAACGCGCCGGTCGCCTGATCGACCAGGCCGACGGCGCGGGGATGGAAGCCAAGAAGCGTGAGGGCTACTTCTGATGTCCGCGCGCATGATCCGCCTGGTCGCCTGCGGAAGCGTCGACGACGGCAAGAGCACGCTCATCGGTCGGCTGCTGCACGCCACCGGCAACGTGCCCGAGGACGAACTCGAGGCGTTGCGCCTGGCAAGCGTGGCGCACGGCACGCGCGGCGAGGCGCCCGACTTCGCCCTGCTGCTCGACGGGCTGGCGGCCGAGCGCGAGCAGGGCATCACGATCGATGTCGCATGGCGGCACCTGCGCACGCCGCGTGGCCGCTTCCTGATCGCCGATTGCCCGGGCCACGTCGAGTACACGCGCAACATGGCCACCGGCACGTCGACCGCCGATGCGATGGTGCTGGTGGTCGACGCGTCCCGGGGGGTGTCGCCGCAGACGTTGCGGCACACCGCCATCGCCGCGCTGATGGGTGTGCACCATGTGGTGCTGGCGGTGAACAAGATGGACCGCGTGGGCTTCGCACGCGCGGCATTCGAGGCGGTCGTCGCGGCCTACCTCGACCACGCGCGGGCCTTGGGCATCGACGAGGTGGTCGCGGTCCCCGTCGCCGCCGCCGAAGGCGACAACGTGGCGGCGCCGTCGCCGCGGCTTGGCTGGCACACCGGCCCCAGCGCATTGGAGGCGATCGAGGCGATCGCAGACCTGCCGCCCCGCCCTGCGGTCGACTGCCTGCCGGTGCAGGGCGTGCTGCGCACGCCCGACGGCGCGCGCTGGTACACCGGGACCTGGTCGGGAAGCACGCTGGAATGCGGCGCGCGATTGCAGGTGGATGCATCGGGGACACAGGTCACGGTGCGTGAACTGTGCGTCGCCGGTGTCGATACGGCCCGGGCGCCGGGCGGCGCGGCCGTCGCCGTGCGTCTTGGGGAAGACACCGATGCCGGGCGGGGGGCCGTGCTGTTGCGGGCGACAGACGACGTCGAGCGCAGCGACCAGTTCCTGGCCGACCTGCTGTGGTTCGACGCCGCGCCGATGGTGCCCGGCCGGCGCTACCGCTGCCGCATGACATCCCGGGTCACCGGCATGCGGATCGGCGAGCTCAAGCATCGCTTCGACCCGGTATCGCTGCAGCCCCTCGCCGACCGGCAACTGGCGGCCAACGAGATCGGGCGGGTCACCGTCGCGCTGGATGCACCGGTCACCTTCGCGCCTTATGCCGCTTCGCGCGAGCTCGGTGCGTTCGTGGTCGTGGATCCGGTGAGCCATGCGACGCTGGGGGCGGGCATGATCCGCCACGGGCTGCGCCGCGCCGACAACCTGCACTGGCAGACGCTCGACATCGACCGCGCCGCACGTGCGGCGATGAAGGGCCAGCGGCCGCGATGCATCTGGTTCACCGGCCTTTCGGGTGCCGGCAAGTCGACGATCGCCAACCAGGTCGAGCGCCGCCTCCATGCGCGCGGCGTGCACACCTACCTGCTCGATGGCGACAACGTGCGCCAGGGGCTCAACCGCGATCTGGGGTTCACCGAGGCCGACCGCGTGGAGAACCTGCGGCGCGTCGCCGAGGTCGCCAGGCTGATGGTCGATGCCGGCCTGGTCGTGCTGGTGAGCTTCATCGCGCCCTATCGCGCCGAGCGCGCCGCGGCGCGGTCGCTGTTCGCGCCGGGCGATTTCATCGAGGTCTACGTCGATACAACGCTCGCCGAAGCCGAGCGGCGGGATCCCAAAGGCCTCTACGCGAAGGCGCGGCGCGGGGAGTTGCCGAACTTCACGGGAATCGATGCGCCCTATGAAGCGCCCGAACACGCCGACCTGGTGCTCGATACCCTGTCGAGCGACGCGGCCGCACTGGCGGCGCGCGTCGTGGACCATCTCGTCGACGAGGGCTGAGCAGCCCCGGCCGGCAGTGTGCCGGGCGAGGCGTGCCCGCCCGGATCAGCAGCAGCCGTGGTCGCCGTGGCGGGTGCCGCTGTCGGGGGCCACGGCGACACCCGTAGTTTCGCCGCGCCGGCTCGCATGGTGATGCTCGGCGATCACGCGTGCCACGCAGGCAGTCACGCGCTTGCCCATTTCAATGTGCAGGAACTCGTTGGGACCGTGTGCGTTCGAGTGCGGTCCGAGCACGCCGGTGATCATGAACTGCGCGCCCGGGAACTTCTCCCCGAGCATGCCCATGAACGGGATCGAGCCGCCTTCGCCCATGTACATCGCCGGCTTGCCGAAGAAGGTCTGGCTGGCATCGTCGATGGCCTTGGTCAGCCACGGTGCCATCGCCGGCGCGTTCCAGCCGGTGGAGGCCTTTTCCAGGTCCAGGGTGACCTGCGCGCCGTTCGGCGGATCGCGCAGCAGCGCTTCCTTCAGCAGTTCGCCGCAGGTCTTGCCATCGGCGGTCGGCGGCAGGCGCAGCGACAGCTTCACCGAGGTCTGCGGGCGCAGCACGTTGCCGGCCGATTCCAGCGGCGGCATGCCGCCGACGCCGGTGACCGACAGCGCCGGGCGCCAGGTGCGGTTGAGCACCAGCTCGGTCAGGTCCTCGTTCATCGGGCGCAGGCCGTCGACCATCGGGAACTTCTCGAAGATCTCGGTATCGACCACTTCGGCGGCGCGCTTGGCCTGTTCCTGGCGCTCGGCCGGGATCTCCACGTTCATGCCGTCGATCAGGATGCGGCCGGTGTCCTGGTCCTCGATGCGCGACAGCAGCTGGCGCAGCAGGCGGAAGCTGGACGGCACCACGCCGGAGGCATCGCCGGAATGCACGCCTTCGTTGAGCACCTTCACGGTGAAGTTGCCGCCGGTCAGGCCGCGCAGCGAGGTGGTGCACCACAGCTGGTCGTAGTTGGCGCAGCCCGAATCCAGGCACACCACCAGCGACGGCTTGCCGATGCGGTCGGCCAGATGGTCCACGTAGGCCGGCAGGTCATAGCTGCCCGATTCCTCGCAGGCCTCGATCAGCACCACGCAGCGGGCGTGCGGCAGACCCTGTTCGTGGAGCGCGAGAATCGCGGTCAGCGAACCGTAGATGGCATAGCCGTCGTCGGCGCCGCCGCGGCCGTAGAGCTTGCCGTCCCGCAGCACCGGCTTCCACGGGCCGAGGTCCTCGTCCCAGCCCGTCATCTCGGGCTGCTTGTCGAGGTGGCCGTAGAGCAGCACGCAATCGTCGTCGCTGCCGCCGTTCGCGGCGGGGATCTCGATGAAGATGAGCGGCGTACGTCCCTCCAGCCGTACCACCTCGAGCGTCATGCCGGGAATCGACTGCGCCTTCGCCCAGCCGGACATCAGGGTGACTGCCTGCTCCATGTAACCGTTGGCGACCCAGTCGGCATCGAACATCGGCGACTTGTTGGGGATGCGGATGTACTCGACGAGCTGGGGGACGATCTCGTCGTCCCACTTGGCGGCGACGAAGCGGTCGGTCTGGCGGGTATCCATGCGCAGGTTCCAGTGTTCGGAAACCGGCCATTCTACGCGGCCACTTGCTGTAGGAATTTTCCTACAGCTGGTCGGGCGTTCGGCCGGCTTCGGGCGCACAGGCTGGCGGATATTCTGTTCACGTGGCGTTGGGAAGACTGGCACGACCGGCAAGGACGAGTACATCGCCAGTCGGGAATGGAATCCACCCAACACCAAGGAGCAACACGACATGAAGTCGATCCGAGCCGTACTTGCGTCGCTCTGCCTCTCGCTTCTGCTTGCAGGCACCGCATACGCCAACGAGGGCGTGGAGAAGGTCAACATCAATACCGCTGATGCCGCCACGCTGGCACGTGTGCTGCACAACGTCGGACAGGCGAAGGCGGAGGCGATCGTGGCCTACAGGGAAGAGAACGGACCGTACCGCAGTGCCGAGCAGCTGGCACAGGTGGGCGGGATCGGCCTGAAGACCGTCGAGCGGAATGCAGATCGCATCGAGCTTGGCACTGCCGGGTCGCAGGCGGCAGCACCGCGGGCCACGCGTCCGGCTGCTGCCGCTGCAAACAAGGGGGCGGCGCCACTGCGCTGACCTTGACCCATCACTGCCGCCGGCACAGGACGTGTCGGTGGCAGACGAGGAGCAGGATGCTCCGCGGATCCGGCAGGACGCCGCTACACGGATGTAATCCTCGCCCGCTGCGCATTGGATGCGTGGCGGGCGACCTTTTTTGCGCTCCGGGTATCAGTGGCACCCGCACGCACTCAGCGGCACAGCCCTTGCGGGCCCGCCGTCGTGGCGTCGGAAGTTGCAGCACGGGCGGCGGCCACCGGCGCGGTGGTGGCTCGGGACCCGAGTCCGGGGGACAGCGTCACGCCGTGGCCGCTCCGCGGCACCCGACCCGTGCGCAATCGGCACTGCCAGCCACCGGCTATGCGACCGGGCTGCCGCAGTCCGCGGAGCGGCGAGGTGCAGGCGCAGGCTCTAGACTTGCAGCATGCACGATGCCCCCTTCGCCCGCCGCCTCGACGCCCAGCACGCGCGTCGCGTGCGCTGGCGCAACGGTGATGGATGGACGCGCGAGATCCACGCAGAGCAGGCCGGGCCGGAGGAGGCCTGGTCCTGGCGGCTGTCGATCGCCGACATCGACCGCGCAGCCGCGTTCTCGCGATTCGAGGGTGTCGAACGCGAACTCATGCTGCTGTCGGGCGACGGCCTGCAGCTGGAGTTCGAGGATGCGCAGACGATCGACCTGGCGCCGCCGCATGCGCGGCACCGTTTCGGGGGCGCGCGTCCCCTGCGGGGCGTTCCGGCCGGCCCGGGGGTGAGCGCACTCAACCTGATGTGGCGGCACGATCGCGTCGCGATGTCGACCTGGCATCGTCCGCTGGTGGGCACGATGGTGGTGTTCGTCGATCCGGGTGACTGCTGGATCGTCCACATCCTCGCGGGCGGGGTGCGGGTCGGCGGCATGGACGGCGGCCCCGCCGGGCGCGGTGACACGCTGCTGCTGCGGGCGGGGAGCGGTCGGGAACGGCACGTGCTCGAAGGTGGCGGCGAATTGCTGCTGGCACGGTCATCGCCCGTCGAAGGGTCCTGACCAGCGCCGGCGGCGACCGGTGCGGCGCGGGCACCGGCGACGCCCGGGGGACACCGCCCCCGCGCGCCGCGCGCCCGGCATGCCGCCGGTCCTTTCAGAACGACACGTTGAGGCTCAGCCACAGATTCCGCGACTTGTCCTTGTTGTTGTAGTCGTCGAGGTACGTCGGCGTGTATGCACCCGTGATCGGGTCCTGCGTGAACACCGTCTGGAACGAGGTGAAATCCTCGTCGAGCAGATTGTTGATGCGCGCGTTGAGCCGGACGTTGTCGTTGAACGCGTACTGCGCCCCCAGATGCAGGACGGTGTAGGACGCGTACTCCCGGCGCATGCCGTCGACGAAGTCGCGGTAGCGCTTCGAGCGGGTCTCGGCGATCAGTTGCAGGCTGAAGGCATCGGTCGCCTGCCAGTTGAAGCTGGCATTGGCCATGTGCCGGGCGGTGTTGGTGAGCGGCAGGCCGATCTGCGCGCCGCTCAGCTGTTCGCTGTCGGTATAGGTGTAGTTCGCACGCAGCGACAGGGCGGCGTTGAGGCCCCAGCGACCGGCGACTTCCGCGCCCTGCACGCGCACCTCGTCGATGTTGATGTTCTGCGCATAGGTCGTGTAGCCGAGCAGCGCGTAGTCGCCGAGATTCGCGCAGGGACGCACGCCACCGGTCTGCTCGCAGCTCAGGCTGGTCTCGCCGCGCGCGATCTTGTCGTCGAAGTCGTTGCGGAAGATCGTGACATTGAAATCGTGCAGGCTGTCGGGCGAGGTCCAGTACAGCGCGATTTCGCTGTTGACGCTGGTTTCGGGCTGCAGGTCCGGATTGCCGACGAAGGGCAGCGTGCCCTGCGAGCCGAAGCCGATGATGCCGTCGTAGAGATCGGTGGTCTTGGGCGTCTTGTAGCCGGTGCTGACACCGCCCTTGAGGGTCCAGCCCTGTGCCAGGTCGTAGACCGCATACGCGCGCGGACTCACGTGGCTGCCGAAGACGTTGTGGTCGTCGTGGCGCACGCCCAGCGTGAGGGTCAGGGCCTCGACCGGACTCCAGTTGTCCTCGGCGAACACGGACCACATCCTGTGGTCCTGCACGGTGCCGGCGCCTTCGCCACCGCCTTCCATGCCGAACACGCCGTCTTCCAGTTCGCCGTCGATCACCTGGCCGCCGACGATGACGTGGTGGCGCTCGCCCACGGCGAAGTCGAGCTTGGCGTCCAGCGTGTACTGGCTGCTCTCCATCGTGCGCTTGGGGCGTGGCAGGAACGTGTCCACGGCGATCGCCTGGCGCTGGGCCACGCTCAGGCCTGCATAGGGGCCGGTGCCGCGGAAGATCTGCTGGTGCAGCAGGCGCTCCTCGACGGTGAAGGGGAGGGTGCGGCCGTGATTGGCGGTGTCGATGTGGGCGAGCGACACGAAGCTGTTGCCGAACGCCCACCGGCCCTGATGCGTCACCGACCACTGGTCGCGGGTGAATTTCTGCTCGGCCACGTAACCGACCTGCGGCGCGGCGCGCCAGATGCTCGTCAGCCCGTCCACCGTGCCGAGCGGATAGGACACGGTGCCGAGATTGTTGACGAACGGCGTGTTGTCGTAGACCTGCCGGGAGGTGTCGTAGTCGAGGACGACACTCTGGTGATCGGTGGCGTTCCAGCTCAGCGTGACGCCGGCGCTCTTGTTGGTGTTGTCGACGGTCTTGCCGCCGCCCCCGAAGCCCAGACTGCGCTCGAACTGGGTGCCGTCGGGCGCGGTGATGACCTCGTACTCCGGGGTCGAGGCATCGCGTTCGTACCAAGAGCCGCGCACGCCCAGGCCGAGCACGCCCGGCACCAGCGGGCCGCTGAGCGCGAAATCGAAGGTGCTGTCGCTGCCGAAGTCGCTGTTTTCCTGGAGGCTGTGGCCGATCGTCGCCGAGCCGGTCCAGCGGTCGGACACCTTGCGGGTGATGATGTTGATGACGCCGCCGAGCGCGTCCGCACCGTACAGCGTCGAGGCGGGTCCGCGGATGACTTCGATGCGATCGATCATGTCCAGCGGCGGAACGTGGTTGAACTGGTTGCCGCCGAAGCTGTTGGGATAGATGTCGCCGTGGTTGTTCTGGCGCTTGCCGTCGATGAGGACCAGCGTGTAGTCCGAGCCCATGCCACGCAGGCTGATGGTGCGCTGGCCGGTCTTGTCGGACGTCTCACCGACGTCGACGCCCTCGAGGTCGCGCACGGCATCGATCAGCGTCGTGTACGGGCGCTTCTGGAGTTCCTCGCGCGTAACGATCGAGATGCTCGCCGGCGCATCGGTGAGTTTCTGTTCGAAGCCGGCCGCGGTGACGACGATGGCGTCGAAGTCGGTCGGAGAGGTGGTCGGCGACGTATCGGCAAAGACGGGCGCGGACAGCAGGGCGCACAGCGCGGCGGCGAGCGGACGACGGATCGGAGAACGGGTCATGGAGGTCTCGTTGACGGAAGGTGCGCGCGGCGTGGCGTCGGCTGGCCGGAATGGAATGCGCATGCGGGCATGCGACAGGCCGCTCGTCGCCGTGTCTGGATCGGACACGCGGGTGCGGTGCGCCGGCGGACCGGCGGATCGGGCGTCAGCGGGGGGGCGCGCGGCCGCGGTGCTGGCGGCGGAGCGGGCCTTGTCGGCGCGGTCGGGCCCAGGGGGGGCGGCGTCTGCTGCGGCGGCTGGGGCGCAGGACCGCCGATGCCGCCAGGGCGGCAACCGCGATGACCGTGCCTTGCGGCAGATGTCCCCGCGGTGCGCGGGGCGCCTCGGCGAGCGAGGCCGGTTCGTTGGGCGGGGGCAACTCGCCGCCATGATCGAACTGTGCCGCGTCCGGCAACAGGCCGCTCGAGGCCGTCGCGGCCAGCGCAGTGGGGCCCAAGGTCGCCGCCCACAGCATCAGGAACAGCAGTGCCGCGGCGACCACACGCAGACCCGCCACCGCGCGATCGCGCAGCTGCGGCTCTATCGGTGTGTGGTCGCCATGCGTCACGCAAATTCCCCGGGGCGGCATGCCCCGGCGGAATCTTAACCGAGAATGATTCTCGACATCAAAGGAAAACGATTGCCTTTCACTGCCGGCGTGGGGTGCGGATCAGTCGCGATCGTCCCGTGTCCAGACACCGCCATGCTCCACCTTGGTCGGAAACTTCGCGACCGGTTCGTAGGCCGGCGCGCACAGGGCCCGGCCATCGCGTACGTCGAACTTCGCGCCGTGCAGCACGCACTCGATCGTGCCTGCGCCGGCGTCGAACTCGCCGCCGCTGGACAGCCCGAAATCCTCGTGACTGCACTGGTCCTCGAGCGCGTAGAGGTCGCCGTCGAGGTTGAAGACGATGATCGGCGTGCCGGTCACCTCGTCGAATGTCGTGCGCATTTCGCCGGGCAGCAGTTCGCCGGTCGCACAGACGAAGGTCCAGGTCTCACTCATGGCGCGTCTCCGAAGGATTTTTCCAGCACCTCGAAGCGCAGGTCGTCGCGACGCGGAATGCCGAAGCGGGTATCGCCGTAAGGGAAGGGCTTGTGGACGCCGGTGCGGCGGTAGCCGCGGCGCACGTAGTACGCGATCAGCGTGTCGCGCACGTCGATCACGGTCATGCGCATGCCCGGCAACCGCCACTCGTCGCGGGCGATGCGTTCGCATTCGGCCAGCAGGGCATCGCCGGTGCCGCGGCCCTGCAGCGTGGGATCGACGGCGAACATGCCGAAGTAGCCGTGCCCGTCCTCGACCGCGACATGCGCGCAGGCGAGCGGGCGGCCGTCCTCATTGTCGATCACCACGACGCGGCTGTCGGCGCGGACGATGTCGTGCGCCAGCACCGCGGGATCGATCCGTGCGCCGTCGAGCAGGTCGGCCTCGGTGGTCCAGCCACTGCGACTGGATTGGCCGCGATAGGCGGACGTCACCAGGGTGACGAGGGCGGGGATGTCGGCGGGCGTGGCGACGCGGAACACGGGGGCGGGCATGGCGGACTGCGCAAAACGGGACGGTGCCATTATCGGTCCGCCAACGCGACTGTGGGAGCGCCTCAGCCGAGGAGCCTGCGCACCTTGCGCAGCGCCGCGACGAAGGCGTCGATCTCGTCGTGCGTGTTGTAGAACGCCGGCGAGGCGCGACAGGTCGCAGCGACGCCGTAGAACTGCAGCAGCGGATGCGCGCAGTGCTGGCCGGAGCGGATCG
>ENA-UOXB01001453-UOXB01001453.1-bioreactor-metagenome-genome-assembly--contig:-NODE-1453-length-11211-cov-12.999731_pt1 | contig 11211 bp, 7 predicted proteins | sample MGYA00238158_ERZ761615 | MGnify/ENA primary metagenome ERZ761615 (study PRJEB28904, sample SAMN06267902) | bioreactor metagenome | isolation source: Joint BioEnergy Institute, California, USA... | reverse complement strand
AAACGGACGTGTTATCCTCGACCATCAAAAGTTTCATATTCTTATTCCCCGTCTTTAATGAATTCTTGAATTTAAAATTCTTTTATTTGTACATCTACCACAATAACAAACGATGTCTGATATTTGGGCCTTTTTCACAGAACGTCTACAAAATCTCGCGCCTGTTCAAACAAAGTTCACACTTTCATAATGCAACAGACGCACCGGGCGGAAAATATCACCAAATTTATAGCATTTCCCTTATATGGAACATTATACAACGTAAATACAGATTTGTTGCAATTAACAAAAAATAAGTTGCCTTTTGCTTAGGTTCTCCCATTTTCCGGATATACATTCTGTATGACAAGAAGAAAATCCGTGTTTTCTATGGCGAACACGGATTTCTAATGAATGTTATGGCCTTACTGTGACGCAATCAATCCTTGCACCCGTCGCATAGCTGCGCGATCATGTGTCACCTTATTGGCTAATGTTTGCTTTAATTCCGCCGGAAACGCGACGATCGCTAAATGCGACGACGCCCGTGTTACTGCCGAATACATTAAATTGGTCGTAATGAACTTTGAAATCATCGGCAAGACAACCAACACATTATCCAGCGTAAATCCTTGAATTTTATGAATCGTAGTCGCGTACCCCAAATCCAAATTATCACGGACACTCACCAACTTTGGACCATACGAAAATGGATTAAAACCAGTCTGACTGCTTTCGTTCAAATCAACTAAAATCGGATCCGGCGTATCAACAGTTTGCACCAACACCATGTCGTAATCCGGCATCACATCAACTACGGTGATGCGGTCACCCCCACGCATCCGGACCTTCTCGTGTGCACCACTCGCTTGGTTCGTCACGTAAACCGTCTGCATCACTTGAACACGGTCGCCTGGATATAACGTTAAATCACCACGTACCCATAGTGGTACTTCAGTCCGCAAAACAGCTGTATCCAGCAACGCATTCTGCACAGCTGCATTAATGAGCTTGCGGAGTTCGTTAGTTGGTACGAGTGCCACGGTTTCCTTATCTGGTTCAGCGATTAAGGCCCGTTTGATCGTTTCAACCACAAACAACAGTGCCGTTTCTGCCATTGGCACAAAGGTGTAAGGCCGCGTCAGGAAAACATCCGGCAACACTTCGGCTGGCATTAATTCAGTCGGTGCTTCAATCTGGGCCACATCGCCATCTAGCACAGCATTCGCAACCGTCGCAATAATTGGCGAATTAGCCCGCTTAATTTGTTGTAGGGTCGGCGTCTGGTTTGCTAAGTTCGCCAGCACCAACGCGTTCAAAAACGGCACTGGGTCATTCTCGACTGATGGTAGCTGGTGTGGATCACCAACAAGCAGAATTTGCGCCCCAGTTGCTAAGCCGTAGAGAATCGTGTCGATTAACGCCCGCACATTTGCAGCAAATGCCTCATCAACAATCATGAGGTCATACGTTGGATACCGACTGGCCTTCTCAGCATCTTCAAAAAAATGCCCTGTCCGCGCAATTTCCGTCATGGCATCGTGATTGCGGTATGTGAAACTAGTCGCCGTCGCAATGGTGACGTGGTCAACTGGCTTCAGCAAGTAATCCGGTTCATGTTCGTCAAGTAAATCACCAATAGCACGCTCGACAAGACCACGGGCATTCGTCGCTGCAGCGTGGGTTGGTGTTATCAACAACGTGTTCACATCTTGTTGTTGGGCCAATCGAATTAGGCGCGCCATCATATATGACTTACCAGAACCAGCCCGCCCTGTCACAATTTGAATTGGTGATGGCGTCGTTTGCATATTCTGCCAAACAGCGGTTTGCCCAGCCGTCAACGTCTCATCCGCCAGCATCCCGGTCGTCAGCTCGGTCATAACTTCCGGCACTGGATGTGGTTGCTGCAACATTTCAACCAAGGCTAACAGCCATTGATCATATTCTTGCCGTTGCTGCGCTTCTGGCGGGAGTTTATCGAAGATTTCACGGGCAAACGCCTTCATTTCTGATTCCGGTGTCGACGCCATGAGTTTTGCAAAACTTGTTTTACGGTAAATTTGTTCTGGCAATTTATGGCGCCAGAAATACATTTCTGTATCGTCCTCTGAAAATCGTGTCATCTGCACGTGCCTCCCTTCGCTTACTTTCTTACAGCATTATACGACGAAATTTGGTGAGCTGGCCTTTATTAGAGTTAGTTATGTGTGTCTGTGTCGTCGCGTTGCGACGAGGCATGGGGATTGGGTGGGGCGTCGCTCCGTCTAGCCGCATTAGAAGGCTGGGACACGGTCCCAATCTATCTAAGTGCTTAGTGCTTACCCATTTTGGCCTCGAAGCGAGTCCAAAATACGCAACCACTAAGATTTCTTTGGTGCCGCTACCTCCCTCGAACGCCTACTAATGCCGCAAGAACTCCACAACACCCCACCCAAACCCCATACCAGCAGCCAAGATGTGCTCTATCTGTTTGATAGTCATCCTCAATTATCAAGCATTTTTACGATTTAATTGTTTGTTTCACCAAAATTGACGGAAAAATATGGGCCGTCACATCTCAGCCAAAATTGCCCCCAAAATATACGTCAATCGGATACGTAATGACTACTATCGATTCCGTCAAGATGCTTTCATAATCAGGCACTGTTCCTCGTTAAGGTTAACTTATGTCCAGCTTTACCCATGAATGAAACGCAATAAAATTACGACTATCTCGGCTGCCGGCATGGTGGTTGGGGCGTGACGTAGCGATTCGCCTGGGTGAACTCACAAGTTCGGCCGACCGCCGGTTAGATAAGGAAATGGGAGCCAAACCCTTAGCACAATTATTTGGGAGCTAGCCGGTGCTCGCGCCGGCGGAGTTTACCCAGGCGAATCTTTGGCGAAGTCACGCCCCAACCACCATGCCTCGTGCGAAAGCACGACACACTCGCGCCAACTTAAAAACGAGGTCTAACCTGAAATGGTCAAACCTCGTTCTACTATTTTATTCTGGTAATGTAACCGTCACCTCAGCTGGCTTGGTTTCGACCAAGACATTTCCGTTGTGAACGGAATACAACAGTTCAGCACGTTCGTTCAAAGCATCGTACCAGTTCTTGGCGTTGAAAATCAAGAAGTTCGCTGGCTTACCGACTTCAATGCCATAACTGTCTTGCACTTGCATCGTACGCGCACCATTCTTAGTAATAAAGCGGTACGAATTCATGATTTCTGTGTAACCCATAATCTGCGTTGCATGCAGTCCCATGTGCAAAACATCCATCATGTTACCGTTACCCATTGGGTACCAAGGATCCTTAATGTCGTCTTCACCAAAGGCCACGTTAATACCCTCAGCGTCCAATTCCTTCACACGCGTCAAGCCACGGCGCTTTGGATATGTATCAAACCGACCACCGAGGTACATGTTGATCAATGGGTTTGAGACAAAATTGATATCGGCCATCTTCAACAAACGCATCAACTTGTAAACATAGGCATCATTATATGACCCCATCGCTGTGGTGTGCGAAGCCGTCACTTTTTCCTTGAGGCCCGTTTCAAGCGCCAACGTCGCCATCGTTTCCAAGCCACGTGAAGCTGGATCGTCGATTTCATCCGTGTGGGCATCAACCAACAAACCATACTTTTGAGCCACTTCAAAGGCAAAGTGCAATGATTCAACCGAGTATTCACGGGTGAATTCAAAGTGCGGAATCGCCCCGATTGCATCAACACCCATTTCAGCGGCCTTGATCATCAATTCTTTACCACCTGGGAATGACAAAATGCCTTCTTGTGGAAATGCCACCAGTTGCAATGTCATCCATGGCTTTACTTCTTCACGCACTTCCAGCAACGCCTTTAAGGCCGTTAGATTAGGATCCGTCACGTCGACGTGTGAACGCACGAATTGCAAACCATGAGCTGCTTGAATACGCAACGCTTGGATGGCCCGTTGCTTCACATCTTCATGTGACAACGTTTCCTTGCGATCTGACCAGATGCGAATCCCGTCGAACAAGGTCCCTGTTTCATTCCATTCTGGGTCACCGGCTGTCATGGTTGAGTCCAAGTGGACATGGGGGTCCACAAATGGTGGCACCATCAACTTACCGGCTGCGTCGATCACTTGCTCATCGGCTACCGCTTCTAAATGATTGGCAATGGCGACAAACTTGCCATCAACCACACGGACGTCTTGGGCTTGGTCCGCATTTTCAATAAATACTTGCTTAATGAGCATTTTTCTTCCCCAATTAATTCATGTTGTTAACTTTCAGTAGAGTATACCATATCGGACACCTGCCTCGACAGTCATTTCACAAATGATTCCTTGCATTCACCTAGCAGTTCGGACACAATATGGGGTAAAGGGGGAAATATCTTATGTTAAATATTGCTTACGTTGGTTTTGGTAAGAGTACCAACCGTTATCACATTCCCTACCTGATGCAACGGCAAGACAAGTTCCGAATTACTCGGGTTGTTACGCCAACACTTGGCAAGCGCCCTGCCGAACAGCAAGCACTTGAAGCAACAGGTACTATTTTCTCAACTGATTTAAACGACATCCTTGCTGATGACACCCTCGATTTAGTCGTAGTCGTGACACCAGCGCCGGCACACTACATCACTGCCCGCCAATTGCTTTTGGCTGGTAAAAATGTGATTGTGGACAAGCCGATGGTTGAAACATTAACCCAGGCGCAAGAACTAGTTGATATCGCTCGCGAACGTAACTTATTCTTCATGCCTTTCCAAAATCGACGCTTTGACAGTGACTTTTTAACGTTGCAACACGTCTTAAATGCCGGCTATGTGGGCCGACCAGTCGAATTGGAAGTGCACATGGACCATTATCGACCTAATAGTGCGACAACCACTGGCGGTCCCATCGACGGTGCTTGGTACGGTCACGGTGTTCACTTAGTTGACCAAATTATCGCCCTGTTCGGTAAGCCAACCAGTGCGACCTACGACTTGCGGGCAACTCGTGAACTCGGTGCTAAAATCGATGACCAATTTGAAGTGAATCTCCACTACCCAGATGCATTTAAGGCCACTGTCCAAGCAACTGAACTCGCGACGGTCGCCTACCCTAAGTGGGTGCTGCATGGTACCACTGGAACGTACATTAAGTACAACATCGATCAGCAAGAATACGACTTGAAGGTTGGCATCATGCCGGGTATGCCAGGATTCGGGGATGATGCGCCCCAAGATTATGGCCAATTAACCTACTTCAACCCAAGTGGCGATCGCATTGAAAAGGTCATCCCCACCATTCACGGTGACTACGGCCGCATTTACGACGCCGCCTACGACAGTATCGTAAATAACGCACCAAAGTTGATTTCTGACAGCCAAATGCTAGCAGTTATTGAAATTTTGCAGGCAGGGTTCAACGAACCAGCACCACATATCGTCCAATTCTAACGGCAAAAAAGCACTCCGCAACATAATGCGAAGTGCTTTTATTTTTAATACCAGTTATTTTGTGCGCGGAAATTAATCGCATTGTCGATTGAACCGTAACGATCGTTGATGTAGTTCAACATCCCCGTCGTTTGGGTTTCAACTGAACCGGTACCCCAAGCATTCTTGGTTTGTCCCAGGCCTAAGTAGCCGTTTGGTGAAACCGCATCTGGGTTACCACCTGATTCAGGCAAAACGATATTGTTCCAAAGCGCATCAGTTCCACCAGCTGCGATAAATTGATCGTAAACTGATTGCGTTGCGGCTGTTGTATCAGCAGTTGCTGTTTGAACAGGTGCTACTGCCGTAGTGTCAGTATCCGCTGACGTCGTATCTGAAGTTGCCACGGGCGTCGTTGTCGTATCAACTGCTGCTGATGCGTTAACACTCGTCAATTGGGCAACAGCATCTGAAACAGCTGCTTGTTGGACAGGCGTTGCACTTGCCAAAGTCGTCTCAGTTGCAGCCGTTGATGTCACTTCTGAACTAGCCACGGCAGTCGTCGTGTCATCAGTAGCTACGGCACTATCAACCGTCGTATCGTCGGTGTCGGCTGAAGAGGCCGCAGTCGCAACTGATGAGGCAGCACTAGCTGTTGACTCTTCAGTTGCAGCAGAGCTGGCCACAACAACTGGCGTTACTGACGCCCCGGCTGCTGGCACAACTAGCACTTGGCCAATTGACAACATTGCCAAATCCAAAGTTGGATTAGCAGCCGTCAAAGCAGCTACGGTCACACCATTGGCCGCTGCAATACTTGAAAGCGTATCACCATCGACCACCGTGTAAGTGCCCGTTGTCGCCGTTGACTTAGGTGCTGTTGATGTCATTTGCTCCAACGCCGCCGATTCGGCAGGCGTTACTGGTGCCGCTGACACACTTGCTGTACGCTTTTCAGACGCTGATGACGCCGCAACGGATGTCAAAACATCAGATGCTGAACTAGCAGCTGCCGTTTGTTCAGTTGTTGCCGACTTAGCGGCCTTAGTTGACGTCGCTGATTCTGACGTTGCTTCTGATGAAGCGGCCACGGTCACTACTGGTGCTGCTGAATCAGAGCTAAAGGCCACTTGCATCTCTTCTGATGCAGGCGTCGTTGCCTTCGCTGCTGCGGCACGCTTAGCCGGCGTCTGACGTTGTGGCAACGCCGCCCCAGCGCGTTTCACAATCTTTCGAGCCACATCTGACGTTGTAGTCACACCACGTGCTTCTGTTGACTTCTTACTTTGTAGCAAACTAGACAAAACGGGAATTTTTGTCTCAGCGGTAATATCACTTTGCTTCTTAACGGCGTGCTTAATAGCATCCATGTGTGCGACCCCACTCACACCCATAGCACCTGCGACTGCTGCAATCACACCTGCTTTTGTCTTTTTATTCATATATACCTTTTCCTAACCTACAAAATACACTCTCTTACTTACATCAAGTATATGACGAATATCATTTTTAGTGAAGCCCTATTTCCGAGGTTTGGGATTCAGCTTAAAGCCATAAAAGGTACTACCCTTGTATGTTTGCTTGGCTAACTTCCCTACTGCTGTATAATCTTTGCCACGTTTTGATTTAGCCGCAAAACTAACTTCTTCGCCAGCCAATAGTTTCGCAAGCTCGTCATCTGTAAATTTATGTCCGCTCCATTCTTTGGCAAACGTAATTTCTTCACCGTTGAAGGTGCCAGTTGTTTTCTCACTAACCTTGCGCACAGGCTTGGGCTTTGGCGCCCCCAATGTTGCTTGCAATGCCTCGGCATTCGCCACCATAATCGGCATATCATGATCAACCACTTGTGTCACTGATTCCAGTAACTTGTCCATCGTCATTTTAAATTCGCCCACTTCGTCCATCATTTCAAACAGACGCTTGGTAATCTTTGGCGACGCGATCCAAGTCCCTTTCACCATGACCGCTGACACATTACCCGTTTCCGTTAGTGTCAACTTACCACGGGCCTCACGCAACATCGCTTTTTGACCCTTACCCATGTCGGATAGTGTCGACACACGTGTTGCACCGGTACCAACATTATGCTTTTCCAAGTACGCCATAATCCACTTCGTCGTGGGTTGCTGTGGCTTCTTGTTGGCGCCTTCATGAATGTACGGATCCGCCATTGGTCCCAATACGCCCGCATTTTCATCCTCATCGTCATCATCAACGCGTGTGGCGGCAAATGAATCATACACCAACTTAAAATTCAGTTGAATTGGCACATTGAACGCTGTTTTAAAACTTGGGTAATCGGCCAAGTCGGCCGTCACGTGGTCATACACGTAATCTTCCGCCAGCATCGCCAAGTAGTTCTTCGCCAGAACTTCATAAATCGCCATCGCACTGTCGCCGTACTTTTTCAGACTTTGGACATCAGCTGGCACATTGACACCCGGCCGGTTCGCCCCGTGGGATCCTTGTGGCTTCACGTGCGTTGACCGCGGTTGCCGATGTGTCAACAAGCTTGTATCAACCCCTACCAACTTGGCAATCCGGTCAACCAATGGCAACAGTTCATTAAATTGCTCCGGGGTAACCGTCTTGTCTTCAGTACGAGGGTATGACACCACTTGTGCTTCGTACATTTTTTGATAAGTCGCCAACACTTCCTTTGACGCATACCCGCGCGGTGCCAACACGGCTGCCAATCCTGCCAAGTCTAGCAAACGCCCTGGTGCTTGGGTTCGGGTTTGGTGCTTTTCGTGCGCCACCGCACTGCTGTGATACTGGGCCATATCTTGTTCGGCCGCGGCCTTGTTCGGAAATCGCCATGGTATCACGTCGCCATCTTTTGTCACGCGACCAAACACGTGACCGGCTGGGTCCTTGAACTTCACCTCATAAAAAGGGGTTCGAACATAGTTTTTAATTGCTTCCAGTTGTTCATAGATTTTCCAAACGATGACCGACTTCAACCGGCCTTCGCGAGCGACAACCTTGTAACCCGCCTTCTTGGCGGATGTCGTCGCAATACGCGTTAATTGCATCGACATAAAGTCCCAACGGTTACGGCTTTCACCTTTCAAATACGCACCGTGTTGCCACTTATCCGTCACATCCGTTAATTGGCGCATCGCTGCCTTGATACTCTTAGGTGATTCATCCATAAAATTGGCGCGCAGGACTTGGCCGTGCCAACCAATGGCATCGATTGCTTCCCAGGCCAATAAATCACCTTCACCAGATGGATCCGTGTCGGTTGCAATAACCAAGGCATCATAACCCTTCTTCGACTCAGCCTTGATCTCATCCACAATCTTCTTCGTTGATTCCGACTTACCCGTTCGCAAGTTGCGATTACGGATATACGTCCGTTGCCACTTGAAATCGCTAATCTGCCAAGGCATGTACTTGAGCGTCCACGACTTGTAGGCCTTTTGCAACTCAGCTGGCACCATTTCTTCTGGTTCTTTCAACGTCATGACGTGGCCACGGAGGTTTGTAATATTGAAGTTATTGCCTTCAAACTGACCGACCTTCCCGCCAAGTGCTTTGACGAAATTTTGGGCAGCAGATGGTTTCTCAGTAATAATTAAATAGTTCGCCATAAGTCCCTCGCTTAATTGTCATCCCGTATTTTCGCTAAAGCTCTATTATAGACGAAAAAAGGCAACCCGCCGATTTGTAAGCAGGTTGCCTTAATGTTTTCTATTACTTTTTAAGTAGCTTAGCCGCGATGTAGTAAATGACACCCGTTAATGCCATCGCTACGAATGTCACACCAATCGTTTGACTGATGATATCAACTGACTTCAAACCGAAGTACAAGGCAATACCAATCAACCAAGCACCGATGGCCAACCAGTTCAAGCCACCATTGTACCAGTACTTACCGTCAACCTTCGTGAATTCTGACAACTCATATTGTCCCTTACGAATAAAGAAGAAATCCACCAGAAAGACTGCGATTTCTGGACCCAAGAACATACCAATGTAATCCAAGAACAAGATGAAAGCATCCAAGAAAGTAGCAAACCACAATGGAATGAATGACACCAATGTTGCACCAATCGTGACAATCCACAAAGCAGGTGTCAACTTCAACTTGTGCCACATATTGGTCAACGCTGACCCAGCCGCCATCAAGTTAACCGCGTTCGCTGTTGTTGACGTAATCACAATAACTAACAAGGCGATAATCCCCAAGCCTAGCTTTGAAGCAATCGTTGATGGATCTGAATCGTTTGGATCAAACGCGTTGTTCATCAAGGCCGTTGCAATCGTTGCCGTCAAACCAATGAAAGCAAACCAGAATAGCCCAATGTTAGCACCCAAGAATGACCAACCCGTTGCCCCTGACTTACGCTTCGTGAAACGTGAGAAGTCAGATGATGCCGTCACCCAGGCCAGGTTAAAGGCGGCCAAGATATCAATCGCAGCCCCTGATGAGATACGTACCTTTGCTGGTGGCGTCCAGGCAAAGATATCCGCTAATGACACGTGTTGGAAGACCACAATTGATTCCCAAATCACGAAAATTGCGACCAAGATAATCCCGATACGTTCAATCATCCGGACCGAACGCTCACCCAATGAAATTGATGCCAAGTGCAACAATGACATGATGATAATCCCGATGACCAAACCAGCTTTGCCGCCTGCAGTATAGGCTTGCCAGCCAAACAAATCCTTGAAGATCACCGAAATTGAAATCGCAGCGATAAACGTATTTGCGGCAGCCCACCCAATAAATTGCACGATGTTAATAATTGATGGTAAGAATGACCCACGCAAACCGAATGATGCACGCGTCAAGGCCATCATTGGCAACCCCGTTTTAAAGCCCATAAACGAAGCGAGTGCTAATAAGGCATATGACACCAATCCCGAAATAATCAGGGTCGTTGACGCAGTGTACATCCCCGCTGCGGCAATCACACCACCGATGTACCACGTCCCGTTGTTGGCATTAGCACCAACCCAAGTTGCAAACATATCCCAGTTTGACATTGTGCGCTTGTCAGTTGAAATCGCTTCAACTTGACCAAACTGCTTTTCCATATTCCCCTCCTTGCACCCAGGTATAAGGTAAACAAAAAGGGCCACTCCGTTACAAAAATGTACAGAGCGGCCCACTAATAGTCTACAGTTATCCTAGGTGACGCGCTCTTTGGCCAGTTCTCTGACTGACGGTTAAAAGAACTATTTATAATTTTCAACTTGGTCTACTATACCGACCTTGGTTAACAGCGTCAACCGTTTAAAGGGATAGTAAAAACCTTGTAAAACGTTTAACGTCGCGCCACCAGTACAGTAACACGACGTTAACTAATTTTTGTTAAATATGACCTGTAATGATACCAAGTACCGCAAGTAACATCACTACGAATGACCCCAGCGTACCGATCAGTGCGACCCAAGTAATCCCACGTGGGACCGTCCAACCGTTTACGCCATCGTAATCACGCCATGTTTTGCGCCCTTGGAAAGTGACAAACACGATAATGGCGAATACCGATAAGACGCCTTGACCAATCACACTTAGGACTTGTGGTAGTCCGGTTGGCACGACCGAAAACAATGTATAGTTTGCGACGGCAGCCAAGCCAACGACAATCGCTAATAATGCAGATGCCATCTCAAGTTCCCCTTTTCATTTCAATATTGTTACATCTATTGTAACGGGCTTCACACGTCTGCGCACGCTAAAAAGCCAAATAACTTAAAAAAGGTTAGCGTTTAACAAAAAACGGTAAACCCGCAGGCTTACCGTTTTGATTAATTTTCCATTGGCGCTTCAATGCCGGCTGATAACTGAATATCATGGGCTGCCAAAAT
>ENA-UOXB01001452-UOXB01001452.1-bioreactor-metagenome-genome-assembly--contig:-NODE-1452-length-11212-cov-9.683517_pt1 | contig 11212 bp, 8 predicted proteins | sample MGYA00238158_ERZ761615 | MGnify/ENA primary metagenome ERZ761615 (study PRJEB28904, sample SAMN06267902) | bioreactor metagenome | isolation source: Joint BioEnergy Institute, California, USA | place... | reverse complement strand
ACCCACATCGGCGCCAGCGTGCAGTTCTGCAGCACGGTCAGGTGCGGGAACAGGTTGAAGTGCTGGAACACCATGCCCACTTCACGACGAATCGCCTCGATGTGCTTGAGGTCACTGGTCAGCTCGGTGCCATCGACCACGATGCGCCCCTGCTGATGCTCTTCCAGACGGTTGATGCAGCGAATGGTGGTGGACTTGCCCGAACCGGACGGCCCACACAAGACGATACGCTCGCCCGGTTGCACGCTGAGGTTGATGTCCTTGAGCACGTGGAACTGGCCGTACCACTTGTTCACACCCTGCAGCAGGATCATCGGCTCGGCGCTGGATTGCTTGATTGCTTCACTCATAACTCACTCCTCTCGAGGGGCTGATTCAGGATTTCGAGCAGGGCCGGGCACGTTCATCGTTGCCCGGCCGACGCGCAGCAAATACTGAACAGCTCCTAACGCTTGTGGCCGGTGTCCAGCTTTCTCTCCAGATGCATGGAGTAACGGGACATACCAAAACAGAAAATCCAGAAGATCAGCGCAGCGAACACGTAGCCCTCGGTGGCCATGCCCAGCCAGGACGGGTCCGTGGTCGCCTGCTTGATGCTGTTGAGCAGATCGAACAGTCCGATGATGATCACCAGGCTGGTGTCCTTGAACAGGGCGATGAAGGTGTTGACGATGCCCGGGATCACCAGCTTGAGCGCCTGCGGCAGGATCACCAGGCCCATCGTCCGCCAGTACCCCAGGCCCATGGCCGCAGCCGCCTCGTACTGTCCCTTGGGGATGGCCTGCATGCCGCCGCGCACGACTTCGGCGATATAGGCAGCTTCGAAGAAGATCACCATCACCAGGGCCCGCAGCAGCTTGTCGAGGCTCATGCCTTCAGGCAGGAACAGCGGCAGCATCACCGAGGACATGAACAGCACGATGATCAGCGGTACCCCGCGCCAGAACTCGATGAAGGTGACGCAGATGACCTTGATCGCCGGCAGGTTCGAACGTCGCCCCAGCGCCAGCAGGATGCCCAGCGGCAAGGCACCGGTAATACCGACGTAGGCGATCACCAGCGTCAGCATCAGGCCGCCCCAGCGGCTGGTGGGCACCACACTCAGGCCGAATACGCCGCCATGCAGCAGGCACCAGGCGATGATCGGGTAAATCACCAGGAACGCCACCCCATAAACCGCCTTGCGCGGCATCTGCGGGACGAATAGCGGTGCTGCACCGACGATGGCCAGCCAGATGGTGGCATCTACCCGCCAACGCAGTTCGCCGGGGTAGAAGCCATACATGAACTGGCCGAAGCGTTGCTGAATGAACACCCAGCACGCACCTTCCTTCGTGCAGTCCGCGCGGGTGCTACCCACCCAGTTGGCATCGAAGATCGCCCACTGCAACAGCGGCGGCACCATCAGCCAGATCAGGTAGAGCGCCAGCAGGGTCAGCAGGGTGTTGAACCAGTTGGAGAACAGGTTGGCCTTGAGCCAGCCCAGCGCGCCGACACTCATGGTCGGCGGCGGCAGGTCAGGCTTGAAGATATGAGTCTGCATGGCTGCTCCTTACCGCTCAGTCAGCGCGATGCGCTTGTTGTACCAGTTCATCAGCAGGGAAATGCTGATGCTGATAGCCAGATAGACGCTCATGGTGATCGCCATGACCTCGATGGCCTGGCCGGTCTGGTTGAGCACCGTGCCGGCGAACAGCGAGACCATGTCCGGGTAGCCGATACCGGCAGCCAGCGAGGAGTTCTTCGCCAGGTTGAGGTACTGACTGGTCAACGGCGGAATGATCACGCGCAACGCCTGCGGGATGATCACCAGGCGCAGGGTGATGCCAGGGCGCAGGCCCAGCGAGCGGGCGGCTTCGGTCTGGCCGTGGCTGACGGCCATGATCCCGGAGCGCACGTTCTCGGCGATGAAGGCCGCGGTGTAGATGGTCAACGCCAGGGTCAGCGCCATCAGCTCGGGGATCATCACCCAGCCGCCGCGGAAGTTGAAACCGGTCAGTTCCGGCACGCTCCAGTGCAACGGGTTTCCGACGACGAGAGCTGTCAGCCCGGGGATGACGACGATCAGCGCCAGCGATGTCCACAGCAGCGGAAATATCTTGCCGGTAGCTTCGCGGCGTTTCTTGGCCCAGCGTCCCAGGGCGATGATGCCGACGATGGTAGCCAGCAGGACCACGGCGAACAGACCGAAGCTCTCCGACGGACTCGGCGCTGGCATGTACAGACCGCGACTGTTGAGAAAGAACGTTTCGCCAACATCCAGGCTCTGCCGAGGTCCAGGCAGGGCGAGGAAGACCGCGAAGTACCAGAAGAGGATCTGCAGCAACGGCGGAATGTTGCGGAATATCTCGATATAGACGGTCGCCAGCTTGCTGATCAGCCAGTTCGGCGACAGCCGCGCCACGCCCAGCACGAAGCCGAGAATGGAGGCCAGCACGATACCGATGAAGGACACCAGCAGTGTATTGAGCAAACCGACCACGAACACGCGACCGTAGCTGTTGCTTTCGGTGTAGTCGATCAGGTGCTGGGCAATACCGAAACCGGCGCTGTTGTTGAGGAAAGCGAAGCCGGAAATGATCCCGCGCTTCTCCAGGTTGGCCTGGGTGTTCTGGAAGAGAAACCAGCCGAGCGCCACGACAGCGACAACGGCGATGATCTGGAAAGCCCAGGCGCGCACCTGCGGATCGTTCAGAAGCGATCCTCGCGGGCGCGGGGCATTAGCAGTCGTATGCATGACAACCCTCACGGAAACCCCGGCCGCACGCAAGCCGGCCGGGTTTCACTAATCGGAAACGACAGCGGCAGGCGCTAGGCCTGCCGCTGTGGACGGTCAACGCACCGGCGGTGCGTACTGCAGACCACCCTTGTTCCAAAGGGCGTTGAGACCACGCTCGATCTTCAGCTCGCTGCCGGCACCGACGTTACGGTCGAAGGACTCGCCGTAGTTACCGACTTGCTTGACGATCTGCACTGCCCAGTCTTTCGGCAGCTTGAGGTCTTTGCCGAACTCACCTTCAGCACCCAGCAGACGGGCTACGTCCGGGTTCTTGGTGGTTTTGGCGGTTTCTTCGACGTTGGCCGAGGTCACGCCCAGCTCTTCGGCGTTGAGCATGGCGAACAGGGTCCAGCGCACGATATCGAACCACTCCTCGTCACCCTGGCGAACGGACGGGCCGAGCGGCTCCTTGGAGATGACTTCCGGCAGCACCACGTAGTCGTCCGGGTTGGCCAGCTTGATGCGCTGTGCGTACAGCTGCGACTGGTCGGAGGTCAGCACGTCGCAACGACCGGCTTCGACCGACTTGGCGCTCTCGTCGGAGGTATCGTAGGTGATGGGGGTGTACTTCATGCCGTTGGCACGGAAGTAGTCGGAGAGGTTCAGTTCGGTGGTGGTACCGGCCTGGATGCAGACGGTAGCGCCGTCCAGTTCCTTGGCGCTGGAAACCCCCAGCTTCTTGTTCACCAGAAAGCCCTGACCGTCATAGTAGGTCACGCCGGTGAAGTTCAGGCCCAGTGCCGCGTCGCGCGAGCTGGTCCAGGTGGTGTTGCGCGAGAGGATGTCGACTTCGCCGGACTGCAGCGCGGTGAAGCGCTCCTTGGCGGTCAGCGGACTGTACTTGACCTTGGTCGCGTCACCGAAGACCGCGGCGGCGACAGCGCGGCAGACGTCAACGTCCAGCCCCAGGTAGTTACCTTTTTCATCGGCGTAGGAGAAGCCAGGAAGACCGTCGCTGATACCGCACTGCACGAAGCCTTTCTTCTGCACTGCATCCAGGGTGGCGCCTGCCTGAGCAAAGCCACTGACACCGAGCACAGCTGCGGTGGTCAGCACAGCCAGGGTGGATTTCACCATCTTCATCAAAAACCTCCAGTTGCTCTTGTTGTGTTGGAGTCTCCGTCCGCCTTCCCCACCCTTTTGAGGCACGCGACCCGCTGGCAGCAACGGTATCGACGAGAAGTTCGAACGTCAGGCAGGAGTCTAGTCGGCATTTCCCTCTGCTGGCCAACTGCTCCTGCCCAGCCCATTGGTTGAACGGGCCTGAGACGGATCGTCATCCGCCTGGGCGTTTCATCACCCCGACGGTCTAGTTAGGAACCCCACACAGCAGATTCCTGCCTGTTGAGCAGTGCGCAATGGCACAGTGTTACCGTTAGCGCACCGCGTCGTCAGTCCGGATGAGCCATAGCAAGCCCCGTACCAGCACATGGCGAATTGCCGTATGTGCAGGGGTCAAGAGCAAAAGATTCACCCGTGCGACAACTTATTCACAGATTAGCCAAGCCTTGAGCTGGGGCACGCCCCAATTCGATGCGCCCGCACCACACTGGAGCTACCAATGACCGCACCCATGATCCTGCAGCCACCACAAACCGCCGATGCCAGCGTGATCTGGCTGCACGGACTGGGAGCTGACCGCTACGACTTTCTGCCGGTCGCCGAGATGCTGCAGGAACGCCTGCCCACCACGCGTTTCATCCTGCCGCAGGCCCCTACCCGCCCAGTCACCATCAATGGTGGCTGGAGCATGCCGAGCTGGTACGACATCCTTGCCATGAGCCCAGCGCGCGCCATCGACCAGGCCCAGCTGGATGAGTCCGCCGACCAGGTGATCGCCCTGATCGAAGCCGAGCGTGAAAGCGCCATCGCCGCTGAACGCATCGTCCTGGCGGGTTTTTCCCAGGGCGGCGCGGTGGTACTGCACACCGCCTTCCTGCGTTATCCGGAGACCCTCGGCGGGGTATTGGCGCTGTCGACCTACGCGCCGACCTTCAGTGACGACATGCAGCTGGCGGATACAAAAAGACAACTGCCGGTGCTTTGTTTGCATGGCAGATTCGACGACGTGGTGACACCCGACATGGGACGTGCCGCGTACGACCGCCTGCACGCCAGTGGAGTGCAGGTGCAATGGCGCGACTATCCGATGACCCACGAGGTCCTGCCGGAAGAGATTCGCGATATCGCCGAATGGTTGGGCCAACTGCTGGCCGACTGACCGAACCGAAGAGATGCACGATAAATGAGCACAGCGCCCCTGATTCGCACCCTGCACGATATCGAGCTGATCGAGAGCACGCCGTTGAGCGAGCGCGATCTACCCAGGAGCACCTTCGAACTGATCCGCCGCACGGCACAGGCCAGTCCGAATGCACCAGCGCTGTCGTTCATCCTCCAGGGTACGGCAGAAGAAACCGCGCTGCGCCTGAGCTATGCAGAACTGCTCGGCAAGGTCACCCAGACCGCCAACGCCTTTCATCGCCTGGGTTTGCGCCCGGGCAAGGCAGTCTCCTTCCTGCTGCCCAACCTGCCGCAGACCCACTACACCATCTGGGGCGGCGAGGCGGCGGGGATCGTCAACGCGATCAACCCGCTGCTCGATCCCGAGCACATCGCCGAGCTGATCCATGCCTCCGACTCCGAGTTGCTGGTCACCCTGGCCCCCTTCCCCGGCACCGACCTGTGGGACAAGGTGCATGCCCTGCGTGATCAACTGCCGGAGCTCAAGGCTATCCTCTGCGTGGACATGGCCAACCTGCTGCCGGAGCCACAACGCAGCGCGCTCAAGGCCCAGCGCGGCCCGTTGCCGGACGGTGTACTGGACTTCGACGAAGCCATTGCGGCCTGCCCCGCCGACCATCTGGAAAGCGGACGCGTGATCGCGGCCGACGACATCGCCAGCTACTTCCATACCGGCGGCACCACCGGCACGCCGAAACTGGCGCCGCACAGCCACGGCAACGAAGTGGCCATGGCCTACAGCATGAACCTGGTGACCCGCTTTGGCGTCGGCGACGTGACGCTCTGCGGACTGCCGCTGTTCCACGTCAACGGTGTGATCGTCACCGGTCTGGCGGCGTTCATCGGCGGCGCCGAGGTCCTGCTGGCCACGCCGCAGGGCTATCGCAACGGCACGCTGATCAGCAATTTCTGGAAGGTCATCGAACGCCACAAGGTCAGCTTCTTCAGCGGTGTGCCGACCATCTATGCCGGCTTGCTGCAGGTGCCGAGCGAAGGACATGACCTGTCCTCGCTGAAGTACGCGCTGTGCGGCGCGGCGCCGATGCCCGTGGAGCTGATCCGTCAGTTCGAGGCCAAGACCGGTCTGACCCTGATCGAAGGCTACGGCCTGACCGAAGGCACCTGCGGCAGCTGCGCCAACCCGCCCGCCGGCGAACGCCGCCCAGGCTCCATCGGTCTGCCGATGCCCTATTGCGAAGTGAGCATCAAGGTCCTCGATGAGCAGGGAGGCTATGTTCGCGATGCCGAGCAAAATGAGATCGGCAACCTGTGCATCCGTGGCGCCACGGTGTTCAAGGGTTATCTGCAGGCCAGCAAGAATGCCGGAATCTGGGTCGATGGCGACTGGTTCAACACCGGCGACCTCGGCCGCGTCGACGCCGATGGTTATATCTGGCTGACCGGACGCAGCAAGGATCTGATCATCCGCGGCGGCCATAACATCGACCCGCAGATGATCGAGGAAGCCCTGCACAAACACCCGGCCGTGGCCATGGCAGCCGCAGTGGGCAAACCGGATGCAAAGGCCGGAGAACTGCCAGTGGTTTACGTGCAGCTCAAGCCCGGCAGCCAGGCCAGCGAGGCGGAACTGCTGGAGCATGCTGCCGCCCATATTCCCGAGCGCGCAGCGATCCCCAAGGATGCCTGGATCATCGACGCCATTCCGCTCACGGCAGTGGGCAAGACCTTCAAACCGGCGCTGCGCTTCGACGCGATCACCCGCGTCTACCAGGCCGCCGTCGGCGAGCTGCATCCTGCTGCACGGGTCGAAGTCCTGAGCGATGACAAGGCAGGTCAACTGGCCCACATTCACCTGCCGAATCAGGATCAGGCACTGGCTGAGGCCATCGGCGAGCGCCTGGCCGGCTACGCGGTAGGCCATCGCATCCACTTCGCAGCGTGATCCAGAGCGCGCAAGGACGCGCGCCAGTTAACAACTTTGCACTTTCGTTCGCCCACTGGTCGGTCTGGCTTGGGACAAGCATTGCCAGGCCTCCAGCGGCGGAATAATGTCGGGGCCATCCGTAGACACGACAGGGAGCGTTGATGGTGTCCTCCGGCCTATTCGCCCGGCCAGGCCCGACGAGATTGCGATGAAACCGGCGCACTGGCAGGCAGACCTGCAGCAAATTCAACAGTTGCGACTCTTTCAGAATGTCGCCACCAGCAGCCTCGACCAGTTGCTGCGGGAATTTCGTGCCTGCGAGCTGGATGCAGGCGAGGTATTGCTCTCCCCTTTCAACCGCAACCAGCACCTCTATCTGCTGATCGAGGGCCAATTGCGCGTCTATCTCGGCTCGCTGGACAACCAGGCCGTCAGCACCCTCGAAGTGGGCGACTGCGCCGGTGAAATCAGCTTCATCGACAACGAGCATCCCTCCGCCTACGTGGTAGCCGAACGCCCATCGATCGTCTTGCGCCTGCATCGCGAATCCCTGGTGGCGCTGTTTCAGCAATCCCCACAGATGATGCAGAACCTGCTGGAGCTGCTCTGCGACCGTGTGCGCAAGGGCAACCGGCAGATTCTCGACAGCGAGCAGAACGCCAATGTCGACACCCTCACCGGCTGTTTCAACCGGCGCTGGCTTGAGCATGTGTTCGAGCGCGAGAGCACCCGCTGTGCGTTCAATGATGAGCCCATGTCGCTGCTGATGCTCGACGTCGACCACTTCAAGACCTACAACGACCAGCACGGCCATCTGGCCGGCGATTACGCCCTGTGCCTGGTGGCACACACCCTGAGCAGCCAGCTCCGGCCCAAGGACAGCCTGATACGCTTCGGTGGCGAGGAGTTCGTCATTCTCCTGCCGGAGATCGCCGCCGAGGCTGCACGCGGCATCGGCGAACGCCTGCGTGCCAGCCTGGAACAGATCGCGTCCTTCTACTCGCCGGTTGGGGTTCTGCCCGGCGTGACCATCTCCATCGGCCTGGCGCAGATGCAGCCGCAGGACAGCTTGCAGGGCCTGATCGCGCGGGCCGATGCGGCGCTGTACCAAGCCAAGCAACAAGGCCGCAACTGCCTCTGCGGCTGAGCGTTGCACACATACTCCGACATTGCGCCGGACGCTACGCTTCCCTGCTAGAGTGCCCGGCATAACAACATGCCCGGATGGCTACCCATGCGCAAACTGCTGATCGCCCTGCTTCTGCTGGTTCCCCTCTCCGCCCTCGCCGTGCTCAGCCTGCCGCAAGTGATCGACGCGCAGATGAACAGCGTCGCCAACCCGCCCCCCTATACGGCCAGCGCCAGCGCGCAGAAGCTGCACCAGGGCCTGTTCGTCGCCGATCTGCATGACGACGCCCTGCTCTGGGAGCGCGACCTGCTCAAACGCTACGATTACGGCCATTCCGACCTGCCGCGCATGCTCGAAGGCCGCCTCGGCCTGCAGGTGTTCTCCACCGTGACCAAGACCCCACGCGGCCTGAACATGGAGAGCAACGGCGCCGACAGCGACAACATCACACTGCTCGCCATGGCCCAGCGCTGGCCGCGGGAAACCTGGAACAGCCTGCTGCAGCGCGCGCTGTACCAGGCACAGAAACTCCAGGACGCCGCCGCCGGCAGCGACGGCCGCCTGGTGCTGATCCGCACCCGCGCCGACCTGGCGAACTTCATCGAAGCCTGGGCAAAAGACCCGCGCCGCGTCGCCGGCCTGCTCGCCACCGAGGGCCTGCAACCCATCGAGGGCAAGCTGGAAAACATCGATGTGCTGTATGACGCAGGCTTCCGCGTCGCCGGCCTGACCCACTTCTTCGACAACGAGGTCGGCGGCTCGGCCCACGGGCTGGAGAAAGGCGGGCTGACTCCGCTGGGCCGGCAAGTGATTACCCGGCTGGAAGAAAAATCCATGCTGGTGGACCTGGCACACGCCTCACGTCCACTGATCGACGACGTACTGGCCATGGCCAAGCGCCCGGTGCTGGTCTCGCACACCGGCGTCGAAGGCACCTGTGCCGGCACACGCAACCTCAGCGACAAGCACCTGCAGGCCATTGCCGCCACGGGCGGGGTGATCGGTATCGGCTACTGGAGCACCGCGGTGTGCGACACCTCGGTCGCCGCCATCGTCAAAGCCATCCGCTACGCTGCAGACAAGGTCGGCGTCGAGCATGTCGCCCTGGGCTCGGACTTCAACGGCACCGTGCACACGCCATTCGATGTCACCGGCTTGGCGCAGATCACCGAAGGCCTGCAAGGCGCCGGCTTCGACGACACGGCCATCGCCGCCATCATGGGTGGCAACGTCCAGCGTCTGCTGCTGGCCAGTCTGCCGGAGAAATGAGGCACTGACCGCACGGTACTCTTGACAGACGCGAGCGAAGCACTTCGCCACGCCCGCGTCTTGCATTACACTGGCGGGCGTTCACTCCTTAACCAGTCGATGAGAAGCCCGTGCTCAAAGCACTCAAGAAAATGTTCGGCAAAGCCGAAGACGAGCAGCCGCAACCAGCGCCGTCACCCGCAACAGCGCCCGCCCGGAACAGTGGCGCCGACGACAAGCGTCCCCGCAAGAACAAGCCCGCCCGCAACGCTGGCGAGACCACTGGCGAGAGCCCCGCTGCACAACAGCCGCGCCCGCCGAAAGCCGAGAAACCGCGCCGCGAACGCCCAGCCAAACCGGTCGATACCTGGAAGCTGGAAGATTTCGTGGTTGAGCCTGCCGAAGGCAAGACGCGCTTCCATGACTTCAAGCTCGCCCCCGAGCTGATGCACGCCATCCACGACCTCGGCTTCCCCTACTGCACGCCGATCCAGGCCGGCGTACTGGGCTACACCCTCAAGGGCCAGGACGCCATCGGCCGCGCCCAGACCGGCACCGGCAAGACCGCCGCCTTCCTTATCTCGATCATCACCCAGTTGCTGCAGACCCCGGCGCCGAAAGAGCGCTACATGGGCGAGCCACGCGCACTGATCATCGCGCCGACCCGCGAGCTGGTGGTGCAGATCGCCAAGGACGCCGCCGAGCTGACCAAGTACACCAAGCTCAACGTCATGAGCTTCGTCGGCGGCATGGACTTCGACAAGCAGCTCAAGCAGCTGGAATCGCGTTTCTGCGACATCCTCGTGGCCACCCCGGGCCGTCTGCTGGACTTCAACCAGCGCGGCGAGGTGCACCTGGACATGGTCGAGGTGATGGTCCTGGACGAAGCCGACCGCATGCTCGACATGGGCTTCATCCCGCAGGTGCGCCAGATCATCCGCCAGACCCCGATGAAGGGCGACCGCCAGACCCTGCTGTTCTCCGCCACCTTCACCGACGACGTGATGAACCTGGCCAAGCAGTGGACGGTCAACCCGGCCATCGTCGAGATCGAGCCGGAGAACGTCGCCAGCGATACCGTCGAACAGCACGTCTACGCCGTCGCCTCCGCGGACAAATACAAGCTGCTCTATAACCTGGTGACGCAGAATGCCTGGGACCGGGTGATGGTCTTCGCCAACCGCAAGGACGAAGTACGCCGCATCGAGGAACGCCTGACCCGCGACGGCGTCAGCGCCGCGCAGATGTCAGGTGACGTACCGCAGCACAAGCGTATCAAGGTGCTCGAAGGCTTCCGCGCCGGCCATATCCGCGTGCTGGTGGCCACCGATGTGGCCGGCCGCGGCATCCATGTCGACGGCATCAGCCACGTGATCAACTTCACCCTGCCGGAAGATCCGGACGACTACGTGCACCGCATCGGCCGTACCGGCCGCGCCGGCACCAGCGGTACCTCGATCAGCTTCGCCGGCGAGGACGACGCCTTCGCCCTGCCGCCGATCGAAGCGCTGATCGGTCGCAAGATCCAGTGCGAGATGCCGCCGGACGAACTGCTCAAGCCGGTGCCGCGTAGGCACTGATCGGTTTGGCAGACAAAAAAGGCGAAGCCATCCAGCTTCGCCTTTTTCATTTATCCAGTTGGTTTGATACGTCATGCAACAGTGCGATTACCTCATCATCGGCGCCGGCATTGCCGGGGCTTCCACCGGTTACTTCCTCGCCAGCCACGGCAAGACGCTGCTGCTCGAACGCGAGGCGCAGCCCGGCTATCACGCCACCGGCCGCTCGGCAGCGCTGTATACCGTGGCCTACGGCACGCCACAGGTCCGTGCGCTGACAGCCGCCAGCCGCGCGTTTTACGACGCCCCGCCAACCGGTTTCGCTGAGCACCCGCTGCTCACCCCACGCGGCGAACTGGTGGTGGACT
>ENA-UOXB01001451-UOXB01001451.1-bioreactor-metagenome-genome-assembly--contig:-NODE-1451-length-11218-cov-10.187315_pt1 | contig 11218 bp, 11 predicted proteins | sample MGYA00238158_ERZ761615 | MGnify/ENA primary metagenome ERZ761615 (study PRJEB28904, sample SAMN06267902) | bioreactor metagenome | isolation source: Joint BioEnergy Institute, California, USA... | reverse complement strand
AATGGAGTCGTGACTTTCGAACGTTTATTATCAAGCCCCTATTCATCAAGAATGTTGGAATCGTTTGGTTTGAAAGGTTCGATCCGTGTCTCACCAATCCATTGCCATAATCTAAAAGATATAGAAAAATTTTTAGAAGTCACCAAAATGCTTTGCCAAATACAGTGATTCAACTTAGTTTAAAAGCTTGTAATGGTACGGTGATTTTTGCCGGCTAGATAGAGGTGATACTACTCACCTCTATCTAGTTAATAATTTTTCCAAGTATTTTGAATATAGATCGACGTAGGTTGCGCAATATTTATATCGTTAGTATCATTTCAGTTTTAAAGTGGCTCAATTACAGTTTCTATATTAGTGTAAACTGGACTTTATTAGACGGACAACCAGTCAATAATAAGAGAACAGGTTATCAGCACTCTTAAAGTGTCAAATATAACAACAAACAAGCACCCACAAACACGCATTAATAATTAGGAAAAATCTTATGGCAAAATTAGAATCAAACATTGAACTAGAAGCTGCGGCATTTCGTCGCTTATTAGCTCATTTAGACGAGCGTAAAGATGCACAAAATATTGATCTAATGAATCTTGCTGGCTTTTGTCGTAACTGTTTATCCAAATGGTATCAAGCTGCTGGTGAAGAACGTGGTATTGAAATCGAATACGAAGATGCACGCGAGCTTGTTTATGGTATGCCTTACTCTGAATGGAAAGAGAAGCATCAACAAAAAGCAACACCAGAGCAATTAGAGCGCTTTAACAACATTGAAGCTGCCAAGAACGAGATTGATAAAAGAAAAGACTGATTAAGAGTAAAAGAGTTGCCCAAACTCCATAAGCGACACTCAGAGCAAACTATAAAAAACTCAATATTGCCGCTAATTTAGCGGCTTTCTAAAGACTTGAGCATGCTATTAAAAACTATTGTACCTTGTTTCTGCATTTTACGATCAAACAAACGCCCAACCAATGGCACAACTAATCGGCCTTCAGATATCCAAGTCACGTGTGTGCTTCCATCCCCTAAATCTTTTAAATCAATAATACCCTTATAGTGCTCCATCTTTATAGGCCTAGCTTTTTCGATTTGATATTGCATATGAATAGGACGCTCAAACGCAGTAATTCGCTCCCATACTTTAAAGGCTCCAGTTTGTACCGTTCGTAAAGCGCCGACTCCATTTCGCTCTTCATCACCTTCAGTCACCAACTTAGCCACACCTACAGATTTGAATAATCCATAACTGGCATGGTCACTTAGTGCTTCAAATACCTCATTAATCGGTTTTCTGACAATACGCTCTACTTTTATTTTAAACATAGTATTATCTCGTTAAAGTTATTCAACTTACTGCCATTTCAAAGATACATAAGGTAGTCACATTTTAAGAACTTATTACCGCTTAGATCCTCGACCTTTTGCAGGACGCTTGCCATTTGTAGTAGGTCTGCCATTGCCACCAGTCTTTTTACCAAAAGGACGACCATTACTCCCTTTAGAACCCGCTGGTTTTTTAGCACCATCATTGGGACGTTTACTACCGCCATTTGCTGCCCCCTTTGGTTTTGAAGCGCCTTTTGATTTTGACGAGTTGGCATTTTGAGCGTTTTTTCGGGGGGCATGACGAGATTTCTTGCCTGGATTGCTGGCATCCGAAGAAGAATCTTCTACAGCTTTAAGCAGCACAGACAACTCTTTTGGGGTTAGATCTCGCCAATCGCCAACTGGGAGGCCTTTAAGACTGACGTTCATAATCCGCGTACGCTCAAGCTTGACGACTTCGTAACCAAAATGCTCACACATGCGACGAATTTGACGGTTTAGACCTTGCACTAACGTAATATTAAATACGGTAGGCGCCACCTTAGTCACTGGGCACTTTTTCGTCATCTTGCCAAGCATAGGTACGCCGCCTGCCAAACCCTCGATAAAACTGTCCGTTATCGGCTTATTCACCGTAACCAAGTATTCTTTCTCGTGATTATTGCCAGCACGCAATACCTTATTTACCAGATCACCATTGTTGGTCAAAAAGATTAACCCTTGGGAATCTTTATCCAAACGACCAATAGGAAAGATACGTACCCCGTGTCTCACAAAATCAACAATATTGTTTTTTTCAGAGCTTTCCGTAGTGCTGACAATGCCCACGGGTTTATTCAATGCAATAAAAACAAAATCATCCGCCTCGCGTGGCTCAATAAGCTGTCCATTCACCTTTACCGCGTCTCCAGCAACCACTTGCGCGCCTACTTGAGCGCGCTTGCCGTTGATGTAGACATTGCCTTGTTCGATAAAGCGGTCAGCATCGCGGCGAGAGCAAATACCGCTCTCGCTGATGTATTTATTTAAACGAGTCGTGGGATTGTTAAACATAAAGCACCGTTTTTACCTTATAAAAAGCTTATTTTGCTAGAAAAAAGCCTAAATTAAATGGATCACTAACAACAAGATTGCTCACATCACATGGGAAACTTAGCACCCATTTTTGGAAGAAATACGCATAAAACCAAAAATATATTCAGAATTGTATAAACCAGTATGGATTCAAAAGTACTTATTTATGACGCCAAAGGTTCAAAAAACTCATTTCAACTGAAAAATGTCTACCAGTTTGTTTTCGGTACTATTCCGCATCATCCAATAATTTGTTAAGTGCTTCCACCATGGCGTCATCTATGATGTTGTTTTCTACATAGCTTACAATCTCATCCATAGTTGTCAGATCCATTTCACGAATACCTAAGCCATTAAGCTGCGCATTAATAGACGCTAAGCTATCATGATTTTCAGAATCCTCTAATAGATTCTCTTCGAATCGGGCTCTAACGAACCAATACATTTTTTCTAACACGGTGTCTTTTTTGGTCAACGTAGAATAACCATCGCCATAAATGAACAGATTGAAATGATAAGGTATTTCTACATCGTTAATGAAAAAAGTACGCTGACATTCTAACGTATAGGCCTGAAGCTCTTCATTCTGAGTCTCTTCACCCTCTGTATGGTCTTCATCATATTCAATCGACTCCTCTATCAACCCACCCAGTAGCTGATAGCCACCTACTTTGATTTTATGATTGTAAATGATACTTGCGTCTGCGATTGCATCAAAAATTACAGCGCTGACATCCAAGGTATGATTATCAATATCATAAAACGCTTTTAGCGCTGGTAAAAATTCAGTCAGCTTGTCTTCCGGCACTTCAATGAGAAATTGCTGCTCATATATTTTGACCATATCTTCAGGTGCATAGGTATTGGCTGTATTAGTCTCGTTTCGACCTGTGGCCGCCAAAGGTAAAAAATTATATGGGTTACTATTGGTCATTTAAAACTGCCTTTTTATATGGATGAGCTTATGAAATATTTATGAACGTATTGTCTCTTATTCAGACACTTTTGGATATACCGTTATCAAAAGACAAGGGCAATCTCTCTCATTTAGTGAGTAGTCGTTGGGTATCTCTAAGCGGGTAAATTCACATTTAGAACCCTTCAGACTTTTTGTTTTGCCAACGAAATAAGACTTGATAGAAGTTATTTTGTCCATGCGATGTTCACTAAGTTACAGAACTTACGCCAAATTAAACACTCTTGCCCTCTAAGATTAATTCAGGCTATGGCAAACTCATTAATGTGGTTATCAAGTATCAGTTATTCCTTTATAAACGGGTACTTAGTGACGAAACAGTATGCCATACAAAGGGACTGAATGTGACTTCAGCAAGGAGCGTTAGTTTGGATATGTCACCCATATATATACAGCCAAATAACTTTGCTGATTATTTATCAAATCAGCAAAGTTATTATTTGTTTTTAGACATCGATGGCACGCTTGCAGATTTTACACTGGATCCAAAAGACAGCGTTATTCCCAGAACCACGTTAACGATTTTACAAAAAATACAAGACTACGGTGTCAAAATCGCTATTGTAACCGGGCGAAGCCTTGCTGAAGCGAGACAAATGCTATCCCCTATCAATTTACCGATAGCAGCGACGCATGGTCTAGAAATCGCTCTTGATGGCGCCGAAAATAGCAACGATACCTGCACTCTGCATGTTGACTCTGCAGCACTTACTGCTATCAGGCAATCTATCCTTGAATCCTGTATGTCTTACAGCGGTTTTGCCATAGAAACCAAACCTTACTCGGTCGCCCTACATTATCGGCAAAACCCTGCCTTAGCCGATGTCGCCTGCACAATTATGTCTGAAACAATAAAACATTCTGCTAAATGGACATTGAAACACGGTAAGTACGTTTGCGAAGCAGTACCAAAAGGTGTAAATAAAGGTACTGCCATCTTAACCTTACTAAAAGAAATACGAGCCAGCGATGATATTTGTCCCATTTTTATTGGTGATGATATCACTGATGAGGCAGGATTTATGGCCATACAAAGTCAAAATAATGCTCTAAAGAAACCTCAACAATCAGCGCGAGGAATGGGTATCAAGGTCGGCCACGAGCCAAGCTGTGCCCATTATTATGTGAATAATATTGATGAGGTCACTGTGCTACTTCAGAGTTTTTTGAGATTTTTCCAACAGCAAAATATAAGTGATTTTGAGTCAATAGACACGGATTGTTTATTGCCAAAGGATGTCATGAGGCACAGTATATGAGTCGCTTAGCTGTCTTATCCAATCGAGTCAAAATGCCTGATAGCGGACCGATGGCGGGTGGGCTTGCGGTCGCCTTACAAGACGTCTTGGTAGGAAGTTCAGTCATTTGGATGGGCTGGAACGGCAAGGTTGTCGATAATAAGGCAGACGATACTGATGACTTTTGTAGTTACACTGACCATGAGTTTGATATCAGCGAAGATATTGCTTTAGCGACTACTGGCACAAACGGAGCTAGTACCACCGTCACTTACCTAACAACAACCCTTACCACCAAACAATATCGGCATTTTTACTGCGGTTTTGCTAACAATGTACTTTGGCCGCTACTACACGAGCAAGCCGATTTAATTAGCCAAACGCCAGAAGATTATGCAGGCTATGAAAGTGTGAACCGTCTTTTTGCCAGACAATTAAAAAAGGTTCTCCATCCCGAAGATGTGATTTGGATACATGACTATCATTTTTTGAGTGTGGCTTATTATTGCCGACAGCTGGGTATGCGCAATCGTATTGGCTTTTTTTTACATATCCCTTTTGCTCCATTAATATTTTGGCAACAGCTTAATCAAAGCGCTGAGCTGATTGAGCACCTTGCCCATTACGATGTACTTGGTATGCAGACTCAGCAAAACAAAACCAACTGCCTTGCTGTGTTTCGACATTATTTAAAAGCGAGTCTTTTGAGTGACTTGCCAATCAATACATCTTATATGATCCAAAGTTTGACCAAGGATACCCGATCGCCAAGCGCACAGTTGATGCTCAATCTACCCTCATACCCCACGCATTGTTTGACGATTAATGCCTATCCAATTGGCATAAACGCAGCAAGAATCCAACAGCAAACGATGGATTTATCTATTCAATCTATAAAACCGAACCCGAAACGCAACCGTATCAAACCTGCTGCGCAACAAATCATTGCAGTCGATAGAATCGATTATTCTAAAGGCTTATTGGAGCGTTTTTCAGCCTATCGTCATTTTTTACAGCATTATCCGGTGTATCAAAATCAGTTGAAGCTGATACAAATTGCCTGCCCTAGCCGTTTAGACTTGCCTACTTATCAATGCCTTTACAATACTGTCAAACAAACCGTGACGGATATCAATCAGCAGTTTTCGCCTGATGTATGTCAAACCACTACTTTACCACGTAGTACCTTTAGTACTGACAGTAATGCTAGCAATTTTATAGAGAATTGGCAGGCCATTACGTATAGTGAACAAGTACTGAGCCATGAGACATTGATGAGGGTATTCTGGCATAGCGATATCGGTTGGGTTAATTCGCTCAAAGATGGTATGAACCTTGTTGCCAAAGAATATATTGCGGCTCAAAATCCTGATGATCCTGGTGTGTTATTGCTGTCACAATATGCGGGAGCAGCTGAGCAAATGCAGGCGGCGATTATTATCGATCCGCGCCAACCTAAAAGCATCATACAGGGTTTAAAAAAGGCTTTAGAAATGCCGCTTATGCAGCGAAAAGAACGCTATCAAGAATTACTATATGGATTGCAGCAAGACAATTTACACGCTTGGCAACAAGATTTTTTAGACGATTTATACGGTAATAAAGAACATCAAGTGGCTAGCGCGCGCCTAGAGACACGCCAAATGCCTGAGCGACAAGAATAATAAGGAGAGTCATGTGTCACATCTAGAGATAAAACCTTATTTATTACAAAGCATTAAAGCCGCTATAGAAGAGATGATTACGCAAGATAATCAAACCCTGAGCACATTTGTCATGACAGATGAATTACGCCATGACATTTTAAATATACTGGTGACTTATGGCGACAAGATTCCTCATCCTGCTGGTGGTGACCATTCACAAACTTTGATTCGTTGGCAGATTTTGGCCTACGTGGCAGGCATTGATTTAACGATTGCCAAATGGTTTGAGTCTCATGTAGATGCCCTCAGCATCCTACATGAATTGGGTTATAGAGAATCAACACAAGGATTATGGGCGATTTGGGCGGCAGAAGGTCACCCCAATCCCATACGTTATCAGCAAGGTAAAATCAGTGGTACAAAGTCTTGGTGTTCGGGTGCCAATATCGTTGATCATGGACTCATCACTTATCGAGATGAGAGTGGCCAATCACAACTGCTTGTCGTATCCATGCAACAAGAGGGAATCGAGATTGATAATGGAGAATGGCATGCGGTCGGAATGCAAGCGACTGATACGGCCACCATACACTTCAATCAAGCAACAGCCAGTAATGTCGGAGCGGCAAATGCCTATCTAGAACGTGTGGGATTTTGGCATGGCGCGGCCGGTGTGGCGGCTTGCTGGTATGGAGCAACCACTTCTATAGCTGGCTATTTAATAAAGGCCTATCAGCAAAAACCACACGATTATAAAGCCATGTATTTAGGACAAATCAGCATCTCACTTTCAGTCACGCAGCAGTATTTTCATCATGTTGCTCACTTGATAGACAGCCAACCCACTCGCAGTCATGAGATTGCCATTCGTCAATTAAGAGCAAACCTTGAACAGCTGGCACGCGATGTTGTAGAAGCCGTTGGACAAGCGCTAGGCGCAGCGCCCTTTTGCCGTAATGCTCATTTTGCAAGGCTATCAGCGGATTTGCCTGTTTTTATTCGACAAAGTCATGGCGCGTTTGATTTACAAAGAATTGGGGAGCTGTCGAGTGTGTTAGCCACTGACTTAAACAATGACTCCATTAATGAGCAGGAAAACATATGGCAACTGTGACAACCAATATGTCAGAAAACCCCTCATGGTCTGACTTAACATTTCGCGATAACAATACAAAGATCAGTACTGACGCTATAGCCAATCGTACAGCCACGGCTAAACAGAACCATCCAATTGTCGGTGATCGAGTTATTGAAGGTGTTGGTACGAGTCCAGATACTTGGCAAAATTGGCAAGGACTACACGCGTTACCTCGATTAAATATTGCACAAAAATTTTTACCGCATCAGCGTGTGTGTATCTTTGCGCCCCATCCTGATGATGAAATTTTGGGCTGCGGCGGTATGCTGCAACAACTGGCAGCGAACGGGAATTCTATCTTGCTTGTCCATGTGACCAACGGTACCCAAAGCCACCCAGACTCACAAATTTATCCACCGCAAACATTAGATATCATTCGCCCGCAAGAGAGCCTTGCGGCTTTAAACGCATTGGGTGTGGCTTCACAAGTCACGTCGATTTTTCTAGACTTGCCTGACGGTGATGTATTTGCACGGCAAGAGCAGTTTAATAAAAAGCTGGATATTATTATCCAGCCTGAAGATATCTTGGTAGCACCCTTCATTCATGATGGACATCCTGACCACGAGGCAACCGGACAAGTCGTTGCTGCATTCGCCAAGCAGCATAACCTAGACTGTTATCAAGCACTCATTTGGGCATGGCATTGGGCAAAGCCTGACGATAGGCGCATTCCTTGGCACATTGCCGTCAGACTTGACTTAACAGCTGAGCAATTAGCGCGTAAAGCGCAAGCGATTAACTGTTTTGCTAGCCAAATCACCGCTGATGAAAGTACAGGCAATCCGCCTATTTTATCGGCTCAAACCATCGCCAGAATTAGCCAACGCTGGGAGGTTTATTTATATGAACCATATCTCTAAATCTATAATAGCAGATGATACTCCTGCTATCGCTCACTCTGATACTTATTCACAGACCTATTTTGATGCGTTATACAGTGACAACACTGACCCGTGGGAATATCAGACGCGCTGGTATGAAAAACGCAAGCGTGATATGTGTCTTGCGGTATTGCCTCAAAATCAATATGACAATGCGATTGAATTGGGCTGCGGCAATGGTGTGTTTAGTGAGTTACTTGCCCGCCGTTGTCAGGCGTTGGTGAGTATAGATGGTAATCAGCAAGCGGTGGCACTTGCCAAACGACGCTTGGCCAAATCCTCTCATGTAAAGGTCGTACAAGGCGTGATTCCTCATACTTTATCGACCCTAAGCAATATATTACTCGACGCTTATCCTTTAGCAGACTATTCACCTACCCACCAATCGTCCTTTGATTTGATTGTCATTAGCGAGATTTTATATTATTTATCGCCCGCTGATATTGATACAGTTATTACTTGGATTCAGCAAAATCTTGCTATCGGCGGCACGTTACTCTGCTGTCATTGGCGTTATCCCATTGATGGGTTTGAGATGACAGGTGAGACGGTACACCAACGCTTATATCAAGCGTTTGATTTGTCCAATACTGTATCCAGTAATAAGGCATTCAACGAGAGGAAACAACAAGTAGGTTTTTCGCATCAAAGCAAGCTAATAGATACTGACTTTTTACTAGATGTTTGGCAAAACTCTCCAAAATCCGTCGCCATGCAAGAAAACTTGATATAACAAGTGTGAGAGTAAGACAATGCGAGGGAGACGCCACTATGGAAAATAGCGACATGGCTGATATAAGAATTGGTATTGTGATTCCTGCTCATAACGAAGCGATGACTATTAGCGCTTGCCTAAAGTCCATTCACAAAGCCATTACTCAACTGCCCTCAACTATCTTGGCATATCCGCTCGTGGTGCTTGATGGCTGTACCGACGAGACGTTGGCGTTAGTCAAAAATGCAGGTGTGGATTATATAGCGTGTGATTATCACTGTGTGGGACGAGTGCGAGATATAGGTATTCGCCATGTTATTGAAAATGACGCAACTTGGATAGCCTGCACAGACGCGGATTCAGTCGTGACAATAGATTGGTTGGTGCAGCAAGTCATTCATATCGAGCAGCAGTCTACTGATATGATTTGCGGCGTGGTAAGTGTTAATAACTGGGCACATTTGACGCCACAAACACAAGAAGCTTATATCGCGCATTATCAAGATATGATGGGACACCGTCACATTCATGGGGCGAATTTAAGTTTTAGCAGCAAATCCTATCTCGCTGTTGGCGGCTTTGCGCCTCTACCCTGTCATGAAGATGTAGATTTGGTCAAAAGATTCGAAGATCAAGGTTATGCCATTACTTGGAGCAATCGTGTCCGTGTGATTACCAGCAGTCGTCTAGATGCTCGAGCAAATGAAGGCTTTGCGGCATTTTTGGCAAATCTAGAGAAAGACAATTTATAAAGTACTCGTATTAGATATATGGCACAGCTGACTTATCAAAAATATAGAGCTGAGAAAATCGCCTTTTATACAAACCAAAACGTTCTATCGTTACTCTTCAGGTAATGCCTAAACCTTATTGAAAATAGCCACATAAATGAACGTGAAAGCTACGATACATAACCGTAGCTTTTGACTTACTCAAATTTTTATAACTGGCCTAGTATTTATTTATAACTAGTATCAGATCCAACCTGCCTCCAGCAGCTTCTCGGTATTACTGACTTTAAACTCACTATATAAGTCAAAAAATGCCATTGGGTCTTCAACATTATCGAGCAACTCTCGTTTTTTAAGTGCCACAAACATGGCTAGTGCATAAGCGGCGCAGTGAATCTTTTTCTTAGGATTAAACTCAAGATCTGTAAAAGCCTGATACTGCATTACTTCTTCATGCAGCTGAGTATTTTGTTTTAGGGCATTCACATACAGCCAATCATAAAACGTGGTCAGTGGCTCGACACTCCATTCCATACCAAAATAGTTATAGCCAATCAGTTCACCTGAGGTCATTAAGCGCTCATCCCTTCTGGCTTGTCTTGGCGGCGCACTTAGCAAATCAGTATAAGGGCCACCATCCTCAAAAATCATACTACTTTGAAAGGCATTTTCGACACTATACTGACTACCATCATCATTTGTAAGTTTTAAGCTCAGTGGACTAAGCAAAAAACTCAGCTTATTTCCTGATTTACTGGACATCTCTAAGACATTATTAAAGCCGTATTTCTTACGGATAACTTGATGCAAGTCATTGATAGTTTTTTTCTTTTGTCTACTTGCGAACCCTACATGCCGCTCGACCCTGACCATGTCCGTTTTTACCAGATTGTCACTGTTGACGCGAGGCATAAATACGGGTTTGAGCTCTACGGGATTTTTTCTTTGTTCGATAGGGTTCTGTCTTTGTTCCATAACCATGTGCCTTATATCAACGATCTTGCATAAATGTTCTTTTTTAACAGGTTTGCTTCACTGTATTTTATATCTCTATATCGCGACGCTCTATTGCCACTACCCTTATTAGATGCTGGTGAATGCTACTGTATATTTCTGAATAATGCCATCGAATAACGTCTTTTCATGCTCATACTTGTATCAAATATGCTCATTATCTCAGCACCATCACTCAGTTTTGGCAGGAAAAACCACAGTCTCATCTTCTTCCTGCCACGGTTGGAACTTGACCATGGCTTGCAAAAATAATGGATGCGCTAACCAGTTTTGTAGCCACTGCTGTAATTTTGGATAAGGAAGACTATAAAAAGTATCGCGATCTACATGGGCGAACTGGCGCACAAAAGGCATGATGCCGATATCAGCAATGGTTACGCTATCACCTAATAGGTAGCGATTTTTGGTCAGTAGATTCTCTAAAATCTGTAAGAAGACCTCCCCTTGCTCCCGATATTCAGTTTGGGTCATCA
>ENA-UOXB01001450-UOXB01001450.1-bioreactor-metagenome-genome-assembly--contig:-NODE-1450-length-11219-cov-9.080527_pt1 | contig 11219 bp, 7 predicted proteins | sample MGYA00238158_ERZ761615 | MGnify/ENA primary metagenome ERZ761615 (study PRJEB28904, sample SAMN06267902) | bioreactor metagenome | isolation source: Joint BioEnergy Institute, California, USA | place... | reverse complement strand
CGCTACCCTTATTTAATAAAGAGGTTTCTAATAGGGCTGGTCCAGCAAAAGGAATGTATAACGGACGTTTTGTTTGCATAATAAATCTTCTTAGTGAAAGTGTATTGTGGTACAAATTTAACTATTTAAATATTTTTGTTCATTCATTAAATAATCAGAATTTAAAGTGGAAGCGATCAAAAGGATCATAACGTCAACTTAAGTGCAGCGGTTCAGTCGTTAAGAGCAGCGGTGCAAACGTTATCCATGTGCCAAAACAAAACCAGTTGAGGCAAGCTTATCAGCACAGCACCCTATTATACTGAAATTATGGCAGCTCTTGGCAAAATCAATCGACTTAAATAGCAATTAAGAACAGCTGAAAGAAACCGAGGGATATTGATTGCTGGATCTGCATTTTCAGTACTGATTACCTTTAAACGCATTAATCTTGATTTAAATCTTGTTACCTTACTGATACTTTAATAAACAATTGCTTACTTGATTAATTGAATATATAATTTTAGAAAGTCTGTATATATAGGAGGCCACATTGTTTATTGATCATAATCAGTGTCCGAAATGCGGCACCAAACTAGAACATCCTGTTTGGAAATGTAAGCAATGTGGTCATCAAGATTTAACCAATTGGCCTCTAACGCTATTATTGTGGGCGGCTATTTTATTGATTGTAGGCATCGTATTGTTGTTTATGACAAATAATTTTTGTCAATTCGAAAGTTTTCAACCACTGATCAATAACTACGGTGTGATGTGTTAGTGTTAGACACAGCACTGACTAGCCGATTAATAACAGCCATTCATTTAAAAGCAGTCCATTGATAAACCATATCAAGAAACTGCCCTAAATGCCGACCAACGCATAATCTTAATTAACGCAGATCATCAACGACCGCCAGCATAGCAATCAATGAGGCTTCGCCAAATCTTGCAGAGCGCGCAGGCGACCAACCTGTCTCTGCGTCAGGCAAATTGTCATTGTCTTTAAAAGGCATCTCTAACGTGTTGGCAAGACAATCGAAACGTTCTGCCACCCAATTGGTAGCAAGCGTCATATTCGCTTCACCAAATTTATCAACTTCGTAACCGACCTCAGATTGAAAATCAGCACTGGCCAATGTCAATACTTCTGAAAACTTATCCCGCAGTCGTGCAAGTCGCTCGTTGTAACCTGGCGCTCCTTGAGAACCTGCAAGGAAGACATAAGGCAATGCTTCATCACCGTGTACATCGTAGAATAGATCGACACCTGTCTCTTCCATTTTATTGATCACATAAAATACCTCAGGACTCTTTTCTAAGCTTGGATTTGACCATTCACGATTTAAGTTAGTCCCTACTGCGTTGGTACGTAGATGTCCGCGAACACTACCATCAGGATTCATATTAGGTACAATATAAAAGTTTGCGCTGTCCAATAACCGCTTAGCGGTGGCATTATCACTATCGAGCAAGCTATGCATCAAACCCTCAACCAACCACTCAGCCATGGTCTCACCAGGATGCTGACGGGCCGTAATCCAAATGCTCCGTTTGCTCGTGTCATCATCACCAATCTTGACCAAGGTTAAGTCGCGCTTATCGATAGTTTCTCCCAAACACTCTAAAGTTACCAAAGGGTGAATCTGTATAGCAGCTAATAAATCTTGATGACGCTCATAACTGTAAGGCGCAAAATACGCAATTTGAATGGTTTCATAATCCAAATCGGCAATGATGGTTAGCTTTCCGTCTTTATAAGAAGTGGGCAGACGAAACCAATGCTGGCGATCATAAGAAGCAACTGCTTGGTAATTTTCCCACCCCTCAAGGTATGAGGCTTCTCCTGCATTCATAATATTAAGGACGTATTGTTCCCCAACCTGACCTTCTAAACGAAAGTTAAACCACTGGAAAAACTCACCACCAACATCTGGACGAATAGCCAGTTGAATGTCTGCTTTATTTTCTAAATCAATAACGTCGATATTACCTGCGTCAAAATTTGCTGTGATGCGCATAACTTCTCCTTGATGCGTTTTTGTAATGATGTTTAAAAAGTAATCGTTCTTATCGTACTTTTATCCGCTCAAATATAACATTTTTTTCTCACTATATTATGTCAAAGCTGGTTTGATGCGCCGTTATCCACATTGATAGAGCGTGAGCTATTGACATAACATTGAATAGGTATAACAATAAGCAAAATAATAATGATTATCAATCACAAAGCCTATGCTTCATTTAACATCTCCTACCCAGTTCTCTACCGCTTTAATGAGCATCACTTTGATTTAAATTACCTATGACTCCGCTACAAAGCGCTGACGTGATAACACTTTGCTATACCCTCTATAGATTGGATTAATATTTTATGGCTCAACCTTTTGTTCAAGATACTATCGATAAAATCCCTTTAGACGTTGCTGATAAAACACTGTTCATTGATCATGTCAACGAAGAGCATCAAGATGAGCTAGCAATGTTCATCAATATTTTTACTAAAGCGTCCATACGAGAAGATTCGGTTCCATCTATAGTTGAGCTGTATTCTGATGGAATGCTGCTGGCATTGACAAGTATCGACAATAATCAGACCGACCCTGAAAATGCGGCCCACTCAACTGAGCAATACTTTGTTCATTTTACCTCTCCTGTTGTTGATGCGGCGTCGTTGCAAGAGCAATATATAACCTTATTACAAAGAGCCGCCACCAAGCTTGGCAAACGTACGATAAAACTGCGTGATCAGTTCTTTACGGTCATGGATGGTTACTATGCCAGCCCTAACATGTACCGTCTGCTAGTCACTGCTCCTGACAATACGCCACTTAATCAGCCCGGTTACGCCTATTTGTTTGATCTCAATGCCTCATTCGCTGCTTCAAAGCTTGACTCAGGCGAACGCAGTGTTTCGAATGACAGTGATAACACTGATGAGTTACAAGGTGTGTATCGCTATTATTCGCTAAGAAAAGCATGGCAAGATGCTGATAGCTCGTCTGTTCATGCTTGGATAGATGTTTATATTCATGGTGATACCTCAGGTGGCAATTGGGCCAAATCACTTGATACAGGTATGAAGATAAAAAGCGTGCGTGAATACCCTGAAAAACTAGAACACCTCACTGATGGACAATGTCTGCTTATCTGTGATGAAACCTCCTTACCCACAGTCGCCAATCTTTTAGAAAACTGGCAAAATCCATTATCACCACTTGTTATTGCCATTACTAATGATTCAAAAGATATAAATTATCTACATGACATCACACTCAGTGAGCGCTTATCCAAAGATGAGCGTTTTAGACAGGATAACTTGCTACATATTATCAATACACCCGCAACAGCACTTACTGAACAAATAATGACTACTCTAAATTCAAGATTGACAACCACACCAAACAAGATTGACAAAGTGTGGGGCGCACTTGAAGCCGCAAATATTAAATCTTTAAGACCACAATTAAAATCAGTTCTTGGACTATCACGTCAGGACATGACGATACAAGTCTATTGGCGCGCTTAATGACGAGAATTTTCTTGCGATATGAAACCTATCCTACCCTCTCTACTATCTACACCTACTTAACAATGTAATGACTTATCTTACTAAACACTTTTAGCAAGAACATATTGTGAATAAAAATGAAAATCATTTGCATTATTAAGTCCTTTTTATTTAGAATGCTTCATTTACTTTAGACTGCTCACTATGATGTACATCAATAAGTTAAGCTTGATACGCCAAAAGAAAGTATTGCTGCAACCCATTTCTTTTAAAATTAAACCGAAGAAGCTATATGCTTTGATTGGTCATAATGGTTCGGGCAAATCTAGTCTTATCAAGGCGATGGCAGGAGAAATGACACCGACTCAAGGTGACATTCTTATTAATGAGCACAATCTAAAGGATTTTTCGGCCAAAGCATTGGCACAAAATCTCGCCTACCTACCCCAAAATCTACCTGATGCTGGGGCATTTACGGTCTATGAGCTGGTCATGCTGGGACGCTATCCTCATCAAAAATGGCTACAAAAACCGAGCGCGCAAGATCATGAACATGTGAACAAAGCCATTACGCTGACTCAAGTCGAGGCTTTTAGAGACCGTCAAGTATCTACCTTATCGGGTGGCGAACGCGCTCGTGTGTGGTTGGCAATGTGTTTAGCACAACAGACAGAATTTTTACTATTGGATGAGCCATTAGCAGCACTTGACGTGGTGTATCAAGTCGAGGTGCTGAAACTGATTCGGCAGTTGGTTGATCAGCAAGGTTTGGGGGTGGTCATCATCTTGCATGATCTCAATCTGGCAGCAAGATTTTGTGATGAGTTTATTGCGCTAAAACAAGGTCAGCTTTGCCATATGGGTGATGTCCCAAGCACCATGCAAAAAGAAGTACTACAGTCGATATTTGGGGTGGATTTTACCTTGCTAACTCATCCTGACACCAATCACAAAGTAGCGGTTATATGAAAGCGATCCCCTCCTCGATTGCGCTCTGTATGGCACTCTGCTCAAGCTTATTGCTGAGCAGCTGCCAATCATCGGATGCAACGCCAGCAGCACTGAACGCTTCAAACCCTCAAAAGACGCCCAGCGTGATGACTCCAGATTGGGGCATTGCTGCAACGCTAACGGGTATGGGATATCCGCCAGTTGCCATGGGTGACAAAACTTTTTATAAAGAATGGGTCGGAAAACCGCTGATACCCACAGATACCTACGATGTGGGCACACGCTATCAGCCCAATCCTGAAATGTTCTCTCAGCTTGACTTAGATGTGGTGATAGACAACGCTTTTTATAAGCATCTGCAACCTATGTACGGCGACTTACCTATTCATTCTATCGAATTGACCAGTCCAAATCAGATGGCAAAATGGGAAGATTTTATAGAGCCAACCTTAGCATTAGGACGATCCATCAATCAGCCGCAAGCCGCTCAAATGTATTTAGATAAGAGTAAAGAGCAGATAACACAAGCGGGCCAGACGTTTCATAAACGCTATCCTCATATCAAAAAAATGGCAGTCGTACAATTTGCTGACACCAATAATTTGCGCATGTTTTCATACAACAGTTTGTTTCAACCAGCTTTAGATACCATGGGTCTGGAGCTAACCGCATTTGCAGATGGTAACGAATGGGGATTTATGCCCATCATGCTTGGCGACTTAGCGCAGCTTGATGATGATACGTGTCTTGTGGTCGTTGAACCTATCGGTGACCTTCTGAAGCTAGAGTTAGAAGATAGTCTAGTGTGGCAGCGCTTGGGATATTCTTTTCACGAAAATTCCAAATCCGCTGGTAAAAGCCGTTGTCTTACTGTACTACCTGCCACATGGAACAATAGTGGCGTCGCCTCTATGAATGTCTTGGCCGATCGTCTCATGAATGCCACTTTTGTAGGCAATACCGACTTATGATTAAAAATACTTTTTCGTCTACCAGCCGTATCTATCTGATGGTTGTTTTTTTAATAGTAATGGCGGTGGTCAGTAGTTATGCAGTCGTGCATCAGCTATGGAACCTGCCTTTTATTGAGCTGTTTACCCCATCATTTGACTTATCCCTTGCGGACATGAGTATCCAGCTACAAATCTTACCGACGATGCTGGTTGCATCAACGGCTGGCGGTCTCTTAGGATTAGTCAGTGTGTTGCTACAACAGCTGGTAAAAAATACGCTTGCTTCAGACACAACCCTAGCCGTCGGTAGCGGTGCAAACATAGCCTTGCTGCTGGTCACTTTATTCTTCCCCAGTTTCAATTTGGGTGGCAGCTTTTGGGTGGCTTTTATTGGTGCTATCAGCAGTATGGCAATCGTCTTTATCCTAGCTGCTCCTAGTCGCATGAATCCTTTGGTACTGGTACTAGGGGGGCTGGTCACCAATATTTTGCTGGGTGCTATCGCGGCTTTATTATTAATCTATTATGCTGAAGAATCCCTGAATATTATGGTATGGGCAGCAGGCAGTCTTACCCAGAATAATTGGCAAGTCTCTGTCGCTTTGACCATTGCTAGCGTGGTTGCTTTTATCAGCTTAATGCCATTGTTAAAGCCGCTAGAAATCATGAGCCTAGATGATCGACAAGCCAAAAGCTTGGGCGTGCCTGTCAACCTCATTCGTGGATTGGTAATAGGATTGGTGGCGATTTTAACAGCGCTTGTCGTCAGTCGCGTAGGCCCTATTGGATTTATTGGTTTGGGCGCTGCAACCCTCGTCAATGTATTTTCTGTCAGACACATCGGGTATCGTCTGTTATTGGGATATGGGTTTGGGGCGCTTTTATTATGGATTACCAGTAATGTCACGACGATACTACAGCATTATCTGTCTCTCAATATTCCTGCTGATGCGATGACGGCGTTACTGGGTGCGCCGTTGGTTATATGGCTGATTATGATGCAAAGTCGCCAGCATACTGAAGAGCTTGCACCAACGCTTGTCTCAGAACGTCGCGAGACACACTTGCTTGCTTGGAGCATTGCTTTAGTTTTGCTAATAGGCAGCATACTCGTATTTACTGCTACCGCCAACGGTTGGCAGCTAAATGCCGTATGGGATTTAATTGTTGATTTTAGACTCCCTCGTACCTTGAGTGCAGCGGCCACGGGCGTCATGCTGGCAACTGCTGGCGTATTATTACAAACGTTGACTCGTAACCCTATGGCTAGCCCCGAGGTATTAGGCATCAGTTCAGGCTCGGCAATAGGCGTGGTATTGGCATTTATTTTCCTACCCAGCTTTGGCTATACAGGCATCGTACTATCGGGATTATTGGGTGCCTCTATCGTGCTTTGTTTAATCTTGTGGCTGGCTCGCAGAGTGAATGCTGCTTACTTATTATTGGTGGGGGTGGCGATTGCTGCCTTAATGGGCGGTGTGTTAAGTCTGGTCAAGATATCCGGAGATCAACGATTACAAGCAGTTCTCAGCTGGCTGTCAGGATCTACTTATCTTGCCAGTCCTGAGACTGCTTGGCTGCTTGTGGTGTTTGCTGGCGCACTTTTTTTATTGAGTTTTATGATAGTAAGACCCTTAGAGATATTGAGTTTGGGCAGTGGAATAGCGCGTGAGCTTGGCGTTTCTTTAAGACTATTCCAAAGCTTGATATTAATCTTGGTAGCAGCGCTTAGTACCATATCGACATTGGCTGTGGGTCCACTCAGTTTTGTGGGATTGATGATTCCTCATTTGGCGACAACGCTTGGCGCAGTTCAGCTCAAACGTCAGCTGCAACTGGCTGCTATCTTGGGTGCCGCTTTGATGGTAATCGCAGACTGGCTTGGTCGTTATATTATTTTTCCTTACGAGATACCTGCTGGCACCATTGCTGCCATCATTGGTGGCGCCTACTTCTTGTATCTCATGCGCCGTATCAGAGCGTAAATAACAACCATTAGATATCAATAGCTAAGCACAAAAAATATTTACTGTGAGTCAATGACACCCCTACTCACCTAAAACGATTTATAACATGCTAAAAAGGGATTGGACATCTCTCCCCTCTCTTTTATGCCATCAAATATACATAACATTCATTCTATTACTGAGCCATTATGTCTTCTCGCACTCCATCGTCTTTGTATCGTATGATTTGGGCATACTATCGCCTGCCTTTTCTCAAGGTTATTTTGCTGAACCTAGTTAATGCGGCAGTCAGTGTTGGGATTATTGCTTATATCAACCACACCTTTATCAGTCAGCCTGTCTTTAATACGTTGTCATGGTTAAGTTTGGGCTATTTTGCAGGTTTAATAGTACTACTACTGGTCACAACTTTTATCTCACAGTATACCTTGACCTGCTTGGGACATAAATTTGTCTATGAGCTAAGAACCAAATTGGTCAAACAGATCATCGATACCAAGGTACCGCAAATTGATAATCTAGGAAGTGCGCGGTTAATTGCTAGCCTATCCTCTGATATTCAATCAATTACGGTCGCTTTTGTACGCATGCCAGAATTGGTGCAAGGGGTGATTTTGTCGACTGGGGTGGCAATTTATCTAGGTTGGCTCTCGCTGCCATTACTCTTGATTGTCATGTTTTGGATTGCGATGACGATTTGGATCAGTACCATTTTAGTGAAGCACGTTTATCAGCATTTAACGGGATTAAGAGAGCTCAACGATCTTTTGTATCAAGATTATCAATCAATTATCGAAGGACGCAAAGAGCTGGCTTTGAATCAGCACCGTGCTGAAAAATTGTACAAAACCGATTTTGTGACGCATGCTAAGTCGTATGAAAAATCTGTGATCAAAGCCGATACGTTTCATTTATCAGCAGTGAACTGGTCAAATATTATGATGTTCGCCGCCATTGGGGTGGTGTTCGCGTTGTCCAATTATCTTGATATACCAATGGGGGTTGCGACGACTTTTTCCTTAACGATTTTATTTATGCAATCGCCTTTATTACATGCAGTCGGCGCTTATCCCACCATACAAACGGCTCAGGTGGCATTGGATAAGATTCACTCTCTAGAACTCAGTGATTATCATCCAGAATTTGCCACCAATGCAGCCATACAGAATTGGCAATCTATATCATTGACCGATATTGGTTATCGTTACCAAAATATCGAAAACAATGCTCAAGACGCCGCCACTCAAAAACACGATACGGCTGGCGATATACTAAGCGATGTCAATCTGACGCTCAAACGTGGCGATGTGGTCTTTTTGATCGGCGCAAATGGTAGCGGCAAATCTACCTTAGCTAAGATCATTACCGGTATTTTTACCCCAACTATGGGTCAGGTAAGCGTTGATGAGAAGGTTATATCGGATGCCAATGTGGTTGATTATAGGCAACTATTTTCTGCTATTTTTAGCGATCAACATCTGTTTAAGCAGCTTGTTGGTCGCGAAGGCAATGATCCTGATATGACGTTGGTAACGTCGTGGCTGCACAAACTCAATCTACAGGACAAAGTCAGCGTGACTGACGAGCGTTTATCGACAGATAAGCTTTCGCAAGGACAACGTAAACGCTTGGCGATGTTGATTTCTGTGGCAGAACAAAAAGACATTTTACTGCTTGATGAATGGGCTGCAGATCAAGACCCTGCGTTTCGCCGCGTATTCTACCAAACGCTCATTCCTGAATTAAAAGCCATGGGCAAAACCTTATTTATCATCAGTCACGATGATGGATATTTTGAACATGCTGATCGACTGCTGTTGATGAAACGAGGTAAATTAATCGAGCTGAATGCTGAAGAACGACAGCGTGCCAGTGCCGATGCCATATCTATGCTGCATTAAATTGAGCTAAAATCAAGCCGAACCATGAGCGCGGTATCGTTTGAAATACTGCGCTTATATACATTTCCCCCTACTCTTGTTAATAACAACTGCTAGATTTCTATTTACCATTAAGCGCTACTATTGCGTAAATCCATTATTATGAGCTACTTATAAATATAAAACATTGTTCATAAATATTCTACGATTCATCCTCTCTAGTAAACCCTCTTATCACTTCTATTCAGAAACTATGTGTCAAAAATATTTCTGTATTGTATTGCTAATCATAATAATTATCATTATCATGTACAAAAATTAAGATTGCTTCTCGGCATATTTTCTTATCAAATTATTTATTGGTCAGCCATCTAACGCTTTATTGAGAAATGGCTCCCTAATTTTTCTATTACTTTAATTGAGATATCATCTGATGTTTATCATTGCACAAGGTACAAAGCAACATAAGCCAAGCACGCTAAGTTGGTTCGTCAAAAAGACCATGCATCTTTCAGCGATTGCTTCTTTGGCTGTCAGCTCTTCGATGATTCATGCTGAAACCTCACAGCAAACCACGACTACAGATGAAGGTAGCGAAATCAACCGTGCAGACGGCACAGTAGAACCAAGCACTACGCTACCCACTATCGTAGTCACGGCAGACACAAACAAACAGATTACAGAAAATACAGATAGCTATACCATCCCTGTCGCCAGTAGCGCCACAGGACTGGCCTTATCAGCAAGAGAGACGCCGCAGGCTACCAGCGTCGTCACTAATCAGCAAATTAAAGACCAAAACTCTAATACTCTAATAGACGTACTTAAGCGATCGCCTGCCATTCAAGTAAGTAGCATTGATGGCGCGCGTAATGGATTGTCATCAAGAGGTTTTGGTATCAATAGCTTCCAAATTGATGGCTTGAACACCAATTTTATTCAGCAAGCGGCGATGGGCGAATACTCTGCCAATACTGCTATGTTTGATCATGTTGAAGTCGTGCGAGGCGCTACCGGTTTGATGAGTGGTTCAGGCGACCCTTCTGCCAATATCAATCTCATACGTAAACGTGCGGATAGCGACATCCCTGTCACAGAGCTGTCTGCCAATGTCAATCGTTATGGCAATTATGGTGTTAGCATTGACCGTAGCCAGCCATTGAGTGAGAGCGGTGCCGTACGGGGCCGCGTCGTCGCAAGTTATCAAGATGGTGATACCTTCATCGATCGTCAAGAATTGGGTCAAAATCTGATTTATGCCACGGTTGATGCGGATGTGAGCGACAGCACCACAGTCAGTGTCGGTGCCAGCCGTCAACACAATAAGTCAAGAGCTACCATGTGGGGTGGTTTGCCAAACTACCTAAGTGATGGCTCAAAAGCCGATTGGGATACCAGTAAAAATGGCAGTGCCAATTGGACAAACTGGGATTCTGACAATGTCTATTACTTCGCTGATATCGATCATGATTTTAACGAAGATTGGAACCTGACTACCAAAGCCAGCTACAATGAGAGTGACAGCAGTCCAAAACTTCTCTACCTTTTTGGCGGTCCACTTAATGTCGACACTGGTTTGGGACTAGGTTTCAACGTATTCCATGCAGATACCGAACGCAAACAGACCAATGTTAAAACTGAGTTAACGGGTAATTTTGATGCGCTAGGCAGAACGCACAAACTCATTGTGGGCGGATCTTATAGCAAAAGTGAACTTGATACCTTTACTTATGCCCCACCTGCTGAAGATGACCTTGCTCCGCTGACCAACTTTTTTGAGTGGGACGGCAGCTACCCTGAACCAGCATGGGGAGACAGAACTCGGAGCTCTGATGTCACCATTAAAGAAAAATCCGTGTTTGCTGCAACCCAGCTTCAGTTAACGGACCCTTTATCAGTCATCTTGGGGTCTCGCGTGTCTGATTATGAGCGTTCAGGTGTTCAGTATGGCCGAAATGTGAATACTAAATCTGATCAC
>ENA-UOXB01001448-UOXB01001448.1-bioreactor-metagenome-genome-assembly--contig:-NODE-1448-length-11230-cov-9.736197_pt1 | contig 11230 bp, 9 predicted proteins | sample MGYA00238158_ERZ761615 | MGnify/ENA primary metagenome ERZ761615 (study PRJEB28904, sample SAMN06267902) | bioreactor metagenome | isolation source: Joint BioEnergy Institute, California, USA | place... | reverse complement strand
CGGCCTTCAGCGCCAGATGCTCGTTCATGCTCACCGATACGCCGAAGTCGTTCTGCGCAAAGGTGTTGTACGAACCGGATTCGACCAGCAGCGTGTTGACCAGGTCGGTATTGGGCGTCAGCGAATACTTGATGTCGAAGAAGCCGCGGCCGATCAGGCCAGTGCGGGTCTCGTCGTCTTCGGTGTTGTGCGTGCGGCGCACACCGGGGCCGAGCTGGGCATCCACCGAGAACCGGTCGTTGTTCCACAGCCGCGTACCGTAACCGAGACCGAACGAGCTCTGGCGGTCATAGGTGGCGAAATCATCGCGTTCGAAACGCAGGGTCGCCGTGATCTGGCGGTGCTCGCCCAGCTGCAGCGCGCTGCCGGCGCTGCCGGTGTAGCGGTTGGCGGTGGTGTTGGTCACCTTGGTTTCCGTGCCGTCTTCGTTGGTCTGCACCGAGTCCGAGCGCGAACGGAGGCCGAACAGGTCCATGCTGTGCACCCAGTCGTCGTCGGTGTAGCGCAGGCGCAGGCGCCCGTTCGCGCTTTCCGTGGTGCTGTTGCCGCGTGCCGAGGCAAAGCCCAGCTCGCCACCGCTGCCGCTCCACGGGGAGGTCATGGCCGCCAGTTCGGCCGGATCCTGGGCAAACGCCGCAGGAGCGACCAGCAACAACGGGACGAGCAGGGAAACACGCAGGGACATCAGGAATTCTCCGGGAGGGCAGGGCGTCGAACGCAGTTCGTGATGATAACGTCAACCTCCTGCACGCTCGACCGCACCCCGCACCCGCTTCAGTGGGCGTTGCCCTGAATGCGAGTCGGTGCGGGGCACACGGGTGCATCAGGGCATCGGCACCTGCAGGCGGGGATCGTTCATGCGCGAGTAGCGCAGCAGGATGCGGTAGGGCTGGTCCTTGTTGAATCCGTCGCGCTGGACCTGCACCGGCAGGCCCTCGGCGCTGATCCAGTACTGCAGGGTTTCGCCGCTGCCTTCCGGTCCATCCACGCGGTAAAGGCGCGTGGCGGTGCCATCGATGTCCGCCGGGCCGCCGTCATGGACCTGCAGGGTTTCCAGCGCGGCCTCCGGCGGCAACGGGCTGCGCCACTGCTCCAGCATGCCGGCCGGCACCGGGATCTGCTGCAGTCGTCCTTCGGCCTGCAGGAAGAACGTGTCGCCGATGATGGTCTGCACCCCGGCTGGTGTGTCCAGCCGATAACGGTCAGGGGCAACGTAATCCATCGCGCTGCGCACGACCTGGCCCGGCCGCGCGCCGTGCAGGCGCATTTCGGCATGGAAACTGTGCAGCGCCGCGAAGCGCCGGCTGGCATCGAGCACCGCGCGCTTCGGATCCGCCGGCACCTCGGCGGAAGGGACCGGCAGCGATGTGGCAGGCTCCGCAGGCGACGGCGCGTCCGCACCGCACCCAGCCAGCAGCGGCGCAGTGGCCAGGCCAAGCAGCAGGAAGAGGCGGCATCGCAGGCGCATGGGGAGGGACCAGGGGCAGGGGACCGACACGATAGCCGATCATGGCCGCCACAACGGCCCGGACTCGGACATAATCAGGGGCATGGACCGATACGAACGCATTACTGCCCTGCATCGTCTGCTGAAGTCTGCCCGCTACCCGGTGACGGTGGCGACGCTGCAGGACAAGCTGGGCTGTTCCCGTGCCACGGTCTACCGCGACCTGGCCTTCCTGCGCGATGCCCTGATGGCACCGATCGAAGGGGATGGCGAGGCCGGTTTCCGATACATGGCCGACGAAAGCGATCGCTTCGAACTGCCGGGACTGTGGCTGAGCTCGGAAGAGCTGCATGCGCTGCTGGCCTCACAGCACCTGCTGGCGCGTACCGGGGGCGGCGTGCTGTCGTCGGTGCTGGCGCCCCTGCAGCAGCGCATCGAAGGCCTGTTGGCGGCCCAGGCCGGTGCCTCCAGCTGGCCGGTGGACCGGGTGCGGGTGATCCCGCACCGCGTGCGCAAGTTCGATGAAGGCAGCTTCCGCAGCGTGGCTTCGGCGGTGCTTGAGCGGCGCCAGCTGGCGTTTGAGTACCGTGCCCGCTCCACCGACGAGGCGACCCGGCGTACGGTATCCCCGCAGCGCCTGACGCATTACCGCGACAACTGGTACCTGGACGCCTGGGACCATGACCGCGATGCCCTGCGCAGCTTCGCGGTGGACCGCATCAACAAGGCGCGCGTCGTCGATGCGCCTGCCACTGACGTGGATGACACAGTCCTGGACGCGCAGCTGGGGGCCAGTTACGGCATCTTCTCCGGCGCGCCGAAGGGCTGGGCGACCATCGTGTTCAGCGCCAAGGCCGCACGCTGGGTGGCTGACGAGCACTGGCACGCCAACCAGCAGGGTCGCTACCTGGCCGATGGCCGTTACGAGCTGAAAGTGCCCTACAGTGTTTCGCGCGAACTGCTGATGGATGTGCTGCATTATGGTTCGGATGCCGAGATCATCGAGCCGGTGATGCTGCGCGAGCAGGCCAAGAGCCTGCTGGCGCTGGCCCTCAGCAACTACGAATGACCCTCTCCCCCGAGACCCCTGCCTGATGAAGAAGTCCCTGCTGTTTTCCCTGTTCGCTGCCATCGCCCTGGCGGCCTGTGGCAAGTCCGGCGAGCCTTCGCGGACCCTGGTCGTGGCCGCGACCGCCGTGCCACACGCCGAGATACTCGACGTGGTCAAGCCCATGCTGAAGGAGCAGGGCGTGGAACTGGACGTGCGCGTGTTCAACGATTACGTGCAGCCCAATGACCAGCTGGTGCAGAAGCAGGTCGACGTCAACTATTTCCAGACCGAGCCCTACCTGGACGCCTACAACCGCGACCGCAAGTCGGCGCTGGTCACCGTCACCGGGGTGCACATCGAACCGTTCGGCGCCTACTCGCGCAAGGTCAAGTCGCTCGACGAGCTGCGCGATGGCGCAGACGTGGTGATCCCCAACGATCCCAGCAACAACAGCCGCGCGCTGATCCTGCTGCACAATGCGGGCGTGATCCAGCTGAAGGACCCGAAGAACGCCCTGGCGACCCAGCGCGATGTCATCGCCAATCCGAAGAACCTCAAGTTCCGCGAGCTCGATTCGGCGATGCTGCCGCGGGTGCTGGACCAGGTGGACCTGGCGCTGATCAATACCAACTACGCGCTGGATGCCGGACTCAATCCGACCCAGGACGCGCTGGCGATTGAAAGCAAGGACTCGCCGTACGTCAATTTCCTGGTCGCACGCGAAGACAACAAGGATGACCCGCGCGTGCAGATGCTGGCCAAGGCGCTGACCAGCCCCCAGGTCAAGGAATTCATCGCGCAGAAATACAAGGGTGCCGTGCTGCCGGCATTCTGAGCCAGGTGGCGCCGCCCCGGCCGCCCCGGCCGCCCCGGTAGCGCCGGAGGGAGCCGTTGCCGACGTCGCTTGCGACGGCCCGCAGGGTGCCGGTCAGGACGGCCGGCATCGCCATGGTCGGCGAGCACAGCGGTCCGTCGGCAAGCGCAACGCGCTGGACGCTCAGTCCACCTGGAACGCCAGCGCGGCGTTGACCGCCCGGGTCCAGCCGGCATGCAGTGCTTCACGTCCGGCCTCGTGCATCCGGGGATCAAAGCGGCGATCCAGGCCCCACTGCGTGGCGATCTGCGCGCGGCTTTCCCAGAAGCCCGTCGCCAGCCCGGCCAGGTAGGCCGCACCCAACGCGGTGGTCTCGGCCACTTTCGGTCGCAGCACCGGCACGCCCAGCAGATCGCTCTGGAACTGCGCCAGGAAGTTGTTGGCGATGGCACCGCCATCGGCACGCAGCTCCTTCAGTTCGATGCCGGCGTCGGTCTGCATCGCCGTCAGCACATCGCGCGTCTGGTAGGCCATCGACTCCACCGCCGCACGGATGAAATGCTCCTTGCGGGTCCCGCGGGTGACACCGAACATCGCGCCACGCACGTCGCTGCGCCAGTACGGCGCGCCCAGTCCGACGAACGCCGGCACCATGTACATGCCGCCGGTATCGGGGACCCGCTCGGCATAGGCCTCACAGTCAGCGGCGCGGCCAAACATGCGCAGGCCATCGCGCAGCCACTGCACCACCGACCCGGCGACGAAGATGGAGCCCTCCAGAGCGTATTCGACGTCGCCGTCGACGTTCCATGCGATCGTCGTCAGCAGTCCGTTGCCGGACGCAACGGCTCTGCTGCCGGTATTCATCAGCATGAAGCAGCCGGTGCCATACGTGTTCTTGACCATGCCGGTTTCAAAGCACGCCTGCCCGAACAATGCGGCCTGCTGGTCGCCGGCGATACCGGCAATCGGCATCTGCCGGTCGAAGAAGAACTGTGGACGCGTATGTCCGTATATCTCGCTGCTGCCGCGCACTTCCGGGAGCATCGCGGCGGGGATGTCCAGCATGGCCAGCAGGTCCGGATCCCAGCGCAGCGTATGGATGTTGAACAGCAGCGTCCGCGCGGCGTTGCTCATGTCGGTCACGTGCACGGCGCCTCCCGTGAGGTTCCAGATCAGCCAGCTGTCGATGGTGCCGAACAGCAGCTCGCCGCGTTCGGCGCGTGCCTGCGCACCGTCCACATGGTCGAGGATCCAGCGGATCTTGGTCGCGGAGAAGTAGGCATCCACCAGCAGCCCGGTGCGCTCGCGGATCATCGGTTCGTGGCCATCCCGCTTGAGCCGTTCGCAGATCGCATGGCTCTGCCGCGACTGCCAGACCACGGCGTTGTGGATCGGCTGGCCGCTTGCCTTGTCCCAGACCACGGCCGTTTCGCGCTGGTTGGTGATGCCGATGCCGGCGATGCGCCGGGGATCGACCTGCTGCTGGTTGAGCAGCTCGGTGATGGTGGTATAGACGCTGGTGAGGATCTCCCGCGGGTCATGTTCCACCCAGCCCGGTTGCGGGAAGATCTGCCTGAACTCGCGTTGCGCGCTGCCCACCACGTGGCCGGCATGGTCGAACAACATCGCCCGCGAGCTGGTGGTGCCCTGGTCGATGGCGAGGACGAATTCCGGTTTCATGTCGATCGGCTCCTGGTGGTGTGGACGGTCGCATCTGCGTTGCCTGCCATTGCCTGCTGCCGGGCGGGCAGGAAGGGCAGGATCAGCCAACGATACGCCGTGGCGCCGATCACCCCACCGAGCAGTGGACCGGCCACCGGCACCCACGCGTAGTATCCGGCCGCAGGAAGCGCCGCGCTGTCCCAGCCGTTGAGCCATGCGAACAGCCGGGGCCCCAGGTCGCGTGCGGGATTGATCGCCCACCCTTCCAGGTGTCCCATCGATGCTCCGATGCAGGCGACCAGCAGCCCGATCATCAACGCACCGCCATTCGCCCCTGGCGCCGCCTCGTTGTAGCGTTCGGTAATGGCAAAGATGCCGAAGACCAGGAACGCGGTGAGGATGACCTCGTTGCGCAGTGCGTGCAGCGTGCTGACCGCCAGGCCCGGGGCGGTGAAGAAGACCCCGGCAGCGCCGCCGTCGGCACGCGCCAGCCCGTGCAGCGCGGTGTAATGGTCGATGACCGGTGCGTACAGCAGATAGACGATGGACGCGCCGATGAAGGCGCCGGCCACCTGCGCGATCCAGTACGGCACCACGTGCGCCCACGGAAATCCGCGATACATCGCCATCGCCAGCGTTACCGCAGGGTTGGCATGGGTGCCGGACACCGAGGCCGTGGCATGGATCGCCAGCGTGACCGACAGGCCCCAGGTGATGCAAAGACCCCAGTAGGACTGCAGGTAGGGACTTGGCTCGTACAACAGGTACATCGCCGACGCCGAACAGCCGAAGCTGATGATGATCACCAATGCGACCGCCTCTGACAGCAGGGCGCCGATCAGTCCATTGCGCAGCATGACACGCCTCCCGAACGGTTACTCATGACGATGCCCGTCGACGCCGCGGCACTGCCTGCCTGCTGCTGCGTGCGTCACGAACCAGTCTGCGACGCGCGCCTGCTGCCGCGCGTCCAGCTGCAGTCCCAGCCATGTACGGCGCCACAGCACGTCTTCGGCCGTCCGTGCCCATTCGTGCTGCTGCAGGTAGCGGAGCTCGGCCTCGTAAAGACCGGCACCAAAGTGCTCACCCAGCGCGTCCAGCGACTGCGCGCCCTGCACGATCCAGCCGGCGCGGGTGCCGAGACTGCGCGCCCATCGTCGAGCGACGCGCTGCGGCAACCAGGGCCAGCGATCGCGCAGCCAGGTTTCCACCGCCGCAGACAGGCCCAACTCACCGCCGGGCAGGGGGGATCCGGTCGCTGTCCACGCGCCGTCGGGGCGGCCGATCGCGGCCCCGATCGCATCCACGGCCTCTTCTGCCAGGCGGCGATAGGTCGTGAGCTTGCCGCCAATCACGTTCAACAGCGGCGCGCCCTGCGCGTCGAGCTGCAGCTGGTAGTCGCGCGGGACGCGGCTGGCGATGGTCTCTGGTTCGTCGACCAGGGGCCTCACCCCGCTGAAGCTCCACAGCACGTCCTGTTGGCTGATCGGTCGGGCGAAACTGCGATTGACCGCTTCGCACAGGTAATCGAGCTGCGCAGCGTCGATCGACACGCCGGCCGGATCGCCCTCGAATTCGACATCGGTGGTCCCGACCAGCGTGTAGTCCTGTTCGAAAGGCAGTGCGAACACGACACGCCCGTCCGGTTGCTGCAGCAGGTAGCCGTGATCATGATCGAACAGCGCGGGCACCACGATGTGGCTGCCCTGTACCAGGCGCAGGACAGGGCCCGCCGTCAGGCTGATGTCGGCCGTGAAGGTGCCCGCCCAGGGCCCGGTGGCGTTGACCAGCGCGCGTGCCTGCACGCTGTGCAGGGTGCCATCGGAGCGCACCAGGTCCAGTGTCCACCCGTCCGGTTGGCGCCATGCCTGCACGCAGCGCGTGCGCGTCCAGACCTGCGCGCCGCGCTCGGCCGCGTCGACCGCATTGGCGATGACCAGGCGCGCATCAGGGACCTGGGCGTCGGCGTACACGAATCCACGCGACGGAGGGCCACGCAGGGGGGCACCCAGCGCGTGGCCGTGCAGCGGCAGCCCCCGCGAGCGGTGCAGCGAGCTGCTGCGGCCACCGATCCGGTCGTACAGCCACAGCCCGATATGGATCAGCCAGGCCGGCCGCAGATGCGGCACATGGGGCACGACGAAGGACAGGGGCTGCACCAGGTGGGGAGCGATCCGCAGCAGCACCTCGCGTTCCTGCAGCGATTTGCGCACCATGCCGAAGTGGCCGGTTTCAAGGTAGCGCAGGCCGCCGTGGATGAGCTTGGAACTGGCGCTGGAAGTGTGCGCTGCGAGATCGTGCTGCTCGCACAGGGCCACGCGGAGGCCACGCCCAGCGGCATCGCGTGCAATGCCTGCGCCATTGATGCCACCGCCCACCACCAGCACATCGAACATGGCATCAACCTCCGTCAGGCATCGCCTGCCCTCGGATTCGAGCCTAGCGCAGCGCCGCTGGCAGAAACACACGACGTACGCGATGCGTGCGGAACGCACACATGAAAACGGGCCCCGAAGGGCCCGCCGTCACGTCGTGCTGCAATCGGAGTGCGCTTAGAAGCGCGCGCCGATGCCGAAGCCGACGGTCCACGGATCCAGCTTGGCATCTGCGCCAGTGCCCTGGCCGCCGACCTTCACTTCCGGACGCGAGTGCATGTAGCGCGCATCGGCACGGGCAAACCAGGTCGAGTTGATGTTCATGTCGACACCGACAGTGCCGATGGCACCCTTCGCGGTTTCCAGGCCGATATGTTCGGTCACGCCCGGCGCAACCAGGTCTTCGTTGCTGAAGTTGGACTCGTAGTAACCCACGCCGACGAACGGACGGAAGACGTTGTCCGCCATGCCGAAGTGGTACTGGCCGCTCAGGGCGATCGGCTGCTGCTCGACGGTGCCCAGGCGCTCGTTGCCGACGCCGCGGACGCGGTGGTTGAACTTGTCAGCCGCGCCCCACAGTTCAACGGCCCAGTTGTCGTTGATGTAGTAGCTCAGGCTCAGCGTCGGCGCCGGGCCGCCATCGAACTTGCGGATGCCGTCGATGGGATCATTCTTCGGCTGCAGCAGGGCGACACCGCCAACCACGGCAAAGTGCTTGCCCGAGGCGGTTTCGGTCGCGCCGGAAGCGTCGGTGGTCGAATAGTCCTGCGCGAAGGCGCTCGGTGCGAAGGCAGCGGCGGTCAGCAGGGAAAGACTCAGGATACGGATGGAGCGCATGGGGATTCTCCTCGGGTTTCTTGTTCTGGTCCCCGGCATCCGGGGCGAGGCCAACGCTAGGCCTTCGAACATGAATCCAAATCGACTAACGTTAAAAATTAGTTCTTCCGTTCAGCCGCAGCGGCACTGCGGCCCGTGGCACCAATCCCCAAGGCCACGAACGCGTTCACGAAGTTGTTGTCGACGTGAGCGCGCAGCGGGCGTTTTACCCGCTGCACGCGCAGGAAAATCAGATCAGAAGCGTGCGCCGAGGCTGAAGCCGGCGACCGGCATGTTGCCCTTCATCTTCAGATCAGACGCTGCGGCGGTATCGATGCGCATGTCGCTGTACAGCAGGCGCGCGTCGACGCGGGCGAACCAGGTGGCGTTGATGTTCATGTCCATGCCGGCGGTCACCATGTAACCGGCGCCGCTCTTGCCGTGGATGTTGTTCGCGCCGGGGGCGGCCGGTGCGCTGACCTGTACGTCGGAGATGTTCGACTTGAAGCCGCCCACCCCGATGAACGGACGGAAGACCGAGTCGGCGCTGCCGAAGTGGTACTGGGCGCTCAGGGCGACCGGCTGGTGCGCATAGGTGCCGATGCGTGGGCCGGACTTGATGCGCATGTTCTGCTGCAGCTTGTTGGCGGTGCCCCAGACTTCGGCGCTCCAGTGATCGTTGAACAGGTAGCTGATGCTGGCAGTCGGGGCCGGACCGGCGTCGCCGACGGTGAAGCCGGCGGTCACGGCGACACGCTTCCTCGACGCGGTTTCAGCATCGTCGGCGGCGAACGCGGCCGGAGAGGCCAGGGCCAGCAGGCAGCTGGTCAGCAGGAAAGAGCGCATGCGAGAATCCTTCGGGTCTTGGATTGAAATCGGGTGATGAGCGGATGCAGGAGCCAGCCGTCACGCGGAAAGCGACGCTCGCTGGCACGGGGCGCATTACAGACCAGCCCTTCCGGATGGAAAATCGTACGGGTCCCAATTGCATGCCCTGCACGGGACGGCAGCTGCAGGACGGTCGTGGACGCTGAGTACTGCCAGGGTCTTGCGCCGCAGTGGGACGCGGCCTCACGCGTGCTGGTGCTGGGGTCGATGCCGGGCATTGCATCGCTGCAGGCGGCCCGGTACTACGCGCATCCCCGTAACCGCTTCTGGCCGCTGATGGGCCTGCTGTGCGGCCTCGACCCGGGTGCGCCTTACGAGGCGCGGCTGCGTGCGCTGAACCGGGCCGGCGTGAGCCTGTGGGATGTGATCGGCCAGTGCCGCCGCCGTGGCAGCCTGGACGCCTCGATCGTCCGTGGCAGCGAAGTGCCCAATCCCATCCCGACACTGCTCGCGCGCCTGCCCGGGCTTCAGCTCATTGCCTGCAACGGCGCAGCAGCGCATCGCGCGTTCGATCGCTTCATCGCGGCGGAGCTGGACGCGCCACTGCAGGTTCCCGTGCTGGCGCTGCCGTCCACCAGTCCTGCCAACGCGGCCGCTTCGCTGCCCGCGCTGCAGCGTGCCTGGCAACCGGTTGCTGATGCGCTGCGCGCGGACAGCGGCTGATCGCGGGACGCCGGGCGGCGCGGGCGGGGCCGGGAAGCGGACAATACGCCACCGGCTGGTGCGTGCGACGGGGCCGCCGTTGCAGCGCAAGGTCCCTGCCACAACAGCGTGTCCCGGGACAGTGCGGACTGAAAACGCCAACAACGGTTGGCGAGGGGCCTCCGCTGGCCGCACAATAGAGGATTCCCTACACCAGATTGCCGGAGTTATCCCCATGGCCGAAATCAAGGAAGCCCTCGTCCCCGATATCGGTGACTACAGCGATATCCCGGTAATCGAGGTGCTGGTCGCCGTCGGCGACACGGTCAAGAAGGACCAGGGACTGGTCACGCTGGAAAGCGACAAGGCGACGATGGAAGTCCCGTCCTCGATCGCGGGCGTGGTCAAGGAAATCAAGGTGAAGGTCGGCGACACCCTGTCCGAAGGCAAGGTCGTGGCGCTGATCGAAGCAGCCGAAGGTGACGCGCCGGCCGCCAGGCCTGCCGCCGCAGCGACGGCTGCCCCGGCTCCGGCCAAGGCGGAGGCGCCTGCCCCGGCGGCCGCGAGCGCACCGGTGGCAACCCCGGCAGCACCGGCGTCCAGCGGCGGCGCGGTGGAAGCGCTGGTCCCGGACATCGGTGACTACAGTGACATCCCGGTGATCGAGATCCTCGTCGCCGTGGGCGACACGGTGAAGAAGGACCAGGGCCTGGTCACGCTGGAAAGCGACAAGGCAACGATGGAAGTGCCGTCGTCCGTTGCCGGCGTGGTGAAGGAAATCAAGGTCAAGGTGGGTGACACCCTGTCGCAGGGCAAGGTCGTGGCCGTCATCGAAGCCGAGGGTACGGCCGCCGCGCCCGCACCGACTGCAGCCAATGCGGCTGCGGCGCCTGCTGCGGCCGAGACCGGTACCAAGGTCGAACCGGTCGCCGTGCCGCAGCAGCCGGACAAGCTGGCCCAGCGCGAGATGGCCAGCGCCCCCTCCGCTGGCGCGCCGACCAGTCCGCCGGTGCAGTTCAATGCCGACAGCGTGCTGCCGGCGAAGGTTCCGTACGCGACCCCGGCCGTGCGCGTATTCGCCCGCGAGCTGGGCGTGGACCTGCTGCAGATCAGCGGGTCGGAGAAGGGCGGCCGGATCACCAAGGGTGACGTGCAGAAGTTCGTCAAGTCTGCCCTCACCGGCGGCATGGCAACCGGCGGCGGCGCTGCTGCGGTATCCGGTGGTGGCCTGAACCTGCTGCCCTGGCCGAAGGTCGATTTCAGCAAGTTCGGTGACGTCGAGGTCCAGCCGCTGTCCCGCATCAAGAAGATTTCCGGTGCCAACCTGGCGCGCAACTGGGCCATGATTCCGCACGTCACCCAGTTCGAGCAGGCCGACATCACCGATCTGGAAGCACTGCGCGTTGCCCTCAACAAGGAGAACGAGAAGGCCGGCATCAAGCTGACCATGCTCGCCTTCCTGGTCAAGGCCAGCGCTGCGGCGCTGAAGAAGTTCCCGGAGTTCAATGCGTCGCTGGATGCCAGCGGCGAGA
>ENA-UOXB01001444-UOXB01001444.1-bioreactor-metagenome-genome-assembly--contig:-NODE-1444-length-11245-cov-9.165594_pt1 | contig 11245 bp, 13 predicted proteins | sample MGYA00238158_ERZ761615 | MGnify/ENA primary metagenome ERZ761615 (study PRJEB28904, sample SAMN06267902) | bioreactor metagenome | isolation source: Joint BioEnergy Institute, California, USA... | reverse complement strand
CGCAAGATGCAGGCCTCCAAGGAGGTCTGGGGCAAGATCTTCGGCACCATCAACACCCGCGACAAGTTCCTCGCCCACCGCCGTGAGCTGGCCGAGCACGAATGGGCGCGGCTCAAGGCCAACGACTCGCTGGAGTGCCGTAACTGCCACAACTTCGATTACATGGATTTCACCAAGCAGAGCCCACGCGCCCGGCAGATGCACTCCAGCGCGCTGGCCAACGGTGAAGCCACCTGTATCGACTGCCACAAGGGCATCGCCCACCATCTGCCAGACATGAGCGGCGTGCCAGGCTGGTAATGCGAGATGTGCGCTGCGCAACGCTAACTCAGGGCTCACGACGCCAAGGCGCGGCTCTATTCGTTGCGCAAGCGCTCGAGATGCGCCAGTACGCCTGCTGACGTCTGCTCGCCCACCAGGCGTTCACGCAGTTTGCCGTCGGCATCGACGATGTAGGTCACCGGCAGCACGTCGTTGCGCGGCAGTGCAAAACGCGCTGCCGGGTCCTGCGCCAGCACGGTGAAACGGATATCGAAGCTGTCGGCCGCGCGCTTGAGGTCATCGCCCTGCAACGCGTCGAAATTGACACCGATCACCCGTGCCGACTGATTTTTCAGCTCATCTTCCAGCGCATTGAGCTCGGGGATTTCCGTGCGGCAGGGTGCACACCATTCGGCCCAATAATTGATAACTAGCCACTGGCCATCGAGGCTGTCAGCCGTTACCTTTCGTCCATGCTGATCAGGGCCGAAATCCTCGGCACAAGCCACCAGCAGCAGACCGGCGCAGATTCCCAAAACAGCCTTGCCGACCATCCGGAGCCGTAAGCCCATGTACTCGATCCTCGTCCACTCGGGGTTGATATGACGCTCAATGCACTGCGTCTGGAAGTACCGGATATCCGCGAGGACAACAGCGTATCGCCAGCGGAGATCGCCCAGCGACTCGCGGCCGCCCGTCACCAGGACGCGGAACATGGCCTGCAAGAGGTGCTGGGGCTGCTGTTCACGCTCAATCGCAGCGCTCTGACCTTACTGGAAAGGCAGCGTGCGCTGCAAAGCTTCAGTGACGAGTATCGCCATTACGCCAGCCTCGCCAGTCGCCAGCATCCACCCAGCACGCTGTTCGTGCGCCTGTGCGGTGAACTGGCGATCGGCTTCAAGCGCCTGCTGCTGCAGATTCTGCAAGGCCGCCAGCCATCGCTGCCGCACCTGGCCTGGTGCCTGTACATGGCCCAGCATTTCCTCGCCCAACAGTTGCTGCGCCACTACCAGCTCTATCAGGAGCCACCGGCAGCACTCTGGCGTGACAGCCATTTGCTGTACTGGATCGGCGAACATCAGCAGTGCCTGGACGAACCGGTCGCTGCGGCCTTCGAACCGAAGCCGGCCAGCGACCTGCGTGGGTTGTACCAGCAGATGCTGCTATTGGCCCTGAGCAACCCCTTTCACCTCGATGAAGGCGAATGCCTGACGTTGTTCAGCGCGCTCGCACCGCTGGCCTCGCTGGCCAGGCTGCAATCCTGGGATGAGGAAGACGACGCCGAGGGTCCGCTTGTCGACCTCAGTCAGTCCCAGGCCTGCCTGGGCTTCGAACAGCCAGTGGAAGGCGAGGCAGCCAACCTGCGCCGCTTCGAGCTGGGCGCACTGCTGATCGCACTGCACGAACCGGCGCCGCTGCAAAGCGCTCAGGAGCGCCAGCTTCTCGAGCGCGTACGCCAGCACTGGTTGGGGCGCCAGCAGCGTCGTCACGAACGCGCCGAACTGGACGGCCAATGCAGCCTGGTGATCGGCCTGCCGGCCATTCACGCGCAACTGCTGGACAAGCTGCCACAACGCACCGAAGCACAGTTGCTCGATGCCAGCCCCGGAGGGGCGCGCCTGCTGTGCAACGCCAATGAAGGTGCACAGCTGCAGGTCGGGCAGTTGGTTCTACTGCTTACCAGCGGTACGCCGACTCTGGCTCTGGTGCGTTGGCGTCATCAGGGCAGCAAGGGCCTGCACCTTGGCCTGCGCTACCTGAAGGGGCTGCCGCGACCGGTTTGGCTGCGCCGTGCGCCCAACGCCCAGACCCATCCCGGCGTATTGCAGAGTACGCCTGCACCGGGCAACGGCTGGTACCACGGTCTGTGGCTGCCCAATGGCCAGTTCAGCGTCGACGAGCATCTGTGGTTGCAACTGGCCAACGTACACAACCAGGCAATCGTGCCGCTCCCCGAGAGCAACCTGCAGACATCGGCGGTCACTCGCCATCCATTGCGCCTGGCCTGATACGCGAAACTGCGACCCCAGTCACGCGCTCTGTCTGCCGAGTGCACAGTTTCGCCAACAGGTGGCTGCTTATAATTCCTCGCACTCAAGTCTCACCCTGCCTGGAATTTCACCATGTCCCACGTGCAAGACAAGCTGATTGGCTCCGTGCCCTCGCGCATCGTCGACGTCGCTCGCCTGCTGGTCACGCCCTACGAGGGTCGCGTGGCCGAATACAACATTGCCACCTGGCTGCACTTACCCGGGTTGGCCAACCTGCCGGTATCGCTGCTGGTGAGCTATCGCGACGGCGACAAACGCCGCGAGGTCAATGTCGACCACGGTAAGGTCAACGCTCACGGCAAGATTCTGCTCTCGGGCATCGCCCGCATGCCGGTGCGGCAGAAGATCGAAGACATGCAGGTACGCCTGCGCTCGGCGGTGCCGGCGCAAAGTCTGGTCGTCGAAGAGTTCTTCGTTCAGGCCGTGGAGCTGGCCATTAGCGAGAGCCGCCAGGCCATGGCCTGAACCAGCATGGAAAAGCAAAACCCCGCGCATCGTCGCGGGGTTTTGCTTTTCAGGCGGAAGAAGCTTCCGGGCTACACGGAGGCAATGCACTCGAATCGGCGGCTTCAGGCTGCGGATCTTCGCTGATCGCGTGCTCGAGCAACGACTCCGGCCAGCGGGCAAAGCGCAGCCCGGTGATACGGTTGAGCCGCGTCAGCGCTTCCTCAGGATCGCGTCGATGAAGGTGAACTACCTTATTTTGGCCTGTCATTACTGCATGCGTCCTTAGCGATCCCTGCCTTGTCGGCAGTTCGATAGCAATTGCTCCTGCAATAGCCAGAAGCGTGCCAGCTTCCCGACACTGAATTTATTGACGCTCAGCTCGCTGCCTGGGGCACAGCGCAACAGGACAAGGCCGTTTACTGACGTTTTTTGTCACGTGGTATACCTGCCAACATTGTCAGCTCTTTCCCGGCAACCAATCCGCCAGACTGGCGCCAAATTGCTTCTCTCGCTCCTCCTGCAAACGCTCCAGTCCGTCGCGCAGCGCGGGATACCAGGGCTCATCGAGCTGTGCTGGGAGTTGTGACAGGCTCGGCAACGGCCAGGGGCTGCACTCGAGCAGCTTGTAGACGGGGAAGGTGTGCAAATCCCGGCACAACACCCAGCCACCTCCGCTGGCCTTGCATGCAAGGTGCTCGCGCTCGAGGAAATCCATCACCTGGCCCCATTCATCTTCAGGCAAACGCCAGCCTGCGCGCTGCATATCGCCGTAGTGCAGGGCTTCGCCCTTTTGCTGGCGTTTCAACAAAAGACGCAGCACCACCAGCAGCGTCAATCCTCTGGGAATGGGCTCTCGCCGCCAGTACCTGGGCTGCGAAAGGCCGTACACCAGCTCGGCACCCAACAGCACGATCAACCAGGACAGGTAGATCCACACCAGGAACAGCGGCACCGTGGCGAACGCCCCATAGATCAGGTGATAGCCGGGAAACAGGCGAACGTAGAGGCCGAACAGTGCCTTGGCGATCTCGAACAGGATGGCACTGAACAGGCCACCCAGCAGCGCGTGACGCAACGGTACGCGGGTATTGGGAACTGCCGCATACAGCAGCGTGAAGGCAGCGATACTCGACAACAGCGGCGCGAAGCTCAGCAGCGTCTTGGCGCCGACCACGGCATCCGGCCCGGAAATCAGCGACAGAGAGGCGATATAAGTGCTGACCGCGAACCCAGCGCCGAGCAGCAGAGGCCCAAGGCTGAGAATCGCCCAGTAGAGCAGGAAACTGGACATGCCACGGCGCGGCTGGCGCACCCGCCAGATCACGTTGAAGGTTTTCTCGATGGTCACCAGCATGAGGAAGGCAGTAACGGCCAGCAGGCCCACACCGAACCAGGTCAGTTGCCGCGCCTGCGTGGTGAACTCGCGCAGGTATTCCTGCACCGTCTCGCCGGTGGACGGTACGAAGTTGTGGAAGATGAAGCCCTGGATCTCCTCGCCGACGCCCTGGAAAGCCGGAATCGCCGAAAGCATGGCGAAGGTCACGGTCATCATCGGCACCACGGCGAACAGCGTCGTGTAGGTCAACGCCGCGGCGTTGCCCGCGCCACGGTTCTCCACGAAGCGCTGGTAAAGGCTCAGCCAGAATCCCAGCCAATCCTTGAGACGAACCTGCATGACCTCTCCTTAGTCTCCAAACCTAAACAGACAGTACGCCGCGTGAAAAGGTCGCACGAAGCAACCTATCGGTTCGCGTGCATCCGCGCATCAGGCGGTTAGAATAGCCGCCACTTCAAGCCGGATGCGAGCCACCATGACCGACCTGACCCTCTACCACAACCCGCGCTGCTCCAAATCCCGCGGAGCTCTGGAACTGCTCGAAGCCCGCGGCCTGCAACCGAACGTAGTGCGCTATCTGGAAACGCCCCCCAGCGCCAGCGAACTCGAGAGCCTGCTGGGCAAGCTGGGCATCCCCGCCCGCGACCTGCTGCGCAGCGGTGAGGACGAGTACAAGACACTGGGCCTGAGCGATACCAGCCTGAGCGAAGCGCAACTGATCGACGCCATGGTCAAGCATCCCAAACTGATCGAGCGCCCGATCCTGATCGCTGGCGACAAGGCCGTGGTCGGTCGCCCACCGGAGAAGGTCCTGGAGCTGCTGGCATGAGTACACCTTACATTCTGGTGCTCTACTACAGCCGCCACGGCGCCACTGCGCAGATGGCCAGGCAAATTGCCCGCGGCGTCGAGATGGCGGGCCTCGAGGCACGCCTGCGCACGGTGCCGGCAGTCTCCAATGAATGCGAGGCCGTAGCACCTAGCGTGCCCGAAGACGGCGCCATGTACGCCACCCTGGACGATCTGAAGAACTGCTCGGGCCTGGCACTGGGCAGCCCAACCCGCTTCGGCAACATGGCCGCGCCGCTCAAGTACTTCCTAGACGGCACCAGCAACCTGTGGCTCACCGGCGAGTTGGTTGGCAAGCCGGCTGGCGTGTTCACCTCCACCGCCAGCCTGCATGGCGGTCAGGAAACCACCCTGCTATCGATGATGCTGCCACTGCTGCACCACGGCATGCTGCTCTGTGGCCTGCCCTACAGTGAATCGGCGCTGCTCGAAACTCGCGGCGGCGGCACGCCCTATGGCCCCAGCCACCATGCTGGCGGCGACGGCAAGCGCGCGCTGGACGAACATGAAGTCGCCCTGTGCCGCGCACTGGGCCAACGCCTGGCGCAGATCGCCGGCAAACTGGAGCATTGATCGTGGCCCGAGCCAAGAAACCCCTGCCAAGCCTCGAATGGCTGGAGCCGCGGGTAAAACTCAGCCGAGCGCTGAGCCTGTTCAGCTTCATCGCCCTGCTGACGCTGCTGCTGGTATGGAACCTGGCCTTCGCCGACCTGCACGGTGCCCGCGTCGGTGTGGTACTGGCCATCCAGTTGCTGCCGCTGGCCCTGCTGGCCCCTGGCATCGCCATGGGCAATGCCCGTGCTCACGCCTGGGCCTGCTTCGTGGTCAACATCTACTTCATTCAGGGCGTACTCGCCGCGATTGATCCAGCGCGCGCGCTGTTCGGTGCCCTGGAGGCGGTCATCAGCTTCGGCCTGTTCTGCTGCGCCCTGCTCTATACCCGCTGGCGCTTTCAGTACGACCGCAAGAAGGCCGGGGAAGCTTGATGCGCCTGGTGCTGCTGCCTGGCCTCAATGGCAGCAGTGCTCTCTTCGCCCCCCTGCTCGCCGAGCTTGGGGATATCGAATGCCAGGCCATCGACCTACCGGAGCACGGGCCGCAGGATTATGACGCCCTGGCGCAAAAGATGGCCGAGCGACTGGGCAATGCGCCCTTCGTGCTGCTGGGTGAGTCCTTTTCCGGCCCCATTGCTTATCGGCTCGCCATGCGCAAGCCACCTGGACTGCGGGGCATGGTCTTCGCCGCCTCGTTTTTGACAGCCCCTAGTGCCGCCCTGCCTCTGCTGAAGTGCCTGCCCATATCCTTGCGACTCGCTACCCAGCCGTGGCTGCTACGCGCAATGTGCCTTGGCCAGAACGCGAGCGATCGGATCCTGCGCCTGATACAGGAGGAAATCCGTGGTCTGGACAAGGCACTGATACACGCTCGCCTGCATACGCTGGCGACGCTGCGAGCACCGCAACAGCGGCTCGACCTGCCCGCGCTGCATCTATGGCCGCAGCAGGATCGCCTGGTTGCACACAAGGTAGCCAGGCAACTGGCGCATGCGTGCAGCGATATTCGTCAATTATGTCTGGAAGGACCGCACTTCATTCTGCAGACGCAACCACGGCGTTGCGCTCAGGCGATTCGCGGCTTCATGCAAGAATTGGAAAACCGGCGCGTCACCAGCCCAGCGTTTCCTTGAGAAAGGGAATGGTCAGCTTGCGCTGCGCCTGCAGCGACGCCTGATCGAGACGCTCCAGCAAGTCGAACAGCGCGCTCATGCTGCGCTCGCCGCGGGTGAGAATGAAACGACCCACTTCGTCGCCCATCTGCAACCCCCGACGCGAGGCGCGCAACTGCAGGGCGCGCAGCTTGTCCTCGTCGGACAGCTCGTGCAGTTGGAAAACCAGAGCCAGGGTCAGCCGCGACTTCAGGTCGGGCAATTGAATCGGCAATTCGCGCGGTGACATGGTGCCGGCCAGCAGCAAGCGCCGACCGCTGTCGCGCAAGCGGTTGAACAGGTGAAACAGGCCCTCTTCCCAGTCACTGCGCCCCGCCACAGCGTCGAGGTCGTCAAGGCAGACCAGTTCGCACAGCTCGAGGTTGTCGAGCAGCTCCGGGCCATGCTGCACCACCTCACCGAGCGGCAGATAGACCACTGCTTCGCCACGCTGCTCGAAACGCAGGCAAGCCGCCTGCAGCAGATGGCTGCGCCCGACACCTTCGGCACCCCACAGGTAGATCAGGCTTTCCGTCCAGCCTGCATCGGCTTCGCACAGACGCTCGACATAGCCTAGCGCCGCGGCATTGGCGCCGGGGTAGTAGTTGGCGAAGGTGGCGTCATCGCGCAGACGCACCCCCAGAGGCAGCTGGATAGGTTTCATGCAGTGCTCGGCGGCTCATCGGAACCGCAGTGGGACTCTCCGTAAAGGCGAGGCAGTTTATATCCTTCCCCGCAGGGTGTCACTGACGCACTATCCTTGTAATTCAATGCGTTATCGCCGCTTCAGATAATGGAGCAGGCATCAGGGGTGCTGCTCCATCGATCCGGGTCCGTTAGTGTTCAGCGGATGGCCGTATCTACCGCAAAAACCTCCGGTGAACGATAACGGCGGATCACCTCAGGCAAGGTCTCCCCGCTGCCGGTCTTGCGGATCAGCCAGTAGTTGATCGCCGCCATGTCGGTAAGGAACTCCTTGCAACGCTTGCGTGCCTCGGCGATCGCCTCGTAGGAAAGCCACAGAACCTGCGTCTCCATGCGCGCAGGGTTGTGGTAGAAGCTACGGATCACATTGACATGAACGCTCTGGAGCAGTTCTTCATTACCGGCGAAGCTGCCCTGCTCGATACGGGTCCAATACAAATCCTCTGAACCATCAGGGATGAAGCTGTCTACCCAACGGCGATAATCCGGATCGATGATGATCGACGTCACCATCTTGTGCAGCTGTTCCTGATCCGCATCCTCGAACGGATTGGACTTGCAGAAGGCGGCAAGTGCGCGAACCTCCTTCAACAACGATTCGAAGCCGCCACCTATGCGGTTGTAACCTTCCATCAGCTCATTCAGGCTGCTGCGAAACTCGGTGATCTGCGCACTGCCGCCCTCGATGCTGTCGAGCAAGGGGTAGATCTGGTAGTTGTAGGCACAGATGGAATTGATGAAATCCCCCATGGCCCTCTTGGTGCTCGACATGGACTCGAGCAACTCGGCGGAACGTTCGGGATTGAGCCTGAGACTCTCCTCCAGTCGCTCCAGCCCCGCGCCAACCGAGTTCTGCAGGGGGGCGGCGCGTTCGACGATCTCCTTCACGTAAATGCCCGACAACTCGCCCAGCGCAGACTGAAACTCATCGACAGTCACTGCACGAACGGATTCGTCCAATTGACGGCGCTTGGTCTCTCGGGCTTTCAGCCGCTGGTTCACCATGAAGGTGATCGCCGAAGCCAAAATCGCCAGGCTCGTGGCCACATCCACTCCAAGCTGGACAGTCGAAAACTCCATGTTTGCTCCCTAGCAATTCAGTTTTCACAAAGGCAGCTACTTTTCAAAGCAGCCGTACACACCGATTCAAAGCTTGTACAGCATGATATCGCCAACCGTTTGTAGCGAAATCAATCGACAGGCGGCGAACCGCCGTACAGCCCCGAAAGCCTGTACAGATCATGCGCATGGCGCAGCAACACCATGATCACCGCAGCAACCGGCAAGGCCAGCAGCACACCGGTAAAGCCAAACAGCTGGCCGCCCGCAAGGATGGCGAAGATCACCGCGACCGGATGCAGGCCGATACGGTCGCCCACCAGCATGGGCGTGAGGACCATGCCTTCGAGCAATTGACCGATCATGAACACCACGGCAATGCCGATCAGCGGATAGGGCTCCAGGCCGAACTGGAACAACGCCGCACTCAGCGCTGCACCGATACCGACGATGAAGCCCATATAAGGCACGATGCTCGCGAGGCCGGCCAGCACACCGATCAACAGGCCGAGCTCCAGCCCGACCAGCATCAGACCGACTGAATAGATCACGCTCAAGGCCAGCATCACCAGCAACTGGCCGCGCAGGAAAGCGCCAAGCACCTCATGGCATTCGCCCGCCAGCTTGACAACCAGCCCCTCGCGTTGCCGCGGCAGCAACCCTCGCACACGCTCGACCAGTACGTCCCAGTCACGCATCAGGTAGAAGCTCACCACCGGGATCAACAACAAATTGCCCAGCCAGGCCAGTAGTGCCAGCCCCGAGGACGTGGCCTGAGCCAGCACCACCTTGAGCACGTCGGTGGTCTTGCCGATGTTGTCGGCGAATACCTGCTTGAGCTGATCGAGCTGCAGCACATCATCCTGCAACCCGAGGTGCGATTGCGACCAGGGTAAGGCGGTGCCTTGCAGCCAGTCGAGCATCTCCGGGGCCAGTTGATACAGGCGCACCAATTGCCGCCCCAGCATGGGCACCAGCACCAGCAGGAGAATCAGCAACAGCAATGCGAACAGGGCGAACACCACGACCACGCCGCCGGTACGCGACAGGCGATGCCGTTCGAGGCGGTCGACCAGAGGATCGCCCAGATAGGCCAGCAGGATGCCCACCAGGAAGGGGGAAAGAATCGGGTGCAGCAGATACAGGAGCCAGCCAAGCAGAAACAGCCCAGCCATCCATAGCCAGCGGGTGGAATCGGTCATGCTCGCGTCCTCGATGCGAAACGGCGCCCACAAGGCGCCGTGAAACAGGGCTGTTTTTTGTGGCGAAAACTCTACCAGCGAAAGCGCAGCTGATCGGTGCGCGGCTTCACCTGAGGCGCCTCATCTGCGGGACTCTCCTGCGGGCTCTGCACCGGCTCGGCGGCATCGAGCGGCTCGCTGACTTCCTGCAGCTGGGCCAATGCCAGCTGCGCGCGCAGTTGCTCCGGGCTGGCGCTGACCTGATAAACCAGGCGCTGCCCGTCGATTTCCTGCAAACGCGCGGCGAACGGCTCGAGGAGGCGCTCCAGTGCCGCGAAACGGCCCAGATCAGCACCTTCGACCACCAGCGTCAGGCTTTGCGCCGCACCGGGTTTGACGACAAAACGCGGGGCCAGACGCTCGGCCACCGCCAGCATCACCGCATCGGCCAACGCAGCCTGATCAGCGGCCTCAGCCTTACCCTGCTCACGTTCGTCTCCCAGCCACAGGCGCCAGGTAGCCTGCCAGTTGCCGCCGTTTTCAGTTGCCCGCACCGCCAACAGCGCGTCGGCGCCATAACGTTCGGACGCTTCGCGCAGCGCTTTTGGGTCATTGGCCAACAAGCTATCGGCACTGCCCAGCGCCTGCTCGCTAAGGTCCGCCAGCGGCAAACGCAGTGGTAGACCACGATGTTGCGCGGCATCGCGCAGCAACGCCGATGCGCTCTGGCTCTCGCCAACCAGCTGGCTGCCCTCCGGCGCCTCGTTGAGCCACCAGGCCAGGATCGCCGGACGATTGGCGCCCCACAAGGCCAGGCCAGCCTGGCGCAGCTGACGCTCGGTACTGCCCGGATCGAACTCGACCAGCAGCGCATCGCCCTCGTAAACGTATTGGCTGACGATTTGCTGCGGGTCCTTGCGCAACCCTTCCAGGCCGGGGTTCTGCAACGCCTTGGCATCGCCGGTCAGGCGCAGCACCAGGGTCTGCAGCGCTTTCTGCATCGCCGCGTCACGGCTTTCCGGTTGCTGATCCGCTACAGGTTCACGCACCTGATACAAACCGGCAACCGGCGCGGCCAATGCCGGCAGGCTCAGGAGCGACAGACAGAAGAACATCAGGCGGACAGACAAACGCATGGGGCGGGCTCTCGCGAAGGGATGGCGGCGTGCGCAAAGGCCTATACCTTAAACAGCCGCCTCTGCCCCGGCAACAAGAGCCAGTGCCTGCGACGAAGCGCATGCACGCGAGTGGCCGCTACCGGGCAAGCCTGATAAAATCGCGCGCCTTCGCCAGCCGGTACGCACGCCGGGCTCCTTGGATGAGCCTGCGTCACGTCGGCGCCTACACGAACTCCCCATCCAAAGGCCCGGATCTATGAGCAAGCAACCCTCCATCAGCTACAAGGACGCAGGCGTCGACATCGATGCCGGTGAAGCCCTGGTCGAGCGCATCAAAGGCGTGGCCAAGCGCACTGCCCGTCCGGAAGTCATGGGTGGCCTGGGTGGCTTTGGCGCCCTGTGCGAGATCCCGGCCGGTTACAAGCAACCGGTTCTGGTCTCCGGCACCGACGGCGTCGGCACCAAGCTGCGCCTGGCGCTGAACCTGAACAAGCACGACAGCATCGGCCAGGACCTGGTCGCCATGTGCGTCA
>ENA-UOXB01001441-UOXB01001441.1-bioreactor-metagenome-genome-assembly--contig:-NODE-1441-length-11253-cov-11.340239_pt1 | contig 11253 bp, 11 predicted proteins | sample MGYA00238158_ERZ761615 | MGnify/ENA primary metagenome ERZ761615 (study PRJEB28904, sample SAMN06267902) | bioreactor metagenome | isolation source: Joint BioEnergy Institute, California, USA... | reverse complement strand
CCCATGACAGCACCCTTTCCCGTCTGAATATCCCGCGCCTGTTACGCGCCCCGCGCGGCCAAGTCCAGCCTTGGCCCGGCCCGCGCCCGACCCGCGCCCGGAGATTGCACCCACCCCCCATGCGCGCTAGGGATTGTGCCAAAGAATGCAGGGACGGACATGACCAGAATCGACGACAGGTTTGCGGCGCTCAAGGCCCAGGGCAAGAAGGCCTTCGTGGCCTACATGATGGCATCCGACCCCGACGATGCGACCGCGCTGCAGATCATGCGCGGCCTGCCCGACGCGGGGGTGGACATCATCGAACTGGGCATGCCCTTCACCGACCCGATGGCCGATGGCAGCACGATCCAGGCGGCAGGCCAGCGCGCCCTGGCCCAGGGCGGCAGCGTCAGCCGCACGCTGGACATCGTGCGCGAATTCCGGCGCGACGACACCACGACGCCCATCGTGCTGATGGGCTATTACAACCCGATCTATGCCCGAAAGGGCGGCGTGACCCAGTTCCTGACCGATGCGGTCGAGGCGGGGATCGACGGCCTGATCGTCGTCGACCTGCCCCCCGAGGAGGATTCCGAACTCTGCGTGCCCGCCACGGCCGCGGGGCTGAACTTCATCCGCCTGGCGACGCCGACGACCGACGACCGCCGCCTGCCTGCGGTGGTCAGGAACATCACGGGCTTCGTCTATTACGTCAGCGTCACGGGGATCACCGGCGCGGCCGCAGCCAATGCCGCCGACGTCGCCCCCGAGGTCGCGCGCATCCGCGCCGCCGCCGGCCTGCCGGTGGTCGTGGGCTTTGGCATCTCGACCCCCGAGGCCGCCGAGGCGATCGCATCCGTCGCCGACGGCTGCGTCGTCGGCAGCGCCATCGTCAAGCAGATCGGCGAGGGGCGCCCCGTCCCGGAAATCCTGGCCTTCGTCCGCGACCTGGCCGCGGGCGCCCATCGCGGGTGAGCCTGGCCTTCGATCACGTGGCCATCGCCGCCCGCACCCTGGACGAAGGGGCCGCGTGGCTGGCCGGTCACGGCCTGACGCTGGAACCGGGCGGGCGCCATCCGGGCATGGGCACGCACAACCGCCTGATGTCGCTTGGGCCGGGGGAATACCTGGAACTGATCGCGCCCGATCCGGAGGCCGATGTCCGGCCCTGCTGGTTCGGGCTGGATGGGTTCGACGGCCCGCCGCGGGTGGCGGGCTGGGTGATGCGCGCGACGCCGCTGCGCGCACCCGCCGGCACGCGCGTCGTGCAGGCCCGGCGCGGCGACCTGTCCTGGCAGATCACCCTGCCGCTGGCCGGCCAGATGCCGCGCGACGGGGCGCAGCCCATGCTGATCGACTGGGGTGACGGGCCGCACCCGTCCGACCGCCTGCCCGATCGCGGGGTGCGCCTGACGCGGCTGACCCTGCCGCTGGACCGGCTTGAGCTGGACGACCGTCGGTTGATGCTGACCGGGGCGGGTACGCCCCTGACCGCGACCCTGGCAACCCCGGACGGAGAGGTGACGCTGTGATCCTGCGCGACGCGACCGCCGCCGATGTGCCCGCCATCGCGGCCATCTGGAACCCCATCGTCCGCGACACCGCCATCACCTTCTGGCCCGATGAGCGCAGCCATGACCAGATCGCGGCCCTGATCGCAGAGCGGCAGGCGGCCGGACAGGCCTTCATCGTGGCGGCCGATGGCGACCGGCTTCTGGGCTTTTCCACCTATTCCCAGTTTCGCGGCGGTGCGGGCTATGCGCGCAGCATGGAACACACGATCCACGCGGCTCCGGATGCGCGGGGACGCGGGGTCGGCCGGGCCATGCTGACCGCCGTTCAGGACCACGCCCGCCAGCGCGGCCACCGCATCCTGATCGGCGGGATCACCGGGTCGAACGACGGCTCGATCGCCTTCCACCGGGCCATGGGCTATGCCGAATGGGGCCGCATCCCGGCGGCGGGATGGAAATTCGGGCAGTTTCACGACCTTGTGCTGATGGGGCGCGATCTTTCGGCCTAGCATGCCGCCACGGCGGCAATGCGCCCCTATCGCTTGGCCGGTTTCGGCGCTAACCTTGGGGCATGGATTGCTGCACCACCCCCGAGACTTGCACGGGCCCCTGCCCTGACCTGCCAAGGCCCCGCAGCTTCTGGCAGCGGATGGCCGACCGCATCACCGTGTTCCTGTGGACGAATCGTCCGGCGACGCCGCCGGAACGGTCGGTCGCCTTCACCATTGCGGTGATCGCGCTTGGGGCAAAGCTGGCCAAGGTCGACGGCACCGTCGAACGCTCCGAGGTCGCGGCCTTTCGCCGGGTGTTCATCATCCCCCGGTCCGAGGAGAAGAACGCTGCCCGCGTCTTCGATCTGGCCCGCAAGGACGTGGCCGGGTTCGATGCCTGGGCGCGCAAGATGGCGTCGATGTTCCAGCCCGGCGATCCGGTCCTTCTGGACGTGATGGAGGGGCTGTTCGTCATCGCCGTGGCCGACGGTGCGCTGCAGCCCGCCGAGATCGCGTTCCTGGACGAGGTCGGTCGCATCTTCGGGCTGGCGCCCGCGCAGATCGCCGCGATCCGGCGGCGGCATGACAAGGGCGCCGGCTGCCCGCCCTGCGAGGTTCTGGGCGTCGCCCCCGACACCCCCCTGCCCGAGGTCAAGCGCCGCTGGCGCCAGCTGCTGCGCGAGAACCACCCCGACCACGCCATCGGCCGCGGCCTGCCCCCCGAAGCCATCCGCCTGGCCGAGGCCCGCACCCGTCGCCTGAACGAGGCCTGGGACAGCTATCGCAACCTCTATCGCGGCAATCTGCAGGCCGGGGCCGCCTGAACCTTGCGCGGCGGGCCGGCACTGCCCATCTCATGGCCCATGACACGCATCCTGACCCCCGCCGCCCTGTGCCTTGCCCTGATGTCCGCCCCCGCCTTTGCGCAGGAGGCGCCGGAGGAACCGGGGTTCCTGGAACGCGGCCTGGGCGCGATCATGGGGCAGTTGTGGGGCGAGGAGGAGCCCGGCGCCACGTCGCCCCTGGCCCAGGACCTGGCCGGCGCTCTGCGCCAGATGGGCCCCGTCCTGCAGGATCTGGCGGCGCAGGTCGACGACATCCGCAACTATCAGGCGCCGGAACGTCTGCCCAACGGCGACATCCTGATCCGACGCCGTGAGGACGCGCCCGCGCCGCCCCCCTTGGGCGACACGCTGCGCCCCGACGAAGACCCCGCCCCGGACCAGCCGCAGATCGCGCTTTAGCGGTTCGCGTCGGCGATCAGCGCGCGGTGGTCGCGGGCCTTGGCCACGACCTCCTCGAACCGGGTGATGCCCTTGGCCTCCAGCGCGGGGATCAGCGCCAGATAGGCCTGCGCGGTGGCGATGGTGTCGCCCATCGCGGTGTGCCGGGCTTCGGGCGGGATGGCGATGCCAAGACGCTCGGTCAGTGCATCCAGCGTATGGACCTCCGACTGGCCCCAGACCATCGCCGACAGCAGCACCGTGTCCAGCACCCGGTTGTCGAACCGCGTGCCGGTCTGCGCCTCGGCGCGCCGCAGAAAGCCCATGTCGAAGGGCGCGTTATGCGCGATCAGCACGCTGTCGTCGCAGAAATGCCGGAACGCCGTCAGCGCCGCGGTCAGATCCGGGGCGTCGGCCACCATTGCGTCGGTGATGTGATGGATCGCGGTCGAGGCCGGGGGAATGGGACAGCCGGGGTTCACCAGCGTCTCGAACCGTTCCCCGGTCAGGCGGCCGCGCGCCAGGCGCAGACCGGCGATCTGGACGATCCGGTCGCGATCGGTCAGCCCCGTGGTCTCGGTGTCGAAGACCACGCAGGTCAGGTCCGCCAGCCGCGACGACGCCGCCCCCCGCGTCGCCAAGGCGAAATCATAGGTCACGCCCGATCCGTCCGCGACGCCCTGCGCCAAGGCCAGCGGCATGACCAGCCGCGCCCTTGCGCCGTCGGTTTCCGGCCAGATGCCGGTGCCGTGGCGGGCCAATATCTCCGCCCCCGTCACATCGGGCTGGCCGGGATCGGGGGCGGCGGTCAGCCAACCCTCCAGCAGGTCGATAGGCACCGGCGACCCGCGCCAATCCAGCACCAGCCGCATCTGGTCGTCAGGGTCCGGCCGGACCGACAGCACCGGGGTGTGCCCCAAGGCGCGCAGCCGGGCATCCAGCAGCAGCAGCAGCGCGTTCAGGCTGGCCGCCTCTGCACGGAACGCCAGCGGCGGCAGATCCGCGGCCTCCAGCCCCGCGGCCAGTTCCGTCAGCGCAGCCACCGTGCCGGGCGCATCGCTGGCCATGATCCGGGACAGGCTGCGTGTGGCGTTGGCCAAGCCCTGTCCTTCGGCGCGGATCGCCTGAGCCAACGCGGGCGGGATCGGCCCGTCCAGCGCGTCCAGCATCGGAACCAAGGTCGACGCATGGCGGCGCAGCGCCTCCAGCATGTCGCGGGGTGCGGGGCGCTGGACCGCGCCATCGCGCAGGATCAGCAGCAGCCCGTCGTCGATCGCGCGCAACCGACCCGACAGGCGGACACCACCGACCGTCAGGCAGGTCAGGTCCGTCGCGGCGGCCCCCGCCGACAGCCGCATCTGTGCCGCCCGCAACGCGCCCGACGTCAAAAGCGTGTCCAGCGCACGGTCCAACGCCAGTCCCGGCAGCAGCCGCGCCGCGCTGGCGTTATAGAAGACCACCCGCCCCCGTGCGTCGGCCATGACCGCGCCCGCGCCGAAATCGGCCAGGATCGCCTCCAGGCTGGCCTTTTCGCGCAGGGTTTCGGCGGCGTGATCCTGCAGCGCCTGCGCCAGCGCCTGATCGGACCGTTCGCGCGCCAGGGCCGCGTCCCGGGCGGCCGGGCCCAGATCGGCAAGGTGACGGGCCTGCGCCAGGTCGGGAACGCGCCCGGTCCGCAACGCCCCGGCCAGCGATTCCAGCGGCCGGGCCAGGTGCCGGTCGAACAGGAACCACAGCGCGGTCATCAGCCCCAGCAGGCCAAGGCCCGCGATCATCGCGGCCTGGATCACCGCATCCTGCCCGCCCTGCACCACCCGCCACAGCGCCAACCCCGCCAGGACCAGCGCCGCGACCAGCGCGGCCAGGAACAGCATCAGGATGCGCCGGCGCATCAGGACAGCAGGCGGGCCATCTCGGCACGCAACTCGGCCAGTTCGAAGGGCTTTGCGATAAAGCCGTCGGCGCCAAGCGCCAGCCCCTTGCGCCGTTCGACCACGGAACCGCGCGCAGTCATCATCAGCACCCGCACCCCCGCCAGGTCGGGATCGGCGCGCACGTCCTGGACGATCTGATACCCCGATACCTCGGGCAGCATCACGTCCAGCAGGACCAGGTCCGGCCGCGTCTGGCGGATGCGGTCCACGGCGCCGCGTCCGGTGGCGATGCGGTCATGGCGATGGCCGTCGCGGGTCAGCAGGAAATCCAGCGCGGTGGCGATGTTGTCCTCATCCTCGATGACCAGGATGTCAGCCATTGGTCCCTCCATCCGGGCAGACGGTGGCAAAGGCCGCATCATCGCCCGCGGGCATCCAGTCGGCGCGTCCCGGACGGATCCGCGCGCCCGCGCAGTCGAAGTCCTGCGGCACGATCACGGTCTGGCCGCGGCGCTCCACCAGCATGATCGGCGCACGGCGCGTGCCGTCCGCGCCCTGCGTGATCTGCGCGGGGTCCAGCGCGGCAAACCGCGTCTCGACCGGGAACAGATAGGTCCAGGGCGCCCAGGGCTGGCTGTCATGCCCCACGACCAGTACCTGCGAACCGGCAGGCAGGCTGGCCTGCGCGCGGTCGAACCACGCATAGTCGTTCCACACCGAATAGGCGACCATCGACAGCCCGATGCCCGCCGGCAGCAGCCAGGCGGCGGGCGACAGGCCCAGCTTGCGCGCCAGATGCATCCCGGCATACAGCACCGCCGCCGCCCCGACCGCCGCGGCGATCACCCCGATCAGATCGCTTCCGATCCCTGTCATCCCAGCATCCCCTTGCCATGTCCCACCGCCGACTGCATTCCGCGCACGACGACGAAGGCGTCGCGCAGGTGGCTGCGTTCGAAATCCGACAGATCCGCCGGTGAGAGGTAATTGTCGGGCCTGCGCCCCGCCCTGACCAGATGCGCCTGATTCTCAAGCCGCACGGTCTGGATCATGTCATAGGCCGCGATCAGGTCGCGCCCGCCCGTGGCCGAGATCACGCCCCGCGCCTCGGCCTCCTCCAGCCGGGCACGTGTGTTGACCGCGCCGATGCGCCCCTGCAGGGCATAGACCCGCGCCAGGTCGGTCACCGGGACCACGCCATTGTGCTTCATGTCGATATGGTGGCGATGCTCTCCGGTCCGGATCGTGGCAAAGCCGCCGATCAGGCCAAGCGGAGGCCGATGTTTCAGTGAATTTCCAACCATATGCGCGATGAAAATCGAATTCTTCGAGGCCGCGTCCAGGGTCCCGTCCTGCAGGTCGCCCAGCAACGCGCCGTCGCCGCCGATGGCGCGCAGGTCGAACATGACCGAGGCCAGCATCTGCGCCTCGGGGCTGGGATGGGTGATCCAGTCGCGGAAATAGCCCTGCCAGACGTCCAGCGGCTGACACCAGCGCGGGTTGGTCGCCATCATGTCGCCCGGGCAATGCACATAGCCGCAGGCATGCAGCCCGTCGCTGACCCGCCGCGCCAAGGTGGTGAACCACGGGTCCTTCGGATCGGCGCCGGGCGCCAGGATCAGGCAGTTGTCCTGATCGCTGGTGCCGGTCTGTTCCTGGCGGCCCTGGCTGCCGCAGGCGGCCCAGCACCAGGCGGCGGGCGCAGGCCCAAGGTCGGCGGCCGTCAGGTCCAGCAGGCGGCGCGTGACCGCGTCGGCGATGTCGGTGATCATGCGAGTGATGATCTCGTGCCGCTGGCGGGCCTGAACCAGCTGCGTCAGCAGTTCGGGAATGCGGGCCGTGATGGCGGCCATCTGTGCGGTGTCGCGCGCCTTGGCGACCTGCCGGATCAGCCCCGCGGCGGAAATCGCCTGGACCCGCGTCAGGTCGGTCTGGCTGATCATGCCGACGAAACGGCCGTCATCGACCACCGGCAGATGCCCGATGCGCCGTTCCAGCATGATGTTCAGCACGTCATAGCCCAAGGCCGTGGGGGCCAAGGTCACCGGGTCGGGCGTCATCACGGCGCTGACCGGCTGACGCATGTCACGCCCTTCGGCCACCACGCGGTTCGACATGTCGCGGATGGTGACCAGCCCGATCAGGCGGCCGCCTTGGGTGATGCCCAAGCTGCTGACGCGGGCGTCGCGCATCTGCCGGGCGGCCTCGATGATCGGGGTTTCGGGGGCGCAGCTGACCGGTTTGCCCGACAGCAGTTCCCCCACCTTGAGCCGGGCCAGGTCGCCCCCGCGGTCGGAGGGCCCCCTTCCCCGGTCGAAGAACCGGGCGACCGCGCGATGGTCGGCGATCAGGCGCGTCACCTCTGCCCGGGGCAACATCAGGATCACCGCCGGCCGGTCCATGACCCGCGCCGACGTGACCGCCACCCCGTCGCGCAGCAGGCCGCGTTCGCCGAAGGAATTGCGTGGTCCCAGCTGGGATACGCTGTCGCCGTTGCGGTCGGTGACCGCGACCTGGCCGCTTTCGATCAGGTACAGGCCCGGCAGGCGGTCTCCGAACTGATAGATCAGGTCGCCGGGGGCGAATGTCCTGCGGCTGAAGGAGGTGGCGACGCGCGCCAGCTCGTCCCGCTTCAGGCTGTCATAGGGATGCACGGTGGCGATGAAATCGACAATGCTGTCGGGCATCCGGGGTGACCTTGTGGGAAGGAGGGTGCCGCGCCCCCGGTCGGGGACGCGGCAGGATGATCAGTGCGCGACGGCACCGCCCGCACCGCGCGGGACACGGATCGATTCGACCAGTTCCTGCACATGGGCGGGGGGACGCTTGCTGACGGCCGAGACGCCGAAGGCGACCGCAAAGTTGATCACCGCGCCCACGGTGCCGAAGGATGCCGGCGAGATGCCGAACAGCCAGGCGTCGGGCGTGTCGGGGAACATGTTGGTGCCCGCGATGAAGAACCAGCCCTTGTAGGCGAAGATGTAGAGGATCGTGGACAGCATGCCCGCGATCATGCCGGCGATCGCGCCTTCCTTGCCGACACGCTTGGAGAAGATCCCCATCATCAGCACCGGGAAGATCGAGCTGGCGGCAAGGCCGAAGGCCAGCGCCACGGTCTGCGCCGCAAAGCCCGGCGGGTTCAGACCCAGCAGCGTCGCCACCAGGATGGACGCCGCCATCGAGACGCGGGCGGCCATCAGTTCGCCCTTTTCGCTGATGTTCGGGCGCAGCGTGCCCTTGATCAGGTCGTGGGACACGGCGCCCGAGATCGCCAGCAGCAGACCCGCCGCGGTCGACAGGGCGGCGGCCAGGCCGCCGGCGGCGACGATGGCGATGACCCAGCCCGGCAGGTTGGCGATTTCGGGGTTGGCCAGCACCATGATGTCGTTGTTCACGGTGGTCAGCTCGTTCCCGACCCAGTTCTGCTCGGCCGCGGGGGCGCCCGGCAGGGCGGCATGGGTCTCGGCCAGGCGGGCGTCATAGGCGGCCTGGGCCGCGTCGATCGCCGCCTGGTCGCCGCTGGTGCGGGCCGCGGCCAGCGCGGTCGCCTGTGCGGCGGCTCCGTCGTTGTAGTACTGGATCAGGCCGTCGCCGTTCTTGTCCTCCCAGTTCAGCAGGCCGGTGGTCTGCCAGTTGCGCATCCAGGCCAGGTCCTCGCTGGTCTCGATGTCGGCCAGCGACACGGCGGGCTGGCTGAAGGTCTCGCCCTGCGCGGCGCCCGGCCACATGGTCGCGGTCAGGTTGAAGCGCGCCATCGAACCCACCGCCGGAGCGACGGTATAGAGCAGCGCGATGAAGACCAGCGCCCAGCCTGCCGACTTGCGGGCATCGGACACCTTGGGCACGGTGAAGAAGCGGATGATCACGTGCGGCAGACCCGCGGTGCCGATCATCAGCGCCATCGTGAACAGGACCATGTCCAGGGTCGAGTTGTGGTGTTCGGTATAGGCGCGGAAGCCCAGGTCGGTCACCAGACCGTCCAGCTGCGCCAGGAACGCCACGCCCGATCCCTCATGCGTGCCGAACAGGCCCAGGGGCGGCAGGAAGTTGCCCGTCAGCTGCAGCGAGATGAACACCGCCGGGATCGTGTAGGCGATGATCAGCACGACATACTGCGCGACCTGCGTGTAGGTGATGCCCTTCATGCCGCCAAGAACGGCATAGCAGAACACCAGCGCCGCGCCGATCCACAGGCCGGTCGCGTTCGACACCTCGAGATAGCGCGAGAAGGTGACGCCCACGCCGGTCATCTGGCCGATCACGTAGGTGATCGAGACGATCAGCAGGCAGATCACGCCGATGATCCGCGCGGTGCGCGAATAGAAGCGGTCGCCGATGAATTCCGGCACGGTGAACTTGCCGAACTTGCGCAGATAGGGCGCCAGCAGCAGGGCCAGCAGCACGTAACCGCCCGTCCAGCCCATCAGGTAGGTCGAGTTGTCATAGCCCGTGAAGGCGATCAGGCCCGCCATCGAGATGAAGGACGCGGCCGACATCCAGTCGGCAGCCGTCGCCATGCCGTTCATGACCGGTCCGACGCCGCGGTTGGCGGCATAGAATTCGGCCGTGGATTTCGCCCGGCAATAGATGGCGATGCCGATATACAGCGCGAACGAGGCGCAGATGACCAGCAGGTTCAGGGTGAATTGGCTCATGGCTGGGTCCTCACTCGTCCACGCCGTGTTCGGCGTCCAGGCGGTTCATGCGCCAGGTGTAGAAGAAGATCAGCGCGATGAAGCACAGGATCGACCCCTGCTGCGCGAACCAGAATCCCAGATCCGTTCCGCCCACCGAGATGCCCGACAGCAGCGGCCGCAGGATGATGCCGAAGCCGTAGGACACCAGCGCCCAGATCGCGAGGCAAATGTAGATGATGCGTAGATTGGCCTGCCAATAGGCATTCGAGGATTGTCTGTCACTCATGTCCCTAGGTCCCTCCCTGTTCAGACATGTCTGTCACTCCGCCCTAGTGTTCTTCCAAGCCCGTCCCCGGCGATGGGCGCGGGCAGGTTTGCGGGGGCGCCAAGGCCCCCGGCCGGTCGTCAGCCGCGGTTCATGCGGTTGGCGATCAGATCGTCCACGACCTCGGGTTCGGCCAGGGTCGAGGTGTCGCCCAGGGTGCCGTGGTCGTTTTCCGCGATCTTGCGCAGGATGCGGCGCATGATCTTGCCGGACCGCGTCTTGGGCAGGCCCGGCGCCCACTGGATCAGGTCCGGCTTGGCAATCGGGCCGATTTCCGTACGGACCCATTTCTCCAGGTCGGCGCGCAGCTCCTCCGAGGGGTCCACGCCGTTCATCAGCGTGACATAGGCATAGATGCCCTGCCCCTTCATCGGGTGCGGATAGCCCACGACCGCGGCCTCGGCGACCTTCTCATGGGCGACCAGGGCGGATTCGACCTCGGCCGTGCCCATGCGGTGGCCGCTGACGTTGATGACGTCATCGACGCGGCCGGTGATCCAGTAATAGCCGTCCTCGTCCCGCCGGCAGCCATCGCCGGTAAAGTAATAGCCGGGATACTGCTGGAAATACGCCTCCTCGAAGCGGGCGTGATCGCCCCACAGGGTCCGCATCTGGCCGGGCCAGCTGTCGCCGATGCACAGCACGCCCTCGGCCGGGTTGCCCTGCTGCACCTCGGCCGAGGCCGCGTCCAGGATCACCGGGACCACGCCGAAGAACGGCACCGTGGCCGATCCGGGCTTGGTCTCGATCGCGCCGGGCAGCGGCGTGATCAGGTGGCCGCCGGTCTCGGTCTGCCACCAGGTGTCGACGATGGGGCAGCGGCCCTTGCCGACATGTTCGTTGTACCAGTTCCAGGCCTCGGGGTTGATCGGCTCTCCGACGGTGCCCAGGATGCGCAGCGACGACAGATCATGCGCCTCGACCGGCTCGGGCCCCTTGGCCATCAGCGCGCGGATGGCGGTCGGTGCGGTATAGAACTGGGTGACCTTGTGCTTGGCGCAGACCTGCCAGAAGCGTCCGGCATCGGGCCAGGTCGGGACGCCCTCGAACATCACGGTCGTGGCGCCGTTGGCCAGCGGGCCATAGACGATATAGCTGTGGCCGGTGACCCACCCCACATCCGCCGTGCACCAGAAGACGTCGCCATCCTTGTAGTCGAACGTGTACTGATGCGTCATCGCGGCATAGACCAGATAGCCGCCGGTCG
>ENA-UOXB01001435-UOXB01001435.1-bioreactor-metagenome-genome-assembly--contig:-NODE-1435-length-11276-cov-8.157740_pt1 | contig 11276 bp, 12 predicted proteins | sample MGYA00238158_ERZ761615 | MGnify/ENA primary metagenome ERZ761615 (study PRJEB28904, sample SAMN06267902) | bioreactor metagenome | isolation source: Joint BioEnergy Institute, California, USA... | reverse complement strand
TGTTGATCGGCGCGTTCTTCGCCAGCCTGAGTGCCACCTGGGGCGGCCGTCGCCGTGACCTGTAATCCTTCCACCCACCAAGGAGTTCTGCCATGAAGACCCTGCTGCTCTGGGCGCTCGGCGTCCCGATTCCGATCCTCATCCTGTACGCGATCTTCTTCTGAAGTCGGTGCATGAGACCCCGCCAGGCCGCCGAAAGGCGGCCTGGCCTGTTGCGACTCCAAGGGAGAACGAGCGGTGATTGACGTCGTAGTGGTAGGAGGCAGTTTTGCCGGCATGTCGGCGGCGCTGCAACTGGCGCGTGCATGCCGAACCGTGCGGGTGATCGACGCGGGCAAGCCGCGCAACCGGCGCGCCGCACGTGCACATGGCTGCCTGGGGTGGGATGGCGCCGCCCCGGCAGACATCCTTGCGCAGGGGCGCAGTCAACTGCTGGCCTACGAGCGGGTGAGCTGGAACGACGATGAGGTGCAGCGCATTACCGGAAGTGCCGCGCAGGGCTTCCAGGTGCGGTGCCGCTCCGGGGCGGTCCATGAAGCCCGTCGGGTGGTCCTTGCACATGGCGTGGTGGATCACCTGCCGGACATCCCCGGGCTGGACGAACGCTGGGGACGCAGCGTGCTGCACTGTCCTTACTGCCATGGTTACGAGATCTGCGGTGGTGCCATAGGTGCCCTGGTCTCGTCTGTCGATGGCGCGGAGGAACAGGTACGTGCGTTGCAGCAGTGGGGCAGGGTGCAGGCGTTCCATGACGGGCGCTTCGATGCACAGGACCTGGAACGCATTGCATCGTCATTGGAACCGCTGGGCGTGAGCCTGGAACGCAGCGCCCTGGTCGCCATCACCGATACGGCGACGTTGCAGCTTGCCGACGAACGAAGCATGAAAGTGGATGCGTTGTTCATCCACCCGGACAGCAGCCTCGCTGCCCCCATGGCCGAAGCGCTCGGTTGCGAGGTGGAAAGTGCAGGGTGCATCACCACCGACTCTGCCAAGCAGACCACCGTACCCGGTGTCTTTGCCTGCGGCGACGCGGCGCGCTTTGCGGGCAACATCGCGTTGGCGGTGGGCGAAGGGGCGCTGGCAGGCGTGGCAGCCCACCGATCACTGCTCGGTCTGCTGGAGTGACGCAGCGGCGAGGCGGCATCCTCGCCACGCCTTGACGATGACACTCGATCATCACAGATACTGGAGGTCAACGATGCGTATCTTCCCTTTTCTCACCGCGGCTGCCCTTGCGACGACCCTTGCCGGCTGTGGGGGCGGAAACAGCGACTCACCCGTCGACGCCCCCGGTGCACCGGAGACGGCGAAAACCAAGGCGCTGGATGCCGGCGCGGCGCTTCTGCAGGATCGCCCGCCGATCGAGGCGATCAACGCCTATCTCGACGGATTCCACTTCTACAACGGCCGCATGACGGTGCAGATGGAAGCCCACCACTACTGCGCCATCCTCAACGAGGATGTCATCCAGTGCACGATCTACGATGGCAACGTCAAGGACGCCAAGTTGATGGGGGTGGAGTACATCATCAGCGCGGCCCTGTTCGAAGGATTGCCGGAGAAGGAGAAGGCGCTCTGGCACAGCCACGTGCATGAGGTGAAGTCCGGCCAGCTGATCGCACCCGGCATTCCGGAGGTGGCCGAGCACGAGCTGATGAAGAAGCTGGTCACCACCTATGGCAAGACCTGGCATACCTGGCACACCGACCTGGACAAGGACCTGCCGCGTGGCGTGCCGCAGCTGATGATGGGCTTCACCGCAGACGGGCAGGCGGACCCGGCCATGGTGGCCGCCCGCGACCAGCGTCTGGGTGTGGACAGCGCGGCGAGGAAAAAAGACCGTGAATCCATTGCAGTGCCGGGCATCGCGCAAGGCGCCGACGCGTGGCAGCAGGGAACGGTGATCCAGATACAGGATCCCAGCGGAGCCGACCACGAACATGCCACGCCCGCGCGTCCGGGCGCCGAGGCGAAACCCGCTCGCTAGCCGCCGATCCGGCATCGGGACCGATCCGTCGGGACCACTTGACGCCTGCCGACCGCCGGGCGCACTCTGGCCGCGCATGTTTTCTCACGGCACCTGATGCCCAGCCTGATCGACAGGGAGACTCATGACCGCTGCCACATCCTTGCACCCCACGCCCCGCGCATCCGGACGCTCGCCGCTGTGGAACGTGTTCTGGCTCCAGGGCGTCGTTCCCAGCAATATCCTGTGGGCCGGCGCACTGTGGGCGTTCACCACCCAGCGCACGACGCTGGCGCTGGCCCTGTTCGCCCTGTTGCTGCTGTTCACCGGCTGGATCATCCCGGCGGTATGGCGCGCAGCCCCGACCGCGCGTACGCCCAACCTGGGGGTTGCCGCCCGTGGACTGACCGTGGCATGGGGCCTGAACACGGTGCTGGTGATTTTCTTCCTGACATTGCAATGGGTCGGTCAGTAGAACTGCACCGGTTCGCCCTCGCCGTCGAAGGCGGCGAAGCGGGTGATCTGACCGTTGTTGATCGCATTGACCATCAGCTGGAGGGGCTGGGCGGCTTCATCACTGGAGGGTGCGATGCCCGCACGCCCGTCCATCGCCGCGACGAAGACCAGATCCCAGCGGATGCCCGTGGCGCTCGATTCGGCCTGCAAGGCGTGGAACGAAGTCACTTCGCCGGGCAGCTTGTCCACGCACAGCACCGGGCTCAGGGTGCCGCCGGTCCCCTGCTGGTGGCGCTCGCGCTGGGCAACGGTTGGCGACTCCGGCAGGTCGGTGCGGGCGAAGACGAACAGCAGGCGCTGCGGTTCGGGCTGGTGGTGCGCGGCGTGAAGCAGTTGGTCGAAGTCGCTCAGCATGATGTCCGTCCACGCATAGGGCCAGGAAAGCCGCATGCTGCCATAACCCGGCGCTACCGTGGCGCGGACGTTTTGATTTAAGTCATGCCCTCCACACAGCGGCCCACGTAGGCTGTGACCCCTTGAGGATGCGAGGATGTCCGGCGCGTCCGGGACAACGGAAAGGTGAACATGCAAGGTGGCCCCGCCATGACCCCACTGACCGACGGCTTCGGCCGGCGCTTTCCGTATCTGCGTCTGTCACTGACCGAGGCGTGCAACTTCAGCTGCAGCTACTGCCTGCCCGACGGATACCAGGCCGATGGACGGCCGAAGTTCCTGGCGGTGGACGAAATCGAGCGGCTGGTACGCGCTTTCGCCACGCTGGGCATGCACAAGATCCGCCTGACCGGTGGCGAGCCCAGCCTGCGCAAGGACCTGGACCAGGTCATTGCCACCGTGGCCGCTGTACCGGGCATCCGCAAGGTGGCCATCACCACCAATGGCACGCTGCTGCCCCGGCGCCTGCCGGCGTGGCATGCCGCCGGCCTGACCGCGCTGAATGTCAGCATGGATACCCTGCGCCGCGACCGCTTCGTCTCCATTACCGGCCACGACCGCCTGCCGGAGATCCTGGAAGGACTGGAGATCGCCCAGCAGCTGGGCCTGGATTCGATCAAGCTCAATGCGGTGCTGCTGCGCGATGGCAACGACGATGAACTGCCGCAGTGGATGGCCTTCCTTCGTGAGCGCCCGATCTGCGTGCGCTTCATCGAGCTGATGCGCACGGGCGACAACCAGGCCTATTTCGAGCGCCATCACCTGCGTGCGGACGTGCTGGAACGGCAGCTGGACGCGGCCGGCTGGAGCCTCTGCCCGCGTGCCGACGATGCGGGTCCGGCACGCGAATACGCCCACCCGGACCACAAGGGCCGGATCGGCATCATCGCACCGTATTCCAGGGATTTCTGCCGCGGCTGCAACCGCCTGCGGGTGACTGCGCGCGGTGACCTGCGATTGTGTCTGTTTGGCGATTTCGGCGTGGCCCTGCGCCCGCTGCTGCAGCATGAAGACGACCGCGACGCCCTGTTGGCGCGCATCACCACACAGCTTGGGCTCAAGGCAGCCGGGCATGGACTGCACCAGGGCCAGACCGGGTTGACCCCGCACCTGGCTTCGATCGGAGGATGACCCGTTACATGAAAGATGAAATGTCAGCCGCGTTCCACATGGCCGATGTCCGCGACAAGCGCATCACCCGCCGCCGCGCAGTCGCCGTGGGCGAACTGATCGCAGGCCCGGTGGCCTATCCGATGATCGTCGAGCGCCGCCTACCCAAAGGGGATGCGCTGGTGATGGCGGAGATCGCCGGACTGCAGGGTGCGAAGATGGCGTCGGCGCTGATGCCGCTGTGCCACCCGCTGCCGCTGGAGCTGGTCCGCGTGTTCTGCGCGCCCGTGCCGGAGCGTCATGCGATCCGTGTCTGGTGCGAGTGCGCCAGCGAAGCCCGTACTGGCGTGGAGATGGAGGCCCTGGCCGGGGTGAACGCCGCGCTGCTGACCCTCTATGACCTGAGCAAGCCGATCGAGCCGGCGCTGGAAATCAGCGCCATCCGCCTGCTGTTCAAGGAAGGTGGCAAGAAAGGACTGTGGCATCACCCGCAGGGCATGAGCGAGGAGGAGCGGGACCGCTTCAGGCCGCGTGCCCCACGGGGGCTTGAAGGTGCCCGCTGTGCGGTGGTGACGCTGAGCGACAGGGCCAGCCGCGGAGAGTATGACGATCAGTCGGGTCCCCGTCTGGTGCAGGGACTGGACGCGCTGGGGGGCGACGTTGAAGCGCTGCAGGTCCTGCCCGACGGCGTGGAGCCACTGGCCGGCCACCTGCGCGGCCTGGCCTCGCGCGGTGTCCGCCTGGTGCTGTGCACCGGGGGCACCGGCCTGGGGCCGCGTGACCTGACTCCGGAGGCACTGCAGTCACTCGGCGGGCGCCGCGTCGATGGCCTGGCGCAGATGGTGCGCAGCCTCAGCGCCCAGCACACTGGAATGGCATGGCTGAGCCGCGCCGAGGTCGTCCAGCTGGGCGGAATGCTGGTCTTCGCGCTGCCGGGCAGCCCACGTGCCGCTGCCCAGTGCCTGGATATCCTGGCTCCGGTGCTCGGTCACGCGTTGGCGATGGTGCAGGGCGGTGACCACGCATGATCAGCTACACCGAGGCGCTGCAGATTCTGCTGGCCAACAGCGCACCGTTGGGCAGTGAACGCGTGGCGGCGGCCGAATCGAGCGGTCGGGTTCTGGCCGTCGCGGTAACCAGTCCGCAGTCATTGCCGCCGTTCGACAATTCGGCGATGGATGGCTTCGCACTGTGCTGCGCAGGGGCTGAGCTGCCTGCGGGCACCGAACTTGCGGTGCACGGCTGGCAGGCTGCAGGTGATGCGGCGGCGAGAGCGACCTCGGATCAGTGTGCCTGGGAAATCATGACCGGTGCGCGCGTGCCCGACGGCCTGGATAGCGTGGTGCCGGTCGAACAGGTGGAGATCCTGGAGCAGGTCGACGGCCGCCCGCATCGCATCCGCCTGCGCACGTCCGTGCAGACCGGGCAGCATCTTCGCCTGTGTGGTCAGGACGTGCGTGCGGGTGAGCAGGTGCTGCCAGCCGGGGCCACGCTGGGCAGCCACGAACAGATGCTGCTGTTTGCCATCGGCGTTTCCGAGGTCGAGGCGCGCATCCGGCCACGCGTTGCGGTGATCGCCACCGGCAAGGAGCTGGTCAGCGATGCGACGCAGGCGCTGGCGTCGGGCCAGATCCGTGACAGCAACCGGCCTTACCTGGTCGGACGGCTGCAGGCGGCGGGTGCACAGGTAGTCTGGGACGGCGTGGTGGGCGATGAACCCGCGGCGTTCGATGCGGCGGTCGACGCCGCGCTCGCCGCCGGCGCGCAGCTGGTGGTGAGTACCGGCGCGGTCTCGATGGGCCGCTATGATTTCATCCCCGATACGCTGCGCGCGCGCGGGGCGCAGATCCTGTTCCACAAGGTCGCCATCCGTCCGGGCAAGCCGCTGCTGTTCGCGCAGCTGCCGCAGGGCACGCTGTATTTCGGGTTGCCGGGGAATCCGGTGTCCGCCGCCGTGGGCCAGCGGTTCTTTGTTGAGCCTGTGCTGCGCCGGCTGCTTGGACTGGCGCCGGAAGCGCGCCTGCAGTTGCCGCTGCAGGCCGACGTACGCGTGCCGCCGGGCCTGCGCTTCCACGCGCGCGCGCGGGTGGAACTGGATGCGCGTGGGCAGCTCAGCGTGCGCGTGCTGACCGGGCAGGAATCGTTCCGGTTGATGTCGACGCTGCGGGCCAACGCTTGGGCGGTGCTGGACGGGGAGGGTGATACCGTTGCCGCCGGGACGCCGGTGACCATTGTCGGTTGGGGGCACCGCGATCCGGTGCAGCTGGCCGCGCAGGAGATGACGTGATGAAGATGCAGGTGCAGTTGTTCGGGGCGTTCTCTGACCTCGTCCCGGAACGGAAGCTTGAGCTGGAGGTCGCGGGCATGCAGGTGGCCGACCTTCGACGGGCGCTGCGCGAACAGCTTGCGCAGCGCTGGCCGGAGTTCCGGGCCGGACTGCTGGACTATTCCGCATTCGCAGACACCGAGCGGGTGCTGCGCGATGACGAGCCCTTGCCGGCTGACGGCATGGTGGCCATCCTGCCGCCGGTCAGTGGAGGTTGAGCATGCAGACGCGGATGTGCCTGAAGGTCGTCGAGCGCAGCGAGGCGGCGCTGGATCCTGCCGAAGCGATCGACTTCGTGTCCGATCCGGGGTTCGGTGGCATCGACATGTTCATCGGCAAGGTGCGCGACCTCAACCGGGGGCGCGCGGTCATGGGCATCAGCTACGATCTGTTCGTACCTTTGGTGTTGAACGAGATGCAGCGCCTGGCCGCGGAAGTCGAGGCGGAATTCGGCCCCTCGGTGAAGCTGTACGTGGCTCACGCCAAGGGACGGCTCGCCGTGGGTGAGGTCGCCATCGTGGTCGCCGCGGGCACGCCGCATCGCGACGAAGCGTTCCGCGCCTGCCGGCAGTTGATCGAAGCGGTGAAGCATCGCGCGCCGGTGTGGAAGCAGGAGCACTACCAGGACGGTGACAGTGTCTGGAGCGAAGGCTGTTCGCTCTGCCACGACGCGCCTGCGCAGGAGGCAGCAGCAGGCGGGCACGCGGATGACCACGCCCACCCCCACTGATCGGGCGATCCGTGGGCTGGTGCTGGCCGGCGGGCAGTCGCGGCGCATGGGCCGGGACAAGGCCGCGCTGGAGTGGGCCGGTGGCACCCTGCTGTCGCACGCCGTTGCGCTGCTGGGGCGTGCAGGGGCCGCCCGGGTCTGGGTCAGCGGCAACCACGCCGCCTACCGCGGAATTCCCGATGCATTGCCGGGCTTGGGTCCGTTGGGCGGTCTGGCCAGTGCGCTGGCTGTCATTCCTGACGGCCTGCTATGGGTGATCCCGGTGGACATGCCGCTGTTGAGCGTCGCGTTGTTGCACCGGTTGCGTGACGCAGGTCCCGGATCGGTCCGGATATTTGCGGAATACCCCCTTCCAATGTGCTTGAAAATTGACAGCACTTGTCGCAAGGTGCTCGCCAGCATGTGTGGCGATGTCGATGGAACGCGCTCCGTACGGGCGTTGCAGCAGCGACTTGGCGTAGTGGAGGTACCGGTGGCAGCGCATGAGCTGCCGCGCCTGGTCAACTGCAATACCCCCCAGCAGTGGAGGGAACTTGCGCCATGAAGATCCAGATGCAGCAGCAGTCCCTCCGCCTGCGCGTGGACGAGGCCGAACTGGCGTGCCTGCTCGCCGGCGAGAGCGTGGTCAACCGGACTGCGCTCGGCCCGGCGTTTGAGGGAGCGCAACAACTGGTGCTCGCCGAAATCGCCAGCGCGATGCTGGACGGCTCCCTGCAGGACCTGCGCGCGACATTGCCCCGCGGGATCGTGGCGGAGTACGCCCAGCGCCTGCCATGCCGCGAAGGCCTGGTTTTCGAGATCCCCACCGGCGACTGTCCGCTGCGGCTGCATTTTGACGTGGATATCCGCGACAGCCTGCGTGAGCGTGGTCCCAGACGTCGCGCCGTCGAGGCCATGAGCGATTCTTGATAATTGTCAGGCGCGCGCTTGCGGCGCGCGCCTGGTTGATCCAGATCAAATCGAAACACGCCGGTTGCTGGCCCAATGGCGGCGTGATTTCGGATTCATTGCAGAAACCCGTCGTCACTCCACAGCCTGGGAGTAATGCATGACAGCCGGTAGCGATGTGATCCAACGCAGCAGTGATGGTCCCGGTCGTGTCATCAGCGACTGGGCTCCGGAAGATCCGGCCTACTGGTCGCGCAGCGGCCACCGGGTAGCCACGCGCAACCTGGTGATCTCGATTCCGGCCCTGCTGCTGGCATTTGCGGTCTGGGTACTGTTCTCGGCGGTTTCGATCAACCTGCCGCGGATCGGTTTCAACTTCACCACCGATCAGCTGTTCTGGCTGGTGGCGCTGCCCAGCCTGTCAGGCGCCACGCTGCGTATTTTCTACTCGTTCGTGGTGCCGATATTCGGTGGGCGCCGCTGGACCGCGCTGTCCACCGCCTCGCTGCTGCTGCCGACGATCTGGCTGGGATTTGCAGTGCAGGATCCGGCGACCCCGTTCTGGGTCTTCGTGGTGATCGCCATGCTGTGCGGATTCGGCGGCGCGAACTTTTCGTCCTCCATGTCCAACATCTCCTTCTTCTATCCCAAGCAGCGGCAGGGCACGGCGCTGGGCCTGAACGCCGGGCTGGGCAACGTGGGCGTGTCGGTAGCGCAGCTGGTGGTGCCAACGGTGATCACGATCGGGGTCTTCGGTGCGATCGGTGGTGCGCCGCAGCCGGCCACCGATGGCGGCGCCGCCCTGTTCCTGCAGAACGCGGGCTGGATCTGGGTGCCGGCCATCGTGGTCGTGGCAGTCGCCGCGTGGTTCGGCATGAACGACCTGACCAGTGCCCGTTCCTCGTTCGCCGAGCAGGCGGTCATCTTCAAGCGCAAGCACAACTGGCTGATGTGCTGGCTGTACGTGGGCACGTTCGGCTCCTACATCGGGTTCTCGGCCGGCTTCCCGTTGCTGGTCAAGAACCAGTTTCCCGATATCAACCCGATGACCTACGCGTTCATCGGTCCGCTGCTGGGCGCGCTGATGCGCTCGGTGGGCGGCACGCTGGCCGATCGGTGGGGCGGCGCGCGCATGACGTTCTGGGTCTTCGCGCTGATGATCGCCGCCGTCTTCGGTGTGCTGCACTTCCTGCCGACGGAGGGGCAGGGTGGCAGCTTCTTCGGCTTCCTGGCCGCCTTCATGGCACTGTTCGTGCTCAGTGGCCTCGGCAACGGCACCACCTTCCGCATGATTCCGGTGATCTTCCGTACGCTGCACGAACGCCTTGCAGCCAAAACCGATGCAGCCGGCAGGACCGCTGCGGCGCACCAGGCCAGCATCGAGTCGGCTGCCGTCGTCGGCTTTTCCGGGGCGATCGGCGCCTACGGCGGTTTCTTCATTCCCAAGAGCTACGGCTCGTCGATCACGCTGACCGGCGGCCCGGCGCTGGCCCTGTACGGGTTCATCGCCTTCTACGTTACCTGCCTGGCGGTGACCTGGTGGTGGTACTACCGGCGCGGCGCCGAAACCCCCTGTTGACGCCCCGCCGCACGACCCCACGCGCACGCAGCCAATGCTCCACGCCGCCACGATGCCGACGAATACCGAGGGAGAGTCACGATGAGTTATTTCCTGGACCGCTTGCAGTTCTTCAAGCGTGATGCCCAGCCGTTTGCCGACGGCCATGGCGTGACCAAGACCGAGAGCCGCGAGTGGGAGAACAGTTACCGCTCGCGCTGGCAGTACGACAAGATCGTGCGCTCCACCCATGGGGTGAACTGCACCGGTTCGTGCAGCTGGAAGATCTACGTCAAGAACGGGCTGGTGACCTGGGAAACCCAGCAGACCGATTACCCGCGCACGCGCCCGGACCTGCCGAACCATGAACCCCGCGGTTGCCCGCGCGGGGCCAGTTATTCCTGGTATCTCTACAGCGCCAACCGGTTGAAGTATCCGCTGGTGCGTGGCGCGCTGGTGCGCATGTGGCGACAGGCGCGCCGGACACTGTCTCCGGTGGAGGCCTGGGCAAGCATCGTCGAGGATCCGGCCAAGGCACGCGAGTACAAATCACGCCGTGGCATGGGCGGCTTCGTTCGGTTGCGGTGGGAGGAGGCCAACGAGATCATCGCCGCGTCCAACCTGTACACCGTCAAGCAGTACGGTCCCGACCGCGTCGTCGGCTTTTCGCCGATCCCGGCGATGTCGATGGTGTCCTACGCCGCCGGCGCACGCTATCTGTCCCTGCTGGGGGGCGCCTGCCTGTCCTTCTATGACTGGTACTGCGACCTGCCGCCGGCCTCGCCGCAGGTGTGGGGCGAGCAGACCGACGTGCCCGAATCGGCCGACTGGTACAACAGCCGTTACATCATCGCGTGGGGCAGCAACGTGCCGCAGACGCGCACGCCGGATGCGCATTTCTTCACCGAGGCGCGCTACAACGGGACCAAGACCGTGGCGATCTGCCCGGATTATTCCGAGCTGTCCAAGCTGACCGACCACTGGCTGCATCCGAAGCAGGGCACCGACGCGGCGCTGGCATTCGCCTTCGGCCATGTGATCCTGCGCGAGTTCCACGTGGACACGCCGTCGGCGTATTTCCAGGACTACTGCCGCCAGTATTCGGACATGCCGATGCTGGTGCGGCTGGAACGGCGCGCCGATGGCCGGCTCGTGCCCGGCCGCTTCCTGCGCGCCAGCGACCTGGGCGGGCTGGGCGAAGACAACAATCCGGAATGGAAAGTGCTGGCGCTGGACGAGATCAGCGGTGCCCTCACCATCCCCAACGGTTCGGTGGGTTTTCGCTGGGGTGAGAAGGGCAAGTGGAACATCGAAGAGAAGGCCAGCAATGGCGTGCCCACCCGCCTGCGCCTGAGCCTGGCCACAGGGCACGATGCGATCGAAGCGGTCAGCTTCCCGTATTTCGGTGGGGTGGAGAACGAGCGCTGGACCGCCGCACCGGTGGATGAGGTGCTGGAGCGGAATATTCCCGTGCGCCGGCTGGCACTGGCTGACGGAGGCGAGGCGCTGGTCGCTACGGTCTACGATCTGCTGCTGGCCCAGTATGGCGTCGACCGCGGTTTCGGCGGCGCCAACGTCGCCCGCAGCTACGACCAGGATGTGCCGGGAACGCCTGCGTGGCAGGAGCGGATCACCGGCGTGCCGCGCGCGGACGTGATCGAGATCGCGCGCGAGTTCGCGCGTACCGCCGACAAGACCCGTGGTCGCAGCATGATCATCGTCGGCGCGGGGATGAACCACTGGTTCCACAACGACATGAACTACCGCGGCCTGATCAACATGCTGG
>ENA-UOXB01001434-UOXB01001434.1-bioreactor-metagenome-genome-assembly--contig:-NODE-1434-length-11289-cov-50.714438_pt1 | contig 11289 bp, 10 predicted proteins | sample MGYA00238158_ERZ761615 | MGnify/ENA primary metagenome ERZ761615 (study PRJEB28904, sample SAMN06267902) | bioreactor metagenome | isolation source: Joint BioEnergy Institute, California, USA... | reverse complement strand
CCACCTGCCTGTCCATCGGCACCAAAAGAGTACAAATCAAAAGCACGACCATTGGTTCCCGGAATCACGTATTGCAGGTCATTATCCCAGCTGTCTTTTGGATAACCCCCTTTCACATAGCCACCTGGCAGCCAGTTCTTCGCTGTTGCTGGCTGATTTACCAGCGCATCCAGACCACCTTCCTGCATGCTTGGATATTTGCCATTGTCCAGCTTATATTGATCCAGTGAACCCGCAATACTCTGCAATTTGATGACTGTGGTATCCACTTTAGCCTTTTCACCGCGTCCCATTACATTTGGAACAATTAGGGCCGCAAGCACACCGAGAATAACAATAACCACCATTACTTCAATCAGGGTAAAACCTGAGGCACGATGTGCACGTAACTGGCTCACACGTACGGTAGGTTCAACAGCTGTAGTTGAAGGGTCTATGGCTTGATTTGGATTCCTTTTCATTCAATATCTCTCATTCATCTTTAGAAAGTTTCAGGCACTTTCAATTCTTCGTAGACGTTACACATGTTATTTAAATCATATTATTCATATTCACGATTGGCAGCATCACCGCGATCACAATTACCAGCACAATACTGGCCATGAGTACCAGCATCAGCGGCTCCAGAAGCGCAAGTAATGTCGAAATCAGTGTGGTCACTTCCCGATCCTGCATGGTCGATGCCCGTTCCAGCATACGATCCAGCTCCCCCGAGGCTTCACCACTTTTGATCATTTGTACCATCATCGGGGGGAAATAACCACTACGTTCCAGCTGGGTAGCCAGGTTCCCGCCTTCAGTGACTTTTTCAGCAGCCAGATTAACCGAATCCCGGATCACCCAGTTATTACTTACCGCTGCTCCGATGCGTAAGGCATCCACCAGTGGCACACCAGACTGGGTTAGAATTGATAAGGTACTGGCAAAACGGGCAGCATTAATGCCACGTGATAATTTTCCGAATAAAGGTAGTTTCAGAGTCAGGCGATCAAAAGCATAATGCCCAGCGGTCGTTCTTAAAAAACGTACCAGCAGAAAAATACCTGCCGCACTCCCTATCAACAAAAATGGCCAGGCGATCCGGATAAAATCGCTGGCTTTCATTAAAGTCACTGTAATCCACGGCAAGGCATCTTTGCTTTGATCAAAGGTCTTGACGATATCCGGTACCACATAGGTCATTAGACCCATCACAATCGCAAAAGACATCAAGAGCAAAATAATCGGATAGATCATCGCCCCTTGAATCTTTTTCTGCATGGCGAAGCGGTTTTCGGTATAGTCGGCTAACTGATCCAAAATCAAATCCAAGTGACCAGAACGTTCGCCGGCCGCAATGGTGGCAATATACAGTTCCGGAAAACGTCCAGACTGTTGCAGTGCCTGAGCCAAGCTATGCCCTTCCAGCACCTTGGAGCGTACTGACATCAGCAGATTTTGCACATGAACTTTTTCGCTCTGCTTGCCGACGGCGCGAATGGCTTCTTCTAGCGGAATTGCGGCAGCGACCAGTACCGAGAGTTGCCGGGTCATAAGGGCCAGATCATAGGCAGTGATGCTTTTTTCAAACCATTTGCGACGGTAGTGCTGGTCTTTTTTCTCAACCGGATCTACGGACACCGGAATCAGCGCCTGATCCCGAAGCTGTTGCCGGATTTGTCGTGCTGAATCCCCCTCAAGCACGCCTTTTTGCTGCTTCCCTGAAGCGTCAAGCGCAGTAAACTGATATGCAGGCATTGTAATGCTCTAATTTTCCAAAATTTTGCTTAACGCTGTTGCGTCAGACCATCAAAATCATTCATATTCTTCAATATAAATTATCTGCTCACTCTAACATAACTGAACTTTGAGCACGACGAAATTTCATCAGGACCCACTCTGTTACTATGCCAAATTCTGTTCCCGTTACTGCCCCTGTTTATCGTGTTCGTGTTGCAGTGCCGGTGCATCTGTTTGACTGTTTTGACTATAGCTTGAGTCAGGAACAATATCAGCAGGCAGAAGTGGGTGCCCGAGTCGCGGTTTCTTTTGGCCGGCAAAATCTGGTCGGCGTGATTACTGAAAAATTACCGCTAGATGCTCCGATTGATCCCAGTTTCAAACTGAAAGCAATTACCGAGCTTTTAGATGACCGTGCCATTATCAATTCCCAGGTTTTAAGTGTATTGACCTGGTCAGCACAGTATTACCAGTTTCCTATCGGGGAAGTGATCCAGACTGCCTTGCCGACCTTATTGCGTCAGGGCAAACCTTATAACCTGCTGGCCCGAAACTGGAAATTGCTGGATCATGAGGCTGAAGCCAAGGTTCGCCGTTCCGAGAGGCAACAGGAAGCCTATCGGATTCTAAAACTGCATCCGGTGGGAACAACTGAGAATCTCTTAAATCTGGCCGGAATAGAAACAGCGACTTTAAAAGCGCTCGAAAAAAAAGGGATTTGCGAATGTGTCCTGGAAGCACAGGATTTTAGCCCGCAACCTGTACAACTGGCCCAGATGCCATTAACGGCCAATCCGGAACAAAAACATGCGATTCAGCAAGTGCTGAAATACCGCAAGCAATATCAGGCCTTTTTACTCGATGGCCTGACTGGCAGCGGTAAAACTGAAGTCTATCTTCAGATCATGGAACAGGTACTGAAACAGGGCAAGCAGGTACTGGTACTGGTGCCTGAAATCGGACTGACGCCACAAACGATTAGCCGCTTTCAGTCCCGTTTCCATTGTCATATTGCCTTGCTTCACTCTGGCCTGAATGACAGTAAACGCTTACAAGCCTGGCAAGCCGCTGAAACCGGTAAAGCGTCCATTGTGCTTGGCACCCGTTCTGCGATTTATACACCGATGCCGAATCTGGGCCTGATCATTCTGGATGAAGAGCATGACCTGTCTTTTAAACAGCAGGAAGGCTTTCGCTATCATGCCCGTGATGTGGCATTGTACCGGGGACATTTACAGCAATGTCCAGTACTCTTGGGTTCGGCAACACCCAGCATTGACAGTTATGCACTGGTGCAGCAAGGTAAAATGCAGGTACTGGAACTGAATCAACGCGCGGGTACAGCGCTAATGCCAAAAATCCATATTCTGGATTTAAAAGTAGCACCAAAGCAGCATGGCATCAGCCTGCATCTGATTGAAGAAATCAAAAAGCGCCTGGCCAAAAAAGAACAGGTGCTCATTTTTCTGAATCGTCGTGGTTATGCACCCGTATTGATCTGTGGCAGTTGTGGTTGGCAGGCGCAGTGTCCGAACTGTGATGCCAATTTCACTGTGCATCGGCAACCTTATCAGCATCTGCATTGTCATCACTGTGGCACCATTCATCGTATGCCTGAACAATGCCCGCAATGTCAGCATCAGGAGTTGGCTACTTTAGGCATGGGGACTGGAAAAGTTGAAGAACATCTGAATGAGCTTTTTCCAGATTTTGAAGTGATCCGGGTCGATCGCGACTCAACCAGCCGGGTTGGCAGCTGGCAGAAGATCTATGACAAGATTCAGAAAAGTGAGCCTGCGATTCTGCTCGGCACCCAGATGCTGGCCAAAGGCCATCATTTTCCTTATGTCACGCTGGTTGCAATTTTGGATATCGATTCTGGTCTGCTCAGTGTCGATTTCCGGGCCACAGAACGTACAGCACAATTGATCGTACAGGTCGCAGGTCGTGCAGGACGTGGGGAACATAAAGGGGATGTATATTTACAGACCCTAAGACCTGATCATGCGCTGCTGAATACCTTAGTCACTGAAAATTACCGCGCTTTTGCCAAGCAGACTTTGACCGAACGGCAAATCGCCCAGATGCCTCCTTTTCGTTATGCCGTGCTGATTCGCTGTGAATCCAAAGATCAGGCACAAAATACCGAATTCTTACAGAAACATGCTGCCCTGCTCAGGCAATATCCCGATCTGGTGCTGGACATCTGGGGTCCCATTCCTGCCCCGATGGAACGCAAAGCCGGACGCTATCAATCCCATATGGTGCTATTGTCCGCAGACCGTGCCCGTTTGCATTATTATGTCCGTAGCTGGTGGCAAAACCTGTTACAGGATAAGCCATCCAATATGAAGCTGACACTGGATATCGATCCACAAGAACTCAGCTAAAATATTGAGACCATCTTCATTTGATAAAGGCTCAACTTTAAGACTGGATGAAAATAAAATTTAAGGCGGAAAAATGTCGATACTGTTACAAATAGCGCTGGTTCTGGCGATTGCACTGTTCATGGTGCCACTGAGCCATAAACTCAGACTGCCAACAGTGCTGGGCTATTTACTGACAGGTTTAATCATTGGGCCGAGTGCCTTAGCGCTGATCTCTGCTCCTGAGGTGATGCAGACTTTTATTCAAATCAGCCTGTTGGCCCTAATGTTCTGGATTGGTCTGCAACTCAGACCACAACGAATTCTTCAGCTTGGGCAACCCCTGTGGTTTATGGCCATTTTACAGGTACTGAGCACGGCCCTGATTTTGAGCCTGCTGGCCTGGTTCTTTCTCGATCAGCATCTGGTTTCCAGCATTGTCATCGGACTGGCCGGCAGCCTCTCTGCCATGACGTTGGTGACCCAGTTTTTAAATAATCAGCAACAACTGGCGACCAGTTATGGTCAATCCGCTTATGCCAACACCCTGATTCATGCACTGATTGCAATTCCTATCATTGCAGCGATTCCGCTTTTTGCTGGGGTCAGTTCAACAGAACATGGCATAGCTTATTTTGCTGCCATGATGGCTACCTTTACTGGCTTATTTCTATGTAACCGCTATTTCATGCAGCCGCTCTATCGCTGGATTGCCAAAAGTGGTCGTCATGAATTGCATAGCATTGTTACCATTGTCATTTTCTTGGGCTTACTAGTCCTGATGGATACGCTGGGACTGAATCTGTACCTGGCGGCATTATTTTCCGGTATGTTACTGGCAGATTCTGATTTCCGGATTTCGATTGAAAAGAGTCTGCAGCCTTTTAGCGGTTTATTGATTGGGTTGGCTTTTATCAGTCTGGGCATGTCATTGCAGTTTGCCGATGTGCTGACGCAACCCGTATTGATTATTGCCGGAACACTTTCGCTGATCCTGATTAAATTTGCGATTACCTTAGGATTGGCACGTTATTATCAGCATAGCTGGCGCAACAGTACGCTACTGGCTGCCAGTGTGGCACAAAGTGGTGAGTTCGCTTTTCTGGCACTCATCATTGCACTTTCGCAGCAGATCATTACTCCAACCCTGCTCTCCCCATTGATGTGGATGGCAAGTTTATCCATGCTACTCACACCGGCATTTTACTGGTTATTGCATAACCAGATTCTGCCACGACTGGATCGGCAAAATCATTTGGCAGCGACCTTTGACATTGAAAGCCTTCCACCAAATACTGCACCAATTTTATTAATCGGTTTTGGCCGTTTTGGCCAGATCATTGCCCGTATTTTGCTGCAACAGCAGCAAAAATTCAGTGTAATGGACAGCAATATCGAAGCAACTGAATTGCTGACCTCTTACGGTATTACCTTCTATCAGGCCAATGCGACTGAGCCAGAGGCTTTAGCTCAGGCACATCTGGATACGGTTCAGCATGTGATTGTCGCCATTGATGATATTGAAGATTCACTGCTGACCGTCCGGCATCTGCGATTAAATTATCCTGATATGTCTTTATGGGTACGGGCACGTGACCGGCATCATGTCCATCTACTTCAGGAGCTGGGCGTGGAACGAATCTGGCGAGAAACCTATGCTTCTGCACTAGAACTAAGTCAGTGTCTGCTAGTTCAGCTGAGCGGACTGTCTGAAGAGCAGGCGCAACAAAAGATCCATGAGTTTCATACTCACGATGAAAACCTGCTCAATCGTCAATTTCATCTGGATACGGAGAGCCCGTTTAATTCCGCAGGCTCAAGGAATACACTGGCAGAACTGGAGCATCTTCTTGCTCAGGATCAGCTAAAAAAAGTACCAGAACAGGATACGGACACGCAACAGGACAACAACGCTTCAGGAATTGATGCCATAAGAGATGATCTGGCATAACTTGTGTTTTACAATAATGCCACCATTAAAGCAGGGTTATGGAGAATTTTATGTCTGATTTACGCCAACGCTTTTTTATTGAAGATAGCCCTGTTCGTGGTGAAGTGGTGCATCTTGAAGAAGCTTTACAAACAATTTTGGCCCAGCGTGACTATGCGCCTGCAGTAAAAATCCTGTTAGGTGAAATGCTGAGCGCCACTGCACTATTGGCCAGCACCCTGAAAATTAAAGGGCGTATCAGCCTGCAAATTCAGGCTTCAGGCACATTTAAATGGGCAATGGCTGAATGTAACCATCGCGGTGAAGTACGTGCACTGGCGGATTACGAAGAAGATCCACACTTTCAGGCAGCAGAAGATAGCAGCACAGTTTTAAAATCACTGACTAATCCAGTGCTGTTTATCAATATCGAGCCTGAATTTGGTGAACGTTATCAGGGTATTGTTCCGCTTGATCAGGAAAATCTGGCTGGCTGTCTGATGCAATATTATGACCTGTCTGCCCAGATTCCGACACGTATCGTGCTGGCCAGTGATAACAATCGTGCAGGTGGTTTGCTGATTCAATTGCTACCGCGTAACAGTGAAGAAGAACAACGCCGTGTCGATGAAGACTTATGGCCACGTCTGACCATGCTGACTGAAACATTAAAAACAGAAGAACTGGTCACTCTGGAGGCCAATGAAATTCTCTATCGTTTATATAACGAAGAAGAAGTGCGCTTACCAGAAGTAGAACATTTGCAGTTTGGCTGTACCTGTTCTAAAGAACGTTGTGCGATTGCCTTACAGCAGATTGGTGTAGAATCGGTTCGTGAAACTTTAGAATTCCAGAATCCAATTGAGATGGACTGTCAGTTCTGTAATAGCCGTTATATTTTTACGGCTGAAGAAGCTTTGAGCCTGTTTGGTGAACACCTCAGTTAATAACAGCCCCTGCTCGACTCAAAAAAAGCACTCAATATTGAGTGCTTTTTTCATTTTATATTTTCATAAAATATTGACCAAAATTTCTCATAAAAAAAGACAAATGTACTTAATTTCAAGCTTGCCTCATGATTAAAATTTGCACACCGATAGAATCAGAAGATCAACGGTATTTTCAAAGTAAAAAAATCAAAAAAAATAAGTGGAAGATTTTAAATGAAATTTCGATATTTAATGGGTGTGATGTTATGTGCTGCGCAGAGCTTCAGCTATGCAGCCGAAATCACGGGGACATGGAAAGCCATTGATGACAAAACGGGCTATGCGCGTGCTGATGTTGAAATCAGTAAACTCAATGATGGTACCTACCAAGGTAAAGTTATTCGTATCCATGCCATTCCAAATCGTCCTGCACATACCCATTGCTCTAAATGTAAGGGGGCACTGAAAGACGTACCTATTCTGGGTCTATCTGTCTTATCAGGTCTAAAACCAAATCCAGAAAAGAAAAATGAATTCGTTAATGGTTCAATTCTCGATCCACTAACCGGCAATGTCTATAAAAGCAAGGCAACTCTGAATTCCCGAGGCAATGTGCTGACGCTTCGTGGCTATGTAGGTACACCCATGCTCGGACGTACAGTGTCCTGGGTGAAAGTCGAATAAACCTCATTTTTTTATAAATTCTCATCTGTAAGCTGTCTGACCAGATCAAAGGCTTGGACAGCTTAAAATCATTATCTTTATCCCATTCCTTATCACGTAAATACTTACTCATTCTCATCATGCTGAATGAACGTAATTTTTAACTCATATTCATTTTTCTTAATTTAATGTGATTATTGACTGGTATTTAGTGTATTTTTCACGCTATATTAATCCCATAATTTTTTTATGCCTTTAAGAAATTAAATATATTTTCAATAGCATGGGGTAATGTGGCAATGAGATTCAAACTGCTTTGTTCTATCATTCTTACAGCAGCAAGCACCATCAGTCTATCTGCTTTCGCCAACAGTGACCCATTACTTGGCCACTGGAAAACCATTGATGACCGTACCGGTTATTCCCTGGCAGATGTGGTGATTAGTAAAGATGCTCAGGATCGCTATATTGCCAAAATTGTGCATGTTCGTGAGATTCCTGGGGCAGCTCGACAGCAAACTTGCACTCTATGCAAAGGCGCATTGAAAGATCAGCCTCTCATTGGACTGACGATGCTCAAGGGACTGAGTAGTCATCCCGACCATAGCAATGAATTTATCAACGGCACTCTGCTCGACCCGGTTTCTGGACAGCTTTATCAGGCCCGTGCCCGCCTGAAAAATAATGGCAGGCATCTTGCCATTCATAGTCGTGCTGAAGGTGCACCGGTCGGACGCAATATGACCTGGATTAAAAACTAGTTTCGAATTCAGATTATTAAGAAAAGCTCCTTAGGAGCTTTTTTATTTTTAGGTCATGTGATAATTCACATGAATTCATTAATTTTATGCCAATCTCATCACATTTTATGCTATTGATTTTGTTACATTTTATGAATAAATTAGAGTAATAAATCTAATACGAATAATCATTGATCAACAGGCATGTTATGAAGAAAATTTTAAGTCGCTTAATGATGGGGATCACATTGGCAACAGCAGCAGGTTTAAGCCTTGCTTCTGAAGATCCACTACTGGGGAAATGGAAGACTATCGATGATCAATCCGGTTATTCTCGTGCTGATGTCGAAATCCGTAAAAAACCAGATGGCAGCTATGAGGGAATTATCGTAGAAACCCGTAGCCTGCCAGGTGCAGAAAAACTGGGAATCTGTAGCAAATGTCCAGGACAGCTTAAGAATAAACCATTTATTGGCTTGCCATTTATCTGGGATTTTAAGGCAGACCCAAAAAAACCTCGCGAATTCCATGATGGCAAGGTACTTGATCCAATCAGCGGTAAAGTTTACAAAGGTAAAGCACGTTTAAGCGCCAATGGCAAACGCCTGACCCTGCGTGGTTATGTAGGCGTTTCGGTTATCGGACGCAGTGTGACCTGGATAAAATACTAATTTTTGTCAGTTTTCCATGCCCCTGTTTCAGGGGCTTTTTTAATGGTTATGATTTGAAACAATTAAGTACAAATAAAAACTGTTTCCCTTAGCGCAAACTCATAATAATGAATTGAAGACGGTTATTTTTTATTCACACAATGATCTATCTTCAGCTGCAATTCAATCTGCTAAGGACTCTGAAACGGAGTATTCATGCGACATGTATTCCTCAATTCATAGGCATGGGTAAATGTGTGTTGCAAACAGCGGATGGTTTGCAAATGACAGATAAAACTATAAAAACAGATGCCCGCCTAGATCTTTGTTTCCCTGCTCAGACTGAGCTGTTCAGGTTCAAGCAGGATTTCCATAGGATAGGAGTTCCTCTTCTAGGCAGGATGCTGGTTCAACTAGCATCCCATACCGTTAGGGCACAGCGCAGCGGCCATAAAATATTATGGCATTCCCCTACTTCAGGACGACCTTCCTTTCTGAATGTCTCAAGCCTGGCTGTTTAAGGAGTAGAGCTATGACTACAATTCAATATAGAGAAAACTTTTCCAACGGTTATATCCCCTCTGAAATCATGGATGATCGTACCTTTGATTTGTTCCACTTTTCTGAAGCATGTGGCCAAAGTCCGGAATGGGTGATGCAACTCATTGAACATGGAATTTTGCCGAACCGTTCTAAAACGCATCCTGGTACCTTCCTCGGGGAAGATATCACCCGTGCACAACGCGCTTACCGTTTGCAGCGTGATTTTGATGCTTCCTTTAGTGCCGTTGCCATGATGCTGGATCTCATTGATGAAGTGCAGGAATTACGTCGTGAGGTGAAACATCTGCATTTCAAGTAATGCCTTTTAATGTCCGGTCTGCTTGAGTTAGATCAATGCGGACTAGGGCATATTTTGCTTTTTTCTTTTATTTTTTGAGTGATAAATATCCCTATGAAAACCAAAGACTGCAATAAAAAGATCAAATATATGTTCCCAGAATACCGTGATTTAATTGTGCAATTACGTGAGGAAAATCCGTACTTTGCCCGACTGTTTGAGGAACATAGCGAATTGGACAAACAGATTAGCCAGCTTGAACTCGATCCAGTCAATCATATCAATGATGATATCGATGCGATTAAACGCAAAAAACTAAAACTGAAAGACGAGATTTATCGCATGCTGAAAAACTCTGAAGCCGATCCGCTTACCTGAATGAGAACAGCTTTCTTGACCAAGAGGCTTTGCATATAAGGTTTAATCATCCGTTTTATCTACAATGTGATTATTAAATGATTTCGGTTCTTAAATAAAGAATCTGTCCAAATAAAAAAGCCCGCATGATGCGGGCTTTTTCAGACTTAAAAGTAATCGAATTATGCTTGTTCGATGTCTTTCATGGTCAATTTAATACGACCACGGTTGTCAACGTCAGCAACCTGTACTTTCACTTCCTGACCTTCTTTCAATACGTCAGCCACGTTGGCAATACGTTCGTTAGAGATTTGAGAAATGTGAAGCAGACCGTCAGTACCTGGCAGGATGTTCACGAACGCACCGAATTCAACGATACGAATCACTTTACCTGTGTAGATCGTGCCTGGCTCAACTTCAGCAGTCAGCGCCTGGATTTTTGCAATCGCAGCCTGTGCAGCAGCTTTAGTTTCACCAAATACGCGTACTGTACCGTTATCTTCGATGTCAATCGCAGCTTTAGTTTCTTCAGTGATTTGACGAATCGTTGCACCACCTTTACCAATCACGTCACGGATCTTGTCAGGGTTGATGTTGATCACTTGGAAAGTCGGCGCGTGCATAGAAATTTCTGGACGAGCACGTGAAATCACTTGATTCATCGCGTTCAGGATGTGCATACGACCTGCATAAGCCTGGTTCAATGCAACTTCCATGATCTCTTCAGTAATACCTTCGATCTTGATGTCCATTTGCAGCGCAGTAATACCGTTAGCAGAACCCGCTACTTTAAAGTCCATATCACCAAGATGGTCTTCGTCACCCAGGATGTCAGAAAGTACTGCGAAACGTTCGCCCTCTTTCACTAGACCCATTGCGATACCCGCAACTGGTGCTTTAAGTGGAACACCGGCATCCATCAATGATAGAGAAGCACCACATACAGACGCCATTGAAGATGAACCATTAGATTCAGTAATGTCAGATACGATACGGATCACGTACGGGAAGCGGTCAGCTGCTGGAAGCACAGCTTGAACACCACGACGAGCCAGACGACCATGACCGATTTCACGACGTTTAGGACCAGA
>ENA-UOXB01001428-UOXB01001428.1-bioreactor-metagenome-genome-assembly--contig:-NODE-1428-length-11336-cov-6.382856_pt1 | contig 11336 bp, 12 predicted proteins | sample MGYA00238158_ERZ761615 | MGnify/ENA primary metagenome ERZ761615 (study PRJEB28904, sample SAMN06267902) | bioreactor metagenome | isolation source: Joint BioEnergy Institute, California, USA... | reverse complement strand
CCTTCCCGCTGGGGGCGACCTGGGACGGGTTGGGTGTGAACTTCGCACTGTACTCGCGGCATGCCACACGGGTGGAACTCTGCCTGTTCGATGGACGCAACCGCGAAGTGGAACGCATCGCGCTGCCCGAGTACACCAACGAGATCTGGCATGGTTACCTGCCAGACGTGCGGCCCGGCCAGCGCTATGGCTACCGGGTGCATGGTCCCTATGCTCCGGAGGAAGGCCATCGCTTCAATCCCAACAAGCTGCTGCTGGACCCTTACGCCAAGCAGATCGTCGGCGAGCTGAAGTGGGCGCCCCACCTGTTCGGCTACACCCTGGGCCATCGCGATGGCGATCTCAGTTTCGACCGCCGCGACAGCGCCAGCTACATGCCACGCTGCGCCGTGATCGATCCGGCCTTCAGCTGGGGTGTCGAGCGTGCACCCGAAACGGCCTGGGACAGGACGGTGATCTACGAAGCGCACGTGCGCGGGTTGACCATGCAGCATCCTGATGTCCCGCAGGCCGAGCGCGGCACCTTCTCTGCACTGCGGCATGATGCGGTGGTGGACCACCTGAGCCATCTGGGTGTGACCGCCATCGAGCTGCTGCCCGTGCACGCCTACGTGGACGACCAGCAGCTGCTCGAGCGTGGGCTGCGCAACTACTGGGGGTACAACACCATCGGCTTCTTCGCCCCACAGCCGCGTTACCTGTCGACGGGCACCGTGGCCGAGTTCAAGCAGATGGTCGCGCGGCTGCACAATGCCGGCATCGAAGTGATCCTGGACGTGGTCTACAACCACACCGCCGAGGGCAACGAGCTGGGCCCCACGCTGTCGTTCAAGGGCATCGACAATGCCAGCTACTACCGATTGGCCGATGATCGCCGCTATTACATCAACGATACCGGCACCGGCAACACGTTCGACCTGACCAATGCCGGCGCGCTGCGCATGGTGATGGACTCGCTGCGCTACTGGGTGACCGAGATGCGGGTGGACGGTTTCCGCTTCGACCTGGCGACCATTCTTGGCCGTGAGCGCCATGGCTTCGACGCCTCGGGCAGCTTCCTCGATGCGGTACGCCAGGACCCGGTCCTGAGCCAGGTGAAGCTGATCGCCGAGCCCTGGGACATCGGCCCGGGCGGCTACCAGCTGGGCCAGTTCCCGCCGGGTTGGGCGGAATGGAACGACCGCTTCCGCGATACAGTGCGCGCGCTGTGGCGTGGCGATGGCGGGCAGCTGCCGGAGTTCGCCACCCGTTTCACCGGCTCGGCCGACCTGTTCGAACACCACGGCAGGCGGCCGTCGGCCAGCATCAACCTGGTAACGGCACACGACGGGTTCACCCTGCACGATCTGGTGAGCTACAACGACCGCCACAACGAGGCCAACGGCGAGGACAACCGCGATGGCCATTCGCACAATCTTTCCAGCAACCACGGTGTGGAGGGCGACACCGATGATCCGGCGATCCTCTCGTTGCGTGCACGGCAGATGCGCAACCTGCTGGCCACGCTGCTGCTGTCGCAGGGCACGCCCATGCTGCTGGCCGGCGACGAGTTCGGCCATTCGCAGCAGGGCAACAACAACGCGTACTGCCAGGACAACCCGCTGAGCTGGATCGACTGGGAGCGTGCCTCGCAGCCGGCGGCGCAGGCGCAGGTGGCATTCGTGCGGCGTGCACTATCGCTGCGCCGGCGCTATGGCCTGCTGCGCAGGAACCGGTTCCTGCGCGGTGAATACGATGAAGCGCTGGGCCTGCGCGATATCGACTGGCGGCATCCGGACGGCCGCAGCATGGAGGAGGCGGACTGGCACGACCCCGAACTGCGCGCGCTGCTGATTGTGCTGGACGGTCGAAGCCCCGACAGCGGCCTGCGTGAGCCCGGGCGGCATGTCAGCCTCGCCCTGCTGTTGAATGCCGGAGACCAGCCGCAGCGGTTCCGCGTATCGGATCAGGCGCTGTCGTTCCGGCGCGTACTGCTGCAGACCGACGAGGCGCCGCTGGAGCAGGACGGCACCGGCGACTGGACCCTGCCGCCGCGCAGCCTGTGCCTGCTCGCGGCCAGCAGCGCCTGATTGCAGCGCGCCCGCTCGGCGCGAAGACCGATCGGCAGCGCCGGGTCCCGCCCGGCCTGCCGTGAATCAGCCCAGCAGATGGCGCAGCAACCCGGCCGAGACCACGCCGATCAGCACGGTCGGCAGCATCGACAGCCGGGTGGCGGCCAGCAGGGTGATGGCCAGCGCAGCCAGATCGGCGGGCTTGTCGGCGACGAAATCCGGGGCGATCACCGAGATCAGCACGCAGCCCGGCGCGGCCTCCATGACCGTCACCGCACGCTTGCCGAGGGTGCGGTTGCGCAGGGCCAGGAAGCCGATGATGCGGGTGAGGTAGGTAACGGCTGCCATCAGCACGATGGTGAGCAGCGAGCTCCACTGGATCATGCCGCGTCCTCCGCCAGCAGCCAGGCGGCCACCAGCCCGGCCAGCGCACCGCTGGCGACGTACCAGGCGCCGGGAACCAGCAGATGGGTGCCTGCGGCCACCAGCAGGCTGACCAGCCAGGGCCGCGCCGCGCGCAGCCCCTGCCACATGCCACGCAGCAGCACCAGGAAGACCGCGGGGAAGGCCATGTCGAATCCATAGGCATGGATGTCGCCCAGCAGCGGGCCGGCGATCGCCCCCAGCGTCGTGCAGGTCACCCAGACCCCATACAGGCCGGCCGAGGTGCCCAGGTAGTAGGCGAGGCTGAAACCGTGCATGCGCCGCCGCGCGTCGGCGACACCCAGGGCCCAGCTTTCGTCACACATGAAGAACAACGCCGGCAGCGTGCGACGGCGTGGCAGGTGCTGCAGCAGCGGTGCCAGGCTGGCCCCCATCAACAGATGGCGGCTGTTGACCAGCGCGGTGATCGCTACGATGAGCGCGATGTGCGGAGGTGACGTCCACAGCTCGATGGCGGCGAACTCCGAGCCGCCGGCGAAGTTGAGCCCGGTCATGAGCGGTACTTCAAGCGCCGACAGGCCCTTCTGCGCAGCCTGTGCACCGAGCACCAGGGCGAAGGGAACGAAGCCGATCATCACCGGCACGGCAGCGCGCAGGCCGCGCAGGAACTCGGCGCGGGGCGTGACGTGGCAGGGGGCGTCAGGCGGAAGGAGGGAGGGTTGGGCGTCCATGTAGCGGAAGCGAGTGAGGGGGCTTCATCCTAGCGGCGACGGCACGAAATTGGGTTGCGTTGATGCCATTCAATTGAGAATGTTGCGCATCTGATGCGGCAGATGGCCATGAGGGTGAAATCCAATGCAATCTCAACTCGATAACCTTGATCGCCGGATTCTCGAGGCGCTGCAGGTCGATGGTCGTCTGCAGAACCTGGAGCTGGCCAGGCAGGTCGGTCTTTCGCCGTCGGCCTGCCTGCGCCGGGTCCGCCTGCTGGAGGAGGGCGGCTACATCGACCGCTACGTGGCGCTGCTGAACGAGACCAAGGTTGGACGGGGCTTCACCGTGTTCGTGCGGGTCTGGCTGCGTGGGCAGGACGAGGACACCACCAACCACTTCATAAACAGCATCAAGTCCCTGCCGGAAGTGCTTGAATGTCATCTGATGGCGGGCGACTGCGATTTTCTGCTGCGGGTGGCCGTGGCCGACCTGGACGCGTATCGCCAGTTCCAGATCCGGCATCTGAACAGGATCGCCGGGGTGCAGAACACCAAGACCGAGATCCCGATGCAGCGGATCAAGCAGACCACCCGGCTGCCGCTTTGAGGCCGCGCCGCGCCGGCCCCCGGTGCGGCGGTCATCGCAATGACATCTGCCCCCGGTAGGGTCTGACCCCGCTTGCCGGTCGCGCGCGGGCGACCTCCCGGTCGTGCCGCCTGCCTCCGTCACAGCTGCTGTCGCTGCCGAGGGTCATGTGTTCAACGTCAGGGGGCTGGATGGACGCCACGCGGTCAGAACATGGAGAGTGGCCATCGCTGCGTGGCTGCTGCTGGCCTTCGTCGCCACGGCCGAGGACGACGTCCGTGCCTACGACATTCCGGCGCAGCCGCTGGAGCAGGCAGTGGAGCGCTTCAGCGTCAGCAGCGGGTGGTCGGTGATGTACGCCGGCGAACTCGCTGCCGGTCGGCGCAGTTACCCGCTGCACGCCAGCCTGCCGCCGCTGCAGGCGCTGCAGACCCTGCTGCAGGAGACCGGCGTCGAAGCCGAGGTGATCGGCGCGCAGCGCGTGGTGCTTCGGCTGGGCGCGCAACCCGAACGCGCAGCCGGTCCCGTCGGCCTGCTGCCGGAATCCGAGCGCAGCCGTCGTTTTGGCGGGCTGCAGCAGCGGCTGCGCGACGCGTTCTGTGACGACCCCCTGCTCGCACCGGGCCGCTACGCGGCGACGCTGCGTTTCCGCATCACCGCCGAGGGCCATGTCGACGATGCCGAACTGCTCGTCGGCAGCGGCGACGCCCGGCGCGATCGGCGCCTGTTGCTTGCCATCGGCAGGCTGGCGCCGTCCATCGACGCCGCCGCGTTGCCGCAGCCGGTGACGCTGCAGATCCAGCCCTCCCGTGCCGACCACGACTGTGGCCGACGGCAGCCCCTTCCATGATTTCAAGGATTCGAACATGAGCAACGGAACGGCCGGGGCGGTGGACCTGATGGATCACCTGCTGGGGGCTTACGATGAACTCAAGCGCCGGCTGGTGCGCAAGCTGGGCTCGGAAGAGCTGGCAGGCGATGCGCTGCAGGACACCTGGATGCGCCTGAGCGCACGCCGCGACCGGCTGGACCCGGTGCAGAATCCGGCGGCCTATCTGCTGAGGATGGCGATGAACACCGTGATCGATCGGCAGCGCGCCGACCATCGCCTGCTCAGCCTGGAAGAAGTGGACGCGCTGATGGAGATGGCCGATCCGGGCCCCGGTCCGGCTCAGGCTGCAGAGCTTGATCGTGCCCTCGAAGACATGGTCGGCCTGCTGCACCGCATGCCCGAACGCCGCCGCCGGATCCTGCTGGCGATCCGCGTGGACGGCCTGCAGCAGCGGGACGTGGCCGAGCAGCTGGGCGTGTCGCTGCGGCTGGTGCAGCGCGAACTGAAAGCGGCCCAGGACTATCTGGCCGAGCGCAGCGGGCAGGACCGGCAGGTGCGGTTCTGACCGGCGGCGTCCGTCTACACTTTGACGCCGAGCAGAACCCCGCAGCGTGCGGGCATGGCTGGACTGCGCATGGACCCTGATGATCGCCCGCACCGCACGCTCGACGCCGTGGAGCGCCAGGCCCACGCCTGGGTGGTGCGTCTGACGTCGGGCGAGGCCACGGCAGCCGACGGACGCAGGTTCCGCCAATGGTGCGCGACCGATTCGCGTCACCGCGAAGCGTTTGCCCGTGCGCGGCGGCAATGGGAGCAGGTGCGCGTGGCCGGTGAGCAGGTCCCGGCTGCGGCGCGCCAGCCGCAGGCACCGGGCCTGGCACGGCGATGGAGCCGGCGTGCATTCCTGGGGGCGGCCATTGCCGCCCCCGCCAGCCTCGCCGTGGTGGCAGCGATCCGTCCACCGTTGGGGCTGTGGCCGTCGGTGAGTGCGATGGCGGCCGACTTCCATACCGGCACCGGCGAGCGCCTCCAGCTTGCGCTGACGCCGCAGTTGACGCTGGAGCTGGATACGCAGAGCAGTCTGCGGCGCCGGATGGGTGCGGGTGGCGAGGGTTACGAGCTGGTGCAGGGGCAGGCGGCATTCGAGACCGCTGCGGGTTCACGCCTCGCACTGTACGCGGGGCCGGGCTGTGTGATCGCCGATGAGGGCGCAGCCCGGCTGGACGTGCGCAATACCGGGGGACACGTCCGGGTGACGTGCCTGCGCGGCAGCGCCCGCATCGAGCACCCGCAGGGCCGGCTGCGGCTGCAGGCCGGACAGCAGACCCGCTACGACGAACGCCTGAGCGGCGTGGTGGCCGAGGCCGTGGCCGGCGAGGTCAGCGCCTGGACCGAAGGCATGCTGGTGTTCCGCCGCGCGCCGTTGCGCGAGGTGGTGGACGAGATCAATCGCTATCGCCGCGGCAGGGTCCTGCTCGGTGACGGCGCACAGGCGCGTGCGCCGGTCAGCGGTCGCTTCCGCATCGATGACCCGGACGCGGCGCTGGAACAGCTGCGGTTGACGCTGTCGTTGGAGCTGCGTCGCTTCCCGGGCGGTATCGCCGTCCTGGGGTAGAGTCCCCGGCCACGCGCGTCGCGTGGCTGCCGCATGCAAGGAGAAGCCAAGGAATGCGCAACGAGACCATCGGTGTGCTCGACCTGCGACGCAACCTGTCCGCATTGCTGGAGACCACGCAGCGGCGTCCATTGACGGTGCATCGCTATGGATCGCCCTGGGTCTGCGTGGTCTCCGATCCGCAGTGGCAGGAACAGTCCGTGCTGCTGGATTTCGACCCGCAGGGCCATCCGCTGGCTGCCCTGCTGAGGTTGCAGCAGGCGCTGTCGCTGCCGGAGAAGGGCAGCGTATCACCGGCAATGGCGGCCCGCGGTCTGCTGCTGATGGCGATGCATGGCATACAGGGCCTGCCACAGTTGCACGATCAGGTGATCCATCACCGCTTGTGGCACTGGTTCGTGGCCGGTGCGGTGATTGCGATGGACGGATGGCAGTTGCCGGCACTGCGCCAGGCCACGGCCGCGTTGCTGGCCGACGCGGACGCGGCCGGGTTGCTGTCCGCATTTGCCCGACGTCCCGACGTGATGGTGCTGGCACGACAATGCGGCGGCATCGCTCCGCTGCTGGATGCCGATGCCTGCAGGCGCATGACGTCGCTGTGACAGAGGGGCTGAAGCGCAACGCACGGCACATCACGCGCAACGCGCTGTCGCTTCATCGACCCTGCTGACGTCTTCTCCAGAGTACGGCGCATCCGCGTCGTGGAGCGCAGGCAGCGTCGATGGCGGAACGTCGCAGGATCAGCATGCTCGAGCTGGATCGTCACCTGAGCCGGTCGCTGGAACAGGCCCGGCACGCGCCGCTGTGCGTACAGCGCTACGGGCATCCGTGGGTCTGGGTGCTTTCCAGCGACGCCTGGGCAGACGCCGCGCGATGGGCGGCGCTGGACGTCGAGGCGCATCCGCTGCTGGCGCTGCGCCGCGCAACCGATGCGCAACTGCCGGCGTGGCCGGAAGCAGCCATCGCGACGCTGCCCCTGGACATGGACGATGTCCGCATGCTGCAGCGTGCCGCTCTGCTGCTGTGGGTGCAGGCACTGGACAGCGCGCAACGGGTACACGATGACCTGCGCCATCACCAGGTGTACCGCCGCTTCGTCGGCTTCGGCCGTGGCAGCGCCTGGTCGCCGACGCAATGCGTGCGGATCCTGCAGGCCAGTCGCCACCCGCTGCTGCGTCGCTGCGTGGAAGGCGCGTTGGCGGCAGTACCTGCAACGCTGCTGCAGTCGGCTGGCGTGCCGCCGGCGGGCGCCAGCGCAGACAGGGTGGAGCAGCAGCGAATTGCAGGTGGATGTTTATCGTACTGACACATGCGCCGCTGACCATGGTGCAGCGGTCCCTTCCAGGATGACGAGGGCGGAACAATGGCAAGACAGCTTCGTGGTGGCAGGGCCCGGCAGCACGGTTTCAGCCTGATCGAGATCATGGTGGTGGTGGTGATCATCGGCATTCTTGCCGCACTGATCGTGCCGCGCCTGATGGATCGTCCCGATCAGGCGCGGGTGGTGGCGGCACGCCAGGACATCGCCGCACTGATGCAGGCGCTGAAGCTCTATCGCCTGGACAATGGCCGCTACCCCAGCAACGAGCAGGGATTGCAGGCGTTGGTGGCGCCGCCCCAGAGCAGCGGCGCGATGCCGACAACCCCCTATCTGGACCGCCTGCCGAACGACCCGTGGGGGCATCCGTACCAGTACCAGAACCCGGGCGCGCACGGCGACATCGACGTGTTCTCCCTTGGCGCGGACAGCAAGGCCGGAGGTGATGCCGGCAATGCGGACATCGGCTCCTGGCAGCTGTGAGGTCCACCGATGTCGCCTCCGATGGCAGCCTTTCCGTGTCGTCGCCAGCAGGGCATGGCGGTGATCGTCGCGATGCTGGTGGTCGCACTGGTGGCGGTGATCGCGACCGCGCTGCTGACCCGCCAGGCCGCGCAGCTGCGTGCGCTGCGTGGCGACCAGCTGCGGGCGCAGGTACGCATGGCCGTGGATGCCGCGCTGGAGCGCGCGGGGCAGCAGCTTCGTGACGACGCGCGCGAGCAGCTGACCACCGTGCGCGACGGTCGCTGGGCACGGCCGGTGCAGCTGGATGCGCCGCTGCCGGTGCGCCTGCAGATGGTGGACGCGCAGTCGCTGTTCAACCTGCGCAACCTGTTGTCGCAGGGCCAACCGGATGCGCAGGCGCGGCAGGCCTTCGTGGCGCTGTGCGTGGAGCAGGGGGTGTCTGCGGCCGCATGCAGCGGTGCCGCGGACCACATCCAGGCACGGCTGCGCGACGGTGATCGCGCCGCGCAGGCGCCCCTGCCGCGCGAAGCCCTGATCGGGCAGGCGCTGGCCGATGCCGAGCCACGCGCCGTCCGGGCGTTGTCCCGGCGCACGGTGGTGTTGCCGGCGCAGACGCTGGTCAACGCCAATACGACTGACCTGGCCGTGCTGCAGGCGGTTGCACCCGGCGCTGATCCGGGCCGGCTGCGGGCGCTGGTGGACGAGCGCGATGGCGGCCGCTGGCTGCTCAACCGCGGTGATATTGCCAACCGCCTGCAGGTGAGCAGCGAGCAGATGTCGGTGATGCCGCTGGGCATCCACAGCGAATGGTTCCTGGCGGTCGGACAGGTCCAGGCAGACGACCGCGACGTCGATTTCCGCGCGTTGATCTGGCGTGAGTACCGCGATGACAGCGTGCGCGTGCAGCGTGTATGGACGAGGATCGGCGCATGAGCGTGCAGCTGCGGGTGCGCCTGCCGGCGCTGGATCGACTGCAGGCCGACAGCCGGGTGGAGTGGGCGCAACTGCAACGCGGTGACGTGGCGGCGCATGGCTGCGAGGCGCTATCGGCGCTGGGACAGCGCCATCCGCAGGCACAGGTGCACGCCTGCCTCGATCCGCATGACCTGATCCTGCTGGAACTGCAGCTGCCGCCGCTGTCAGGTCGCCGGCTGCAGGCCGCGCTGCAGGGCGAGGTGGAGGCGATGCTGCTGGACGACCTGCAGGATGTTGCGCTGGCCAATGGGCCGCAGGCGGCTGACGGGACCGTGCCGGTGGCATGGCTGGGCCAGCAGGCCGTGGCCCAGGCGCAGCAGCTGCTGGCGTCGTGCGGCCTGAGCCTGCAGGGGCTGTACCCGACGCCGCTGCTGCTGCCGTGGACGGAGGGGCGGGCCACGCTGGAGGCGAAGGGCGAGCACCTGCTGGTACGCAGCGGGCGCGACCGCGGCTTCGTGCAGTGGAGTGGCGGGCGCGACGTGGCAGGCGTGCTGCAGGCAACCTCCCTGCGCCTGCAGCAGGCCGGCGTGCAGGCCGTGCAATGGGTGCATGCGGTGCCCTCGGGTTGGCCCGGACACCTGCAGACCAGCACAGTGGCCGCGGGCAGCGAGGCCAGCGGCCCGCTGCCGGCATGGGCACTACCGCTGCAGCGCGGCGGACGACGCCTGCCACGAGTGGCGATCGGGCTGGCACTGGCGGCCGGGGTGCTCGCCGCGACGGGCCTGCAGTTGCAGGTCTCGCGCTGGCGCGGCGAAGGTGAGGCGTTGCAGCGGGAAATGACGCGGCAGTTCAGCGCGCAGTATCCGGAAATCACCGAGGTACTGGATCCGGTCCTGCAGGCACGGCGTGCGTTGGCCGCACCGGTGCAGACGGCTCCACTGCCGCGGATACAGCAACAGGTCGCGCTGGCATTGCAGGCGGTTCCGGAGCTGGCCGGCCGCGTTCGCGGCATGGACTACACGCCCGGCGCGCTTGAACTGGAACTGGACGCCGATGCGCAGGCGCTGGCCGATGATGCGCAGCATCTGGAACGATGGCAGCAGGCGGCGCAGGCGCAGGGCCTGCAGCTGGTCCGCCAGGGCGGTGGCCGCCTGCGGCTGAGCACCGGGGGCAGCCGATGAGGGTACGGACTGCGTGGATGGAAGGCGGCATCGCGGCGCTGTCGCAGTGCTGGCGGCGCCTGCAGCTACGCGAACGCGTCATGCTGACGACGATGGTGGGTGCACTGCTGGCCGCTGCGCTGTGGGCATTCTGGCTGGAGCCCCTGCTGAAGCAGCGCAGCTACTGGCAGGTTGAGCTGCCGCGCCTGCAGGCACAGATACGGGCACTGGCGCCCTTGCTGGACGCGCGCGAGCGCCAGCGCCTGGCCCGGGAGCAGCGGCCGACACTGACCAGCCTGCGTTCGCGGATCGCCGCCGCCGGCCTTGCCGATGGGGTGCGGGTCGACGCGCGCGAGGGACGCTGGCACGTGCAGGTGCAGTCGGTGCCCGCCGATGTGCTCTGGAACTGGCTCCTGCCGCTGCTGGCCGACCCGACCATCGAACTGCAACGACTGCAACTGCAACGCACAGGGGACGCGGATATGCCGGCGGCACGCATTTCAGGAAGCATCGTGATGAAGGCCGTTGCGGGTGAGCTTCGATGAGGTCGATGCACGGTCTTGCCTGTGGCGCGGTGCTGGCTCTGGTCGTGGGGATGGTCCACCTGCCCGCGCCGGCATGGGCGCAGGATGCCAGCGACGAGCCGGTGCAGTTGAATCTGGTGGATACCGATATCGGTGGCGTGCTGCGGATGGCGGCGCGTTTCACCGGCCGCCAGTTCCTGATCGATCCACGCGTGACCGGCAAGATGACGGTGGTATCGGATGGTCCTGTCAGTCGCGCGCAGGCCTATCAGCTTCTGCTCGGCGCACTGCGCATGCGTGGCTTCGCCGTGGTCGAGAACGGTGGCATCAGCCGGGTCGTGCCACAGGCCGATGCCAAGCTGCTGGGCGGCCGGGTAGGCGGCGGAGCGGCAGGTGGAGAGGTTGCCACACGGACCTTCGCGCTGCGTTACGAGAATGCGGCCGCACTGGTCGCGGTGCTGCGGCCGATGATCAGTCCGGACAACCCGATCACCGCCAACGCGGGCAACAATACGCTGGTCATCACCGACTATGCCGACAATCTGGAACGCATCGCGCGGGTGATCGCCAGCGTGGACACCCCGGCTGGCATGGACACCGACGTGGTCAAGCTGCAGCAGGGGATCGCCGTGGATGTGGCCGCGATGGTCGCACCGTTGCTGGATGCGCAGGGCGCCGAGCCGGGCCAGAAGGTGGTGGTGATGGCCGATCCGCGCAGCAACAGCGTGCTGCTGCGCTCCAGCAGCCCGGGGCGCACGCGGTTGGCACGCCAG
>ENA-UOXB01001427-UOXB01001427.1-bioreactor-metagenome-genome-assembly--contig:-NODE-1427-length-11340-cov-9.627913_pt1 | contig 11340 bp, 8 predicted proteins | sample MGYA00238158_ERZ761615 | MGnify/ENA primary metagenome ERZ761615 (study PRJEB28904, sample SAMN06267902) | bioreactor metagenome | isolation source: Joint BioEnergy Institute, California, USA | place... | reverse complement strand
CTGGTGCGCGGCATCCAGGTCATGCTGATGCCGAGCGCGCACGCCAAGGGCCTGCGTTTCGAGGTCAAGGTCGCCGATGCGGTGCCGACCCTGCTCCACGGCGACAGCAACCAGCTCCGCCAGGTGCTGGTCAACCTGCTCTCGAACGCGATCAAGTTCACCGACAAGGGCCAGGTCGCGCTCGAAATCGATGTGCTGGCGAACGAGTCGGATCTCGAGCAGGTCCGGCTGCGGTTCTCGGTGCGCGACACCGGCATCGGCATGCCGCCCGAGGCCTTGACCGGCATCTTCGATGCCTTCGAGCAGGTGGACACGGGCCTGGGACGGCGCTTCGGTGGCACGGGCCTGGGCACCACCATCGCCAAGGGCCTGACCGAGCTGATGGGCGGCCGCATCCACGTCGAGAGCCGGCTCGGCGCGGGTTCGCATTTCTGGATCGAGGTACCGCTGGGCCTGGTCGCGCAGGGGCAGGTCGCCGCCACCGAGCCGGTGCCGAGCAACGTCATCGCCTTCGCCGACCCCTTCGTCCGCCATCGCGCGCGGGTCGAGCCGATGCGCATCCTGGTCGCCGACGACCAGCCGGCCAATCGCATGGTGCTGCGTCGCCTGCTGGAGAAGGCCGGTCACCGGCCGCACATCGTCGACGACGGCGACGATGTGTTGATCGCGCTCGAGGCGCAAAGCTTCGATGTGGTGATCACCGACCTGCACATGCCCGGCGCCGACGGCCTGGACATCATCCGGCAGACCCGCTTCATGGAGGCCGGCAGCGGCCGGCGTACGCCCTTCATCGTGCTCACTGCCGACGCCACGTCCGATGCGCGCGAGGCCTGCATCAAGGCCGGTGCGTTCGCGTATCTCACCAAACCCATCGTCACCGAGCGCCTGCTCGAAAAGCTGGCCGAGATCGCGCTGGGTCCGGCGGCGCCCGCCATCGACACCGTGCAGGCGCCCATGCCGGTGGCCGGCGACGGCAGCATCATCTCCCAGCACATCCTCGACGAGCTGCGCGAGATGGGCCTGGGCGAGGTCTTCGTGCAGCGCTTCCTCGGCGAATGCGCGCGTGACGCGCGCAAGTGCCTGGTCGATCTCGAAGAAGCCTCGCGCGCCGGCAACTGGGACGGTGCCCGCGATGCCTGCCACGCGCTCAAGGGCGCGGCGGGCAACATGGGTGCGGTGCGGCTGGCCGAGACCGCATCGACGGGCATGCGCATGCGCTCGGAGCAGTTGTTGCGCGAGTGGAACGGGCTGCTGCAGTCGCTCGGCCAGCAGCTCGACCAGGCCCTGGTCGCCCTTCGCGAACGCGGCGATCTGCCGCGCGCCGGCATGCCCGGGTCCGAAAAGGGCTGACCCGGGCGTCCTCTGCCCGGTCAGCCGACGTCGACGGCCTTGTCCTCGTCGGCCGCATCCGGGCGGCGCAGCTGCGCGCGCACCAGGCGCTCCATCGTGCGCAGCTGGCGATCGCCGAGCTGCAGGGCGGTGTCGACCCAGATCCGGGTGATGCGCATCAGTTCCGCGTGCGGTACCGGATTTGCACCGTCGCGGACCTCGTGCAGCGCCAGGCGCGCGGCCGCGATGCGCCGGTTCTGCCGGATGACCTCGTGCACCGCGCGCGTGCCTTCGCCCTTGGGAACGAGCACATCGACGATGCCCATGGCGTGCAGTTCGTCGCTGGTGTACATGCGGCCGTTGAGCATCATGTCCTCGGCCACCTTCGGGCTGACCTTCTGGACCAGCAACGAGTAGGCGCCCATGCCCGGGAACAGGCCGAACAGCACCTCGGGAAAGCCCATCTGCACGCCGCTCTCGGCCACGATGGTCTGGCAGGCGAGCGCAAGCTCGAAGCCACCGCCCAGCGTGTCGCCCTCGACCAGCGCAATGGTGTGGGCGTTGCGGTGCAGGCGCGTGTGCAGCAGGTGGATGTTGTCGACGCATTCGCTGGCGTAGCGCAGCAGGCCGTCGCGGTTGCGGTCGCGGATCAACGATGCGAACAGCTTCAGATCGCCGCCCAGGTTGAACACGTGCGCGTCCGAGCCGAGCACGATGTGCGAAACGTGGCCCGGCTCCTCGGCCGCACGGCGCGCGATCGCGTCGATGGTCTGCTGGGCGAACAGGCGCAGTTCGCGGAGCAGGGCCGGCGAGAAGCAAGGCCGGTAGGTCGGGTCGGAAAACGCCTGCTGTGCGTGCATGAAGCACCAATGGGAATCATTGGAACCGTCGTGCTCGATACGGATGGTGGAAAGGGCGGCGGTGGTGTCGCCGTGCAGCAGCTCGACGTTGGTCATTGGAAATCCCCTGATGCGGACCTCCGCCGGTCGGGCGCCCGGCAGGCGTCCTTCTGAAAAATTTTCGCCCGATGCGCGCTTCTATGCGCGCATCGAGCGAAAAGGGCAAGAATTTCAATGGGCTAAAGGCCCAATGCAAAACCCGTCAATGCGGATATGGGATTTCCGTCACGCTTTCGCCTCGTCGCGCAGCTCGCGGCGCAGGATCTTGCCGACATTGGTCTTGGGCAGCTCGGTGCGGAACTCGACGATACGCGGGTGCTTGTAACCGGTGAGGTGCTCGCGCGCATGCGCCTTGACCTGCTCTGCGGTCAGCGAGGGATCCTTGCGCACGATGACGACCTTCACCGCCTCGCCGGACTTGTCGTCCGGCACGCCGATTGCAGCGACCTCGAGCACGCCGGGCATCATCGCGATGACGTCCTCGACCTCGTTGGGATACACGTTGAAACCCGAGACGAGGATCATGTCCTTCTTGCGGTCGACGATGTAGAAGAAGCCCTTCTCGTCCATCTTCGCCATGTCGCCGGTGTGCAGCCAGCCATCGGCATCGATCGCGGCGGCGGTGTCTTCGGGGCGTTGCCAGTAGCCGCGCATGACCTGGGGACCGCGGATGCACAGCTCGCCGACCTCACCGACCGGCAGCTGCGTGCCTGCCTCGTCCTTGATGCAGGCATCGGTCGACGGGACCGGCAGGCCGATCGAGCCGTTGTACTCGGCCAGGTCCATCGGGTTGATGCAGGCCGCGGGCGAGGTCTCGGTCAGGCCGTAGGCTTCCACCAGGGTCACGCCGGTGACCTGCTTCCAGCGTTCGGCGACGGCGCGCTGCACGGCCATGCCGCCGCCCAGCGTGAGCCGCAGCGGACTGAAGTCGATGTCCGAGAACCCGGGGGTATTGAGCAGGCCGTTGAACAGCGTATTGACGCCGGTGATGGCGGTGAAGGGTTCGCGCTTGAGCTCCTTGACGAAGCCGGGCATGTCGCGCGGATTGGTGATCAGGATGTTCTTCGCGCCCAGGCGCATGAAGACCAGTCCGTTCGCCGTCAACGCGAAGATGTGATACAGCGGCAGCGCGGTGATGATCGTCTCCTGCCCCTCGCGCGCAAGCGGTCCAATCCAGGCCGAGGCCTGTTGCATGTTGGCCACCAGGTTGCGATGGGTGAGCATCGCCCCCTTGGCCACGCCCGTCGTCCCGCCCGTGTACTGCAGGAACGCGATGTCCTCCAGCGACGTCGAGATCTTCGGCAGTTCGTGCCTCGCGCCGCGCGCGATGGCATCGCTGAAGCGGATCGCACCGTGGATGGTGTAGTCGGGCACCATCTTCTTGACGTGCTTGAGCACGAAGTTGACGAGCGCGCCCTTGGGAAATCCGAGCAGGTCGCCCAGCCCCGTGGTGATGACCTGCTTGACCTGCGTGTCGGCCAGCACGTCCTGCACGGTCTTGCCGAAATTGTCCATCACCAGCACCGCGGCCGCGCCCGAGTCCACCAGCTGGTGGCGCAGTTCCCGCGCGGTGTACATCGGGTTGGTGTTGACCACGGTCAGCCCGGCGCGCAGGACGCCGAAGGTCGCGATGGGGTACTGCAGGCAGTTGGGCATCATGATCGCGACGCGATCACCCTTCTTGAGCTTGAGTTCGCCGAGCAGGTAGGCGGCGAAATCGCGGCTGCGCGCGTCGAGTTCGCCGTAGGTGATCGTGCGCCCCATGTTGGAGAACGCCGGACGGTCGCGGAACTTCGCGATGGCCTCGTCGAGGACCGCCGGTACCGAGCGGTACTGCTCGGGGTCGATGTCCGCGGGCACGCCCGCAGGATAGTTCGCCAGCCACGGGCGTTGATCGGTCATGCATCCTCTCCCTGATTGAAGGCCGTCACTCGAGCCGGTGAGCGTACCTGTGCAATTCGCTCGATTGGAGCATAGGCTCTAGGGGGAGGCAAGGCGCGTTGCGGCGCGATTCGCCGCCTTTCGTCATCCTGCTGCCCCATGGAAAACACGCGCATGCGACTGACCGGATCGAAGTTCGCCACCTCCCGGGTGCTGCTGGGATTGGCCCTTGTGCTGGGCGCGTGTGCAGGCTGCAAGCGTGAGGCGCCCGAAGAAGCCATCCGTGCGCAAGTGGCGGCGCTGCAGGCCGCGATCGAGGCACGCAGTGCGTCGGACGTCGCCGACCTGCTCGACGAGGAGTTCATCGGGCCGCAGGGCATGGACCGGCGTGCCGCACGCCAGACCGCAGCCGTGCTGCTGCTGCGGCATCAGCGCATCGGCGTGGTGACCGGACCGCTGGATGTCCAGCTGCAGGGCGATGATCGCGCCCGCGTCCGCACGCGCGCGGCCGTCACCGGCGGCGACGGCTCGGCGCTGCTGCCCGACAGCGCGCAGGCCTGGCGCATCGACAGCGGCTGGCGTCGTCGCGGCGACACCTGGCGCATCACCAGTCTTGAATGGACGCCGGCGCTCGAGTAACCACGCGGCCGGAACCGGCCGTCGGGCTCACTCGAAGTCGTAGTGCATGCCCGGGCTGGCCGGCGCCAGGAAGTTGCCCTGCACGTAGTCGATGCCGGCGCCGAACAGGATCGACATGCTCGCCGCGTCCTGCACGAACTCGGCGATCGTGCGGATGCCCACCTGGCGGGCCCGGCGTGCGATCTCGGCGATGCGCTGCTGGTTTTCCGCGTTGCCCGGCAGGTCTTCGGTGAAACTGCGGTCGAGCTTGAGCAGGTGTGGCTGCAGGTGGCTGAGCAGTTGGAAGGAGTCCAGACCGACGCCGAACTGTTCGAGCGCGAAGCGTCCGTCGAAGCGCGCGATGCGCGCCGCGAAGGCCTGCGTGGCCTTGAGGTGGGTGAAGACCTTCGATTCGGGCAACTGCAGGACCAGATACTCGCCGGGCACCGCATGCGCGGCGAGCTGTGCGCCGACGAATTCGGCGAACGCGTCGCCATCGAGCGAAGCCTGGCTGACCTTGACCAGCAGCGTCGTGGGTTGTCCGGCGCGCAGGCGCTGGCCGATCGCGGCGATCGCCCGCGCGGCGACGTAGCGGTCGATCTCGCCGAGCATGCCGTTGTCCTCGGCGACCTGGAGGAACGTGCCCGGCGCGATCAGTTCCCCGTCGCCGCCGTCCAGGCGCAGCAGGATCTCGTAGACCGCGGCGTTGTCGCCCTGCAGGTTGATCACCGGCTGGTAATGCAGCACGAACCCGTCCTGGTCGAGCGCGCCGCGCAGGCGTGCCACCCAGGCTTCGATGCGCTCCTGTTCTGCACGGTCGACCGCACTCGGGTCGAAGATCTCGCTGCGGTTGCCGCCCGAGCCGGACACCGATTCAAGGGCAGCGGTGGCGCGCGCGAGTACCTGGGCGACGTTGGCGATCTTCTCGCCGATCTGCACGCCGCCGATGCTGACGGTGACGACGCTCGAACGCGCGCCGATCTCGAACACGTGGTCCGCGTATCCGGCACGGATGCGCTCGGCGGCGGCCCCGGTCGCGTGGTAGTCGTGGCCGCGCAGCAGCACGGCGAGCGTATGGCCGCCATAGCGCGCCACGGTGGCGTCGTCGCCCAGCAGCGATTCGAGCCGGGCGGCCGTCGCCGCCAGCAGGTCGTCGGCGTGGTCGAGCCCGATGTCGGCCAGCAACTGCTGGTGGTGGTCGGGTTCGAGCATCAGGAAGCCGTACTGGCCGTCCGATTGCGCGGCATCATCGACCGCGTCTTCGAGCGCACGCAGGAAGCTCGGGCGGTTGAGCAGGCCGGTGACCTGGTCGCGGTTGCGCAGTTCCTCCAGTTCGAGCACGAGATCGGCATCGAGTTCCTCGCGGCGCCGGAAGATCACCTGCAGGCAGGGCTCGCCCTCGTACTGCGCGGTGGCGAACTCCATGGCCGCGGGAAAGGCGTTGCCGTCGATGTCGCGCGCCTCGATCTCGTGGCGCGGCGGAGGCGGCTCGCCCTTGCTGATCGACTTGAGCAGCGCCTTGAACGGCTCCACGTGCTGTGGCGCGACCATGTCCAGCAACGAGATGCCCTCGATGTCGTCGAAGCTCTCGTAGCCGAACATCTCCAGGTACGCGGCATTGGCGCGGATGTGCATGCCCTCGTGGATGTAGGCGATCGGGTCGCGCGAGGAGTCGATCAGCGCATCGCAGCGGCGCTCGGTCTCGCGCACGCGCGCTTCGAGCCGTCGCAACCCGCGGCGCGCGTCACGGTCGGCCCAGGCCTCGCGTACGCAGGCGAGCAGCTGCTGCGGCGCGTGCCGCAGGGCGACGGCACGTGCGCCGGACTGGATCGCGTCGATGTAGTCCGCCTCGACGAGCGTGTCGACCAGCGCGATCACCGGCAGGTCGCGCCCGCTGTCGGCCACGCGCTGCAGGACCTGGGCGAAGGGCAGCGACGTCGCGCCGCGTGCGGCGATCACCACGTCGGGAGACTGGCTGCCGATGATCCGGCCCAGGTCCTCGTCCGACTCGGGGCGCAAGGGCCGCACCGCGATGCCGGCATTCCGCAGCCCGCTGGCCAGCGCCTCGGCATCCTCGACACGGTCGTCGACGATCAGCAGGCGCAGGGCGTTGTCGGCTTTTGTCGACATGCGGGTCTCCGTGGGCAGACCGCCTTATGCCACGGGGGGCAACATCCGTCCATCGGGCACGGCGATGAGGGCGCGCTTGGACGCATCGCCCGCGACCTCGCGGACGAGCCGCGGCACGAGATACCCCGACTGGCGCGCGACCAGCGTCGCATGCAGGGCGAGGGCGGTCGCATCGTCGACCTCGAAATGCGCCGCGCCGGCCACGCGATCGAGCTGGTGCAGGTAGTAAGGCAGCACGCCGGCGGCGAAGCCGCGCTCGGCCAGCGCGGCGAGCGTGTCCACGTCGTCGTTGACACCGCGCAGCAGCACCGCCTGGTTCAGCAGCACGGCGCCGGCATTCCGCAACGCCCGCATGGCCGCGTCCACCGATGCATCGAACTCGTTGGCGTGGTTGGCATGCACGACCACGGCCACCGGCCAGGGCAGCGCCGCGAGCCACGCGCATAGTTCGTCATCCGCGCGCTCGGGCAGGACGATCGGCAGGCGCGTGTGGATGCGCAGCCGGCGGACGTGCGGTATCCCCCGCAGCGCCTCGGTCAGTTCGGCGAGCTTGGAGGTCGCCAGCGAGAGCGGATCGCCGCCCGACAGCAGCACCTCCTCGATACCCGGGTCGGCGGCGATCACCGCCAGCGCCTCGCGCCAGCCGCCGGCAGCCGCGGTCTCCTGCGCATAGGGAAAGTGCCGACGGAAGCAGTAGCGGCAGTTGATCGCGCAACTGCCGGTCGCGACCAGAAGGGCGCGGCCGGCGTACTTGTGGATCACGCCGTGGCCGGCCCGGGCGGCGCCGTCCCCGACCGCGTCCAGCGAAAAACCCGCCGCCGGCTGCAACTCGGCGTCGAGCGGGAGCACCTGGCGCAGCAGGGGATCGTGCGGATCGCCCTGGCGCATGCGGGCGACGAAGCCGCGCGGCACACGCAGGGAGAACTGCGCGGCCGCGGCATCGGACACGTCGGGCATCGCGTCGGCCAGCCCGACCAGCGACAGCAACTCCCGCGGATCGCGGACGGCCTCCCGCCAGAGCTGCTGCCAGCGCCGCGGCTGCATCGGAATGGGGGCTGCGGGTATCATGTGCGATTGGATCCAACAGAGCCGGTCGCGCGTGTCGCGGACGGGAAACCCCGTAGTGTAGCCGCCGGCGGCGCCGGCCAGCAGGAGCAGAGCATGGCCAGTTATGGCATGAACGACGTCAAGAACGGCCAGAAGATCCTGGTCAACAACGAGCCGTGCGTCATCACCGACACCGAATACGTGAAGCCGGGCAAGGGCCAGGCCTTCACCCGCGTGAAGTACCGCAACATCAAGACCGGCCGCGTCGTCGAAATGACGATGAAGGCGACCGATTCGGTCGAGGCCGCCGATGTCATGGATACCGACATGCAGTACCTCTACGCCGACGGCGAGTACTGGCACTTCATGAACCCCGAATCGTTCGAGCAGGTCCAGGCCGACAAGGCCGGCATGGGCGGCGCGGAAAAGTGGCTCAAGGGCGAGGAAACCTGCGTGGTCACGCTGTGGAACGGCAATCCGATCATGGTCACGCCGCCCAACTTCGTCGAACTGCTGATCACCGAGACCGATCCGGGCGTCAAGGGCGATACCGCCGGCACCGGCGGCAAGCCCGCAACCCTGGAAACGGGCGCGGTGGTGCGCGTGCCGCTGTTCGTCGCGCAGGAGGAAGTGATCAAGGTCGACACCCGCTCGGGCGAATACGTCAGCCGGGTGAAGTGATTGACCGGCTGCGGCATCGTCATGGGCGCCGTCCTGCGGACGCTGCCGGGCGCCCGCCGGTATGACGGCGGGCCACGAGTCCGCCTGTCGCGCTGGCTGCTCGCGCTCGCGTACCTGGCCGCCGCCGGCGCGCAGGCGCAGGACGGGGAGGCGCCGCGCGACCCCTGCAGTGCGCAAACGCTGTTCGCGTTGACCGAGGCGGGTCTGCTGCCGCGTGGCGAGGCCGTCCCGATCGTCTCGCGCGCCTGCCGGATCTGGCCGTTCGATCCCGCGATGGAGCTGGCCGCGGTCGTCTATCCGACATCACGCGATGCGCGCATGGGCGAGCGGACGCTGCGGCTGGTGGTCGCCGTGCTCGATGCCGGCGACGCGCGCGTGCTGTCGACCTACGAGACCGGTCTCGACGAGGACGCCGGCTTCGTCCTGCCGGAAGACGGGCTGTTGCTCGACACGGCGCGCTACGACCTGGCGCGCGGCGTGCGGGCGTTCGGCGTCGTCGTCCGCAATGCGGCGCCCGGACCCAGCTGTCCCGATCGCCGCGCCAACGACAACCTGACGCTCCTCGTGCGCGACGGGACGCAGCTGCGCCCCGTGCTGACGTCGGCGCTCGACTTCTGGGCGCGCGTGGAAGGCGAGCCGTGCAGTTGGGCACGCGGCCAGCGCCTGGTGACCGAGGAAGCGAGATTCACCATCGCGGTGGAACCGGGCTCCTACAATGGATTTGCCGATCTGCGCGTGCAGGCGCAGGTCACGCGCATGGAAACGGTGACCGGCAGCGACCGCGAGGACACCGTGCAGCGGCGCGACAGCCGGGTGCTGCGCTACGACGGCGCCGCCTACGACACGCGTCCTCTTGCATCGGGCTTCTTCTGGAATCGCGCCACACGGGACGACTGACCATGCATGACGACATCCCCCAGACCATCGACCTGCTGATCGAAGCCGCACACGTGGTGCCGGTGGAGCCGCATGCGGTCGTCCTCGACGACCACGCGGTCGCCGTGCATCGCGGCGAGATCGTCGCGGTATTGCCGATCGCCAACGCGCGCCTGCGATTCGCGCCGGCCGAAACCGTGTCGCGTCCGCATTCGGCGGTGCTGCCGGGCCTGGTCAACGCGCACACGCACAACCCGATGACCCTGCTGCGCGGCATCGCCGACGACCTGCCGCTGAAGGTGTGGCTGCAGGAGCACATCTGGCCGATCGAGGGCGCCGTCATCGGGCCGGAGTTCGTCGCCGACGGCATCACCCTGGCGCTGGCCGAGATGATTCGCGGCGGCACCACCTGCGTCAACGAGAACTACTTCTTCCCCGACGTGCAGGCCGCGGTCTACAAGCGCTACGGCTTCCGCGCCCGCGTCGGCCTGCCGGTGATCGATTTCCCGACCGCGTGGGCGTCGACCGACGACGAATACTTCGAGCGCGCCGGCGAGGTCCACGACCAGTGGCGGGACGATCCGCTGATCGCGATGGCGTTCGCGCCGCATGCGCCGTACACGGTCAACGATGCGAATTTCGAGCGCGTGCGCATGCTCGCCGACCAGCTCGACCTGCCGGTGCATCTGCACCTGCACGAGACCGCGCAGGAAGTGCAGCAGTCGATCGAGCAGTACGGACAGCGGCCGATCGCGCGCCTCGATCGTCTGGGTCTGGTCAACGACCGCCTGATCGCGGTGCACATGACCCAGCTGACCGAAGGCGAGATCCACCTGTGCGCCGAGCGCGGCGTCAGCGTGGTGCATTGCCCGGAATCCAATCTCAAGCTGGCTTCGGGTTTCTGCCCGGCCTGCGCGCTGGAACGCGCGGGCGTGAACGTCGCCATCGGCACCGACGGCGTGGCCAGCAACAACGATCTCGACATGTTCAGCGAGACCCGCACCGCGGCGATCCTCGCCAAGGCGGTCGCCAACGACGCCGCCGGTTTCGATGCGTTCACCGCGCTGCGCGCGGCGACGCTCGGCGGTGCGAAAGCGATCGGATTCGGAGACCGGACCGGTTCGATCGAGCCGGGCAAGCAGGCCGATCTGGTCTGCGTGGACCTGTCGCCGCTGGAAACCCAGCCCTTGCACCACGTGGTCTCGCAGCTGGTCTATGCGACCGGGCGTCATCAGGTCAGCGACGTGTGGATCGCCGGCCAGCCGAAGCTGCAGTCGCGCGCCCTGGTCGGCTTCGATGTCGACGCCATCACCGCGAATGCGCGCCAATGGCGCGACCGCATCTCCAGTCTGCGCACGGGCGCATGAGGCCGAAACGATGAACGCACCCCGCGACAACTTCCACCAGGCCGAACTCGACAAGTTCGGCGCGCTCGCCAACCGCTGGTGGGATGCCGACGGTCCGCAGAAGGCGCTGCACGCGCTCAATCCGGTGCGTCTGGATTACGTGCGCGAGCGCGCCCGGCTCGACGACATGCGCGTGCTCGACGTCGGCTGCGGCGGCGGCCTGCTCAGCGAGGCGATGGCGCTGCGCAATGCGCGCGTCACCGCGATCGATCTGGCCGAGGACCTGGTCAAGGTCGCGAAACTGCACGGCCTCGAAAGCGGCGTGCAGGTCGACTATCGCGTGCAGGCGGTCGAGGCACTGGCGGCCGAGCAGCCGGGCAGCTTCGACGTCGTGACCTGCATGGAAATGCTCGAGCACGTGCCGGACCCGGCGGCGATCCTGCAGGCCTGCGCCACGCTGCTCAAGCCGGGCGGCAGCCTGTTCGTGTCCACGCTCAACCGCACGCCGGCCGCGTTCGCGCTGGCGATCGTCG
>ENA-UOXB01001424-UOXB01001424.1-bioreactor-metagenome-genome-assembly--contig:-NODE-1424-length-11348-cov-9.643673_pt1 | contig 11348 bp, 9 predicted proteins | sample MGYA00238158_ERZ761615 | MGnify/ENA primary metagenome ERZ761615 (study PRJEB28904, sample SAMN06267902) | bioreactor metagenome | isolation source: Joint BioEnergy Institute, California, USA | place... | reverse complement strand
GTGCGCACGATTCCCGATGGCGTGCTGCTGACCTCGCTCAAGCAGGAAGGCCAGACGCTGACGCTCGAGGGACGCTCGCAGTCCAATGCGCGCGTGAGTACCTACATGCGCGCACTCGACAGTTCCGGCTGGATGACCAGCCCGCAACTGACCGTCATCGAGGCGCGTGACGGTGTCCCGGGCCTGCCCTACGCGTTCACGCTCAGCGTGCAGCTCTCCACGCCTGCCGCCAAGGAGGCCGCCGCTTCGGGCGCGGTCGATCCCGCGGCGCCTGCGGACCCGGCTGCACCGGTGAGCGCGCCCGTCGCCGAAGGAGCCGCGTCGTGAGCAAGAAGAAGATGTCGCTGCGCGAGCTGGACTTCAACAACACCGGGTCATGGCCCCGCGAGTACAAGATCGGCGCCTGCGTGCTGATCGGCCTGCTGATCTTCTTCCTGCTGTGGTACGTCATCACCCGCGAAAAGGGCGACGAACTGACCAGCCTCGAAACGCAGGAGGCCACGCTGCGCAGCGAGTTCGAGACCAAGCAGGGCAAGGCTGCCAACCTCGAACCGCTCAAGCAGCAGCTCGCGCAGATGGAGCAGCAGCTCCAGCAGATGCTCCGCCAGCTTCCGAGCAAGACCGAAATGCCGGACCTGATCGTCGACATTTCGCAGACCGCGATCGCGACCGGCATCCAGAACGACCTGTTCAAGCCGGGCGAGGAAGTGCCGCGCGAGTTCTACGCCGAGCAGCCCATCGCGCTGCGCATGGTCGGTACCTACCACCAGTTCGGGGCGTTCGTCAGCGGCGTGGCGTCGCTGCCGCGCGTGGTGATCATGACGATGCACGACATCTCGCTCAAACCGCGGGACGGCGGTGCCGACGGCCTGGCGTCGATCGGTCCCAATTCCAGTCTCGAGCTCTCGGGCACGGTCAAGACCTACCGCTACCTCGACGAGGAGGAGACGGCAGCGCAGGCGCAGGGACAGGGGCCGGAACAAGCCGCTCCGGCAGCGGAGGGTACGCAGTGATGACGCCATCTCACGCAACGCACTATCGCGTCATTGCCCTGTTGGCCGTGGTGATGGCCACGACCGCTTGCGGCCGTGGCGTGACCAGCGAGCCGGGTGACGCGCCGAACCTGGAAGTCTGGGTGGAAGAGGTCAAGCAGCGACCTGCGCCGGCACTCGAGCCGCTTCCGGTCATGCAGCAGTTCGAGACGTTCGAGTACTCGGCGCAGGGCATCCGCGATCCCTTCAGCAACGCGTTCACCGACGAATCGAACGGCAGCGGCCCGCGTCCGGATTCCAACCGGCGCAAGGAAATCACCGAGCAGTATCCGCTCGACAGCATGTCGATGGTCGGCACGATCGGCGTGGGTGGCCGCATGGTCGGCCTGGTGCTGGCGCCGGACAAGGTGACCTACCGCATTTCCCCGGGCAATTACCTGGGACAGAACGATGGCCGCGTGACAGCGGTCAACGAGGATCGCATCGAGCTCGTCGAGCTGGTGCCCGATGGTGCCGGTGGCTGGCTGGAGCGCCCGGCTTCGCTCGCGCTGAACGAACAATGATGAGGGGAAGCAACATGACCGTGAGCAACGCGGGAAGCCTGCAGTCGGGTCGGACACGTACCGTGCGTGCCGGCGCACTCGGTCTCGCCATCGGACTGGTCGCCGCGCTGAGCGGTGCACATGCGCAGGCCCCGGCCGCGACGACACTGCTACCGGTGCTGCAGGCGGCGGCGTCCGCCGCGCAGCCGGCTGCGGTCTCGGTGACTGACCTCGATTTCCGTCGAGGCGACGGCGGCTCGGGCAAGCTGGTGCTCCGCTTCGACGGTGAGGGCGCCGCACCCGATCTGCGGACGCAGGGCGGCAACGTCGTCATCAATCTCGGCGGCGCGACCATTCCGGCGTCCCTGCAGCGACCGCTCAACGTCACCGACTTCGCGACACCCGTCCAACGCATCGATGCACGGCAGGGCGCGGAGGGCACGCAGGTGGTGCTCAGCGCGCGCGGCGAGTTCGAGCCGATGGCCTACCAGAGCGGCCGGGACTACATCGTCGAGATCGTGCCGCGTGGGGGTGCCGTGGCCGCAACGCCGGCAGCGCCGGCGGTGGAGCGCGCGGTAGGTGCAGCGACGACCGCAGCGACGATGGGCCAGGTCGCGGCCGCGACCGTGTCCGACGTGCGCAGCTACAGCGGCGCACCGGTCACGTTCAATTTCCAGGACGTGCCGGTCCGGACCGTGCTCCAGCTCATTGCCGACGAATCGAACCTCAACATCGTCGCCAGCGACAGCGTGACCGGCAACGTGACCCTGCGTCTGCAGAACGTGCCGTGGGACCAGGCGCTGGACATCGTCCTGCAGGCCAAGTCCCTCGACAAGCGTCGCAGCGGCAACGTGGTCTGGGTGGCGCCGCAAAGCGAAATCGCCGCATTCGAACAGGCCAAGGAAGACGCCCGCCTGGCGATCGAAGAGCGCGCGGAGATGACCACCGAGTACATCCCGATCAGCTATGGCAATGCCGAAGACATCGCCAAGCTGCTGACCGAGGAGAGCAAGAGCGGAAACAGTGGCGGCACCGGCTCGACGCAGCAGCGCGGCTTCCTGTCCTCGCGCGGCAGCATCAGCTTCGACCGTCGTACCAACACGCTGCTCGTGATCGACATCCCGAACCGCGTATCCGAGGTCAAGCGACTGGTCAACATGCTCGACAAGCCGGTCGACCAGGTCGTGATCGAGGCGCGCATCGTCATCGCGAACGAATCGTTCGCCCGCGATCTGGGTGCGCGTTTCGGCGTGTCGACGCGATCGGACCGCAACATCGACGATCGCGTGGACCTCGGCGGTGGCTTCGTGTCGGGTGAGAACAACACGCTGGGCAGGCCCGGCGCGCTCAACGTCAACCTGCCGGTGGTCGGTGCCCCGGCGCTCGGGTTCACGATCCTCGGCAACACGATCGACTGGAACGTGGAGCTCTCGGCGCTGCAGCGCGAGGAACGGGGCGAGGTCATCTCCAACCCGCGCATCGTCACCAGCAACCAGCGCGAGGCGATCATCAACCAGGGCCAGGAAGTGGGCTACATCACCGTGACCGGTGGCCAGAGCAACAGCGTGCCGACGGTCCAGTTCAAGGACGTGCTGCTGCAGCTCAAGGTGACGCCGACGATCACCAATGATGGCCGCGTGTTCCTGGCGATGGACATCAAGAAGGACGAGGTGACCGGTTCGGTGACCTACGAGAACATCGGTTCGGTGCCGCTGATCAGCAAGCGCAACGTCACCACGGCCGTGCTGATCGAGGACGGCCAGACGGTCGCGGTGGGCGGCGTCTACGAGTTCGCCGATCGCAGCGAGCTGTCCAAGGTGCCGTTCCTGGCGGATATTCCGCTGCTCGGCAACCTCTTCAAGAGCCGTGGCCGCAGCAAGGAAAAGGCGGAACTGCTGATCTTCGTGACCCCGAAGGTCATGCGCGTGGCGCAGCGCCCGATCGGTTGATCGACGCGTCCGGCTGACAGCGACGGGGCCTTCGGGCCCCGTTCGCGTTTGCGGACATCCCGCCAGGCCGGTGGAACCTCCCGGCCGCATTCGGGTCAAACTGGGCCTTGGCGCAGCGGGCGCCGGTGACGGGATGTGCGATGGACGCGAACGGCGTGGACGACGTGGGCCTGCATGCGCGCTTCGTGGCGCTGCGCGATGCGCTGTCGCGGGAAATCATCGGGCAGGCGGCGCTGGTGGAGCGACTGCTCGTGGCGTTGCTGGCCGACGGACACCTGCTGGTGGAGGGCGCTCCGGGCTTGGCCAAGACCACGGCCGTGCGCGCCCTTGCGGCGCGGCTCGATGCCGACTTCGCGCGCGTCCAGTTCACGCCTGACCTGCTGCCGGCCGATCTCACCGGCACCGAGATCTGGCGGCCGCAGGACGGACGCTTCGAGTTCCAGGCCGGACCGATCTTCCATCCGCTGCTGCTTGCCGACGAGATCAACCGGGCGCCGGCCAAGGTGCAATCGGCGCTGCTCGAGGCGATGGGCGAACGCCAGGTCACGGTAGGGCGCCAGACCTATCGGCTGCCCGAGCTCTTCCTGGTCATGGCGACGCAGAACCCGATCGAACAGGAAGGCACGTTTCCGCTGCCCGAAGCGCAGCTGGACCGATTCCTGATGCACGTGCGGGTCGGCTACCCCGAGGCGGACGCCGAGGCGCGCATCCTGCAACTTGCGCGCGTCCGTGCCCGCGAACACCTCGACGACGCCCCGGCGTCGATCGATCGCATGCCGTTGACGCATCTGTTCGAGGCACGGCGCGCGGTCCTCGACCTGCACGTCGCACCCGCGGTGGAGCGCTATCTGGTCGAACTGGTACTCGCCTCGCGCGACGCCGAGCGCTACGACGCCACACTGGCGGCGCGGATCGCCTGGGGGGCGAGTCCCCGCGGCTCGATCGCGCTGGAACGTTGCGCGCGCGCGAGCGCCTGGCTCGCGGGGCGCGATTTCGTCACGCCCGACGACGTGCGACGCGTGGCGCCGGATGTGCTGCGGCATCGCGTCCTGCCCAGCTACGAGGCGACCGCCGAAGGCTGGGATGGCGAACGCCTCGTGCAGGCGCTGCTGGAACGGGTGCCGCTGCCGTGAAGGCCGCGGACCTGGATGCCATGCCCGGCATCCGACCGTCGTTGCGTGAACTGGTCGCGCTGCGCCCGCTCGCGCGGCAGCGCTCGGACGTGCGACGCGCGCGAACCGGGGTGCGTGCGTTGGCGCCGTCGCCGCAGCGTGGCCAGGGCATGGAGTACGCCGAGTCCCGCGATTACGTGGCCGGCGATGACGCCCGTTACATCGACTGGCGGGTCACGGCGCGCACCGGACGGCCGCACACCAAGACCTTCCAGCGCGAGCGTGAGCGGCTGACGCTGATCGTCGCCGATACCGCCGCGGCGTTGTATTTCGGGACGCGCGTGCGGTTCAAGTCCACGCAGGCGGCACGCGCCGGTGCCATCGCTGCGTGGTCGGCCGCCGCCGGCGGGGATCGCATCGCGGCCTTGCGTGGTGCGACCCGCGAAGCACCAGTTGCGCCGGGCAGCGGCCTGCATGGCGCGCTGCGCGTGCTGCACGCGCTCGCGCAGTGGTATGCCACGCCCCCCGCGGATGACGCCGGCCTGGGCGTGGCGATGGATCATGCACGACGCCTGCTGCGTCCCGGCGCGCGCTTCGTGGTCCTGGCCGATGCCGCCAGTGTCGCGGCGGTGCCGGCGCGGCACTGGGCGGCGGTTGGCGCGCATTGCGATGGGCTGGTGCTGCTGCTCGACGATCCGGTCGAACGCGTGCCGCCGCGTGCGCGGCTTGGTTTCGCACACGCCGGAGGACGCATCGATCTGGACCTCTCGGCCGGTGCGCAACGCGCGCGCTGGCGCGACACCTTCGAAGGACCCCGCGACGCGGCTGTCCAGCATCTGCGCCGCGCCGGCATCGGTGTCGAATCGCTGTCCAGCGACGCCGCCAGCGATGCTTGGCTGCCGGCGTTCGCCCGCGGGCGGAAATGAGCGATGGCGGCGCCCGATCTCGTGCTGCGCGACATCCACCAGCCATCGGCGCCCTCGTGGTGGCCGCCGGCCCCGGGCTGGTGGTGGCTGGCCGCAGCAATTGTGGTGGTGTGCTTGGCGATCGTCGGCTGGCGCATGTTCCGGGCCTGGCAGCGTCGCCGCTGGCAGCGGACATTCGACGCGGAAGTGGCGCTGGCCGACTCGGATACCGGACGGATCGCGGCGATGTCGTCCTTGTTGCGCCGCGCTGCGCGGCGGCGTCGCGCGGATGCGGACCGGCTGCAGGGCGACGACTGGCTGGCGTTTCTGGATACCGGCCAACGGGGCGCACCCTTCGTGACGGGCGTCGGGGCGGCGTTGCGTGACGGCGCGTTCCGGCGTGACACCGGTGCGCTGGATCTGGACGCGCTGCACGCGCTGGCGCGCGACACGTTCGTCGACCTGATGACGAGACGCGCATGACCGGTGACGCGGGCAACTGGATGCAGGCCCTGCGCGATGTCTTCGCGTGGCCGTGGTGGCTGCTCGCGATGCCGCTGCCGTGGCTGGTGCGGCGTTTCGCGTCGGCCTCGCCGCGCAGTGGCGGCGCCCTGCGCGTGCCTTACCGCGGGCTGGAGGCGATGGCGACGTCGCGCAATCGCCCCGGTGCTTCGCCAACGCCATGGCTGCTGTGGATTGCCTGGTGCCTGCTGTGCGTCGCCGCAGCGCGCCCATTGCAATGGGGCGAGGCGGCGCAGCCGCCGCGCAGCGCGCGTGACCTGATGCTGGCGGTTGACCTGTCGGGCAGCATGAGTGAAGAGGACATGTTCGTCGGCAGGCGTGCGGTCGACCGGCTGACCGCGGCCAAGGCGGTCATCGCCGATTTTCTCGAACGCCGCGCCGGTGACCGGATCGGACTGATCGTGTTCGGCCAGCGTGCGTACGCCATGACACCAATGACACTGGATCGCGAGAGTGTGCGCCAGCAGCTCGACGCGACGGTCGTGGGTCTGGTCGGGCGCGAGACGGCGATCGGCGATGCGGTTGGGCTCGCGGTCAAACGCCTGCAGGACGCGCCGCGCGGGCAGCGGCTGCTGATCCTGCTGACCGACGGCGTCAGCAATGCCGGTGCGTTGACGCCCGACAAGGCCGCCGAACTCGCGCGGGATGCCGGCGTGCGCGTGCACACCATCGCCTTCGGCAGCGAGGCCGGTGCAGGCGGCATGTTCGGATTCCAGATGCCCGGCAGCGAGCCCGCAATCGACGAAGCGGCCCTCCAGCGCATCGCCGATGTGACCGGCGGACGCGCGTTCCGGGCGCGTGACACCGCGGAGCTGGCGGGAATCTACGGCGAGATCGATCGTCTAGAGCCCGTTGCGCAGCCAGGTCCGGCGCTGCGGCCGCGCATCGAGCGTTACCCCGTGCCGCTCGCGATGGCCAGCGTCCTGTTGCTGCTCGCGTTGTCGCCGACTCTGCGTCTGCGCCGCGAGGCACGCGCATGAACCTCCCGTTCGAAACCCTGCAGTTCGCGCGCCCGGCGTGGTTGTGGGCGCTGGCCGTCCTGCCCGTGCTGGCGTGGATCTGGTGGCGCAGGCGGCGTGAAGCCGACGCCTGGCGCGACGCGGTCGATCCGCATCTGCTCGCACATCTGCTCGAGCCACGCCCTGATCGGCGTGGGCTGCCCGGCTTGGTCGCCTGGCTGCTGGCGGCGCTGCTCGCGGTGCTGGCGCTGGCAGGCCCGGGCTGGCGCGAGACCGAAGTGCCGCTGCAGGCGCAGGGCATGGCGCCGCTGGTGATCGCGATCGATCTGTCGACCGCGTCGACGGCGGGCGACCTGCCGCCGTCGCGGCTGCTGCAGGCCCGCGCGAAACTCGCGCGGCTGCTCGCCACACGGTCCGCGGGGCAGGTCGCCCTGGTCGCATGGGCCGACGACGCCTTCACCGTTGCGCCGTTGACCGACGACGCGCGCAATGTCGCGCTGTATCTCGATGCGCTGTCGCCGGAGATCATGCCGGTCGACGGCCGGCGGGCCGACCGCGCGATCGTGCAGGCCACGCAGTTGCTGCGGCAGGGGCAGGCGCAGCGTGGCGACATCCTGCTGCTGACCGGAGACGCCGATGCCGCCGCGATCGCGGAGGCCGCCGTCGCCGCGCGCATGGGCTATCACGTGTCCGTGCTCGGCCTCGGATCCGCCGCCGGCGCGGCCTACCGCGATGGCGATGGCGGACTCGCGCACGCCCGCCTCGATGCGACCGCGCTGCAGGCCCTGGCCGCGGCGGGCGGCGGACGCTACGAGGCGCTCTCGATCGATGACGGCGATCTGCAGGCGCTGGGTGTGCTGACGCCCGAGGCGACGGGGACGTCCGCACGTGCGTCGTCCGACGGCAGCGTGCGGCGCGTGCTCGACGAGGGCTACTGGCTGCTGCTGCCGCTGCTGGCGCTGGTACTGCTGGCGTTCCGGCGCGGATCGGGCTTCGCGTGCATCGCGGTGCTCGCGCTGTGGCCGGCACTGGCTCCACTGGGCGCGCAGGCGGCGCCGCCTGCGGCGACGCCGTGGCAGCGCGTCGACCAGGTCGCGCACGAGCGCATGCAGGACGGAACGGCGGCCTACAGGAGCGAACGCTACGAGGATGCGCTGAAGGTCTGGACCGGTCTGCCGGGCGCGGATGCGGCCTACAACCGCGGCAATGCGCTGGCGCGGATGGGGCGCTACGACGACGCGATCGCCGCCTACGATGAAGCGCTGGCTCGGCAACCCGGCATGGCCGACGCGCAGGCCAATCGCGCAGCCGTCCTGGCGGCCCGCGATCGCAAACCCCCGCCGGGGCAGGGTCAGGATTCGCGCGCGCCGCCACAGCAGCGCAAGAACGACGACAGCCAGGGGCAGCCGGGCGATCAGGGCGAGCCCGCGAACGGAGAGCAGGGCACCCCGGACGGCCGGGGCACGCCGCCGCAGCCGCCGCCCGATTCGCGAAAGGAACCGGCCGATACCGGATCACCGTCCGATGCCCGGGCCCAGCGCGAGGCCGACGCCGCGCAGCGCGAACGCATGCAGCGGGCGCTCGATGGCGACCCGTCGAACCCGCCCGAGGACGCAGCCGCAGCCGGGGGCGAGGCCGGCGACGAGCGCGAGCAGGCCAACGCCGCATGGCTGCGGCGGGTGCCCGATGACCCGGGCGGACTGTTGCGGGCGAAGTTCCGGCTCGAGCACGCGCGTCGCGCGGCAGGAGGCGACCGATGAGGACGGATGTGTCGACGAGATGGCGAGCGGCCCTGTGCGCCACCGTGGCGGTGCTGTGGTGCATCGCGGGCGTCGCGCAGGCGCAGACGCGTGCCTGGCTGGACCGCGATCGCGTCGCATTCGGCGAAACCACCACGCTCAACGTCGAAACCGACGACGCGGGCAACGCGCCGGACTGGGCACCGCTGGCGCAGGATTTCGACGTCAGCGGCCACACCAGCCGTCGGCAGGTCGAGATCGGCAACGGGCAGCGCGTGACGCGATCGCTGTATGGCGTCGCGCTCAAGCCGCGCCGCGAAGGCGTGTTGACGGTGCCGCCGCTGCAGGTCGGCAGCGCTCGGACGCAGGCCCTGTCGCTGAGCGTCGCGCCGGCGGTGGTGAGCGCCGCGCGCGATGGCGCGCCTGCGTTCATCGAGGCAGATGTCGACGTGCAGTCGCCCTACGTGCAGCAGTCGATCGGCTACGTGTTGCGGCTGTTCTACGCCACGCCGCTGGTGTCGGGCAGCCTCGACCAGCCTGCGCCGGAGGGCGCGTCGATGCAGCGCGTCGGCAATGACGTGCAGTACAGCCGCGACATCGGCGGCCGCCGCTACAGCGTGGTCGAGCGCCGCTACCAGCTGGTGCCCGAGCGCAGCGGCACGCTGACGATTCCCGGCGCGCGTTTCGAAGGCCGGGGTGCGGGCGGTGGTGGCTTCTTCGACGACGTGTTCAATCGCGGGCCGCGCGACCTGTCGGCGAACGGGCCACCGAGCGTGCTCGAAGTGCGGGCGATGCCGACCGGCGCACCCCAGCCGTGGCTGCCGCTGTACGGCGTGCAGGCGCGCTGGCTGGAAGCGCCGAACGAAGGGCGCGTGGGCGAAGCGAGCACCTTCGTGCTCGAGGCGGTGTTCGACGGCGCGGTCGGCACGCAACTGCCCGGCGTCGAGCTGCCCGCGCTGCCCGACGCACAGGTGTTCGCCGAGCCGCCGCAGTACGACGAGAGTTTCGAGGACGGCCGCCCGCGCGTGCGCCTGACCCGTCGATACGCGGTGGTCCCGCGCAGCGAGGGCGCCTTGCAGATCCCGGGGCCGCGTATCACCTGGTGGGACGTGCGCGCGGGTGCGGCCCGCAGCAGCGCGGCGCCGGCGGTCACGCTGGCCGTCGCGCCGGGCGTGGCGCCGGCGGACGATGCGGGCGACGCTCCGGGGCAGATCGACGTCGCCGCCCCGTCACCGGTGCGCGACGGGACATCCACCCTGTGGCCGGCGGTGAGCGCCCTGCTGGCTGCACTCTGGCTCGCCACCGCATTGCTGGCGTGGCGCCTCCATCGCCAGCGTTCCGCGTCGCTGCCAGCGCGTCACGGCGTGCACCTGCACGACGGCGCAGCGGGCGGAAAGGCACAGGACGTCCACCAGGGACAGGCCCGGCGCCATCTGATGCAGGTGCTCCAGACCGGCGAACCCGGCGAGGTCGAGTCCGCGTTGCGCAGCCTGCGCAGTCCGGTGTTTGCCGATCTGGACGCGCTGCAATCGGCGCTTGGCGACGCCGCGCAGCGCGAGGCCCTCTTGCTGTGGCAACGGGCACGCTGGAGCGGCGGTGATCTCGCCGGCGCGCGGCAGGCCCTGCGCACCGCGTTCCGACCGGGCGCCCGGTGGCGCGACGCGCCCGCGCCTCGCGCAGACGCGTCGCTGCCGCCGCTGTACCCGCAGCGATGAGCAACGGTTCCTGCTAGCCTCGCCGCTTTCCCGCGCTCCTCCCGACATGGCCGAATCCAGCCCCGTCCCCCGTTCCCGTCTGCCGCTCCACTGGAAGATCGCCATCGGCTTCATCGCCGGTCTCGTGCTCGGCCTGGTCGCGCACTACACCGGCCTGACCGCCTGGACCCTGGCCGATCCGGCCTCGGCCGCGTGCACCGGCGCCGATCCGGGCTGGCAGTGCCGGCCGGTGATCGACAGCTTCGTCGCCTGGGTGACCGAGCCGCTGGGCACGCTGTTCCTCAGCCTGATCTTCATGCTGATCGTGCCGCTGCTGTTCTCCGCACTGGTGATCGGCGTGTCGGAAATGGGCGACGTCGCCGCGCTGGGCCGCATCGGCTGGCGCACGCTGGCGTGGACGATCGTGCTGTCGGGCCTGGCCGTGCTGCTGGGCCTGGTGATGGTGAACCTGTTCCGGCCGGGCGAGGGCGTGGACCCGGCGCTCGCGCAGCAGTTGCTGGCCGAGGGCGCGCAGCGCACCGCGGCGATCGTGCGCGACAGCAAGGAAGGCGCGACCGGCATGGAGATGCTGCTGTCGATCGTGCCGCAGAACGTCGTGGGCGCCGCCGCCGACAACGCCAACATCCTCGCGCTGATGTTCTTCGCACTGATGTTCGGCATCGGTCTGGTGCTGACGAAGTCCGAGGCGACCGCGACGCTCAAGCGCGGCATCGAGGGGCTGTTCGAAGTCTCGATGACCCTGATCGGTCTGGTGATCCGCCTCGCACCGATCGCGGTGTTCTGCTTCATGTTCAACCTGGCGGTGCTGTTCGGCTGGGACCTGCTGCTGCGGCTGGGCGCCTACGTGCTGGTCGTGGCCGGCGCGCTGGCGCTGCACATGCTGGTGACGTATTCGCTGGCGCTGAAGTTCGTC
>ENA-UOXB01001420-UOXB01001420.1-bioreactor-metagenome-genome-assembly--contig:-NODE-1420-length-11373-cov-10.535077_pt1 | contig 11373 bp, 8 predicted proteins | sample MGYA00238158_ERZ761615 | MGnify/ENA primary metagenome ERZ761615 (study PRJEB28904, sample SAMN06267902) | bioreactor metagenome | isolation source: Joint BioEnergy Institute, California, USA... | reverse complement strand
CCGGGCAAGGGCCTGCTGATGGTCGAAAGCGACCGCATGCTCTATCTGCACGAGATCGATGCCAGGCCGGGCAGCACGTTCGACATCCCGGTCACCGAGGACTGGGAGCGCCACGATGTCTACGTGACCGCGCTGGTGTTCCGCGGCGGCAGCGCCACCAGCACGGTCACGCCGGCGCGCGCGGTCGGCGTGGCGCATGTGCCGATGGAGCGGCGCGAACGACGTGTCGCGGTCGGCATCAAGGCGCCCGAGCTGGTCCGGCCGGAAGGCCCGATGCGCGTCACCGTGGCCGCACCCGACCTCGCGGGTCAAGAGGCCTGGGTCACCGTGTCGGCGGTCGATGTCGGCATCCTCAACATCACCCGGTTCCCGGTACCCGACGCGTGGAAGCACTTCTTCGCGCAGCGCCGCTTCGGCGTGGACGCCTACGATCTCTACGGCCGCGTGATCGAAAGCTTCGAAGGTGGCACCGCGCGCCTGCGTTTCGGTGGCGACGCGCCGCTGGCCGCGCTGCCGCAGGCGCGACGCCCCACCGCGCGCGTGCAGACCGTCGATCTGTTCGCAGGCCCGGTGAAGCTCGACGCGCGTGGCAACGCGCGCATTCCCCTGCAATTGCCCGACTTCAACGGCACCCTGCGCGTGTCCGCGCTGGTCTGGTCGGCCGATCGCTACGGCAGTCGCGATGTCGAGACCGTGGTACGCGCGCCGCTGGTCGCCGAGGCCAGCATGCCGCGGGTCATGGCGCCGGGCGACCGCAGCACGGTGACGCTGGACCTGAGCAATTTCAGCGGTCGTGCCGGCAGCTTCGACGTGCGCGTCGATGGGGTCGGACCGCTGGCGGTGGAGGGCGGCGCGCGCAAGGTGGACCTCGCCGTCGACGGCAAGACGACCTTGAGCTTCCCGCTGGTCGCGCAGGAAGGCTATTCGGTCGCCAAGGTGCGCGTGCGCGTCGACGGCGCCGGCATCAAGGTCGACCGCAGCTACGACCTGCCGGTGCGCGCGGCGTGGCCGGCAGTGCTGCGTTCGAGCACGCGCGTGCTCGACGGCAGTACGCCGGTGACCCTGGATACGGGGCTGATGGACGGCCTGATGGCTGGCTCGGTCAACGCGCGTTTCACCGTCAGCGCCCTGCCGCCGATCCCGTTCGCGTCCGCGATCGCCGGCGCACTGGCGTATCCCTATGGCTGCGCCGAGCAGACCACCAGCCGCGGCTACGCGGCGCTGCAGCTCGACGCTGACACGGTGTCGATGCTCGGAATCCGGGGCGTGGATGCGACGAAGCGGCGGCAGTTCGTCGAGGCCGCGTTCGGGCGGCTGGCCTCGATGCAGGTCGGGACCGGGCACTTCTCGATGTGGGGGGGCGACGGCTACGTCAATCCGATGCTCACCCCGTACATCGTCGAGTTCCTGCTCGATGCGCGCGACGCGGGCTTCGCCGTGCCCGACGCGGTGCTGCAGAAATCGCTCGAGCGTCTGGGCGAGGACCTGCTGTCGGGCGGCAACGAATTCTACGGGCAGGACGAGCGCGACCATCTGCGCTTCGCCTACCGCGCCTATGCCGGCTACGTGCTCGCCCGCGTGAACCGGGCGCCGCTCGGCACGCTGCGTGCGATGTGGGACAACGAGCGTGGCAAGTCCCGCACCGGACTGCCGCTCGTGCACCTGGGTCTTGCCCTGTCGTTGCAGGGCGACAGGACGCGCGGCGAACGCGCGGTGCAGGCCGGCTTCGATTTCCGCGGCGATCGCCCGGGCTATCTCTGGGACTACGGCACGTCGTTGCGCGATGCCTCGCTGATGATCGCGCTGACCCACGAGCGCGGCATCGCGAAGCCCGCGTTCGATGCACGCGCGGTCGACATCGGCCGCGAGGTCGACGTGCGCCGCGATCGCGGCTGGATGTACCTGAGCACGCAGGAACAGATCGCACTCGCGCGCCTGGGGCGTGCGCTCTCGTCCGACCAGCGCAAGCGCGTCGGCGGCACGCTGCGCGAAGGCGATGTGGACGAGGCGGTGCCGGCCGCCACGCTCGTCGGCCGCGCCTACGACGAGGCTGGCCTGCGCCGCGGCGTGCGCTTCACCCCGAAGGGCGAGCCGCCGATGTACGCGAGCATCGATGTCGCCGGCGTGCCGCGCACCGCGCCCGCCGCGGACGCCAGCGTGCTCAAGGTCGAGCGCAGGCTCTACGCCACCGACGGCAGGCCGTGGACGCCGGGGCCGCTGAAGGAGGGCGAGGCGCTGATCGTCGCGGTCTCCGTGGTCGCCGATCGCGACATGCCCGACGCGCTGCTGACCGACCTGCTGCCGGCCGGGCTGGAAGTCGAGAACTTCAACCTGTCCGATGCGAAGCAGTGGGCGGACGTCGTCGTCGACGGCATCCAGATCACCGAGCGCGGCAGCGCGGCAACGGTGCAGCACGAGGAGTACCGCGACGACCGCTATGTCGCCGCGCTCAAGCTCGACAGCGGCCGTACCGCGCGGGTGTTCTACCTCGTGCGCGCGGTCAGCCCGGGCAGCTACACCGCGCCGCCGCCGCTGGTCGAGGACATGTATCGCCCGCAGCTGCGTGGCGTGGGCACCTCGGTGCCGGCGCGGATCACGGTGGTGCAGCCATGAGCGGGCTGGGCTCGGCGGCAGCACGCCCGGCATCGTCGGATGTCATGGTGGAGACGGCCTGCGTCTCCATCGCATAGGTCGCGCCTCGGCGTGACGGACGGCGCCGTGCGATCGCACGACCTCAAGACACGCACGGTGCGCACGTGGCGCACCGTTGCGCCGTGGCTGCGCTGGAGTGCCGTTGCCGTCCTGCTGACGCTGCTCGCGCTCGATCTGGTCTTTCCACCCCAGTTGCCCGCGCGCGCCGACACCAGCGCCGTGGTCGTCGCGCGCGACGGCACACCGCTGCGCGCGTTTGCCGATGCCGATGGCGTGTGGCGGCATCCGGCGACGCCGCAGAGCGTGTCGCCGCTGTACCTGCAGGCGCTGCTGGGCTACGAGGACCGCTGGTTCCGGCGCCATCCGGGCATCAATCCGCCGGCGATGGGACGGGCCGCGTGGCAATGGCTGCGCGGCGGCCGCATCGTGTCGGGCGGCTCGACGCTGACGATGCAGGTCGCGCGCATCCTCGACCCGCAGCCGCGTGGCCGCACGCTGCACGGCAAGCTCGTGCAGATGCTGCGGGCGCTGCAGCTCGAAGTGCATCTGTCGAAGGACGAGATCCTGACGCTGTACCTGGAGCGCGCGCCGTTCGGCGGCACCATCGAGGGTGTCGAGGCGGCGAGCTGGGCCTACCTCGGCAAACCGGCCGCGCAGCTGTCGCATGCGGAAAGCGCGTTGCTCGCGGTGCTGCCGCAGGCGCCGAGCCGGCTGCGGCCGGATCGGGAACCGGAGGCCGCGCGCGCGGCACGCGACAAGGTGCTCGATCGCATGGCCGCGCTCGGCGTCTGGTCGCGTGCCGACGTCGACGATGCCAAGGTCGAAGCGGTGGTCGCGCGCAGCCTGCGCGCGCCCCTGCATGCCGCGCTGCTCGCGCAGCGCCTGCGCGAGCAGGCGCCGCAGGCCTCGCGCATCACCTCGACGATCGACATCGATCTGCAGCGCGTGCTCGAACAGCGCGTCGCCGGCTACTTCGCGCAGTTGCCCGAGCGCACCTCGGCCGCGCTGCTGGTCGTCGACAATGCCACGCTCGAAGCGCGCGCCTACGTCGGTTCGGTCGCGTTCGGCGATCGCGCACGGCTCGGCCATGTCGACATGGTCCGCGCGTGGCGCTCGCCCGGCTCGACCCTCAAGCCGTTTCTCTACGGCATCGCGCTCGACGACGGCCTGATCCACTCGGGCAGCCTGCTGGTCGACGCACCGCAGTCCTTCGATGGTTATCGACCGGGCAACTTCGACGCGGCCTTCAACGGGCCGGTCGGTGCGGACGATGCGCTGCGGCTGTCGCTCAACGTGCCGGCCGTCGATTTGCTCGATCGCGTCGGACCGGCACGCTTCGCGGCGCGCCTCGACAATGCCGGCGTCACGCTGCGCTTCCCGCGTGGCGCCACGCCGAACCTGTCGTTGATCCTCGGCGGCACCGGCGCGACGCTCGAACAGCTCGTCGGGGCGCACGCGGCCCTGCAGCGCGGCGGCATCGCCGGCCGGGTGCGGTTGACGCCGGAAGCGCCGCTGGTCGAGCGACGGCTGATGTCGCCGGGCGCGGCGTGGATCGTGCGCGAGATCCTCGAATCGAATCCGCGCCCGGGGGAACGCGCCGACACCTTCGACACCGGCACGCGCCCGCGCGTGGCATGGAAGACGGGCACCAGCTACGGCTATCGCGATGCCTGGGCGATCGGCGGCACGCGGCGCTACACCGTCGGCGTCTGGGTGGGGCGGCCGGACGGTACGCCGCTGCCCGGCCAGTACGGTGCGGTCACCGCGCTGCCGCTGCTGTTGGAGACCGTCGACAGCCTGCCGCGCGAACGCGGCGATGCGGTGCGCTCGCCACCGCCTCGCAACGTGCGCGAAGTCGCGATCTGCTGGCCGCTGGGCACCCTGGCCGACGAGCAGAACCCGTCGCTGTGCCAGCGTCGCCGCGACGCCTGGACGCTGGACGGCAACGTACCGCCGACCTTCGCCGAGCGCGATGCGCGGCGCTGGGGCAATGGGCGCGTGCGCTTCGACGTGGACGCGGCGACCGGCTTGCGGCTGTCGGCCGACTGCACGGCACCACATATCCGCCTGTCCCGCGAGATCGCACGCTGGCCCGCGCTCGCGTCCCCATGGCTGCCGACCGCGTCGCGTCAGGCGTCGCGGCTGCCGGCCCTGTCACCGGACTGCGCGCCGGACGGTCGCGATGCGGCCGAGGCGCTGCACATCGAGGGCGTGTCGCCGGGCACGCTGCTCGCGCGCCCGCCCAACAGTCCGCATGGCGTGCGCCTGCAACTGCGCGCACTCGGCAGCGATGGGCGCGTGCAGTGGCTGCTCGACGGCCGCTGGATCGGCGAGACGCGTGGCACGCAGTGGCTGCGGCACGAATTCGACACGCCGGGTGCGCATGCGCTGACCGCACTGGCGGACGACGGCGCATGGCGGCGTGTGGAGTTCCGGTTGGCGGAGTCGCGCTGAGCGCAAGGCGAGGCGCTGGTTCCCGGCCTTCGCCGGCATGACGTGTCGTCCGATGTCGCGACGACCTCGTCACCCCGGCCAGCTCCGGGGTCCAGCGACTTCAGGAACGCGGGACCGCCGGCAAACGGATCAAGCCAGATTTGCCAGCACATGCTCCGCCGACGACACCCTGTACTCGCCGGGTGCCTCGACGAACAGCTGCTTGACCACGCCGTCCTCGGCGTAAAGCGCGAATCGCTTCGCCCGCAGTCCCATGCCATAGGCGCTGGCGTCCATTTCCAGGCCCATCGCCTTGACCAGGTCGCCATTGCCGTCCGACACCATCTGCAGGCCGTCCGGCACGCCGACGCTCTCGCCCCAGGCCTGCATCACGAAGGGGTCGTTGACGGCGATGCAGATCACGTCGATGCCGCGCTTGCGGAAGTCCTCGAAGCGCTCGACGAAACCCGGCAGGTGATGCTCCGAACAGGTCGGCGTGAACGCGCCGGGCACCGCGAACAGCACGACCTGCTTGCCGAAGAACAGGGTCGGGGTATCGACAACGCGCACCCCGTCGTGGATGTGCTTGAGGGCGACCTCGGGGATCGTGTCGCCGATCTGGATGGACATGGACTGCTCGCAAGGGAGGATGAACGGATTCTATCCGCTCGCCCCGTGAGGACGCTTGAAAGGAGCGAGGGCGCGCCCAGATTCCGGCCATCGCGGCGCCCGTGCCGCCCCTGACAAGGAGTGACTTCCATGCGTAACGAAGCCCTGCGTCCGCTCGCCCACCAGCCGGCCCGCCACGAGCGTCCCAGCCTCCACGACGAGATGCGGCAGCTGCTCACCCATTTCGTCAACGGTGACGCGACCGACAGTTCGTCGGTCGTCACCAGCCAGTGGACGCCGCGCGTGGACATCCGCGAAGAGCGCGACCGTTTCGTGATCCTGGCCGACCTGCCGGGCATCGACCCGGCGGACGTCGAAGTGTGGATGGACAAGGGCGTGCTCAGCCTCAAGGGCGAGCGCAAGCCGCTGGTGGGCGAAGGTGCCGACGGCGAGTCCGGCGAGGTGCGGTTCTCGCGCGTGGAGCGCAGCACCGGGCGCTTCCATCGCCGCTTCACGCTGCCCGACAGCGCGGACGCGGATGGCGTGACCGCCAGCGGCTACAACGGCGTGCTGGAAATCAGCATTCCCAAGCGTCCGGAAACGACGCCGCGCCGCATCGAGGTCGGTGCGGCGTCGGGCGCCGGCACCCGCCAGTAAGGTCGCACCCCCGCGGTCGTGCGAATGCCGGCCGCGGGTTCCACGACGGGGCCACGGCCTGCGGGTATCCTGCGGGCCGTCGCCGTTTGTGGCGTTCCATTGGGCCGCGGGCTGCGCGCCCGCATCGGACAGAGACGCATGCAGTTCAAGGACTACTACGGAATTCTCGGTGTCGAACCGAACGCCGGCGATGCGGAGATCAAGACCGCGTACCGCCGCCTCGCGCGCAAGTACCACCCGGACGTCAGCAAGGAGGCGGGCGCGGAGGACGCGTTCAAGTCGGTTAACGAAGCCTACGAAGCGTTGCGCGATCCGGAGAAGCGCAAGGCCTACGACGGCCTGCGCGCGCGCGGCTATCGACCGGGCGACGAGGTGCAACCGCAAGCGGGTGGCTACGGTGGCGGTCCGGGCGGCGTCGACTTCGACGAGATCTTCGCCGGCGGTGGCGCCGGTGGCGGTTTCAGCGATTTCTTCGAGCAGATGTTCGGCCGGCGCGCCGGCAGCGGCTACGGTGGCGCCCAGCACGGCCGTGGCGGTCCGCAACCGCGCGGCGATACGCGCGCGCGGCTGGCGGTGAACCTGGAGACGATCTACCGCGGTGACAGCGTGCGCGTGCCGGTGATGGGCAAGACCTTCGAGGTCAGGATTCCGCGCGGCATCAGGCCTGGACAGGTCGTGCGCCTGCCGCGACAGGGCCAGCACGGCGGCGATCTGCTGCTCGAAATCGAGTATGCCGCCCACCCGGACTTCGAAGTCGACGGCCGCAACATCATCCATACGCTTCCCGTCGCGCCGTGGGATGCAGCGCTCGGTGCCACGGTGAGCGTGGCGACCCTGGGCGGTCCGGTGGAGCTCAAGATCCCCGCCAGTTCCGAGGCCGGCCGCAAGTTGCGCCTGCGGGGGCGCGGCCTCCCGGGTAGCGGCGGTGCGCCCGATGGCGACCAGATCGTCGAGCTGGAAATCCAGGCGCCGGTCGCACACGACATGAAACAGGTCGCGGCCTACGAGGCGCTGCGGGATGCGTTCGTGGTGAAGTAAGCGGGTCTGCTCGAACCGGCAGGCCGCCCGTTGTTCCCACCCGATCTCGGGGACGTCGTCCCAGCGTATGCCGGCGATGCGTCCCCAGGAGCGGGAGGCGGGTCAGCCGGCTTGATTCTGTCTTCGGCAAGAGGCAGCGAAGATCGAAACCGGCCGAGCGTGATTGGACATGCGCCTGCAGTAGGACACCGGAGCGCACCGTCTTGCAACGTCACGCCAGACGGCGACAATTCAAGCCGCCGGCGTCGCCTCGCCGCCGATCGTCTTGAGGATCGCGTCGGAGAGCTCCACTTCGCTGAAAGGCTTGGTGAGATAGGCCTTCGCGCCCTGGCGCATGCCCCAGACGCGATCGGTGTCCTGGTCCTTGGTGGTCACCAGGATCACCGGGATGTGCGCGGTCGTCGGCTCGCGCGTGATCGAGCGCGTCGCCTGGAACCCGTTGAGGTTGGGCATCACCACATCCATCAGGATCAGGTCCGGCAGTTCGCGCTTGGCCGCCTCGACACCTGCCTGGCCGTCTTCCGCGGTCAGCGCTTCATGCCCGAGCTTCTCCACGATGCGCCGGATGCCCAGCAGCTGGGACGGCGAATCGTCAACGATCAGGATGCGTGCCATCGGTTCCCCCTCGAGATGACATCGGATTCTAGCGACGCATTCAGGCACCGCAACCTCGACCGGTCTCAAAGCGTGACGAGCGTCCGGCCGAGCGAATCACCGGCGAGCATCGTGTCGAACGTGCCAGGCAGGTCCGACAGCGCAACCTCGCGCTTGCAGATCGCATCGAGATGTCGCGGCTTCCAGTCGCTGGCGAGGTGCTGCCAGACCTGTTCGCGGATGTCGCGCGCGGTGCCGGCCGAGGCGACACCGAGCAGGGAGACGCCGCGGATGATGAAGGGCATGACGGTGGCACCGAGGTCGGCACTCGCCGCGAGTCCTGCGCTGGCGACGTTGCCGTAGGGCGTGGTCTGCGCCAGCAGGCTGACGAGTATCGGCCCGCCGACGTTGTCGAGGCCGCCACCGAAGCGCGCCGATTCCATCGGCCGCGTGGTGGCCAGCGCATCGCGACCGAGGACCTCGCTCGCGCCGATCGACCTGAGGTAATCCGCATGCGCGGATTTGCCGCTGATCGCATGGACCTCGAAACCGGCGCTGCTGAAGATGTCGACCGCCAGCGAGCCGACGCCGCCGGTTGCGCCGGTGACGGCGAGCGGGCCGAGATCAGGCGTCTGCCGGTTCTCGTGCATGCGCAGCAGCGCAAGCGCGGCCGTGAAGCCCGCGGTACCGAGAATCATGCTTTCGCGCGGGGTCAGGCCTTGCGGCAACGGAATCGCCCACTGCGATTCGATGCGCGCGTACTGCGAGTACCCGCCATCGCGTGATTCCGACAGGCCGCTGCCGGTGACCAGCACCGCATCGCCTTCCTTGAACTTCGCATCGCGCGAGGCGACGACGTGACCGGCGACGTCGATGCCGCCGACCAGCGGAAAGCGCCGCAGGATCTTGCCCTTGCCGGTGCCCGCGAGCGCGTCCTTGAAGTTCACCGACGAATGCGCGACGCGGATGACGAGTTCGCCATCGGCGAGGTCGTCGATCGCGATCTGTTCAATGCCGCTGCGGTAACCGGCGTCGTCGTTGTGGATGCGGAAGGCGTCGAACTTGGCGGGCAGGGACATCCGGGGAACCTCGGTGGTGTCAGACGAGGTCAGGATACAGGTCGTGCCAGTCGGGATTCGTGGACTCCACGAGCTGGATCTTCCAAAGGCGCTGTCAGGCTTTCAGACGTTTCTCGCGGGTGATCGCGGCGTCCATGGTGTGGTGGGTTTCGAAGTGCACGAGCCGGTGGATATGGTGCTGCGAGGTGAAACCGGGCACGAGATCGTTGCGGTGTTGCCAGATCCGTTGCACGAGATCGGAGGTCACGCCGATGTAGAGCGTGCCGCGTGGGGCGCTGGCGAGGATGTAGGTGCAGGGGAGACGGTTGCGCATGGGAGCGCTCGAGCAGATGGACTCTGGAGCCTTGCACTGGACATGATGGATCACTGTCGGTCTAGGCCGCGCGGGTGCATCACGCGAAGATCAAAATGGGCCCCAGCTTTCGCTGGGGCGACGGGCTGAGACCTGTAGTTTCGAGGGGAATCTTCAGATCCCATTACCGTCATCCCAGCGAAAGCTGGGATCCATTTTCGCGACTTGAATGGTCGAAATGGCAAACAGCGTGGGCGCAAAGCGCGCAATGCTGAGTGCAGGTAAACGCTCAACGCGCTGCGCGCACCCACCTCACTTCATCACACTGCGCCGCTTCTCATCGATCCACTTGCTCGCCTGCGCAGGCTCGTAGGCCTGCATCCACGCCAGCATTTCATCGATGTCGCTGCCGTACCACAGGTCGGCGCGCTGGTCGAGATGCAGGAATCGCTCCTCGACCATGCGGTCGATCATCCCGATCAACGGCGCATAGAACCCGTCGATGTCGAGAAACGCGCAGGGCTTGTTGCCGATGCCCAGCTGGCGCCAGGTCAGCATCTCGAAGATCTCCTCCATCGTGCCGAAGCCGCCGGGCAGGGCGACGAAGCCGTCGGAGAGTTCGAACATGCGCATCTTGCGGGCGTGCATCGAATCGACGATCTCGAGTTCGGTCAGGCCGCGGTGCGCGACTTCCCAGTCGGCGAGCTGCTGCGGAATCACGCCGGTGACTTGGCCGCCGGCATCGAGCACGGCATTGGCGACGGTGCCCATCAAGCCGACGTTGCCACCGCCGTAGACCAGACGCAGGCCGTCCTTCGCGAGACGGTCGCCCAGCGCGGTGGCGCGTTCGGCGTAGACGGGCTTGCTGCCGGCGTTGGAGCCGCAGTAGACGCAGATGCTTTTCATCGAAGTGCCGTGATTGGTGATTGGTCGTTGGTGATTCGTAAAAAGCAGACGCCGGGCATGGCCCGGCGTCCGATGTGTGCGAGAGGTGCGGGACGGCGCTCTTACGAATCACCCATCACAAATCACCAATCACAGCCAACGTCAGTTGGCCTTGTGGATCGCGCGCTTGTCGACCGCCATCGCCGCATCGTGCACCACTTCCGACAGCGAGGGATGCGCGTGGCAGATGCGGGCGAGGTCGTCGGCCGAGCCGCTGAACTCCATCGTCAGCACGCCTTCGTGCACCAGCTCCGACACGTTGGCGCCGACGAGATGCATGCCCAGCACGCGGTCGGTTTCGGCATGCGCAAGCACCTTGACGAAGCCAGCCGGCTCGCTCATCGCCACCGCACGGCCGTTGGCCGCGAACGGGAAGCTGCCCGCCTTGTACGGAATGCCCTCGGCCTTGAGCTGCTGCTCGGTCTTGCCCACCCAGGCCAGCTCCGGCTCGGTGTAGATGACCCACGGAATGGTGTCGAAGTTGACGTGGCCCGGCAGGCCGGCGATCAGCTCGGCCACGGCCACGCCTTCCTCGAAGCCCTTGTGCGCGAGCATCGGGCCGCGCACGCAGTCGCCGATCGCCCACACGCCGTCGACGCCGGTGTGGCAATGCGCGTCGACTTCGATCTGGCCGCGGTCGTTGAGCTTGACGCCCGAATCTTCCGCCAGCAGGCCCTTGCTCGCGGCCTTGCGACCCACGGCGACCAGCAGCTTGTCGACGGTGAGCGTCTGCTCGCCGCTGCCGTCGGTGTAGCTGACGACGACTTCCTTCTTCTTGCCCTTGCCGGTCACTTCGGTCTTGGAGACCTTCGCGCCCAGCTTGATGTCCAGGCCCTGCTTCTTGAATTCCTTGAGCGCGGCCTTGGCGGCCTCGGCATCGGCAGCGGCCAGGAAGTCCGGCAGGGCCTCGAGGATCGTGACCTCGCTGCCGAGGCGCTTCCACACGCTGCCCAGTTCCAGGCCGATCACGCCGGCGCCGATGACGGCCAGGCGCTTGGGCACTTCGGTGAAATCCAGTGCGCCGACGTTGTCGACGATGGTGTCGCCGTCGAACTTCGCGAACGGCAGTTCGAT
>ENA-UOXB01001419-UOXB01001419.1-bioreactor-metagenome-genome-assembly--contig:-NODE-1419-length-11377-cov-7.681858_pt1 | contig 11377 bp, 4 predicted proteins | sample MGYA00238158_ERZ761615 | MGnify/ENA primary metagenome ERZ761615 (study PRJEB28904, sample SAMN06267902) | bioreactor metagenome | isolation source: Joint BioEnergy Institute, California, USA | place... | reverse complement strand
ACGAGATGCGGACGTGACTGGAGTTCAGACGTGTGCTCTTCCGATCTGTCAGGTTCAGGTAAGGGTTGGCACTTGACGGCTAACTACTCAGGTATGAAGTCAACAGATGCTGCTGCTAAGCCATTGGGCGACACATTGACGCTTGGTACGACGGCGTTGAAGGCTGACGATCAAATGATTTACTCAGCCGATGGTGATGATGTCACGGCTGCCAAGGGTGCTGCAATTGAAAAGACAACTGCAGCGGCTGATGTTAAGTTGAACGTGCCATCAACTGCAACGGCTGGTTCATACGCGGGAACAATCAACTGGAAGTTGGTTGCTGGTCCAGCTAACTAATTGTGGACATAGAATAATCTATCGACATGCAAACGAAAAGGTGACGCGACCACTATGGGACACGTCACTTTTTTCTACTATTAAGACAGATTTTACAGAAAGTATAGGTTTATATAGGTCATGAATATTAAACGAGTGGCATTAGCAGGGGCGGCTCTGTTGATGGGTATTTTGCCATTCTCAACAGCGCACGCAGCTGGGTCAGATTTTTCAGTGCAAGCGGTGGTGCCGGCGACACAAATTGACAAGTCAAATACAAGTTATTTTGATTTGAAATTGAATCCCGGTCAGCAAGAAAAGTTAACGTTTAATTTGCAAAACACGTCTAATAAGGACATTACCATCGATGTGACAGCTGGAACGGCTGGTACGTCTAATGCAGGAGCGGTCGATTATACGGCTAATGGGCCGTTCGATGCATCTTTGCCTGATCAACTGGGCAAGTATATGCAGGCGCCTGAAAAGGTGACGATTCCAGCCAAGCAAACGCAAGCTGTCAACGTGCAATTGACCATGCCTAACAAAGCAGTGACAGGTGTGATGGCCGGTGGTGTTCACTTCTTGGAAGAAGGTCAGAACGCGCAAAAGGCCGGATCTGGCATGAACATTAATTCCGTGTTGTCATACACGGTTGCCGTGCTAGCTCGGAATACGACGGATAACAATGACGTGGCCGATACGTTGAATACCGGCCGTGTCGCACCGGTTTCAAAGAATGGGCACACAACGATTAATGCTGAAGTATCAAATCCAAAGCAAGCTTTGTTGAACCGTTTGGAGATTACCGGTAAGGTGCGTGACGCTGAGGGTAAGGTTGCTTATAAGGGTGCACAAAAGATGATGCAAATGGCACCAAACTCAAAGTTTGATTTCACGATCGATTCAAATGGACAACGTTTGGCTGCTGGTAAGTATACCGCAACGTATACCGCATTCTGGAGTGAAAATGTCAATGGAAAGTACGCTGATGCGACTGGTACACGTTTTGACTACCGTAAGGATTGGACAGAAACGTGTACGGTAACTGCCGACCAAGCGAAAAAGTTTAACGATAACGATGCCATGATTAAGGCAAAGGGTAGCCTACCAGTCATTATGTGGGTAATCATTGGTGTTGTTGTCTTACTTGTCTTGGTTATCGTAGGTTTGATTTGGTTCATCTTGGCTAAGCGCCGTAAGGAAGAACGCGAAGAAAACATGGATAAGTTGAAGTAATCAACACACATATATAAAACAGTGGTCGCAATGGCCGCATACATATTTATTTTTAAATATTAAATACTTAACTAGAGGGATCATTTTTGTGAGGTAGCACGAAATGAAAAGAGAGAGTAAAACAACGATGAACCGGGTTGTCACTCGGTTTGCATCAATTACGTTGCTAAGTACGTTGACGATGTCGACGGCGATGCAGACGTTTCCAGTTATTCAACAATGGAATTTAACCCGTCAAGCCACAGCATTTGCGGCCGGTACCACCTTGCAATCAGATGGTGTGCCACAAGCGATTATTGAGGCGGTTTTGAAGAGTCCGGCTGGTGGTGGAAAGTCATTGGCTGTTAAAGATGGTGTTAACGTCAACACGGTCACATACGATAACTTAGCTGATTTGACGGCGCTGGATTTGTCAGCCGCCGCAAACCCTGGTTTGGCTGCGATTACAAGTCAAACAAACTTCTGGAAAAATGGCTGGAGCCTTGGATCTGGTGCGGCTAAATTGCAAAAAGTTATGGTTGCAGCGACAAGCATTAAGTCGCTGAATATTGCTGGTATGTTTTCAACCTTTGATACAAAGGGAAATAATGGACCAAGCTCATTGGGACAATATTTGGGAACCTACTTTTTTGCTGCTAGCGGGGCTAATGGAGATGTCACGGCAATTTGGAAGTCACTGACCAGTTTGGATATTTCGTTCAATCCGTTTACGTCGAATGGTGACTTTAACATGTGGGGCCAGAATATGTCTTTCGCCTCAAAGTTGTCAGCCGTTTATGTTGGTGGTATTGAAGCAGACTGGTTGCCCAGTTATGTGACGGGGCTAATGGCAAAGGCGGAAACTGAGAACGATACGTCTGTGCCACCGTCAATTGCCTATAACGATAATGACGATACGTTGCTATCAGTTAAAAAGGATATCTTGGGAGTCGACACATCGGTTAAAACGGATACGCCGGTTGTGACCGTCGTGACAGACGAAAAGACGGGTGATGCGGTCGTTAACATCACGGCAGACGAAAAGACATTGGCAACGTCAAAAAACGAAGCGATTACGAACGCGGCAACTGATGATTCAAGTGCTGGAACCACGACGGGATCAAAGACGATTACGATTCCATCAAATAATATCAAGTTTGATTCAGATAGTGGTAAGCTTCAAGTTTCAACTGGACCAACTGTTGATATGACAGCGGTGAATGAAGCGTTGAAGAATGCACAAGATACAGCAGCCGCAGCGCAAGCGAAGGTCGATGCTGCGTCTAAAAATTTGACAACAGCTGGTTCAGCGACCAATTACGCTGACGCCAATGCAGCTGTTCAGTCAGCCAAGTCAGCCTTGGATGATGCGAATGACACCTTAAAAGCAATTGATGCCTATATTGATGCAACAAAGGCTGATGCAACATCGAACACAGCGGCTAGTGCTGCGAAGGCCCAAGTTGTAGCAGCAATCAATGCCGCTAATGAAAGCTTAACGGCAGCGAATGCGGCTATTACGACGAAGACAAAAGATGCGCAAACGGCCATTGATGCGGCAGTTGCGAACGCCACGGTTGCCTTGAACCAATTAACGGCGGCGAAGAATTCATTTACGAGTTTATATGCTAGCAAGTCAGATATGCTGACCGCGTCTGATACGGAATTGGGCGCCGCGGCAACCGTTGTTAAGAACTTGTCCGATGCCTATGAAACGATTCAAAAGAATTATCAAGATGCGATTACTGCACAGAAGACAATTTCAGCCAATGCAAACTGGGCTGATGCGACGGCTAGTTTAACGACTATCAATACGCAAATTGATACGATTCAAAAAGAATTGGATAGTTTGACGACACAATTGAATGACGCTAAGCAAGCTGTTTCACAGAAGGCAAAGGATAATATCACCATTGGGGCTGAAAATAGCTCAACTGATTCTGGTGCACCATCTAATGGGTCATCAAGTAGTAGCACACCATCAAATGGCAGTGCTTCGAGTTCGTCTAACGCAACAGCGCCTAGCACGAATCCTTCTTCTAATTCTGATTCAGCCAAGACGGGTATTATCAAGACAACTTATTCTGACGCCGTAGCGACGGCTTATAAGTCGGCTGCTGATGCAGAATCGAATGCGGTTAAGGCCTTTGGATCAAACCAAACAGACCTGACCTCATATGATGCAATTGCACAAGCTGCCTTGTCAGCTGCAAAGTCAGCGAGTCAGGGTGCTGATTCGGTTGCATCGCTAATTGAAGGTGATAAGGGAGCGGCTGTTGAAACGGCTTTGAAGAATATTGCTTCACAGACCACACAAACGACCTCGTTGGCAGCAGCAACAAGTAACGCGTTGGTTATTGTGAACAGCTATATGGCGGTATCGAGTGCACTAAGTGTGGCGTCAGATATGAACGCCAAGGCATCAGCTGAGCCAGTGACGCACGTGGATAGTATCGCTAGCTATGCCAAGGCAGCTGGATCAGCATATAACGTAGCATCGTCAGCATTGGCAGCTACATCGAGTCGTATTGATAAGATGGGTGATACGCAAGGTGACATTGTTAAGCAGAATTTCTCAGCAATGAATTCAATGGCGACACAAGCAAGTAACTTTGCCAGTGCTGCCAGTGGAAACATCGACAGCCAAGCGATGTATCAAGATGACATTGTGAATGGCTTTAATTCATCCGTTGCAGCGGCTTTGTCAGCGGCGACAGATGCAGCCAGTGCTGCAGCGATTACAAATGATAGTACGAACATGAAGTCATATGTTGCCAAGACATCATCAGCGGCAGCTTTGACATCGTCACTATATGATTTGGCCCAATCTGAAGCCAGTCAATTAGACGAGAAACACGATACCAGTGCGGTTAAGAGTGCGTTGACGGCAATGAAGCAAGCTGCTACCTCAGTGGCTTCATTTGCGACGGTCACGAGCAATGCAGCAGGGGTGGCGCCATACTCTTTGAGTGCCTTGGCGGCTTATCGTGAGGCTTCAGGGTTGGTCTCAGACTATGCAACAGCTTCAACTGCCGGTAAGATTTTGCAAATGGCAAGTATTGCCTCATTGTTGGCGCAAGATGCGTCAATTATCGCAAGCAATAATGAGGCTGCTCAGTCAGCTGTTACTGGCATTGACGGTGATATGGGGATGATTGCCTCGAACGCCTTAGCTAACTTGAAGAGTCAATTAGCTTATACGAGTTCCGTTGCAACGTCGGCTGGTGATGATCCAGCTTTGGATCCCAATACAGTCTATACGACGCAAATCAAGTCGCAACTAGCAGTGACGGCTTCTAATACGTTGAAGTCACTGGCTGCGGCTGACAGTCGGATGTCACTTGCTTTGGGTGGATCGTCAGCCATCGTATTGGATAACATTCAATCGTACGCCGATGCTGCTTCAAGTATGATGGCAGTGTTGACGTCTACGAATAGTGCAGCTGCCTCACTATCAGCGCTGATTTCAGGTTCTATTAACAAGGCAACAGCCGAAGCATTGTCGACGATTGCTAGTGCCTCAATGGCTGGTAGCAGCATGTTCCAGGCGATGAGCCAAGGTAACGTGTTGGCATCCAACTTATTTACGGCGTCAGTCGCTTACAAGCAAGTGTCAAACGTGGCATCTGCTTTGTCAGCGATGGGCACAAGTGCGAATGCAATTTCAATTGCATCAAGTGCAAGTATTGCTTCATCTGCAGCCAAGAAGTTGTCAAACGCGAATGCAGCAATGAAGTCAGCCGCTGCTAGCTTTGATCCACTTGGTGATATTGCGCAAGCTGAATTGTCAATCATCGCCGACCAAACGGTCAAGGCAAGCAGTATTGCCACGAGCACGGCTTCATTAATTGATAATCAAGCCTTGTACAAGGCGCAAGTTGTTGGTACGTATTCAAACGTGGCATCATCAGCTTTGAGTGTGGCCAAGTCGTTGACGACGAAAGCAACGGCATCTGGCTTGTCAAATGTTGATACCGCATCATCATTGGCTAGCCAAATCGCAAGTGCAGCAATGAAGGCATCATCAGCGTACAGTACGGCTAGTTCGATTGCGGCGTTGATCACGGATTCAAATGCCTCAGTGAGTGCCGCTTTGAGTTACGAAGCAAGTGCTGCCAATCAAGCGGGCGTCTTTACTTCACAAGCCCAATCAGTGATGAATTCATTGTATGCGGCGACGGCGGGTGAAGAAGCTGGTAATGATTCAGCATTGGCTCTGAATTTGGGTATCATGAATACCTATTCAGCATCAGCCAGTGCATACTATGCCGCATTGTCAAACGCGAATGTGTTGACGAAAAATACGAAGTCGCTTACAGCTACTAGTGCGTCGTACTATGCAAGTAGTGCAAGCACGGCTTATTCATATTTGACAAAACTTGCCTCACAAGCGTCATCAATGTATGCCACGTTGGGGAACAATCCAACGTCAACGGCAACCCGCATCAGTTCTGCGATTGCCAGCGAATTTGCAAATGGGCAAACGTTGTTGAGCGCAACGCAATCGATGGCATCATCTATTATGAATAGCAGTTCAGTGGTTTCGTGGTCATCTGGTGGATTGACTGGTAGTGCTGCAACTTCTTCAGCGGCCGATTTGGCTTCTTCATTGGCTGAATCGATGAAGGCCAATGGGCAAGCCGGAACCGGGGATGTTGATACGCGTTTGTCGACGCCTTTGAAGGTGGCCGCGGGTGATAACAAGCAATTGTTGCCAAACGGTGTCTCACCAAAGATGACGTTGAAGGAATGGGGCCTGCCCGAACAATTCATTCACGCCATTGTTTACTACTCAATGACCTTCGATGGAAATTCACTAGCTGCGCACGGTATTACAGATGATAACGTGACGTGGGGTGATTTGATGAACATCTCAAAGTTGGACCTATCAGACCAAATCGTTAAGGCAACGACTTACGATGGTACGCCAGATCCACTGTATGATGCGAAGAAGAATCCATACGATGCTAATACTAATCCGGAAGGTTCAAAGACTATTAAGCAAGCCCAACGTAACGGCATTGGTGATTATTTTGCGAGTGTGCCTTCATGGCAATTGTCAATTTATGATGCCGATACGTGGAAGAGTGCGAATAAGTTTAACTGGAACAACGGACAACAATTGTTTGCCAGTTTTGATGCCATTATCATGGGTGCCACGACGATGACGTCGCTGGATATGTCAAACTGGAAAGCTAGTGCTGAAAATCCAGCCAACGCTTCAACGCAAGAAGATCCATCATGGTCGTACTCATTTGGTTTCTTGAACTTGGAGAGCTTGTCTAATTTGAAGCAGTTGTCATTGGCCTACGATAACTTGGGTAACCAGTTGTTCAGTGGTCAGGACTTCCGTATTTTCAACAACAAGACATTGACGACATTGGATATTTCTGGAAACATCATGACCAATTTGGGTGGTTCTTCAGGAAGTTCACGTGTCGTAACAGGTTATCCCAAGTTGGTTAACTTGAATATGTCAAACATGGCGGCGATGACTACGTTCCCGCCTGAATTGAATAACGCTAATAACGATTTTGCTAAGCGTATTCAGTCTTTGCAAATCGACAATGACAATTTCACGTCATTGCCAGCTTGGATTACGGTTGCTGCCCAAAACGGTTTGATTATTTTGACGGCCACTGGAAACAAGTTGACGTCTGCCGACCAATCACTTTTGCAGAAGCCATCATCTCTGGAATTCTTGGACTTGACGGAACAAGCAGGTGACACAACCGGTAACGGTTTGTTGGATTCTTTCTTCCTGGACAACTCAGGTACGCAAGCTATTCAGCAATACAACAAGATTATGAACGACCCCGATATGCAAATTTGGTTGGCCAACGATCCGAATGGTGAATTGGCCCAGCAAGTGGCGGCACTGCGTCAGCAAATTGCGGATCGTGCTGAATACCAAGCTACGTTGAACGACTATACTGATTTGCTATCACGTGCCGAATTGAATCCGGGCGAGCAATCAGTTTCGGTTACGATTACAGTTACGACCTCAGTGGTTGTTAACGGACAATCATATACGGTTAAGTTGCCATATGATCCGGAAAATCCGGTTGATATGAACGACCCAGCACAAATGGCTAAGCTACAAGCATTGGCCTTGTCTAAGTTGCAAGCTAGCCACCCTGAATTGGCTGACTTGTCAACGGATGACTTGGATATCGCATCAGTTAAGACACCTTTGACGCAATCTGACTTGCTTGATTATGTTGAAAAGCACGCGGATGAAAAGTCAGTCATGGCGAAGTACTACGAAGTCGATGCCAATGGTAATGCGGTTCGTGATGCGGACGGTAATCCAGTGCCAACGGATGCGTTGAAGGATTTGCAGACGAAGGTTGAAACGGATCCGAAGGCGGTTGCCAGTTATGGTGATTTGCCGGTTGCCCCAAAGCCTAACGATTACACGAAGGCTGATGGAACACCGGTACCGTCATACTACGACACGCAAGGTGCGTTGTTGAGTACGGTTAAGCAAGCTGCGATTACCGATGCCAACATTACAATCGCGAAGATTCAGCAAGTTCAGGACACCTTGTTGGCCGCCGGTGATACGGCTGGTGCGGCCGCTTTGCAAGATCAGATTGATAAAGTGCAAAACGTGTTGAACCAAGTGCCCGTTGTGGCACCGGCCGATACGGACTCTGATTTCTTCTATATTCGTTCTTTGACGAAGCAGATTGAAACAACGACGACGGAAACAACGACGACTGCCACTGAAAAGACAGTTACGCAGTTGGCTAATGAAGATACGAAGGCGGCTTTGTCAAATGCCGTGACGACTGGTAAGGTTGCGTCTGATGCAGCCCAACAGTTGATTACAGCTGGATCAAACACGCCATACGAGTTGGCGAAGGACGTTATTAAGACCGCGGTTGATGGCGGAACGATTTCGTCATCAATGGGTGATACGTTGTTGAAGGACACGTCAACGGTTGCTGATATTCGTAACAATGTGAATGAGCAAATGAACACCAAGGACAGTTCAGGTCGTGGTAATTTGGATACGACGACAGGAAATAACTTGTTGAACGCGATTGATTCGGCCGTTGGTAAGGCTGCCGATGACTTTACGTTGAACAAGTCAGCCGCCGTTGGTGCGGCCGTTGCAAGTTCGGTTGCAAGTTCGGTTGCCAGTGAAATCGCGAGTTCGGTTACGTCAGCCGTTGGTGGACTAGATAGTGCCGCAATGTCATCATTGGCATCTAGTGTGGCCAAGAGTATGGCGTCAAGCATGGCGTCACACGTCGTGACGGACGCAAGCCAGGTCGCTTCCGCATTGGCAAGTAATTCGGCCGCTGTGTTGAATTCCGATGGAACGGTTAACTCATCCGTTGCAATTACGGATACCGTTTCGAAGGCGCAAAGTGCCATCGCGGATAGTACGGCATCAGTTGCGCCAAGTGCATCTGATGATGCCGATAGTGAAGCAACGGATGATCATGATGATGAAACCGGAACGGTTGCCATTGCAGCGGTGACGCCACCATCAAATCCATTCGACATTTACACGTCACCAAACATGTTTAATAGTTTGGTTCACACCAGTTCAAGTGATTTGGTGCAAAATGACAACCAGAATATGCAAGTCATTTTGTCTGATACACGTAAGTACAAGACAAATATTAATATCACAGCTCAATTGGCACCTAATTTCCGTTCAAATACAGGTGAATTAGAAAATGCGCAACTCTTTATGAGTAAGACGACTTTGCCAACGGCAAGCGATGATGCGTTAACGCAAGTTGCAAGCTCGGGCTCGACGGTGTTGGGTTCAGGATTGTATATGCGAAATGCGATTGCAATTGGGGCTGATCCAGTTACGATTGCATCGGGTATGATGACGAAGACGACGACGCTGACGTACAATAACGTTTACCTCAATATCCCACAACCAACTTCAGGTAATAAGCCGATTGGCACTGGTGATTACAAGGGAACGATTGTTTGGACGGTTAATGCTGTGCAGGGTAACACACTCGGCGATACAAAGTAGGAGGCAAAAAGATGAAGCGAACAAGTAAATACTGGCTTTTGACGCTTGCCGCTGTACTTGGGTTGGCCGGTGGTGTGGTTCACGCCGACGATGATGACGGCGTACAACAAGACAGCGCCACGACAGATATGACGGCGACTGTTAAATCTGGTGGGTTGCAACTATTAAACGTTGATACTGCGGTTGATTTTTCACGGGTTAGTTTGACCCAACTGTTTAGCAATAACAGTGCTTTGACGGCAAATAACTCGACGGCCTTAACAGATACGGATGGCTACCAATTAGCGGGTGCGGCCATTACCGGTAATATAGAAAATTACACGTCAAATGGTAACTGGCAACTAATGGCGACGTTTACTGGTTTTCGCAAAGCAACTACGGACGCTAAGGGAAACGCCACCTATGACCCAAATGGGGCAGAGCTAAAAACGCAGATGCAACTATTTGGAGTCACGTTACCAGAAAATACCCCCACGACGTTAATTGAGGGTGGCAAGACGTACGGAATGGCCAATAAATCGGATAGTGTGATGCGGGTAACGGCGAATGCTTTCGGTGAAACTAAGCTGGCTGATTTGAACGTTGTGCCAATCGTGACGGTTTACCGGCAAATGCCTGCGTTAGGCACTTATATGGGCCAGATTAATTATGAATTGACGCAAGATGCTGGTGCAGCGGTCACTGGCGAATAGGAGTGCTTGAAATGAAACGAATGAAATTATTAATGGCACTACTTGTGACGGCATTTGTGTCATTGGCTAGTCAGACAGTTTCGGCGGATAATTCGATGAATTATGTGGTGTCACCACAGATGCCAGATAATCAAATTGATAAAACCCTCGGCTTTTATAATCTGAAAGCCAATCCAGGTGCTAGTCAAACCTTGTATGTCACGGTGCAGAACGTCGCCTCAAAGGATATCAAAATTCACATTGAGACTGGGTCGGCCGGTACTACAGCGACGGGATCGGTTGATAATGTGATGGCGGCCGACAAGGTGAAAGAGTTACCTGTAAAAATGGGTGAGCTGTTGTCTGTCGAACATCCTGATATCACGATTAAGGCAAAGACCTCTGTTAATGTGCCTGTGAAGTTTACGATGACCAAGCAAAAGGTGACAGGCTTAATTGCCGGCGGCCTACGTTTTTCAGAAGTTGATGATACATCAAGCGTGACAAACAATAATGCGATTCAAACGAAGTTGGCCTATGCCTTGGCTGTAATGGCGCGCCAAAGTGATGACTTACCAAAGCCAAAGCTTGATTTTGGTGGTGCCAAAGCCAGTCAGGTTGATGGCCAAAACGTTGTGAAGTTAACATTTAACAACGTGACGAGTACCTTTGTTAATCGCTTGGCTGTCACGGCTAGGGTAACTGATAACAAAGGTAAGACGGTTAAAAAGTTTGCCCAATCAATGATGCAAATGGCCCCAAATTCAACAATGAACTGGGCCATGCAATTACAGGGAAAAGCGTTTAAGGCTGGTACGTACCATGTTGCGACGGTTGCTTACTATTCACAGAATACCAACGGTAAATATAAGGCCGCTGATGGGACTAAGTATAATTACAAGCAGACGTTTAAATCAACGTTTACCTTGAGTGCAAATCAAGCGCAAAAGTTGAATCGAACGGATGCTGTCCAAAACGCGGCAAATCATTTACCGGTCTGGGCCTGGATTATTATTGTGCTCTTAGTCATTGTGTTTGGCTTAGTTGCCTTTATCATTTTGTGGTTCTTAAAGATGCGGAAGCCTAACTTGGCAATTTTCGTGTTACCAGCAAAATGGTGGCGCAAGATGACACATAAAGCAGAAAAGTAACGGCTAACTTAATA
>ENA-UOXB01001416-UOXB01001416.1-bioreactor-metagenome-genome-assembly--contig:-NODE-1416-length-11382-cov-6.652247_pt1 | contig 11382 bp, 8 predicted proteins | sample MGYA00238158_ERZ761615 | MGnify/ENA primary metagenome ERZ761615 (study PRJEB28904, sample SAMN06267902) | bioreactor metagenome | isolation source: Joint BioEnergy Institute, California, USA | place... | reverse complement strand
CGATAGCGTTGAGAGCTCGCTCTGGATGGTAGCAAATTTCTCTTGCTCAGCTTTTGGTAATGCTACGCCTGATAGCTCAAAACTTTGGAGCGCAAGCTCAATGGCACGCACACGGGCAGGATCGAGCGCTGCAAAAAACGCTGTATCATTAGTGATTGCTTGGTAGCGGTTAAATAACGGCTGATGCTGTCCCACTCGCGTGCTATAAGCTGACAGTTTAGGCAGCAATTCGTGATGGACATGACGAATCTCATCACTGCTCATCACACCATTTAGATGGGACAAAATGCCCCAGCTGCGATCCAGCGCCAAGTTAAGATGATCGAATGCTATGATATCTGCTAATGCCTGCTTGGCACTGATATCAGTACTATTAGCATTACCTGTTGTAGCGGCCATTTTATCCAAAAAAGCATTGGCCTCATCGATAGCTTTAATAACGTCACTTTGCAATGTGTCTGGTGTCGCACTAGCAAAATCAACAAGATGTAGATCGGTAGTAGGAAGAGTAGTCATAAAAGTATCCAATATGAATAAATAGAGTATGAGTGGGTAAAAGAGCTGTTAGATAGAATTATACCTCGACGTTAGAAAGGAGGTATATACCCTTTTTAATGTTTTATTTACTCTATTACTTATGCGTTTGATTTATATAAAAGATGGGTTCATTTATTAAAAATGCAACCTGAGCGATGAGCAATACTAGGGCGCAGCTATAAGGTTATCAATACCAAAACGATTCGATAAGAATAGGAGCAGCTTTTAACAATATTGGTTGTTCTACTTACAAAGCATCATCATTTGCTTGCAAATTAACCCTATAGCAGCCCAGATTCAGCTGTTAGCATCATTGTAATGGAATAAAAACATTGGCTATTGAGTTGTATACCTTTGCATAAAATTATAACAAGAGCGTCGGTATACTGATATTAGACGGGAATATTAAAGAATATCGTTAATCAAACTCGAAGTAATATTTATCAATTAGTTATTTATCCATTCTTATGATCAAGCAATATAAGTTTTAAAACAATTACCGCTCAATACCAAGAAAAAAGACAATGTTGAGCGTCAACGATAATGAAACAAGGAGCAATATATGAAAGCAACTCTTAAGAGCTTACGTCAGACCAAAGCAGATCCAGCGGTCAGTATCTTTGTCAAAACGCATCGTGCTCATCCTGCCAATGATCAAGATCCCATTGCTCTAAAAAATCAGTTAAAAGTAGCTGAAGAACGTTTGACCAACGAATATGACAAGCGTACTGCTACTACGATTTTAGAGAAAATTCACGCTAAGACTGATGAGCTAAATCATAATTATAATCTTGATACCTTGGCGATTTTTGCAAGTACTGACGATGTGCAAATCATCCGTATGCCACTTGATACTCAAGAACGCGTAGTTATTTCAACCAGCTTTGCCACGCGTGATTTGGTTCGTGATATGGCAAGCGCTGTTCATTATTATACTGTTGTATTGACTCGTGATAATGCGCGCTTGATTGAAGCGGCTAATGATCGAGTTGTTCAAGAGTTTGATAAAGATTCCAAAGCCCAAAACAATATGGAAAATATCCCGTTCCCTGTTGAAAACAATGGCCTATATACCACAGGTGATGCAGGTTCAGATCGTTCAGCAAACAATGAAAGCAGCTATTTGAAAGAGTTCTTTAATCAAGTTGATAAGAGTGTGCAAGAGCTTTGGGGCGAGCATAAGATACCATTGGTTATCGTTGGTGACACCAAAAACATTGCTTACTATAAAGAGGTCTGCGACCGTCCAGACAACATTATTGCTACTGTTTCCAATGCAACCCATCTAGACGATGGCAGCGCCCAGCATATTGTTGATAGTGTTCAAGAAGCAATCGAAGACTATCGTAGCTCATTGCATCATGCAGCTTTGGGCGAAATTGATAAAGCACGCGGTGCAAACATGCTGCAAACTGATCTACAAGAAGTTTATCGCAGTGCATTCCAAGGCGCAGGTGAAACTTTATACGTTCGTCGCGGTTATATCCAGTCCGCAAAAATTGATGAAAAAGCGCAAACGCTTAGCATGGCAGATGATCCTGCGGCAGATGGTGTCACTGATGACGCTATTGGCGAAATCATCGAACACGTGATTCACAATGGCGGCGAGGCAGTATTTATGCCACAAGATATTATGAGTGAAGATCAACCGATTGCTCTGGTGACTCGTTATTGATAGCTAGGAAGTTACGAGCAAACAGATCAAGTATCGTCTTGCCAATGATGATGTCTTGTTCAACCTAAAGAAGCGCATTGGTTCCTTATAGGCCAATGCGTTTTTGGGTTTTACTAAGACTGAATAGGTAAAAGCTGTTTATTCAAAAGCAGTCATTTATAAGGCTGAGACTATCATCAAAATTGTGATAGTAAATTGTGATAATCCCTCCATGTTTTGAGAAATAAGGTTTGTCGCTAAGCAATAGGTTTCAAGGTAAATCCACATCATTTATTGCGATAAAAAAGGATATTTTATGATTATTCCTATTAATAAGATGGGCTATCAACTAAAGAGCTTACAATCTACCATGACTACTCTGCTACGCGGTGGTCGAGGTAATATGGGCACCTCTACGCCGATCATGCCAGAGAAGATGCTGGTTTTGTATGAACATGAAGCGTGTCCCTATTCACGCCGCGTTCGAGAAGTAATGACGCGCCTAAACCTCGACTATGAGAGTCGACCCAGTCCGCATGAGGGTCATGTGTACCGTGATGAGTTAAAAGAGCTGGCAGGCAAGGCGCAAGTACCTTTCTTAATCGATGACAATACAGACGATAAGATTTTAGATTCGCAGGCTATTATTGATCATCTGTTTGCTCATTATTCCAAAAAAGGGAGCACTCCGAAGAAATTTAAAGAGCCAAGTGGCGACAATGCCACGCTTATTAACAAGTCTGCCAGCATAGTGTCACTGATGCGCGGCGTCAAAGCGGTTCATCCTAAAAAGAATCAGACTCGCGGTAAGCCTAATGAGTTGCTACATTTATATGGGTTTGAAGCCAGTCCTTTTTGCCGTCTGGTACGAGAAAAGCTAAGTATGCTAGAGGTGGGCTATATCAACCACAATGTCGCCCGTGAGCAAATACAAGATGTGGGCGGCTTCGGTGTCCGTCTTAACTTGGGTGAGTATCATCCCGTTAAAGGCGGCAAGCGTGAACATATCATGAATGACGTTATGCCAGATAAGCTGCAGTTCCCTTATCTGATTGATCCAAACACAGACACAAAAATGTTTGAGTCTAAAGACATTATCAAGTACTTAGACAAAACTTACGGTTAATGGGCTTAAGATACCATTTTTGAGCCATAGCGAAACCAAGTTAGCGTATTGATATAAACAAAAAGCACTGATTTTAATTGAATCAGTGCTTTTTTTTGTCTGAAAACACTCGTACCGATAAGAATAAAGCCATCTTTTATAAATTTTGAACGATACAGAAGAGGGTACTATTTATAAGGATAGTAAACGATGCCTACGATAGCGTGTTTGCCAATTTGGTTGGCACTCATTCAAAAAAGTATGACTCTTTACGTGCCTTAGTTAGCAATACTACTACGCGTTGTCTCAGATTAAATACTGCTGATAAATACGACTACTGTTATACTCAATAACGTATTCATCTGCTTATCGACCTTTTTATGACGACTGAATTTATGACTACTCCCTCTTTTGTTTTGACCAGCTACAATATTCACAAAGGCATGTCACCTTTAAACCGCCAAGTAAAGTTACAGGGTATCGCAAAAGCCCTTGAGATAATTGGCTCTGACGTGCTGTGTTTGCAAGAAGTGCAGGGTCAAAATCTTAAGCGCAACATGCAGTACAACGAATACCCCGACCAATCTCAGCATGAATGGTTTGGTGAGTATTTGCAGCTACAAAACAGTTATGGCAAAAACTCTGAGTACGACAATGGTCATCATGGCAATGCAGTACTCAGCCGCTTCCCTTTAGACCCAAAGCACAACGTCAACATCACCGTAAATAAGCTTGAACAGCGCGGGGTTCTGCATTGCGAAGTGCAGCCAGAAGGGTGGGAGACACCTGTCGTTGTACTATGCGCCCATTTAAATTTGTTCGAACGAGATCGCATCAAACAATATCAAGCCATCAGTGATTATGTACGTAATGAGATTGCCGCTGATCAACCGCTCATCTTGGCAGGCGACTTTAATGATTGGAAAAGAATGTCTTGTGACAAACTTGCCACGAGCCTTGGCATGACAGAAGCCTTTAAGCAGTGTCACGGTAAATTGTCAGCCACGTTTCCAGCCAAACTGCCTGTGCTTAGCTTGGATCGTATTTATACTCGTAACTTAGGCGTCAAAGATGCGTGGGTACATACTGGCAAACCTTGGTCAACGTTATCGGATCATCTGCCAATCAGTGCAGAGCTGGTATTATTGTGATAGGGTGTTAAAACAGACGAAAAAATGACAGATGTTCGTGCTACTGAGATGAATTTTTCGCAGCCTCTGTTTATCAGCAAGCAAGAAAAATTTATATCAGTAGCACGGTCACCATACCGGCTTTCAAGTGAATTGACTATATTAAAAAAACACCGATCGAAACTGACATTAGAAGCAAGAATAAAATAACCCAGACGTATAAGGATATAAAAATGTCTAACAATCAGCTACCAACAACCCAAAATGCCGTACTCATACGTGAGTTTGGTGAACCTGAAGTCATGACCTATCAAAGCGATGTGCCCATTCCTGAGTTGCAAGATAATCAGGTATTGGTCAAGATTGCTTATTCTGGTATCAATCCAGTTGATTATAAAACCCGTCAGGGCAAAGGCTGGGGTGCCGAGGCCATTCAAAAGAATCTTTTTGATCATAATGAGCCGGCGATCTTAGGATTTGACATGGCGGGCGAGGTTGTCAGCAGTCGTAGCGAGCGCTTTAGTGAAGGCGATCAGGTGGCAGCGCTTACCTTTAACGGTGGTTGTTATGCTGAGTACGTAGCTGTCGATGCCAAGATGCTGGCGAAAGTGCCCGCGTCTGTGACCTTGGAGCAAGCAGGAGCGCTGCCTTGTATCGGACAAACAGCGATACAGTTTGTAGCGTTTGCCGACATTCAACAAGGCGAGCATGTGGTAATGAACGCGCCAGCAGGCGGCGTTGGTCACATACTGCTTCAGCTATTGATGCAGAAGGTTGCCGAAGATAATATTCAAGTTACTGTTATTTGCTCGCCAGAAAAATACGCCAAACTCGATGACTTGATAGACACTAGTAAGCTGGCAGGTTGGATTGACTATACCAAAGACGATGCGTTTCCAGCATTGGAAGCCGATGTGTTGCTTGATTTGGTTGGTGATGAAGCAGGCGTACGTGCGCTTAGTGTGCTCAAATCTGGCGCGCGCGTGAATGTGTTACCCACCATTTGGGTCGATAAGCTAAAAGAGGCAGGTGAGCAAAAAGACTTAGCGGTAGCTGGCTATAAAGCTGAGCGTAATGGTGACGATATGGCGCGGGTTTTACAGCTTGTGGCTGACGATAAGCTGACGCTACGTATTCAACAAACGTATCCGTTGTCAGAAGTGGTTGCTGCCCATCATCAATTACAGAAGGGTGATACCTTTGGGAAGATCGTTTTAAAAGTCAGTTAGGTTTAATTTATTTGTCGAAACGTTAGGCTAATCCGTCCGTCTGAGACGGTTTTAGTCTTAGTGATGGTGTGCTTCCAAAATGTTTGGGTGTCACCGTGCATGACAACTAGCTGCCCGGACTCAAGATAAAGCTCGACTTTATCTTGAGTTTTTTTATGCTTAAAAACAAACTTGCGGGTAGCGCCTAGCGAAAGTGAGGCAATAATCGGCTGATGACCAAGCTCTTTTTCATCATCAGCATGATAACCCATGCCATCAGCTCCAGAAGGATAGTAGTTTAGCAAGCACGAATTAAACTCTACGTTGATACCGATTTTTTCTAGTGATTGCTCAATGTATTGTTTCACGTGAAACACAGTGTCTGACCATGGAACTGCTTGGCGTGTGTGTCCGGAATATTGATAATGAGTATTTGCTTCGCCCATCCAAACGATTTGGCGAGTAGTGATATGGGTTTTTCCAAACAGCGTGACCATATCTGCTTGCCAAGGTAAGTCGCTTAACAAGCGATCATAGAGAGCGCTTGGGTCATCAATGATGATGCCCAGATCATTAACCTGACCATCATAAGGTAATAAGTTGTCAGTGGGAGAAGGGGGGAAAAGGTCAGTCATTACTATGTCCAGTTATACCTAGATAAGCTTACTGGTGAACGGATAAGATTTTGTGCTGATAGTTATAGTGAATAATCCGTATGAAGCTACTAAGATAAATTTTGTGCATTCTCTGTCTGCGTAGGCACAGCGAGTAAACAGATTTTATCTTAGTAGCGACTTATTACTGTGACTTATTTTTAAGCATTAATTGTCTTCACCTAAGAAGCCACCACTTTGGCGATGCCACAATCGCGCGTAAACACCATGCATCGCCAATAGCTCGTCATGACTGCCTTGCTCGATAATCTGACCTTTATCCATGACTACCAAGCGATCAAGAGCGGCAATGGTTGAGAGGCGATGCGCAATCGCGATCACGGTTTTGCCTGTCATGATGTCGTTCAGGCTTTCAGTGATGGCAAATTCAATTTCAGAATCAAGCGCGCTGGTTGCTTCATCCAATAATAAAATTGGCGCATTTTTTAGCATGACGCGTGAGATGGCAATGCGCTGACGTTGTCCGCCAGAGAGTTTGACACCGCGCTCACCCACTTGCGTATCCAGACCTTTATTGCCTTTATCATCATATAAGTCTTTGATAAAGTCCCATGCTTGTGCTTGCTTGGCAGCCGTAATGATTTGCTCATCGGTCGCGTCAGGACGACCATAAGCAATGTTTTCACGTACTGTACGATGCAATAATGAGGTGTCTTGCGTGACCATACCGATTTGTTGACGTAAAGACTCTTGCGTGACCTCGTCGATAGCTTGACCGTCGATCACGATTTTACCTTTATCAACATCAAAAAAGCGTAATAGCAAGTTAACTAAGGTTGATTTACCAGCACCTGAACGCCCCACCAAACCAATCTTTTCGCCAGGTTTGATATCCAGATGGAAATTATCAAGAAGTTTGGTAGTAACGGTTTTTGAAGCATTTACTTCGTCTACTGTTTCACCCTCAATATCTTCATTTTCATGCTCATAGCTAAAATCGACATGATCGAACACAATGCGACCTTCATTTACTTTCAAGGTTGGAGCATTCGGTTTGTCCACGATCGTTTGCGGGGCAGACAAGGTGCGCATACCATCTTGCACCGTACCGATGCTCTCAAATAAGCTGGCAGTTTGCCACATAATCCAGCGTGTCAAACCGTTCAAACGCAGAGCCATCGCTGTCGCAGCCGCAATCGCACCAACACCTACTGCGCCTTGTTGCCACAAATAGATACCAATACCAGCGGTGCCACTGACCAAAATCACACTGATCAGATGCGTTGACACTTCTAAGTAGCTGACCCAGCGCATTTGCGCGTGAACGGTACCCAAAAATTGTCCCATCGCATTTTTAGCATAGCTCAGCTCACGGCGTGAATGACTAAACAGCTTGACAGTCATAATGTTGGCATAAGCGTCAGTGATACGGCCCGTCATCAACGCGCGAGCATCTGCTTGCACAATGGCCGTTAGTTTTAGCTTGGGAATAAAATACCAGATGCACAATGCAACCAAAACGAGCCACACGATAAATGGGATTAATAATAGACTGTCAAGATTGAATAAAATCACGCCTGAGGTGATAAAGTAGACCGCGACATACATAAACATATCGGTGACGGTCATGACCGTATCACGAACTGCCAACGCCGTTTGCATTACCTTTGCTGAAACTCGGCCTGAAAATTCATCTTGATAGAACTGCATGGACTGCCCAAGCATACGCTGATGAAAACGCCAGCGCATTTGCATTGGAAACACGCCTTGCAAGGTTTGAAAATGCACAAACGATGACAACGCAATCCATATCGGACTCACTATCATGACCGCCAGCATTAAAAGCAGCATGTCGCCTTTTTCTAGCCAAAGTGTCTCAGGTGTATAAACCCCTAACCAGTCGACAATGTTACCAATCCAAGCAAAGAGCATCGCCTCATAAATGCCGATACCTGCCGACAAAACCATAAACAATAAGAGCCAGCCACGCAGGCCTCTGGTACAGGCCCACATAAACTTGAGCATACCGTCACGAGGTGAAGGCAGTGGCATAGGCGTTTCGGGGAAAGCAGGGAGGCGGTTTTCAAAAAAACGAAATAGGGCATTCATAGGCAGTTATAAAACATCAATAGCAGTACGCCAAAATCAACGATGTCACTCGCCGTTTTGAATCGTTACTGTTGTAATTAGGAATGCTGACTATTTTAACAAATTTCACAATTAGACCTGCATGCGAATTGTAATTTAAGTACCAAGCCGCCGCTTAATTACCTATCAATGAAAAGTGATAAATAGATTGCTGTGCATGAAATACTTTGTTACATTCTATGATTTTAATCCACTTAGTGATAGCCGTCTTGGCTCTAACAAATTTTTGATTTACCAAGAATTTGGCTTATGAAAGGTAGGTTTATTACCCATCACTTTCTCAACATACGAATACTTAATGTACAAAAAATAATCACGCAAAAATTGCGGTTTAAATAGGTAGAAGCTGATGATGTATTTAACGATAGCGGTGCTCTGTAGTGTCGCCGTTTCAGTATTGCTAAAAATCTTGCGACAAAAGCAGATAGACATACGTCAAACGATCGTTGCAGGTTATCCAGTGGCGTTTTTGCTGACGTTATTTTTGTTAAAACCAGAAGTAAGTGGGGTGAGTGCGCTTGGTCATGCATGGGGTATCATTATCGCGCTTGGTATACTTTTGCCAGCGGTGTTTATTATCCTTGGGCGTGCGATTGAAGCAGTCGGTATGGTTGCCACCGATGCCGCTCAGCGTTTGTCCCTAATTATACCGATTGCCGCTGCTTTCTTATTGTTCGGTGAAGTATTGACAGGTACACGTGTCTTTGGATTGGCGTTGGGGTTTTTGGCGCTAGGGGCACTGGTTTATCGTCCACAGCATACTGATTTGAGTAAAGAGGCCAAACGTACGCCGCTTTGGTTATTTGGTGTGTGGGCAGGTTATGGCGTCATCGATATTTTGTTTAAGCAAGTAGCCAAGCAAGGGGCAGCTTTTCCGCTTACCCTACTTGTGAGCTTTGGTTTAGCAGGATTACTATTGTTCATCTACTTACTGATTACTCGCGTACGCTGGCAAGGCAACGCGCTTGCAGCTGGGGTATTATTGGGTGCGCTGAACATTGGTAATATCTATGCCTACGTACGGGCGCATCAAGTGTTATCTGACTCGCCAAGTATCGTCTTTACGGGTATGAATGTTGGCGTTATCGCTGTGGCTACTTTAATCGGGGTCGGTGTGTTCAAAGAGACACTAAATCGTATCAATATATTGGGTCTGGTGCTCGCTATTTGTTGTGTGGGCGTCCTATTTTTGGCTTAAAAGCAGGATAGGAGAAGATTTTACAAAAGCGTTAACGTATCGTATATAGGCATGTAGAGAGTCCTATGGTAAGGTTATGCACAAACAATAAGGCTTATAAGAGCTCACAGTAAGCCCATCATTTGACTTTAATAAATAAAAATAGGATGCACTCTCAATGGAATACGACAAGCAATTACAACGTATTAAAAACGGTTCAGGCTTCATCGCAGCACTTGACCAAAGTGGCGGCAGTACGCCAAAAGCACTAGAAAACTACGGTGTGACTGCTGATGATTATGACAACGATGACGCGATGTTTGATTTGGTGCATGAAATGCGCACCCGCATCATGACTTGCGATGCTTTTGACAACGAGCGTGTACTAGGTGCGATTTTGTTTGAAGATACCATGGATCGTGAGGTCAATGGCAAGCCGACAGCCAACTACCTATGGGAAGACAAAAATATTGTCCCATTTTTAAAGGTAGACAAAGGCCTAGCTGAACAAATGAGCGGTGTGCAAGTCATGCGTCCGATTCCAAATTTAGATTCACTGTTGGATAAGGCAAAAAACTTTCCTATATTTGGCACCAAGATGCGCTCAGTGATTTATGAGCCAGACGTCGACGGCATTGAGTTGGTTGTGCAGCAGCAGTTTGATGTGGCAAAACAAATCATCTCTAAAGGTTTGATGCCAATTGTTGAGCCAGAGGTAGATATCAATAGCAATAAAAAGCATGATTGTGAGCTTATCCTAAAAACCAGTATCTTGCATAATTTAGATCGTCTAAATGATGGACATCAAGTCATGCTAAAACTGACATTACCTGAAGAAGCAGGGTTTTATCAAGAATTAATCGATCACCCAAAAGTACTCAAAGTAGTGGCTTTATCTGGTGGTTATAGTCGTGATGAGGCATGTGATACGCTCAAGCAAAACCCAGGAATGATTGCTAGCTTCTCTCGCGCCTTTACCGAAGGCTTGAGCCGTCAGCAGAGCGATGAAGAATTTGCCAATACGATTGATACCTCAATTGAAAAGATTTATGAGGCGTCGAAGGTTTAATCAATAGCCGTTAGAAAACGAATTTATGATCCCAGCTGACTTTAAGTTTGCTGGGATTTTTTTTGCTTATATGTGTTTATTTGTATTGATTAAGTATCAAAGTTTATCTACTATTAACAGAATTAAGTTTATTGCTAAATAAAATAGTTCTCAACATAGATGGATAAATATTAATGAAGATACGTTACTTAAGTTTGGCTTTAGCTTCTGTACTAGCACTTTCTGGTTGTGGAAGCGATGATAGTGGTAGCGGCGTTTCTTCTACGCCTCCTAAAGAAGTTGTAGATAAGACTCCACAGCGTCAAGAGCCTGAGTCTTTTGCCGGTTCTTATAGTGGAATAATTAATAGTGATTTGAAGGACATATATAACACAAGCTTATCAATGAGTACTATTGTGAACAATGATGGTGAGTTTTGGATGGTATATACCAACAATGGTTTCATCTATAATCCTAACAACTTAGTGTTTGGCCTGGTAAATGGTAAATTCAAAAAAAGTGATAATCCAAATGTCACTTCATTATCATCAAATGCTACTGACTATAGTTTTACCAGTAATAGCATCAGTAGAAGATTAATTGATCTCGACCTTGTGCCTTACGGTGGTGCCGATTTTACTTTTTTTGAGACGGTAGTTTATGAAGATGAATTTAATCCAGAAGGTTTTGAGGAAGAGCTTCGATATCCAGTATTTTTAAACTATGACCAAGGAAACTTTAAAGATCAACTAAAAGATTAC
>ENA-UOXB01001415-UOXB01001415.1-bioreactor-metagenome-genome-assembly--contig:-NODE-1415-length-11384-cov-12.326419_pt1 | contig 11384 bp, 4 predicted proteins | sample MGYA00238158_ERZ761615 | MGnify/ENA primary metagenome ERZ761615 (study PRJEB28904, sample SAMN06267902) | bioreactor metagenome | isolation source: Joint BioEnergy Institute, California, USA... | reverse complement strand
GGATTCTATATAGTATTCGCGCGGGTGGGCGGGTGAGCGGTTCAGTTGGGTGAGCAGCTCGCTTGTGGGTTACATTAACTGACTAATCTTACTTTAATAATTATTTTTATTAATGGGATTTATTGATTTACACAATATCAAGATATATCACATGATTGGGTGACTGATGTGAGTAAAAATAGATAAACCAATAAGCTACATATAATCTGATTAAAAGAGGTGTTTAACAAGCAGACAGCAATATATATAGTTGGAAGATATTGTTTATCAATTTTAAATGATAAATTATATTGTTTTATATATTATCTTGTTTATTATATTGGCTACAGCCTCTTAATATTGGTTGCTTTGCATTATTAAAGCAAACATATAACCAGCAGGTTCAGGCCAGCATACAGCTTGACATTAATTATATTGATAAGCTAGACTTTCTGACTATATATTAATGTATACATATATAAATGCTATCTGTATCTAATATACAAAGTGGATTTGCTACTACTGATTTAGTATCTTATTAGTCAGATAGAATGCTATCATATCTTAGTATTTAATTGAAGACATTTATATTATTTAAGTTTTTCTTATAGCTCAGCTAGCTGAACTATAAAGATATTATATTCAACAGAATTTACAATATCAGATACAGCTAATTAAATGCCTAATTAATTATTATTCTTAGTCTATCAAGTCAAGCAATTAGTCAATTAGCAAAAAAATATAATATAAGGTTATTATGTTTCAGCAGCAGGTTCAGAAGCTTTATACAGCTAATTAATATTAATAAAAAATAAGAGAGATCTAGATTCTATATAGTAATTAAAGATATTCTAATAAATGCTAAAGACCAGAAATGTACTTAAAAAGCTGAACAGATACAGATAAGGATGGTTGAGCATTAGGATTCACAGCCTTTTTAAAAAATAAGCATCTCCACAATACAGTAACTGCAATATAATTGGCTATATTAGAATTAAATATCCTAGTATATAGCTTCAATTTTGGGTAGAGCTGTCAAATATCTAGTTTTTCAATATATTGGCATTGATGAGTGGGTTTGCTGTCCAGCTCAGTGTCCTGTCCGGCTTGGTGTCTGATTACATTAGCATACTTAGCTGAGTAAGAGAATAAAATTATAAAGATCTCTAATACATTTAATAATTTACTAATCTATATAAGAAGTTCTATATAATGCAAATAAATAAAAGACTATAAAGGCTGAGTTTAACAACTAATAACTAATAAGACTTAATTAAATTCTTATTCTGCTATCTCTAGGCAGAAAAGCACTAAATAGAAATAGATTAGTAAAGTAAGAACTAATGAATAGATTCTAAAACATAAATTCAAATAAATGATTACAAAATTATGTAGATCTTGGAAATTAACTTTAATTAAATATTTACTTTAATGATATAGCTAATAACAGCTAGGATTATCTTATAATAAATTATTAAATAAGGACTAATTTCTGTGCAATTAAATATTAATCTTATTTTTCTAAATAAGGGATTTAGTAATAAACAGTCTATAATGTAATCCACCACCGAGCTGCGCGGACCACCGAGCTGTGCAGTCCCCAAGAAAAAAATTCAACCACTAACACAACTGTAAATTTTGAAGCATTTTGCAACCAAATTTAATGAATTTGACTATATAAAGAAGGAGACTATTTACTAGGGCATTTAAGCCAATTATGGCCTGTTTGATTGCAATTACTGCATCTTGGTGGCCTTCAAGTCTGTGGTCTAGATGATTCCTGTAGTTGCTCCTTATGCTCTTGAGCTTTTTGCTGTCCTTCAGTACCTGTCAAGCTACCACCAGTTGCTATAAAGTATCTTGATGCCTCTTTTCTTTCTTTTTAGATGCTGATTTGCTGCACAAAGTTGATTAACTTCTTGCTGCAATAGGATAGCATTTTGCATAGTGATTTCAGCTTGTTTATAAATCATACAAAAATATAGCATTCTAGAACAAGATATTTACAACTAATAAAACTAGCTTTTAAATGAATGTGGTATGTACAGTCAAGATTATTATTAAATCTCATTATTTTATTAGCTGTGTTAGAGCTCTGCAGCTAGATAATTGCAAATAGATGACTATAATTAAGATAATTAATACAGCTAACTATACAATATTATAAATTTCTTAACTTGTTTATTAAAAAGAATTATCAGTTATCATAATAAGAAAGAGTAAAAAGCCTAAATATTAAAAAAAATATAAGCTATCACAGATAAAGTAACAATAAATATTGAGTGATAAATTAAAAATAGTTAAGAAATTTGTCAAGAAATTTCTTAAAATAGAATAAAATATTGTTATAATAATGATTACGCTAAAAAAATAAAATATCTAGAATAGCGATTAATTATTAATAACTGAATAATGCAATTGAAGATAATATAAATAAAAATAGAAAATAAGATCTTGTACAAACCACAAAAATTATAACAGTATTTAATATTAAATGAGAATACCTGTAATGTTTAGGTAAAGTTAGAAGATATTTGAAAAACAGTATTTCTTAACAGAATTAAATCTGTAAAATAAATTATCATATTTATGAAAGCATTATCTGCAAAATTTATAAGATATCTAATTCATCTATTTTTAGAATATATTAATAATTTTGTTGCAGTCTGCTTCAAGAATATTGTTGTATACTTAAAAGATGTTATCAAAGGTGATGAACATGTCTGAAAAATGATAAAAACTATAAGAATTATTTAAACATCAAGAAATATAAGTTTGACATAATCAAAATGAATTGTCTTAAGATGATTTACATATTAAACGGACTCAAAATCTTTTTAGAAAAAATAAGAATAAACTGAATATTATTAAAGATATGTTAGAGAAATGCAAATATGTAAAATCTTTAATCAATATAATAAAAAATAAAATGTTTGCATAAACAGCAGAATAATAATAAGCATCTAGAAACTTTAAAAAATATAATTTGAGAAGCACTGATTTTGAGCTATTTAATCTTGAAAAAATAAGTATAATTTAATTAGACATCCTCAAGTTTGTTATTAGATCAGTTCTAAAACAGATGATCAAAAAATATAAAATTAGTTATTTTTTACTCTCAACATTGAGGTAAAGCAAAATAAAATTATAATATACATGACAAAGAATTGTTTGCAATTATTTTTATAAAAGCATTTAAAAAGTGAAGACATTATCTGCAAGTAAAGCATGAGATAATTATAAAAAGCAATCATCACAATCTGAAGTACTTCACAATAATTTAAAAGTCGATTAAAAATTAATTTGTCACTAAGATATTAATAAGTCTATATAAAAGAGCTATCTATTTCAAAGTGTAGCATTTGACACTATTTTAAATTTTGAATTCCTAATTGTATTTTTAATCTCAAATGTACTGATAATGTTTTAAATAATAATAAATAAGATATTAATAGATTATAATAAGTATTTTATGCTGATCTAGCTAAATAATATTCTGACATTGTCTAAAATAATAAATATTATAATCATCTGAATAAGATGCTAGCCACTATCAAAAAAGTATTAATTATATATAATTTATTAAATATATTTTACAGTAAAGTCTAGAGTGTTATAAATATATTATAGAGAATAAAGTACCGAGACTCATTTCAGTAAAAATCAAGATAATTTATATCTGATCTTATCTTTAAGATACCTACGAGTTGCAGCAATTTTAGAACTAGCTATCTATTGTTATTATTATTCCATAAGAGAATTTATAAAAATAGCAGCATCACTAACATAATCTGACACTGAGCGGCCCAAGACACTAAGCAGCCCACTTATCAATACCAATATATTAAAAAATCTAGTTATCCAAACAGAACTACCTAAATTGAAGCTATCTACCCTAGATATTAGATTCATAGCTCTTAGAGAATCTAATTCTTGTATGTCTTACTATCCCACATGTGCTGCACTACAGTGATATCTTTTTTTAGACTCTGAATTCTGCTGCTCAGTCGCTCTTATCTGCATCTGCTTAGCTTCTTAAACATGTCTCTGGCCCTCAGCATCTGTTAGATCTCTTCAGCAGCAATATAGAATCTAACTGTCTCTTACTTTCTTTTCTAATATTAATTAGCTGCATAGAGCTCTTTTAACTTCTTTAAGAAGAATGACTATTTATTGTTAATGATATTCTTTTACTAATTGATTAATTATCAGGCTTGATAAGCTCTATAAATGACAATTAATCAGATGCTTTATTAGCTGTATCTGATGTTATAGATTCTTTATTAAATATGATATTTGTGTAGTCCAGCTAGCTGAGCTCTTACTATAAGAAAAAGTTGATATCTTCAATTAAATATCAAGATGATAGTACCTCATCTGGCCAATAAAATACTAAGCTAGTAGCAGCAAATCCACTTTGTATATTAAATATAAATAGTACTCACATATATATATATTCAATAAAAAGTCTAACTTATTAATATAATGTCAAGCTGTATGCTGGACTAAATCTGCTGGCTATATATTTACTTTAATGATGTAAAGCATCCAATATTAAGAGGCTGTAGTTAATATAATAAATAAGATAGTATATAAAGAGATATTTAATGCTTTTTATAAAATAATCAAACTCTATAATTATATAACTTTTATAATCATCTAGAATTAGTAGATAATATCTTCCAACCGTATATGCTGCTGTATGCTTATTAAACACCTCTTTTAATCAGATTATATATAGCTTATTATTGATCCGTCTATTTTTGCTCATATTTCCAACTATGTAATATATCTTGATATTATATATATTGACAGACCTTATTAGCAAGAATAATTATTAAAAATAGAGTAACAGGCCTAGATGACTAGACCAAGAAGGGTTGTTGGGTTTATCTTGAGAACAGAAAACAAGGGGGTGAGCAATATAATAGTAAGAACAAGCCTGTGTTACTAGCAATGTCTATATGCCAGGTTGCTATGTGAGTTGACCACAAGGGTCAGAATCTGTCTGAAAGGAGTGTCTTTATATGCATGCTGCTCATTCTGGATTCCTGGAGATCATAGAATGGGATCATAGGGTTGGACCATGGAATTGGATTGTAGATGATCCATTATATGACCTCCTTCCTAGTCTGTAACAAATATTTTTAAGTTTGACAATAATTTCTTGAAGTTCTTGCTTTTTTTATATTTAACCTATAATTTTATTAAAATATTTTATCAATCTCAGTCGCTTCAATTATTTTAAATTTTAGTTATATAATATTAATTTTATTCAGCTATTGCTAACTTTTTAAACAAATTTATTTTTAATTTTTTATTCTTGTATGATATGGTTCTCTTTTTTAATAATAACTTATATATGTGTAAAGAATTTTTAATTTTTTCAGTATGTATTTAAGACAGTAAATTACTCTCCTGTTATAAGTTTTAATAATTAATTGATTATTAAAACTCTTTCCTAGGTTAAAATTTTTATTTTTATAGTTATAATATTCTTAGTACAGTATTGTACTATTCTTTAAAGATATTATTTTAAATATTATGATTGAGGTACAACTTTCTAATTTTAATATTATCTTTTTTTATTTAAAGTTCTAGTTCTTTGTATATATATCTCTTTTTCATTCAGTTTTTTAATTTTAATTAATTCCGTTTTCTAAATCTTAAATTTATTATTCTGAATAAATCTCAGCCCGAATAAAGTTTTTAGATACTTCAGAATTAATTATTTTTCTTTAATCCATTCTTAGATTTGTATTAATAATACTAGTTGATAATCTTAGTTTTTTATAGAATTTATTTGATTTATAATAGGTCTGCTTAGAATTTGCTTAGAGTTTAGAACTAAATAATATCTTGTTTAGAACCAAATAACTATTATTGATAATTTATACCTATTTATAGTTTTTAAATAGTTCTTACCTAGTCAAGCCCTCAGGGCTTCAGTTGCATAGGTCTAGTATGCCAACTTCAATCCTTTACATATTCATGATTTTTTTGTGAACTCAAATAAGGATTAGATCATTGTTTTTGCATGAATAAGAGGATTAAAATGAGCCTATTTTTATTAGATTTCATAGAAAATTCATGAAATATAGAGACCTATATTTTAATATATAGCTTGAGAGGGAATCTGACTTTAAAATATATATATGTATATTTTAAGGTAGATATTACAATCTAGATATGATTCCTCATAACTTCACTAATTCTTTATAAAATCTAATAGAAATAAGCCCATTTTAATCTCTTTATTCATGCAAAATAATAGTCCAATTCTTATTTGGTTTCACAAAAAATCATGAATATATAAAGAATTGAAGTTAGCATACTAGATCTATACAATCAAAGCTCTGAGTCTCTAGACCTATATGACCAAACCCCTCAGAGGCTTCCAGATACTAGACTTATATGTTTAATAAAGAAGTACTGCCAGTAAGAGTATGCAGATAGTCTAATTATTTAGTGTTATGGTGGTTATAATATTATTGTACAATTTACTTATAGTACTTCTTCAGTAGTAAAATATAAAATATAGTATAATTAATAGTTAGAGCTAGCTTATAGAATTACTTTTCCTAACTCTATTAGTTAATAATATAAAATAATTCTATATAGTAGTGATCAAGCTTCCGATAAAAATAAAAAAGATTATTAACTGACACTCTTCATTATAATATTTTTTAATGACTTATTAGTCTCCTGAAGACACTTTATAAGTATATATATTAAAAATACTTAAATAAAATTCCTTGCAGTCAATGCACTGCCATATTTGAGCTTCTTTTTTATGCTGTGTCTGGCTGTTAGTGTCTTACTTAAGATTGTATATATAACACTATAATATATATCATTATATATAAATATAGCAAGAGATAGAATACTTAATTGTTCTATTAAAGTTATAATAACTGCAGATAATGCTTTAGAATCTAATTCTAATACTTAATTTAATTATTAATCTAAGAATAGAAAGCTGTAGATGATTCGAATATACTTTATATAATAATAAACACTAGATCAGAAATTGCTTATAAAAAGACTTTGTCAGTTGCTAACATAATCCACAACCAAGTGATGCATACAACTGAGCAACACAGTTTCACTGCACTCACCATGTTTTTTGAAGCTTTTCAGCCATCAACACCATTAAATTAGACTATCTTGTAGTTGAATATATAGCTATTTACTAGGGCAATTCCTTATAGTATGTCCAACAATCCTGCAGCCACTGCAGTGTGCTGGAGCTTGCTGGTGAGGCCTAGGTGTAGGCTCATCAACATGCTTATTAAGCTGCATATTAAGCTGCTGAACACAATTTTTGACCTTCCTATATAAATAAAACAAGATCATTATCTAGAATAGTATGCCTTTTTGTCTTCTTTTTTATTTCTGCTTGTTCTTAGTCTATAGAACTTTTATTTCTTGTTAAAGAAAAAGGTTCATATTTATTGTCATCTATACAATCTTTTCAAGATATTAAATATAAGATATTAGACTACTAAAGAGCTTTTTTATATTAAGGCTTTTCTGTAAGCTGCAAACCTTGCAATCTAGCTGGTAAGAATTCTGAGATGTTTAAAAAGCAGAGAAGATTGAGTCTTCAACAAGAGATAATATTAATATACAAAGTTAAAAGATAATCTTTTCAAGAACTTAATCTTTATTAAGTGGCTTAAGATCAGTTTCTGTAAAGCTATTGCATATATTCTCCCTAGTAAATACCTTTTCACAAGCAGGTGGATAGAGAGATAAGAAATCTTTTTTGTCAATATAATTATTATTAGCAGCTATTATTCCCTCAACCAATTTCTTATATGCATGTTTAAGCAGGCCAAAAACACCAACATCCAGTAGTTATAGAAGGTGAGAGATATGAGAAGGCATATAAAAATAGATAATTATATTCTTCTTATAGAAAATATCAAATTCTGCAGTCTGATAGCTAGAATAATTGTTAAGAATAAGCAACCACTTTACACCAGTTAAATAATATTTAGAATGTGGTTTAAACATCTCTTTTAGTCAGCAAAGGCCTATTTTATCTGTTGTTCAGTTATTCTGACTTCTCACAAGAGCATAGCTCTTATTAAAAAGAGCAGATTCTTAAAACTAAGTAGCTTATTAAGATCTTGCTTTTAAGATAATTTATAAGAGTATATAGATCTCTCTTGAGCTTATATATTCAATGATTGTGACCCATTTATAATTCTTCTGAATAATTCTCTGAGGTCTTTCACTATGCTCCACTGCAGTAATAATCTTAGAGGTGAAACAGAGTCTTATTGCAAAGCTAGTTTTGTTAAAATTCCAGATATTATAGATATCATGTTCCTGAATAGCTTCTTATATAGTTTTAAACCACTATTTTATAATATTTGGATCCTCCTGCTTTGCACATTGATATGATATGTGTTAGTTATATTGTGTATATAGTGCTGGGTGGTGCTTGATAAAGTTATATGCTCAGTTGATGCCAATAAATGTAATAGAATCTTGTATCTGTTTGCAAAGTAAAATCTGTGCCATTCTATATAGAAACTCTAACTGAATTAAAAAGCCTTATTTATCTGTATCTAGCAGTTGCTTGGTAAGGACTTTCTCTTCAATAACTGTTAATTTATAGCTATTGATGTGTATTTCTGAGTACAGTTTTCTTCTTTTAAGCTATTTGTGAAGGATAGCTTCTGACACCCCAAATATATCAATAGCTTTTCTTTTTGATTGAATTTTTTGATTTCTAATAGCTGAAACAGCTATTTGTATTTGATTTTCTTAAGAAAGAGGTATTTTGCATGATAGAAATAGAAAAAAGATGTATTGAAGAATATTGATAGTAGAATGTTTTGAGGGGGTGGTGAAACTGTATCACTTGATTGTATGTGTTGCTTGGTTGTGGATTACATTAATTATATTTTTAAGAATCTGTATTAATTGATATATTGTAAGTGCAGTAAGTTTTGAAATTAATATTTTCAATATATAAACAGCAAACTTGGTGAACAGATCTATAATAACAAAAATAATATTATATTTCTTTTTTAACTACTTTTAACTGTGGTAACTCTATTGTAAAGTTTGTATTTAATTAAATATTTACTTAAATATGTTGCTTAAGACAAATAGTGATTTAATCTCTACATAGCTTATATTTATATTTCCTTAACAGATATTATATATCTTAATATACTTCTTAATATTTAATACTGTATTATACTAAAAATACCCCTGCTGAATAGCTTTTAGAATTTTTTTGTTAAAGTATCTCCATTAGATTGTTATAATTTATTTTTAAAATCTCTATAATTGTTATAAGACCTTACAGCATATAGATATATTTGTAATATTTAAGAAAATTCTTTTTATTTTTTATTTTTATGTTTATACGCTTTTCATCTAAATTAAATATCTTGATAGCTTCTTTATAAAGTGACAGAGATCAGAACAGATCTTAATTATTAAATATATAAGTAAGCTTACTTTAGCTTAATATTTTTTAAAACTTAGTTCTGTGATATAGTCAGCAAAGGCCTTTATAGTTTTATGATATAAATATTGTAGTAATCTTACTAGTGTAACGACAGGCCTAGATAACTAGACCTAAAGGGGTTGTTGGTTTATCTTGAAGACAAGAAACAAGGGGGTGAGCAATATAATAGCAAGAATAGACCTATGTTACTAGCAAAACCTATATACTGGGTTGCTGCGTGAGCTGACCACAGGGGTCAGAATCTGCCTGAAAAGAGTGTCATTATATACATGCTTGTCTGTCTGGATCAATGAGTTGTTTGAATCATTCTAGATATTGGATCATTCTGGGTGTTGGATCATAGACCTTGATGGATCAAAATGGCAGATTTGATTCATTGTCATATGATCTCTGTATGTCATACCCCTCCTTTATGCCAATTCCGGCTATAACATATAGAGTCTAAATTAAAGATTTAATAACTTGCTTTATATCTTGCTTTATAAGAGCTTATTAACTGAGATATATTTAAATATTCTGCTTTAAAGTCTTATTGAATCTTTATATTTAGATAATATGATGATGCTCTTGTATTAGTGATTTATAAGTTTAATCTTAGTTTTATCTGCCTTAGAATTGAGATTGTAAGAATATTATTATTTATATAAATTATTAGAATGACTAGTAATTTTTGCGGGTTAAGGTGAGTGGGAGAGGGGGGCTAACCTGCTCTATGCAAGTTTGGGGCAGGTTGAATGCCCTGGCAACCCAACCTATTCCCTGCATGGGTCACCCACATAACCCAACTCTTGGCGCCAAGATGCCAATTATTTCTACCATACATTAGATGCAAGTTAGATCATTATCTATTTAGGATTAGTGTTATATAAATAGATAATAAGCTAACTCAAGTTTAGATATAGTTTTTACTGCAGATTGAATACAGATTATGTTTTTTTTCAACTTGCACCTGCTGCAGGTTGTTAAATCCTTAACTCAACTCATCCCACATGTGGTGAGTTGAGGGTTGGGTTGAGTTTTGAGGGGTGGGTTATCAAGTCTAAGAATGACTTTATAAAAAGAGATATTTATTAATAAGTTGCTAACTTAAATTTTAGTTATTTTAGTTCTTTAGAGCTTTTTAGATTGTACATAAGCAAATTGCTTTAGTTTATTTATATATTATCTTTAGAACTTTGCAGACTTATTTAGTTCTGTCTTCAAAATCTTTTAAACCACTGAGCTGCACAGCCACCACCTTGGCCACCCCCTATTATCAGATTTATTGCAATTTACCAACACACTGTGTCATGGCTGATATATCAAAAGAAGGGTGTATGCAATTAGCACTTGAAGCCTATAAGAAAAGTCTTTTTTCATTAAAAACTGCAGCTGCTAAAGCTTTTGATGTGCCTCCAAGGATCTTTATCACATGTGTTAATGAGACTACTGCTTGCAAAAATTTAACTACAAATTATTGCAAATTAATAGATACTGAAGAATCTACACTTTTAGCATGAATTCTTGATATGGACCAATATGGTTTATCTCCACAAATATCAACAGTATGCTATCTAGTGCAATTATTGCTTTTTGTGCAGTTATCTTCATCTCAAGAAGCTTTTATTGGGGAGAACTAGATAAACTGGTTTATCAAAACCTATAAAGAACTTTGCTCTAAATACAGCCAAAAGTACAATTATCAGCAAGCTAAATGCAAAGATCCAGAGCTTATTAAGGGCTGGTTTACACAGTTTTATAATGCTATTCAGAAGTATGGGATCCTTGAGCAAGATATCTATAATATGGATGAGACTGGCTTTCAATGTAACGACAGGCCTAGATAACTAGACCTAAAGGGGTCGTTGGTTTATCTTGAAGACAAGAAACAAGGGGGTGAGCAATATAAGAGCAAGAATAGACCTGTGTTACT
>ENA-UOXB01001414-UOXB01001414.1-bioreactor-metagenome-genome-assembly--contig:-NODE-1414-length-11398-cov-6.708984_pt1 | contig 11398 bp, 8 predicted proteins | sample MGYA00238158_ERZ761615 | MGnify/ENA primary metagenome ERZ761615 (study PRJEB28904, sample SAMN06267902) | bioreactor metagenome | isolation source: Joint BioEnergy Institute, California, USA | place... | reverse complement strand
AAGCGACGTTTTAACAGAGTATTTAAACTACAAAGGACTTAGAATATTAAATATGGTCTCAAGTGCTACTGGTAAATAATTTTCTTGCTTGCTGTTCGCATAGCGTGACAGAGGCTGTAAAAAATATGACTAGTAGCGCAAGCTATATATCGACTTTAGGGTTGTCTTACCATTTTTGTAATAATGCAGAATTTAAAACAATGCTAGCTGGCCACTGCGCTGATCTTTAAACTTAGTCTGCGTTTGTGCCAACACATATTGACGAAAGTTATCGCGCGTCAAATGCGCTAAGTGCTCGTTTTTACCTGTGGTCGCGATGAAATACTTGGCACGATTGACCGCTGCCCCCATCTTTTTTAGATGATATAAAGTCAGCTGATTAAACTTGCGGGCTTTTAGTATTTTCTTAGCGGTTTTTGTTCCAATACCAGGGATACGCACGATCATCTCATAAGTCGCTGTTTGAATGTTGACGGGGAAGTGCTCGCGGTGACGAATCGCCCACGCCAGTTTTGGATCACAGTCCAAATCCAGAAATGGCGACTCAGGTTCTACGATCTCATGCGCGCCAAACCCATAAAAACGCATCAGCCAGTCTGCTTGATAAAGACGGTTTTCACGTACCATAGGCACGGGCGTACCAATGGCTGGAAGACGACTGTCAGACAGCATAGGTACGTATCCCGAATAATAAACCCGCTTTAGATCATACTGCTGGTAAAAATGACTCGATAGCTGAATCACCTGCAAGTCCGTCTCATTACTCGCGCCAACGATCATCTGGCTGGTTTGACCTGCTGGTGTAAATTTTGGCGTTTTCTTATGGGTTTTTCGACTCTCACGAATGGTAATGATTTCTTCTTTGACCGTCTCCATTGGCGCTTTTAACTGCTCGTGGGACTTTTCTGGCGCAAGTAGGGCAAGGCCTGATTTGGTCGGAATTTCAATATTCACACTCAGACGGTCGGCATAGAGTCCTGCTTCTAACAGCAACTCTTTTGAGGCACCAGGAATGGTTTTTAGGTGAATATAACCATTAAAGCGCTCACGGGTACGCAATATCTTCGCGACTTCGACCAATCGCTCCATCGTGTAATCGCCACTTTTAAAAATACCTGAGCTTAAAAATAACCCCTCAATATAGTTACGGCGATAAAACTGCATGGTCAAATCGACCACTTCTTCCACGCTAAAAGCGGCGCGCGGCGTGTCATTGCTTTTTCTAGACGTACAATACGCGCAGTCATAAATGCAATGATTGGTCAAAAGGATTTTTAGGAGACTGACACAGCGACCGTCTTCGGTATAGCTGTGGCAAATACCTGTTTTTGAGGCATCACCCAGACCGCCGCCTTGGTTTTTGCGGGTGCCAGCGGAGGAAGAGCAGGAAACATCATACTTAGCGGCATCTGCTAAAATATTGAGCTTGCCTTGTAATCTTTCATAATTGATGGTCGCCATAAGCGGTATTTACCAAGTCATTGATGAGATACTATTTTACCAAAACAAGCATTAAGTTATTGTATTTATAGGAAAAAATACTAAATAACACGACATTTAGTGTCGCTTCAAAAAATAGAGTTTTTTAAAATTCAGTCATTTTTGCAGGGGTTAGGTAGGTGTTTAATATCGTGATTGTTCATAAGGTTTGTGATGATAAGATCTCCTTTTTTATCAAATTCAACGCTAAATTTTGGCTGTATTGCGGATTTACTGATACCGTAAGTTGAAGGTAGTGTCATCTTTCTATCAGAAAAGAAATGACGGGCAACCCATAGTTTTTTGCCATCATCGTATTCAACCGTACATCTGCTTTTTGCATTAAGATCAAAATATAGGCCAAAATTTTGTTTTTTATCACTACGGCCGAATAAAATATTAGCACCGCAAGGACTGCCGCAACCAACGTAAACATGATAAGTATCTTTATCGACTTTTTTAAGCGAAGTATGATTCCAACCATAGGCACCCATGCCATCCATAAGCATAGCTTCTATTACTTCGCCATTATTTAACGTTTCGCTTTTAAGGATATAACCATCATCGCAATATTCATGACCGTCTTTACTTATATATGCCGTACAAATTTTCGACATATAAAAGCGATCGTCAAATTCTGTTTCAGCAGGTTTACTCCAAGCAATAGAACCCAGAATACAGCCGTAAATTATAAAGACCAATGAGTAGAAAGAAGCAAATCTATACATACAAATAACGACCAAATATTTGTTTTGAATTAACAGTACTATAGCAAAACGACATTTGCTAAGAAATAACCATCACGCAATAAAAAAAGGCTTTGTCCGCTATTAATCAATTTAGCGAACAAAGCCTTTTATACCGAGTATTACTGAGTCATTGTTTGATATTTTAGAGCTGGATCTATCTATTGCAACTTATTGAACTTTGGCGCGTATGACAACAGTCTGAGCGGCACTAGGATCAAGGTTTACTAAGTTCCATTTAAGACCAGAGTAATTCTCTTGAATCACTGTGGTATTGCCCACTTGCTGAATGGTTTGATAGCTACCGCCGCCCGTAGTTGCAAGTGTTGGTAGCGGACTGTTTAAAGACACCAGTCTTACGTTCGTTGGCAAGGATACCATCGCATTGATATCGTTAACAGGCTGGGCTGTGGTATTGGTATAAGTGGTGTGGTATTCGATGATGTCGCCGGGCGCTATATGATTGGCAGGAACTGCGACGTCACGTCCAGCACTGTTCTTGAGAATTTTCATGACCTTGGTTTGGGCATTCACCACGTTAGGTGTACTAAACGTTGGTGTGAGTTGTAGAGCATCTAGAGACGTTACCGATGTTGCTTGCACAACGGGTAATTGGCTTGCTGTTGCAACTGGCATGACTTGAGTCACCGTATTGACAGGAGTGGTAACCACATTGACTTGGCTGACGGTATTGGTGGTTTGATTCGTCACAGGTACGCTTGTGACAGTGGTGCTGCCTTGAGTCACAATCGTATTATTGCCACTTTGGCGGACAGTATAACGCGGAGCCGTCGTCACTTGAGTCACTGCATAAGGCATGCCGTCTTGCATAGTGATGCCATTTGGCGTTGACGTAATGGTTGCAGTTTTGCCATCAGAGTATTGCTCAACAACAGTGGTACTACTACCAGCTGGCGAGCTGATAGCAATTTCAGGTGCCGCATTTGCTGAGGCTGCAACCAGTGCTGTACCTACTAGCATTGCCGATACCGCTGTGGTTATTGATGCATCAAATTTTAAGTCCATAAAAGATTCCTTTGAAATAACAGTAAATGAGACAGCAATAAATAATACTTAGACAAGAAAAAACCCCCGCTAAATGACACAACAGAGTATGCCAAATAACAAGGGTCTTGGTACTCACGATAGCCGACCATCGCTATCACACCATTATTATTTCTTGTCAGAAGTCATGCCAACTGGCTGAGTCTTCTGTACTCAAGCAATTATGCGCCAAAACGAATTGAGTAGAAAAGCAGCATTGTGTAACTGCTATTATATAAATAATAGTGCGCCGGGCGCTCTTTTCATCGACTGTCTAATATCTAAACGGATCGCTGTTTTAGTCAGTCTAAAACAGTACTGCTATCAAAGAATCTTTAACAAAAAATCCTCATCAAAAACCTTTGTCAAAAAGGATGAATATTAATCGTAGATGACTTTCATCACTTCATATTCGACCACACCTTTTGGTGTTTCGATACGCGCTTCGTCGCCTTCGACCTTACCAATAAGACCGCGAGCAATCGGGGAGTTGACTGAAATTTTACCCGCTTTAAAGTCGGCTTCGTCATCACCCACGATTTTGTATTGTTTTTCTTCTTCAGTGTCCATGTTTTCGATCACAACGGTTACACCGAATACCACGCGGCCTTCTTTAGGCAAGGTCGCTGGGTCGATAACCTGTGCGCCGCCAAGTTTGGCTTCGATGTCACGGATACGCGCTTCACAAAAACCTTGTTGCTCGCGTGCAGCGTGGTATTCAGCGTTTTCTTTTAGATCGCCGTGTTCACGAGCTTCAGCAATAGAAGCAGTGATACGTGGACGGTCGACACTTTTTAACTGTTTTAATTCGGCTTCTAAAGCCGCATGTCCTTGCGGAGTCATGGGATAACGTTGCATGTTTTTTCCTTAAACCAATAACACCACACCATCTCATAAGGAGATGGTGTCAGTGTTGTTGCAATGAGTATAAAGTATAAAAAGAGTGAGGTTCAAACGGTGCAATCAGCAAACAGGCGATCATGTATGAAAGCGTCTACTTCTCGATTAAGCACACTGAACCTTACGTAATAAAAAGCATAGTCGCAGTTCAGCCACTATGCTTTTGTGGGGTTATCTCTTGAGAGACAATTTTATTTTAGAGCATTGTTTTTTTAAAGCGCTATTGTCATATAAAGATCAATAACAAGTCTCGTCTAAGCACTTATATAAGCTCAACGGTTATGCTTAATCTACTGAAATTATCCGGCCACGTCAATAGTCTTTGCTTGTTCATGCAAATCTTGTAACTTGTAGACTTCAAATGGCAAGTCAATCGCATAAGATTTACAAACCGCATCTGCCGCCCCTAGTGTAGTGACATAAAAGACTTTACCTTGTAGGGCGCTACGGCGTATAGAGAACGAATCCTCTTGTGCTTGCTTGCCCTCAGTTGTATTGATGATAAGGTCGATTTTGCCGTTTTTCAAGGCATCGACGATATGCGGGCGACCTTCGGTGACTTTGTTGATCTGTTTGCACTCAATACCAGCATCGCTCAGTATTTTTTGCGTGCCTGTCGTTGAGACAATATTAAAACCATAGTCTGCAAGCTGACGAGCGATAGGCACAATTTGCGCTTTGTCACTGTCGCGCACAGAGATAAAGACGGTTTTAGTCTCGCCCTCAGTAGGCAGACCTGGCAGACGCTCATTACTACCGATGATGGCTTTATAGAACGCTTCGCCAAAGGTTTTGCCCACACCCATAACTTCACCCGTTGACTTCATCTCAGGACTCAAGATGGGATCAACACCTGGGAACTTGGCAAATGGGAACACCGCTTCTTTGACCGCAAAGAAAGAAGGCACGATTTCAGTCGTAAATCCTTGATCTTTGAGCGATGTACCGGCCATACAGCGTGCTGCAATTTGCGCCAATGACGTACCAATGCATTTAGATACAAACGGTACGGTACGAGCTGCACGTGGGTTTACTTCCAAGATATAAATGGTTTCGCCCTTAACCGCGAACTGTACGTTCATCAGACCGACTACACCAAGCTCTTTTGCCATGGCAATCGTTTGCTCACGCATGACATCACATAGCTCATCAGATAGTGAGTAGGGCGGCAATGAACAAGCCGAGTCACCAGAGTGTACGCCCGCTTGTTCAATATGCTGCATGATACCGCCAATGACGACGTCAGTACCGTCACATACGCAATCTACATCGACCTCAATTGCATCGTCCAAAAAGCGATCTAGCAATACAGGCGCTTCATTCGATGCTTGTACCGCGGTGCGTAAGTAATGCTTTAGCTCATCTTCGTTGTAGACAATCTCCATAGCGCGACCACCCAATACATAAGAAGGGCGTACAACCAAAGGATAACCGACGTCTTTTGCTTTGACCAAACCGTCTTCTAAACTGGTCGCTAGTGCATTTGAAGGTTGAGTCAGGTTAAGCTGTTGAATCATGTGCTGGAAGCGTTCGCGATCTTCTGCGCGGTCGATTGCATCAGGGCTGGTACCGATGATTTTAACGCCAGCAGATTCTAACGCGCGGGCAAGTTTCAATGGTGTTTGACCACCGAACTGTACAATGACGCCGTCAGGATTTTCGATGCGGACAATTTCAAGTACGTCTTCTAATGTGATTGGCTCAAAATATAGACGGTCAGAGGTGTCGTAATCGGTCGAAACGGTTTCAGGATTACAGTTGACCATGATAGTCTCATAACCATCTTCGCGCATAGCAAGTGCTGCGTGTACACAGCAATAGTCGAACTCAATACCTTGACCGATACGGTTGGGACCACCGCCGATAACCATGATTTTCTTTTTGTCTGTTGGATTGGCTTCACACTCACTGTCATACGTTGAATACATATAGGCCGTACTGGTAGCAAACTCAGCGGCACAGGTATCCACGCGCTTATAAACAGGATAAACGTTCAAATCCCAACGTTTGGTACGTAATTGCTTTTGTGAGACGCCAAGTAATTTTGCCAAACGCAAATCTGATAAGCCTTTACGCTTAAAGCGACGTAAGTTTTTCTCGTTTAGTCCACCAAAACCAAGCGATTTTACTGTGGCTTCTGTTTTGACGATATCTTCGATCTGTACTAAGAACCATGGGTCGATCTTGGTGAAATTAAACACTTCATCGACGCTCATGCCAACACGGAATGCATCCGCAATATAATAAATGCGCTCAGGCGTTGGAATAGTTAGACGATTGATAATTTCAGAACGTGCTTTGTCGGCACCTACTTTTGACAAATCAATTTGCTCATCAAACCCATCAGAGCCTGTTTCCATACCGCGCAGTGCTTTTTGCATTGATTCTTGGAAGTTACGACCAATGGCCATGACTTCACCCACTGATTTCATCTGCGTTGATAGGATGTCTTCTGCTTGTGGGAATTTTTCAAAGTTAAAGCGTGGAATCTTAGTCACAACATAGTCAAGTGCCGGCTCAAAACTCGCTGGGGTTTTGCCACCTGTGATGTCGTTTTGCAATTCATCTAGCGTATAACCAATCGCCAGTTTGGCTGCAATTTTGGCAATTGGGAAACCAGTGGCTTTTGATGCCAAGGCTGATGAACGCGAGACGCGCGGGTTCATCTCGATGACAACCATACGGCCTGTGTCAGGGTTGATACCGAACTGGACGTTTGAGCCGCCTGTTTCAACGCCAATCTCACGCAGTACGGCTAAAGACGCATTACGCATGATTTGGTATTCTTTGTCGGTCAAGGTTTGCGCTGGCGCGACTGTGATTGAATCGCCTGTGTGCACACCCATTGGGTCAAAGTTTTCGATCGCACAGATGATGATACAGTTGTCGTTTTTGTCACGAACCACTTCCATCTCGTACTCTTTCCAGCCGATCAATGACTCATCGATGAGTAGCTGATGGTTTGGTGATAAGTCAAAACCGCGCTCACAAATCTCGATGAACTCGTCACGGTTGTACGCGATACCACCACCTGAGCCACCCATGGTAAATGACGGGCGAATGATGCAGGGATAACCCATTTTTTCTTGGGTTGCAAAGGCTTCTTCCATGGTTTCAGCCGTTTCAGCGCGCGGACATTCAAGGCCGATACGCTTCATGGCTTTGTCGAACAAGTTGCGATCTTCTGCCATCTCAATCGAGTCTTTGGTCGCGCCAATCAACTCGCAGTTGTACTTGGTCAATACGCCATGCTTGTCTAAATCTAGCGCACAGTTTAGCGCGGTCTGTCCACCCATCGTTGGCAAAATGGCATCAGGACGCTCTTTGGCAATAATTTGCTCAACTGTCTGCCACGTGATCGGCTCGATATAAGTGGCGTCTGCCATGACAGGATCGGTCATGATGGTCGCAGGGTTTGAGTTGACCAAGATGACGCGGTAGCCTTCTTCTTTTAGTGCTTTACACGCCTGTGCGCCTGAGTAGTCAAACTCACATGCTTGACCGATGACGATGGGGCCTGCGCCAATGATAAGAATGCTTTTTATGTCGGTACGTTTTGGCATAACTAGGGCTACCTTCGTTTGAATGATATTTTAATGAATCTATATTTTAATAAAGCTTATAGGGTTTTATGGAGTGCAGCTTGAAGTACGTTCAGTCCTTCAAGCTTTATGCTTATTCTGTGTATATTTGCTAATGGTTTAAGCCTTTGCTTTTGCCATCATATCCGCAAATTTATCAAATAGCGGACCACAGTCATGTGGGCCTGGGCTGGCTTCTGGGTGACCTTGAAAACCAAATACTGGTTTGTTGGTCAGCTCAATACCTTGATTGGTACCATCAAACAATGAGCGATGCGTGGATTTTACGTTATCTGGCAACGTGTCTTCATCAACCGCAAAACCATGGTTTTGACTGGTAATCATGACCGTGTCAGTCGCCAAATCTTGTACTGGATGGTTGGCACCATGATGGCCTGTTTTCATTTTGATGGTGTTGGCACCGCTGGCAAGACCAATTAACTGATGACCGAGGCAGATACCAAAGGTTGGAACATCTGTCTCTTCAATAATATGGCGTACCGCGTCAATGGCGTAATCACAAGCAGCTGGGTCGCCTGGGCCATTTGACAAGAAAATACCGTCTGGGTTCATCGCAAGGACATCTGCAATAGGCGTTTGCGCTGGTACGACGGTCACATGGCAACCACGATCAACCAGCATGCGTAAGATATTGGTTTTGCTACCAAAGTCATAGGCGACGACCTTGTATTTTGAGTCGACATGGGTACCCAGTTGCTTAAAGAAACCGCCCGTACCGCTGTCATGACTGCCTGCCACGTCGCGGTTGAGTAGAGTGTCTGATAGATCCCATGTACCCGCTGTCCATTCAAAGCTATCCTTGGTGCAGCACTCTTTTGCCAAGTCCATGCCTTCTAAACCAGCGAATTCTTGCGCCAATTTGATGGCTTGTTGCTCATCTTCTAATGTGATCGTCTCACCATTTGAGGCTGTCATGATACAGCCGTTCTGAGCGCCTTTTTCACGCAGTAGGCGAGTCAATTGGCGGGTATCGATTTCAGCAATAGCCACCGTGTCATTGCGCTCTAGATAATCAGCAAGCGATTCTGAGTTACGAAAATTTGAGGTAACCATGGTCGCGTCACGAATGATAAGACCATCTGCCCATACTTGATGACCATTCCCAGATTCGGTGTCTTCGCTGTTAGTACCCGTGTTGCCGATATGCGGATAGGTGAGGGTCACCAATTGACGGGCGTAACTTGGGTCAGTTAAGATTTCTTGATACCCTGTCATGGCTGTATTAAATACCACCTCACCGACACGATGACCGAGGCTACCGATACTAATACCGCGAAAGATCGTACCGTCTGCTAGTGCCAAAATTGCTTGTATTTCTGTCGATGAATTCAAGGGTTGCCTCCGCTGTTATTTGTGAGTGCCATGATATTTTGCATCTAAAAACTGAATAAAAAAGCTTCTTTATCTCTTATTAACTGTTGTCAATTAAGTATAAAAAAAGCACCAAACCCAAATTTTTTCCACAAAAAAGCGAGAAGACATTAAAGATGAAAACTACAAAACTCACTGGGTAGTGAATAGGTAACTTGCATCATGTCCGCTCGCTTAGGCACAGATTTTGCGCATTATATACAATATAAGCAAAAATAGCCAGCCGATTTTCTCAGTTGATTGGCGCAGATGTCTTATTCACGATGGAGCATGGCTAAAAAGGAATTGATCCAGATATAAATAGCCTAAGCAAAAATTTATCAAGACTCTTTTAATGACTAGCGCAATCATCGAACAATACGGATAGAGCTAGATTTTAAGGCAGGGCTTTGCCACAATAGGTAGCATTATTGATCAGCTAATTGTCATCTACTTATTTAACCTTATCGTAGCTCACGTAGAGCTGAATCAATGTATGATGACAACGACCATAACTATAACAAGGAGACGTTATGATTTATCAATATTTAGACAAGGTGCCTGAGTTTGCAGTGCCATTTAATGGCTGGGTAGCAGACTCAGCACAAGTCATGGGCGATGTGTATTTGGGGCATCAAGCCAGCGTTTGGTTTGGCGCAGTCATACGCGGAGATGTCGGTCACATCCATATTGGTGACTATAGTAACGTACAAGAAAACAGTGTGCTTCATACCGATGCTGGTATCGAAATCAAGATTGGCGATTATGTTACTATCGGTCACTTAGCGATGCTGCATGGTTGCGAGATTGGTGACAACAGTTTGATTGGTATCGGAGCGGTGATACTAAACAATGCTAAAGTTGGTAAAAACTGTCTGATTGGTGCCAAAGCATTGGTTACAGAAGGCCAAGAGATTCCTGACAATTCATTGGTAATGGGTGCTCCAGCAAAAGTGATTAAGACGTTATCCGATGAGCAAGCAGCAATGCTAAAGTTATCTGCGCTGCATTATGCTGAGCACTGTCAAAGTTTTAAAGCGGGCTTAAAACAAATTGCTATGCCAGACTAAAATAAGTAGTAGAGAAGTAAAAACTTAATAGGATAAGTAAGAAGAGGATATGTGGTCAATCAGTCCTTTTCTTCTCATTTTTTATACTTTTGCGCTACAGTTTTATGGTTTTGACACCAGTAAACGCTACGCCATAAGCATCATGATGAGCCAAATAATGGCGAAGATAATAATACCAATCATCAATCCGCGAAAAACACTATGGCGGGTAGAGTAGTCATCAAGATAAGCGTTGTTGCCCGTCTCGTCTATGTTTAGCGCATTGACGCTTTCTGCGCCAGCGGATTTACCAACAATAAATCCCATTACTGCCCCAATGACCAGCATAAAAGGGGTGAACAACCAAAAAATCTCACCATTGCCAAGACCGAAGATAGAGCGAATAACGACAATGGCCAAATCGATAAGTAAGCCGCCAGCACCGTACATCAAGCCGTTCAAAAGCGCATACAACAGACGATCTGAGAAAGACTGATCGCTGTTACCTAATTGCCGCTGACGAATTTCTCGGATTGAGCGAGCAGGACGGCGTGGTCTATTGGGCGGCCTAGAATTATGACTCGGTGATCTCATAGTGTCCTCTGGGTTTTTAACAAACAGACGCTCGTATCGAACGACGCGTAAAAATACGCTATCATGATTTTGTTTGACAAACAGTAGCGTTCTCGAAAACCATTGATGTCAAAAGCAACTTATATTAAAAATTAATGATATTAAAAACAGCTCACACACTTTAATTAAATACAAAAAGGCCCACTATGCAAGCGACACACACGCAAAATCATCAAAAAGAACTGGCGTTATTTGATCTAGACCATACATTGCTCGATGTCGATAGCGACTATCTGTGGGGTGAGTATATCGTTAAGCACAACCTTGTGGACGAAGCCGAATATCGCACAGCCAATCAGAAGTTTTATCAAGATTATATTGAAGGGACGCTAGATGCGACTGAGTACAATGAGTTTGTCGCCCAGTTTTTGAGTAGTCTGCCGATGGATAGACTTCATGAGCTGCGTGAAGACTATATTAAAAGTGAAATTGAGCCGCATATCCGCCCAAAAGCGATGGAGGTGCTGTGTCAGCATGTCGAGCAAGGTAATAAAGTAGTGATTATTTCGGCGACTAACGACTTTGTGGTATCCGCTATCGCTAAGCGTTTTGGTATTGAAGATACTGATGTGCTATCGACACCGCTTGAGATACA
>ENA-UOXB01001406-UOXB01001406.1-bioreactor-metagenome-genome-assembly--contig:-NODE-1406-length-11431-cov-4.450949_pt1 | contig 11431 bp, 6 predicted proteins | sample MGYA00238158_ERZ761615 | MGnify/ENA primary metagenome ERZ761615 (study PRJEB28904, sample SAMN06267902) | bioreactor metagenome | isolation source: Joint BioEnergy Institute, California, USA | place... | reverse complement strand
AGGCCAATGATATCCAGACGCTGATTGCGATGGTTGCCGCCGGTATCGGCAGCGCCATTGTGCCGGAAGCCGCAGTGTATATTGCGCCCTCGGGCATCGAAATGATTCCGCTGTACGGCCCCTACTCCGGCTGGGATGTCGGTATTATCTGGAATAGTGCGCATCAGGATCGCATCCGCGATCTGTTTATCGCGTTAGTAAAAAATGGCGGCGTGCTGCCGTAATGCCCTTATTCCCGATGGTGATATCATCACTACCATTTTTATTCGCATGATACTTAATGTCATTAAATATATTTAGATAAAAATTATTCCAATTATATCTAATTATTTATAAACATCTTTATTGACAGCCTTGTATTTCATTAGTAAATTTTAATCTTACCTAAACATCTTAATTTCACACCCTCTGATAACAAATTAATTTAATTGAATTAATTACCACACCCAACATACATGACGCTTTTAAATATAAGAATTTATCATCTTACCGACAGTAAGGGCCTGTCAGTCAGAAGCATTAATTATCACTTCTATACAGTCAATTATTTAAAAAATTAGCCTCAGATGGCCGACTTCTCCACCATGCGCACTCTATTCTGGGCGACCAAATTTAAGTTCATCAATATAAGTTCAATATCAACGAGGCCTGGTTAACCCCTCGTTTTCACCAGCAAAATTACCGTTCTGCGGTAATCAATACCGACGAGATGGGATTCCGGCTCAGCCACTCAGACTCAGGTTAGGCGTCAATGGCTGATTTTTCTGAGGATCGGCTCGTGAATATTGTGACAGGTGGATCTACCGCCATGGGAACCGGCGCCACTACGGATGAATTTACGGTTTCCACGGTACTTTCCCACCTGAAGGAATCAGGCAGGCTTATTTATGAAATAAATCATTCGCGAAACAGCCTAAGAAACCCACTAAAAATCTGTTAATACGCCTGCTTAAGCGGCTGTTTTTTTCGTCAGAAAAACCGGCCAAATCAACTTACCCTTATACGTTAATCCCTGACGGTGGCGGAGAAAGTGATGGAGAACAGTAACCAGCAACAGTTACCCTTAGTGATTATTATTAATGCGATATCGGCCGGTGCACTATTAGCAGAAGAGCTTTACCGCTCTTTTCAGCTTATCCATATTGAGTCCAGTGCCTCTGTGAAAGCTAATAATAATCCGCGTTTTCAGCGCGATAAATTTTCACAATTTTTCATCTGGTATGATGATTATGAGGAAGCGATTGTCGATGAACTCCGGGCGATGGGCCCTGTTGCCATCATCCCAGGTAACGAGGCAGCCGTCGCACTGAGTGACCAGCTCGCCAGCCGCCTATCCCTGCCCGGCAATTCTCCGCGTACCACCCACCTGCGACGGGATAAATACGCCATGAACCATGCCGCCAGTCAGCATGGCCTGCTGACTGCGGCACAGCACATCAGCAATCATCCGTCTGAGCTGAAAAGGTGGTACGTACATCAGGGATTTATCCGGGCAGTAGTCAAGCCACTGGACAGTGCAGGTTCGGAGGATGTTTACATCTGTGAGACTGCCGAGCAGGTTGCACAGGCCGCGCAGCGCATTACCGGAAAAAATAACCGCATGCATGTCAGAAACCATGCGGCGCTGGTACAACAGTTTATTGAAGGCCCGGAGTATGTGGTGAATACCGTCAGCTATGAGGGGCAACGCTGGACCACCGATATCTGGAAAGTGCATAAGCGCTTCCGGCAAGGGCGCAACCTGTATGACTATGACGACCTCTGCGACCCACAGCATCCCGATGCCACCGCGTGCCTCAATTATACCCTGCAGGTTCTGTCCGCGATTGAAATTGTCACCAGCGCCGGGCACACCGTGCTGATTCTTTCGCCGGATGGCCCTCAGTTACTGGAAACCGGTGCGCGCGCATCCGGTGCGGCAAATCCACCGGCGATTCGACTGGCGACCGGGGCCGATCAGCTGATGCTAATGCGCTATGCCTATGCCGAACCGGAGAAACTGGCGTCGATCCAGCCGGTTTATTCATTCCGCAAACATTTACGCTGTGTACATGCGATTGCCTCTTTCAATCGGCCCTTCTCCCATCGCAAATTACAGGCATTTTTGTCACAGCTAGAGACGTTTTTCAGCGCGGTGATGAAAACCACCGAGGGGGCGGTGCTGAAACCGACGGAGGATGTCGAAAGCTGTCCGGCGGCTTTTTTTCTCGCCAGCGATCATGCACAGCAGATTGAGCGGGACTATCAGCTATACCGCCAGTGGGAAATGGATAACCTGTGAGGGAGCCGTGATGCAGCAAGTGATTATCTTCATGCATCTCTGGATGTGGGCGGCTGAATCACCATCTTGAGCAGTGCGGTGTAGCGGTGCCGGTAAACCTGCTATTGCGCCCAATTTTTATACTTAGCCACCGGGCAACACACCGCTGTCTGACCGCGAGGATAAGCTGGCATAAAGCACAGCCTGACTACACCAACGGGAAGCCCAGCAGAGTTATTTATTTGTCAGCCGCGATTTATCGCTCAGCAGAGCAAGCCGAGCATCTGCGACGCTTTTTATCTTCATACATCACCGCATCCGCTTCGCGCAACGCCATATCCGGGGTAGCAATTGCCGGATTGGCCACTATCACGCCAATGCTGGCACCGGCGTAATCGATAAAGCAGGATTCGAGATGGTATTCTCCGGTCAGTAAGCTTGACAGCCTGTCTCTGAACGCCTCGGCTGCGTCAACCGCCTGGTCGTAGATTTTCGGGCCAATGATCGCCATGATAAATTCGTCACCCCCCAGCCGCCCGAGGACTTTATCGCTGGTCGCTTCCTGTCGCAGGCGCTCGGCGATGGATTTCAAAAAGGCGTCGCCGGTTTCATGTCCGTAGCGATCGTTAATTTGTTTAAAACCATCCAGATCGGCAAAGGCCACCAGCACATAGCGCGAGTCATCAGTAGCACGGGAAAAAAGCTTCGGCAGCTGCTCAAAAACCGCCCGCCGATTGGGCAGGCTGGTCAGCTCATCGGTTAAGCTCACCGCCGTCAGTGCGGCATTGGCTTCCTGCAGTTGCTGCAACAGCTGTTCTTTGCGAATGTACTGGCCAATCAGCTCGGCAAATAGCTCTAACACCTGCTCTGCACGCTCAGAAAGAGGGTGAATCTGGCTGCTGGCAGCACAAAGCGTGCCGTAAAGATGACCATCACTCAGCATTACCGGCGTACTGATATAGGTGGTGATACCCAGCTGTTTTGCCGCCAGTGAGTCACCCCAGATCCCCGGCACATCACAGGTAAAAGGTCGCCCTTCATCCATCGCCCGTTTGCATAAGGTATCTTCCCAGGGAACGGACAAGCCTTCCGGAATCTGCATCTCTTTGCTGTTGCGCGAGAATAAAATCTGCTGCTGAATACCTTCGGCGTCAATACGCGTCAGATAGGTCGACTCCATCTCGGTCACCAGCTCGAGCATTTCCAGCAACTGACGAACAAAGCCTTCAAGCGTTTTTTCAGATTCCAGCACCGTAGAGATGCGCTCAATTAAATTTACCGTCATAAATCTACGTTTCCTGTTCCCAGGTGTTGGTATGGGTAAAAAGCAAAATCAAAGCGGATTTTCGCGCCAGGTAAAGGCCATTCTTTGTTTTTATTTTTTTATAGCACATTAATGCCGTTGCCATGTTCCGCCAGGGCGCAGTCGACAATTTTTAAGAATTTTCGGCAGAGTAAAAGGCTATATTAACAGCGCTGGCAGGATGGCCTCAATGGCTGGAGTGAGAATGATAATCAAATTCTTTTCCATAACGACGGACGGAATCAGAGCAAGCCTGGCGCACCAGGCTTGCTCTACAGACAGGAATAATTACTGCGGCTCAACCTTCTCAGCGCGACTAAAGCGCTTGCCATCGGCGCTGGCGGAGCGAACCCAGACTTCGCCCGCTAAACGCGGTCTCTGCTGGTCATTATAAGTCAGCCACTGCTTACCGCCATCGACGGAATACTGGATCGCCACGCCCGGCAGGGAAATATTGGCTTGCAGAATCGCATCCACGACGCGAGCGCCCGGCAGCGGCAAACGGTACTGAATGTCGGCTTTATCCATTTTCGGCAGTTCACGCTGCCCCAGCAGGGTGGCAAAGCGCGCCCAATCTTGCTGCAATGCTTTGTCATTCACAAAATGCGTTTTACCCGCGGAAAACTCACGACCCGCTTTATACTCCAGCTCCCACTCAGCACGATGCCACGCACGTTCCGCCAGCGGAATCATACGCGGATAAATGCGGTATTCCATATCGTCATCGGTGCGCACGGTTTCGCTCCACAGCTGAGCCGAGATACCGTGAGCGCCCGGCCAGGCTTTGTCACTTTTGGCGACAAAGCCATTACCGTCACGATCCAGCGACGTTTCCGCATTTTGCGGCAGGTTGTCTGGTGCAAAGCTGAAAATCTTCGCTTCATCGGTATAGCGCGTGCCCCAGTAGTAACCACGCTCCTGCGGATTAACCTCTGCCGGGAAGTCAAAATAGACGTAATCCGGGTTGGAGATGGTGACTTCATAGCCTTTATTGGCCCAGTCATTGACGGTATCAAAGCCGCCCCAGTAGAGCGTTTCCCAGAAGTTAACGCCCACCCGTTTGGTGGCAAAGGCTTTGGCATCTTTGACGTTTTTCAGACCATCTTCCCATGCCTGCATTTTTTCGATGCCATGAGCATTTACCAGCTTGCTGACTTCCAGAGCAAAGTGACTGGCAAGATGTTCAACGTCCTCGATTTTGCCTTCACTGACCATCTTCTGGCAGGCTGGCGACTTCGCCCAGGGTTTATCCTGACTACTCAGATCTATCTGCCCTTTGCCCGCTTCCGGCTTACCACTGTAACCGCCGCCGAGATAGATATTTTTCGCTTCATCACCGCCAAAATGCCAGGTGGTCAGCGGCTGACCGGCTTCCTGATGCATCCGGGCCATTTCGCCAATCACTTTATCGGCAAAGCGGCGTGACGAATCGAGGCAAGGATTAAGATAGCTATGGCGATCGTAATATTGCACGGAGGTGGTATTGGAAGTATCGACGGGATCGAGCAGGCGGAATTCGCTGGCCTGCTCCGGCTGCCCGGCGGCAGTGAGTTTGCGGTAACGCGCTTCCATCGCGATAATCGCCGCCCGCGCGTGGGCTGGCATATCGATCTCCGGAATCACTTCAATCTGCCGCGCCTGAGCATAGCGGACGATGTCAATATAATCGCCACGGGTGAAGTAGCCGCTGCCGTTATTGTTGCTGTCAGGGCCGGAACCCAGCTGTGGCAACAGGCAAGTGGTTTCGGTCAGGTCGTGACAGCGTTTGCCACCCACTTCGGTCAGCTCCGGCAGGCCAGGAATTTCAATACGCCAGCCTTCATCATCACTCAGATGGAAATGGAACTTATTCAGTTTATACGCTGACATCTGGTCCAGCATCCGCAGTATCGCCTGCTTCGAGTGGAAGTTACGTCCAACGTCGAGCATCATGCCACGATAATCAAAACGGGGCGCATCTTTCGCCTCCAGCTGAGCGATCGTTTTGCTGCCATCGGCCGGAATCAGCGACAGAATGGATTGCAGACCGTAAAACACCCCGGCCTGGTCGTAACCGGTCACCGTGGCGCCTTGCTGACCAATGCTCAGGGTATACGCGCCTGATTTCGCCAGTTCACCGCCGAAAACCGGTTTATCGATCAGGGTAGTGATGGGGTAACCAGCCGCAGCACTGGCAATGCCCAGCGCGGTAAAACGCTGGCTAACCGCCTCAGCGGAAGGCTTCACCAGCGCGCTGAGATCCAGCGCAACACCTTTACTGAGATCGATATCCCGGTGATCGACCTTCACATCCAGCGGGGTCGGCACAATTTGCCCGCGCAACGCCGCTGCTGCCAGCGGTTTTAACGCTTCATTTTTGGTAAAGCGCGTGGCGGGCGTCATCAGAATATTATTGTCGGCGGCGGTGCGCTTCCACTGGTCACCGCGAAACGGCGTCACAAACTGATGCAGATTTTCGCTGTCGGTATTTGTCAGCACCTTCGGCTGCGCATCACCGGACGTGGCGTACCAGCGCGGCATCACGTCAGTCTCAAACAGCTGCCAGTACTCACCCACCAGAGGGATCGTCACTGACTGGCTGGCAGCAAAGCCGTTAAATTTATCGGTTGGCTCCAGCTTGTGCAGATCGCCGGTCACTGGCGTGATGGTAAAGCGCTCGTTATCCACCTGCAAAATGCGACGGATGCTGTGGAAATAGATCGCCCAGTCGCGCCCTTTAATCTCCTGCCCACCGTTGGTCAACGTAATCGTCGCGGTAAAGCAGGAGGCATAATCGGCCCCCAGTTCACCACACTTCACGGCATTATCCGCCGCACGATTATCCTGCAAGTGGTAATTCACCTGCAGCTGACTGAGCTGATCGACCAGCTGTTGATCCGCCATGCTGCTACCGACACAACCGAATAATCCCGCCGCAACCATTGCTTTTAATTTAAATGCATTCATCTGCAACCTCATCCTTAACTGTGCTGGTTTCGAACATCAGAAAATGCTGAAAGGCGCGATGACCATAAATTTCACGTCTTTCTCATCCTGGAAAATATTGCCGTAGCCACCGCTCCAGCTTGGGAGATCGGAATGATTGTTGTACTGGGTGTAATGCAGTTTGAACTGCGTATCTTTGGCGCGACCTTCTTGTACGGTGTAGATCGCATCCAGGCTCCAGGCGCTCTCCTTCAGGCGCTGGCTTTGATCGAACTGCGGATTGCTGCTGGGTTTGGCATCCCAGGCGTAAGCCCATGAACCGCCGACGGCAAAGCCTGGCAGATCCCAGTTTTTCAGGTCATACATTACGCCGGCATAGACGGCTTTCTCGCCGTTGGCGTTAAAGTCTGAACGGTTATCCCACCAGATATCCAGCCGACCATTGGAAGAGGCGTAGCCTGGCGTCATGCGTTGCAGGAAGTAGCCCTGATTGCCTTCGGCTTTCACCATGGTGCCTTCCAGCCGCCAGTTAAACGGGCCAGTGGTATAACCTAACGTCACCGCCTGCAACCACGCCAGACCGTCATACAAACTGTTGGGATCGTTTTTATTACCGATCTTGTCCTTTGCGCCATAGAACTGATAACTGGTGGTCAGTGGGTTGCCCGCCAGCTCGGTTTTCCAGCTTGCTTTGGTAAAGTATTGATCGAGATAATTTGCCGCCTGGCCGTAAGCCGCTTCGAGCACCAAATCGTTTTTAAAGTCATATTTCATCCCCAGCGAATGCAGGTAAGAAATATGCGTCTGGCGATCGTTGCGCCGGAAATCATCCATTTCAGTATGCCAGGGGGCTTTATATTTATCCGCCCACATATACGACAGACTCAGCTCGCCGCTCAGCCCAAAATCAAATTTATATCCGGCTTCGGCACCACGATATGTGCCGGGCATAAAGCTCCAGTGCGGTGCCAACAGAGTCTGACCGGTCGGCTGAATATAACCCGCACGCGCCCAGAAATCGTCATGGCGAAATTTTGCCGCGGCCTTATACAGACTGACTCCGCTTTTATCGCCCGAATAATCTTCGCTATAGGTGCGGTTTTTCGAGGAAAAAGCGATTTCATTTGGATGACCGCTGGCGCTGGCTTCCGCAATTTCCACCGCGGTGAAGGCCGCCAGATCGACGCCAATTAAGTCCCAGGCATAGCCGGAGGAGAAATCGAGATTCAGGTTGGCAGTAGCATGGGAAAGGTTGGTGGCGTAACGGTTATAGTCCGGATTATCGACAATTACCGTGCTGCCGTCCGGGCGGGTTTCCTCGCGCGTTTTATTCAGGTCTTTACGATCGCGCTCACGCTGCCAGTAATAGAAGCCGCCGGTCAGGCTGGAATCTTCAATAAAACCTTCCGCCTGAGCAGCAGTGGAGAAACCCATCCCCCCTGCCAACAAGCTTCCGGCCAGTGTTAAAGCAACCGGTTTTAGCGTCGCTGGAGGGGAATTCAGGCAAGCCGCAGCCTTGCCCCAGTTAAGGTGCTGGTTCATAAAAATTCCTTTTAGCTGATAAAACACGTAGAGGGGCCCAGACCGCATGCACACAGGGTGCAGCTGCTGGCTAATTAACCACAGAGTATTTTTCGCGACGCGAATTATCAATCCCTGCTTAAATTAAATTTGTGGAATTTTGACCAGGCGCACATTACGTTAAGAAATGTTACAAAAGGAGATAATTTGGATTTAAGAGCCAGAGAAAACAATTAATAAGTTTAAAATCAAACAATTAACAACATCAACACTGTCGAAAGCGCCACTGAAAAATCAGCGCAATTTATACCCAGACAAATATCCATTAATGATTAATTTTTAATATTAAATATGTTCAGGGTGGTGGTGGGAGGGGGGAAATCGTTATCCTGTCCGTGCGCCAGCAACAGACAGGATAGTCAGGCAGTTAGTTTACCGTTGAACGCTGACCCAGCCAGTAGGCATGCAGCATCAGTGCTGCTTGCGGAATTGCCGCGATATCGCGCTCAAAGTCCTCATGTGTCATGTCATCAAGCTTATCAAAGTTTTCTTCCAGCCCGTGCACAGCAATCAGATCCAGCGAAGGTTGTAGCGTGGCCGGCAGCGTAGACCAGTCATCCAGCGACACGCCGCGCATATAACCGAAGCACCACTGCTCAAGGATGGTGTACTCCTTTTCGTCAACAAGACTGGCGCCGAACAACGGTTCAAACTGTTCCGGGTAATCATTAAGCCGTTCAGCAATATCATTCATATGCTGGAAGCTGAGGGACATAAAGCGTTGGACCTCTTCCTGGGACTCCCAGACCGGAGCATGCTGTTCCCCGCCCCACAGCGCCAGCAACCATTTACTCGGCTCAACCTGATTTGGCCCGGAAAGAATCGCGGTCAGCAAACCATCAAGTTCAGAAACATCGAGTATCGAATGCTCGTTGTTATATTTCAGGAAAATATCATCCAGCCATTCCAGTTCTTCCAGCTCCAGTGGTCCATGATTCATACGGTGGTCTCCTTGGGATAATGTTGCGAATACCGACGCAGGGTTCGCCTGAATGCGGAAGTAAGTTAACCATCATAACACCCTTCCCGCTGAGAGTTGATTGCCCCAAAGCTGAACCGAGCGGGCGATAATTTTTCAGCCGATACGATAGCTGCTGTCCAGCAGGCTAAAGCTAAACTGCCGCTGCGATGAGCAGATAACCTGCCGGTGTCGGGTGACGAAAATCGCCTCAATCTCTGGCATAGCCGCGAGATAAGCCAGCCCTTGCTGCACACCCATGCCGTACAACAATGTGGTGAAGATATCGCCATCTATTGAGTGCGGGGAAATGATAGTGACACTCAGCAGCTCGTTATCCAGCGGAAACCCGGTTGTGGGATCGATAATATGGTGATAGCACTGCCCTGCCCGCTCAAACCAGCGTTCATAAATACCGGAAGTGACCACCGATTTTCCCCGCACGCTAATCACCCCAATCACCTCATCTGGCCCGGCAAACGGCTTTTTCAGGCCAATTCCCCATGCGCTGCCGGAGATGCCGCCTAACGTCTGCACATTACCGCCGAGGTTGATCAGCGCATCCGTCACCTGCTGCTGGCGGAGAAAATCCCGCACCCGATCGGCGATATAGCCTTTGGCAATCGCCCCGAGATCGATCTCCATCCCTTTGACTGGCAAAAATACCGAACGCGACTGCGGGTCAACAATGACCTGCCGGGGATCCGTCAGCGTCAGCAACCGCGCGATTTCAGCGGCGGGCGGGATGCTGTTGCCGTGAAAACCAATTTTCCAGCATTTCACCAGCGGGCCTATAGTAAAATTAAAGCAGCTCCCTGCCAGTAAACTGACCTCTCTGGCTCGCGCGATCAGGTCAAACACCGGCTGACTAACTACCACCGGGCGTTCACCCGCCGCATGATTAATCGCCATCACCTCGGAGTCTGGTCGGTTGACCGTAAACAGATTTTCCTGCTGTTTAATCAGCCTGAAGACGCCAGCGGCTAACGACGGATTAGGCTCCAGTAGTTTAAGATCGATCGGCGACCCCATTAACACCGCCGAACAGGTATAAACGCCCGCGTCTCCACTCACCGGTGATCGCCTGTTGCAAGGGCCGAAGCCGCCGCATTTCGACCGGCGAGAATACCGAAGATAATAATATCCGCCACCGCATTGCCGCCGATGCGATTCGCGCCGTGGATACCGCCGACTACTTCTCCGGCAGCCCAGGCACCGGTAATCACCTGTTGCTGCGCATCCAGCACCGCGGTGTCAGTGTTGATGGTCACGCCGCCCATGGTGTGATGCACGCCGGGGGCGATGCGGATAGCGTAGAACGGCCCCTGATTAAGCGGATGGCGCAGCGCGGTTTGACGGCCAAAATCTTCGTCATTCTGCTGGCCGACAAACTGGTTGTAACGCTCCAGCGTCGCCAGCAGAGCATGCCGATCCATATTCAGCTTCACCGCCAGATCCTGCGGCGAAGCGCCGCTGATGACAAAACCTTTAGCAATATATTCGTCGGCGGCTTTGTTATTCAGCCGCACCTGTTCATCAAAGATTACCCAGGCGCTTTTCTCCGGCAGAGCAATAATTTCCGCCGAGACTTTGTCACGGGTTTCCATCTCGTTATAAAAACGCAGCCCCGCCTGGCTGACCAGAATCGCACCGCCGCCGCGAATCGCTTCAGAGATCAGGTAGGAAGTCGTTTGCTCCACGGTCGGGTGAATCTGAATTTCGCCCATATCCACCGTCGCGGCGCCGATTTTTTGCAGCATGGCAATGCCGCTGCCGGTTGCGCCTTTATGGTTGGTGGTGACAAAACCCGCCAGTTCCGGACGATACTTCACCACCATCTCACGATTAGCGCTGAAACCACCGGTCGCCACAATCACGCTTTTGGCATGCAGAATGCGGCTGTCATTGTATTCATCAACCACTTTCACGCCGGTTACTGCACCGTTTTCCGTCAGGATTTCAGCGACAGAAGTTTCCAGCAAGACCTCGATATTGCGCTGATTAATGTTTTTTACCAGGCCACCGATCAGAAAACCGCCCACTGCAGAATGATCCGCCGGGCGGTGGGTACGATCGATGCTCATACCACCGGTAATGGTAATATCGTTCAGTTCAATGCCGTGCGCCGCCAGCCATTCCACCGCCTCAGGTGCCTGTTCGACAAACTCCCGCAGTAACTGCGGATTGTTTTTAAACTTGCCGCCTTTCAGCGTCTCTTCATAAAACAACTCTTTACTGTCTTTAATCCCCTTCAGTTGCTGGAAGCGGGTTTCCGCCGCGTTCATCCCGACCGAAGCCTTGATGGTATTCCCGCCGATGGTCGGCATCTTCTCGATAATCACCACGCGAGCGCCTTCGTCATGCGCCTGAATCGCCGCCGCCAGACCGGCGCCGCCGCTGCCGA
>ENA-UOXB01001404-UOXB01001404.1-bioreactor-metagenome-genome-assembly--contig:-NODE-1404-length-11442-cov-8.731799_pt1 | contig 11442 bp, 6 predicted proteins | sample MGYA00238158_ERZ761615 | MGnify/ENA primary metagenome ERZ761615 (study PRJEB28904, sample SAMN06267902) | bioreactor metagenome | isolation source: Joint BioEnergy Institute, California, USA | place... | reverse complement strand
GGATGACACCGTGCGATTTGACATGAGCGCGATGCACCCAGCCTGTGGTTTTGTTTAGACCGCCGCCCAAACGACCCTTGGTACGCTGCATCAGATAGACTTGACGAATCGGTTTGATGCCTTCAGGCTTGGTTAAACCACCATCGGTTTGGTAATGATTATCCTCTGTCACGCCCCACTCTTCGCGCCATTCGCTGACCGACTGAGGGTTTGGGCGGTAGCTTGGATCTTTAAGTAGCTCAGGGCCCAGCTCATCAAGTGGCTGACCGTGACGCGCTGTGAGATATTCACTGACATCAAAACCAATACCGCCTGCCCCAATGACGGCCACGGTATCGCCAACAGATTTTTCACCAGAGAGGAGTTCAGCATAGCTCATCACTTGCGGCAAATCTGCCCCTTCAAGCTTACCCGCCAGACTTCTCGGTACAACGCCCGTTGCGACGATGACGTGATGGAACTTGGCTTTCTCAAGCATGGCTTTATCGACTTTGGTATTGAGTTTGATCTCAACGCCCAAGTGTTCAAGCTCATTAATATAGTAGCGAATCGTCTCAAAGAACTCTTCTTTACCCGGAATCACTTTGGCATAATTAAACTGCCCACCCAAGATGTCTTTGGCCTCAAACAGTGTGACTTCATGACCACGCAATGCTGCCACGTGCGCCGCTGACATGCCAGCGACCCCGCCACCGATGACCGCGACCTTTTTAGGTTTTTTCGCCTTTTTATAGACTAGTTCAGTCTCATAGCAAGCTTGCGGATTGACCAGACAAGTTGAGCGTTTGTGCTCAAAGGTGTGATCGAGACAGGCTTGGTTACAAGCGATGCAAGTATTAATGCGCTCCGCTTGACCGTTTTTGGCCTTATTAACCCAGTTTGGATCGGCAAGGAATGGACGCGCCATCTGAATCATATCTGCTTGGCCATTGGCAAGAATCTCTTCAGCGGTCTCTGGCATATTGATACGGTTGGCTGCCATCATAGGAATGCTGATGTGCTTTTTGATTTCAGCGGTAAAATCAACGAAAGTCGCACGTGGTACGCTGGTCACAATCGTCGGTACGCGCGCTTCATGCCAACCAATCCCTGTGTTCATGATAGTCACGCCTGCTTCTTCTAACGCTTTGGCGACTGTGATGACTTCATCCATAACGTTGCCATCTTTGACCAAATCAATGACCGATAATCGAAACAGAATAATAAAATCTGTTCCTACCGCGGCGCGTACTGCTTTGACTACATCAACAGCAAACTTCATACGACCGTCGATATCACCGCCATAACTGTCCGTACGCTTATTCACATGACGTGATAAAAACTGATTAAGCAAATACCCTTCAGAGCCCATGATCTCGACGCCATCATAACCCGCTTGCTTGGCCAAGCGTGCTGAGCGCGCATAATCTTTGACCGTTTGCTCGATGTTTTTGATGCTCATCTTACGTGGTTTAAAAGGTGAGATTGGCGATTTGATCGGGCTGGCAGACACTACAAAAGGATGATAGCCATAGCGACCACTGTGCAAGATTTGCATGATGATCTTGCTGTCGTATTTGTGCGCCGCACGCGTGACTCGCTGATGATTGATCACATCAGCCTTGGTATTCATAGTACCGCCAGCAGGCAATAGCCAGCCTTCACGATTGGGTGATATACCGCCCGTAATCATCATCGCCACACCGCCTTTGGCACGCTCAGCAAAATAAGCGGCAAGCTTGCCGTAATTGTAAAAGCGGTCTTCAAGTCCTGTGTGCATAGAGCCCATAACCAAACGGTTTTTTAGCGTGGTAAAGCCCAAATCTAGCGGCTCAAACAAATGCGGGTAGTGCTCATTGGTGCTAGCGGTGTCAATCGTATTGGCAGTCGGGCTGGCGTTCATATCATTTTCCTTATGAAGCGTGTGTGAGACCAAACATATTATAGGTCGTATTGCGCTTATCGTAACACACCGCTCTTGTCATCAGCTATGCAGACAAACGACTGATGAGTGAACACTATGATGATGGATTTATTTGCTCATGATATAGTCAGATCAATATAAAAATAAAGCGTGATTAGTACAGTTTTTTGCTGCACTTAATACAAGACAAAAAAATACTGAGCCAAGCATAACGCTGTAACTCAGTATTTCAAGTATTCATTGGTTTACACGCTATAGTTGATTCACTTGAAGAGCGATATAGTACGATTGGGATGAATTTTATGCAGCCTCTGTATCAGCAGCACGCAAAGAAAATTTATACCAATCGTACGCGATCATCAACGTATCGATTTTATTTCAAACTGTCTGTCACAGTCTTATTTGATCTACTTTGCCAACACAGTATCAAGCGCTGACTCAAAGCGCGTGACAGTACCACCAATGTCCATCAATTTATCCAGACCAAACAGACCCAAGCGGAATGTTTTAAAGTTATCAGGCTCGCCCACTTTTAACGGCACGCCAGCAGCAATTTGCATGTCTGCTTCAGCGAAAGCACTGCCTTTATGTATGTCGTCGCGATCAGTATAAGAGACGACCACGCCTGGCGCCTCAAACCCTTTAGCGGCGACGCTCTCTACGCCTTTGTCTGCCAATAATTTACGAATGCGGTTACCCAGCTCCCACTGAGCATCACACAATTTATCAAAGCCAATCTCTTTGGCTTCTAACAAGGTGTCACGGAATTGGCGCAAGCTGTCGGTCGGCATGGTCGCATGATACGCGTGACCGCCGTTCTCATAAGCACGCATGATGTTCAGCCATTGCTTTAAGTCTAGGCTGAAACTGTCCGACTCTGTGCTGTCTACTTTTTTGATGGCCGCGTCACTTAGCATCACAAGCCCTGCACAAGGGGTACTGCTCCAGCCTTTTTGCGGAGCGCTGATGAGAACATCGATACCCAACTCTTGCATATCTAACCAGACACAACCAGAGGCGATACAATCAATGACCAGCAGGCCGCCGACACTGTGGACCGCGTCACTCAATGCTTTGATATAGTCTGCTGATAAAATAATCCCTGATGAGGTTTCGACATGCGGGGCAAATACAATGGCGGGTTTTTCAGATTGAATCTTGGCAACCGCCGCATCAATGTCTACGGGTGCAAAGGGTTTTGGCGATTCGCTGTCATCTGCGCGCTCAGCCGTTAGGACCGTGGATGATTTGGCAATTTTGCCTTTTTCTAGGATTTGCGTCCAGCGATAGCTGAACCAGCCATTACGGATGATTAGACAGTCTTCATCTTGCGCCAATTGACGCGCAACCGCTTCCATACCGTACGTGCCAGCACCTGGTACAATCACGACAGCATCCGCGTTATACACAGATTTTAGCTCACAAGATAAGTCATTCATCACTTGCTGAAAGACTTTGGACATGTGATTGAGGGCGCGGTCGGTATAGACCACTGAATACTCTAACAAGCCGTTTGGATCAATATCTTGACGTAATGCGGTCATCGGACACTCCTAGTGTGGGGTTAATTCATTAAAGGGTTCTCTAAATTTGGCGACAAAAAATCTACTTATTGTATTTCACTACCATATCTAACCACAGTAGCTACGTACTGTGTACTGTCTTGACCAGCTCAGCAATACTGCATTAGCAAACTGTTAGTCTGGTTAAACGATCAGCTTTGTTAAATACTATGGTCGTTAAATACTATGGTCGTTAAATACTATGATCATTAAATACTACTATAGATTGATAAAGATAATGCAAAAGAATGACGACGACGCGTTCACGCAATGACAGCGCGCGCAACCACTGACATGATTTAAAACGAGGTAGTTTGATAACTAGAGGAGATAATGACAAGAAGGGATTAATTATTGGAACCATTACAAAACAATAAGCGATTACTGATGACCGCGATGAGAGTCTTTTAATCCTGACACGACAAAATCTAATAAGTCGCTGTCCCCTTCACGAGCCGCTTTGCGCATCAGCTTCGATGGCGCATGCGTCAAGGACTGAGTCAGGCGACGGGACAGCTCTACAATGATGTCTTCGGGGTTGGCATTGCCTTCTTGTAACTTGGCAATGGATTCATGCAATATTTTATCTACATGATTGTGAGTACGCGCCCGATACTGCTGAATGTCTTTGCCCACTTGCCGCACTTGAAAGCGTCGATCCATCTCAACGACCAGTTGACTGACTAGAAGCTCAGCATCGACCGCCGCTTGTCTGCGCTGTTCAATGTTGCCTGCAATAACGTGCTGTAGATCATCAACCGAATACAGATAGATATCATCAATGCGGCTAATATTTGAATCGATATCGCGCGGTACTGCCAAATCAATCATAAGCATAGGCTGATAACGACGACGCTTGAGTGCTTGGACTGTCATGGTCTTATCGATCAATAAATCCATGCTACCGCTACAGCTGCTGACAATATCCGCTTGTGCCAGTACATCAGGCAACTCTTGCAAGGTTTTGACTTCGACAAGACGATTGGGATGACGCAGTTCAGCCGCCAATGCTTCTGCTCGCTCAGGATTGCGGTTACAAATAATAACACGCCCTACCCCAAGCCCAGCGATGTGTGTAGCCACGAGACGATTCATCTCACCTGCTGCAACGACCAATAAGGTACGGCTAGGTAAATCATCGAATATTTGTGTGACCAGTTTTGCAGCAGCAAAGCTAAGGGAAACCGCTTGAGCGCCTACCTTAGTCTCACTACGCACGCGTTTGGCTGCCGCAAATACTTGATCAACAATCCAGCCAAGTTGATTACTCAATGTTTTTTGATCTTGAGCAAGGTGGACAGAGCGTTTGATTTGACCCAGTATCTGCGGCTCCCCCAATATCATAGAATCAAGCCCTGCTGCGACTCTAAGCCAATGAGTGAGCGCATGAGTATCACGGTGCACATAAAGGTAGGGGTCAATTTCAGTAAGTGACAACTGCTTAAAATTGGCCAGCCATGTTTTAATCTTAACAATGTGCGCGCTGATATCAGCAGCGGAGATATTGGCGCTGCCAGTAGTGTGACTCGGCACTGTTTGCTCAGCAGTCTCGACCATATGCATCGATGAATCTGAGTCTTGCACGGTTGAGATTTGCGGGACAAGCGCATAAATCTCTGTACGATTACAGGTCGACACAATCACACTGCCATCGGTAAAAGTCTCTAGCTGCTTGAGCGCGACACTCACATCGTCACCCACAAGCGCCAAGCGCTCTCGCAAAGCGACTGGTGCAGTTTTGTGATTGACCCCGATGACCACTAATCTCATTATTGATAGACCATAAACATGATGCTCACCTGCCAGCCACGCTATCTTCTTATTTTTAAAAGACAGTTTTGGGCAACAGTACTGAGAGGAAGATCCTAAAAATCGCTTATTATATCATTATTGGCAGCTTTAATTAACACTCGCCCCTCTATGAGACGTATTTGCCTGTATCTGGGCACAGAGGCCACAAATCAATGTTGCCCATGATTGATAAAACCAATGGCTAAGTTTTGGCACGTGGCCCTAGAAGTAAACACAAATTGTTCGCTTAGTTCACGCTAACTTGCTATATTTTCAGAGCAGTATCCTAGTAACCCTAGTAACATGGGCACTATTGTTTATCGTCTCTCTCTACTCGTATAATGCAGGTTATAGAGATTTACTACCAAGATTTCGTTGACATGATTAAAATAAAATTGCCTTATCATTATAGATAAGCAATGGGCGAATACGGCTATCTATGATGTTTTTTGGGTCATTATTTCAATTTCAGTGTCGATCACCGCTTCGATCATCAATTGCGCATGACGATCAGTCTAGCCTCCGTGCTTTATGGCAAGCTGTGATTGACAGACTATGCCAGCATCATAAGCTAACCTTATCGTTGGCCGTTTGTCTGTGCCTAGTCACTCCTGCTCACGCCAATCACGCTGATACGGCGCTCGACGCAAATGTACCTACGATATCGATTCCGCTTAAAAGTAATACAGTCGTAGATCACAATGAAGCTATCGATCCTTCTGTCGATGATAGCGAAGATCTTGTAGAAGATGTCGAAAACATCGATGGCTTAGCGCCAGCAAGCTTGTGGCAATCTGAGCTTAATGAGCCAAGCTTGTATGCTCTATTGGATGCAGAGTTTGCCGCAGATCGTGATGACAGACAACGAGCTATCGCAATCTACAAACAGCAATCTTTTAAGGCTGATGCGACGGCTGTATTTGAAAGAGCCTTGAGTCTTTCTTTACGTAATGAGAGGGTTGAGGATTCGTTGAGCTTTGCTAAGTCATGGCAAGACCAAAACCCTGATCACGTGCCCGCATGGTTTTATGTGGCGCATTTGGCGCTACGAGCACACGATTACATCTTGGCAGGTGAAACCCTAAACCGTATTTTGCGTTATGACCCGCGAGCAGATTTGAGTGAGATTCTCATTGGTATTTATCCAAATAATGATGAGGACAAACGCGAGCTGCTTGCTGCTTTACAGCCGCTTGATAGCGAACAAAACGCATCATTGTCTGTTCTAAAAGCCGGTTTGCTTTATCAATTTAACGAGCCTGAGATTGCCATTGTACATATCAACCGAGCTTTAGAGCACCAACCTGACTATGTGCCTTTTATCACCTTAAAGGCCGACATATTGCGCAAAATTGTCACGGCCGAAACGGTGGTCAATTATCTTAGCCAAGCACGCCTGCGCAATCCAGACAGTAAAAGCTTATACTTATATGAAATTCGTTATTTACTGGACTTAAAACAAAGTCAAGAAGCATGGCAACTGTTGCTTGATGCCAATAAACGTTTCAGTGATGATCCTGAAATTACTCTGCTTGCCGCATTGGTCAGTTTGGATATCGAAAAGTATAACAGCGCTGATCAACTACTGAACGCACTTGCCAAAACGCCTGCTTATCTTGACCGTGCCTACTATTATCTTGGTATCAGTGCCGAGCGCCAACAGCACTTTGATCAAGCCAAGCATTATTTTAATAGTGTCATGCAAGAGGACTTGGTGTTAGAGGCACGTCGAAAAGTGGTTGCTTTTGAGTTGCTAAACAACGATGTAGACGCTGCCATGGCGACCCTAGAGCAGCTGCGTAAAGACTTTAATGTATTTGCACCTGATACGTTTGTACTCCAAGCCGATATTTTGTGGCAGCAAAACGAACCTGAAGAAGCACTGCGCCTCTTAACACGCGCCGCTCGTAAATATCCTAACAATGAAGCATTGTTGTTCGCTCGCGCCCAGCTTCTGGATGACAAAAACGACTATATCGTCAAACGAACCTTGCTCAATCATTTGCAAGCGCTAGATCCTAACAACTTGTCTTATCAATTAAGCTATGCCCAATTACTACTCGCTAATGAACGTAGCTCTGAGCAAGGATTGGCGTTAGCCACGGCTATTATTCAAATTCGTTATGACGATCCGCGTTATGATAATGAGCTGCATTTGCAAGCGCTCAACGTGCTGGCAAGCAACTCACTTGCCAATGGTGATTTCCAGCAAGTCATCGACTATTTGCAAACTCCTTACGATGTATTGCCTAGCCTGCGCTCAGGTACTTTATTATTGCGGGCTTATCAGGGCTTGGGCAACAACGAAAAAGTTGAGGCATTGCTTATAGATTTGCAGCAACGCTTCTCATTTGGACAGCGTAATATTAATGACCGTATACAATTGTATTAGTGAGTTGTATTGTATAAAACCAAACGCCTTAAATCACTTGAGCAGTACGATTACAAGGCGCTTATAAGAAGCTAACAACCACGTATACCCGCGTAACAAATAAGAATTAAGCTAATATCTTTGCAAATTTGTCCATTTTTGAGGAAACATTATGTCATTATCTCATTCGCATCATAAATTGGGTCTACTTGCTGCCATAACGGCTGCGATGGTCATCACATCTGGTTGCCAATCTTTAAAAACTGCCAACGCAACCAATCAGCCAATGAAGACAGTACAAGGCCAAAACGCTGAGCAACCAAAAAAGCTTGAGAACTTTAATATCACAGGCAAGATCGGTGTGACAACGCCTGCCAATGACGCCTCAGGAAGCCAAGGTGGTAGTGCGTTCTACGCTTGGGGTCAAGAAAATGATCGATTTGCTATCGAATTGATTGGCGCCTTGGGCATTGGCAAAACCAACATAGAATATAACGGCCAAACCGCAACTTTGGTTAGTGAAAAAACGGGAACTTTGACCGCTGATGATCCTGAGACCTTATTGCAAAAAGCCACAGGCTGGCAAGCGCCTATCTCGCAGCTGCCGTATTGGATCTCTGGTCGTCCAGCGCCATCAGACAGCGCGCCACAACTCGATGCCCAAAACCGCTTAGTCAGCTCGGTCAATGGTGAATGGCGCGCCAGCTTTACTTATAAAGGGTCAGATAAACTGCCAAATAAGATCACCGCGGTGCAGTCACAAGGCAATAAAGTTGTGATGACCATCAACCATTAAGCCGCTATTACTGGTTAATCTCAAATAAAACGATTAGAAATATAGCAACGCGCTACTAAGATAAATTTATTTTAGTAGCGTTGTATTCGTTTTATATAGGGAACCTGCCCTATTAAATAATTGTATTTGCTTCTTAAAAACGCTGCTTAAGACTGACACTGCTCATGACTAACGTCCTAACTCCTTCCGCCACTATCAGCCGTTTATCGCCTGCAAAAATCAATTTATTTTTGCACATCATAGGCAAGCGCGCAGATGGTTATCATGATTTGCAAACTGTTTTTCGTCTGCTTGATTGGGGCGATTATTTGTATTTTTCTGTGGCAGACAATAGGGTTGCTATAGATGATGCATTAGATGTGGACATGCTTTGTAACCATCTTATAGCATTGACTGGGGCCGAAACCGTAACCAGCAACCTTCATGACAATTTAATCTTTAAAGCCGCGCGCGCCTTACTTGTGGCAGCTTTAGAGTTGAGTAAATTACCAAAGAGTCTTTCGCAAGTTCATATTACTTTGGACAAGCATTTGCCAATGGGCGCAGGACTGGGCGGCGGCTCATCAAACGCTGCAACGACCCTACTCGTGCTTAATGAAATTTGGCACCTTAATTTTACGCGCGATACGCTGATAACAATTGGTGCAAAGATTGGCGCAGACGTGCCTATTTTTATTTTTGGGCAAGATGCGATTGGGATGGGTATTGGCGAGCAATTAACCGCCATTGATCTACCTGATCAGCAGTATCTTGTATTGATACCTGATGCGCACATCAATACAGCTAAGTTATTTGCACATCCAATGCTACAGCGAGATATCGCGGCATTGTCGATTGAAACCATTCAAAATCAAGCCAGTTACTATATTCAAAATTCACTTACGCCCTATCAAAATGTCTTTACGCCAGTGGTCACAAGTCTGGCACCTGCCGTTAATGAAGCGCTACAGTATTTACAAGGGTTAGAGACGCAAGCAATGAGTACAGCACGTATGACCGGCTCCGGTAGCGCGGTGTTTTTGCCATTAGATGCGAGTATAGCTACTGATAATGCGCTTTTGGCAAAGTGGGTTGCAGAGGCACCTTGTGCGGGGTATGTGGTAGGGAGCGTAAAGCAGAAATTTAGATAAGGTAGCATTTATATATGGCTATTATGAATAAATCCCAGAAAAAAGCGCAAATGACTTGCAAAATCTGAAAATTTACTTATAATAGGTCGCCACAATAGGGGTATAGCCAAGTTGGTAAGGCATCAGGTTTTGATCCTGACATCCGTTGGTTCGAGTCCAGCTACCCCTGCCATTTTTTAGTACGAAGCGTTTGAGATGGATTTATTATAAGCGGCTTATAAACAGTCACTTATCTTAATATCATTGACAACGTTATCCCAGTTTCGGTATAGTTCGCAATGGACACCGCTAGGGAAACGTTATGTATAAAACGGTTTGTTCGTTTTTTAGATAACTGATAGGTCGTGACACCATTCTAAGCGTGACGATGATTAAAAGTTGCTACTAGATATCGGCGTCCACAGCCTTGACATTACAGGGGTATAGCCAAGTTGGTAAGGCATCAGGTTTTGATCCTGACATCCGTTGGTTCGAGTCCAGCTACCCCTGCCATTTTTTACTGTAATAGTAGTCTTCAACCCTTTTCACCACTCTTTTCTTAATTTGAGCAGTTTGACACTGCTTAGCGGTCGCTGCTTGAGTCAATCAATAGGACTTCTGTCATGCCTTATTTGGCGATTTTTACGGGCAATGCCCACCCAGAATTAGCAAAAACCGTAGCCGATCACCTTCATATACCTCTTGGTAAAGCTGACATCACGCGTTTTTCTGATGGCGAAATTGCCGTGGAAATCAAAGAACACGTACGTGGTAAAGACGTGTTTATTATGCAGCCTACTTGTGCACCAACCAATGACAACTTAATGGAAATCATGATGATGGCGGACGCTTTGCGTCGCTCTAGTGCTGGTCGTATCACAGCCGTCATGCCATATTTTGGTTACGCCCGTCAAGATCGTCGCCCGCGCTCAGCTCGTGTGCCTATCTCTGCCAAAGTCGTCGCTGACATGCTAAACATCGTTAGCATTGACCGCGTCATGACTGTTGATTTGCACTCAGATCAGATTCAGGGTTTCTTTGATATCCCTGTTGATAACATCTATGGCACGCCTGTGCTATTGAACGACCTACAAAAACAAGATTATGACAACATCATGGTCGTATCACCTGATGTCGGCGGTGTCGTTCGTGCACGTGCCATGGCAAAGCAGTTGGGTGATACTGACTTGGCAATCATTGATAAGCGCCGTGCGCGTGCCAACGAATCACAAGTGATGCATATCATCGGTGACGTTCGTGACCGCGATTGTGTGATCGTTGATGATATGGTGGATACCGCAGGTACACTATGTAAAGCTGCTGAAGCACTCAAAGAAAATGGCGCACGCCGCGTGTTGGCTTACATTACTCACCCTGTCCTATCGGGTAATGCGTTGAAAAACATCAACGAATCAGCCCTAGACGAAGTGGTCGTAACTGATACCATTCCACTATCAGCTGAAGCCAAAGCGTGTACGAAAATTCGTCAAGTAAGCATTGCACCGATGTTGGCTGAGAGCTTACGCCGCATCAATAACGAAGAATCTATTAGTGCGATGTTTGACGTTTAAGTTGTATGGTTAAACAACTATATTCGTAGTCAAAAATAGAGCGTCAAGTGTCTGCACTTGGCGCTTTTTTTGTCTATTGGTTTGTACAGTCATTTTGCGTAGGTCTTTATTATTGTTATAAAACCACGTATAATGCGCGCCTGTGCCGACCGTTTCTTGATTTTATTCGGTTGGCGCGACGAAAAGTGCTGATCATGCTTCACAGTAACGACTGTCATTGATTATCAATCCTGTCGTTATGATGAGCGAATGGCAATATTTGAGCGTTGTAAGTTTTATGAGCGACGACAAATTTTAGCTATCATCACCCATTAGTGGATTGGTCGCAAATCCACTTTT